>Ga0268360_1000893_pt1 | contig 38905 bp, 41 predicted proteins | sample BioMet11_FD_192465 | JGI IMG/M metagenome (GOLD analysis project Ga0268360, IMG submission 192465) | Sewage microbial communities from Oakland, California, United States - Biofuel 11 (Illumina Assembly) | ecosystem: Engineered > Wastewater > Sewage > Unclassified | place: USA: California... | reverse complement strand
TATTTCGCCGCTCACGGCATAACGACCATCGACATCCTCAACAACAACTGCTTTTTCTATGAGGACGCGGCCCTCTGCGGGACCCGGGGCTGGACCTGCGTTCTGCCTCAGAGCGAGCACGACCGGAAGATGATGCAGCGGGAGATCGGGCGCCTGGAGACCTCCCTTGCGGCGGCGGACGGCGCGGCGAGGAAGCTGTGCTTCCTTCACTATCCTCCGATCTTCGGAAAGTATCGGGCCGACGGGCTCATCGGCGTGATGCAGAGGTACGGCGTCGCGGAATGCTGCTACGGGCACGTCCACGGAAAGGGACGGCCGCTGGCCTATGAGGGCGGGGCGGACGGCATCGTCTACCGGCTCGTCGCCGCCGATAATCTGGGTTTTGAGCCGCTTCGGATCCTGTAAGGCTTTAAAGTTAAATTAATGTGAATTCGTGCTGAAATAGTTTGCATTTGGTGGAAACTCTGATATAATACCGGGGAATGCCCAGAAAGTTACAGGAGGACTTCGTTGTGAACGTAAAGGAATTTGAGAAGAAAGAAAAAAATACCGCTGAACTGACCGTTTCGGCTTCGCCGGAGGAGTTTGAGGTTGCCGTTGCGAAGGCGTATCTGAAGGACAAGGGCCGGATCACCGTCCCCGGCTTCCGCAAGGGCAAGGCGCCGAGAAAGCTCATCGAGAGTATGTACGGAACGGGCGTTTTTTATGAAACAGCCGCCGAGATCCTTTATCCGGATCTTCTGAAGGCCGGCATCGACGAGAAGAAGCTGGACACCGTCGGCCGTCCGTCGGTCCTCGATTCCAACATCGGCGACGACAAATCGTTCACCGCCAAGTTCCTCGTTTCGCTGTATCCCGAGATCAAGCTCGGCCAGTACAAGGGCATCGAGGCGCCGAAGCCCGCGGTGCGCGTCCTGAAGAAGGATGTGGACGCCGAGATCGCCCGCGTCCGCGAGCAGAACGCCCGCATCCAGACGGTGGAGCGCGAGGCGAAGAACGGGGACATCGTCAATATCGATTTCGAGGGGTTCGTGGACGGCAAGGCGTTCGAGGGCGGCAAGGGCGAGCATTTCGACCTTGAGCTCGGCTCCGGCCACTTCATCCCCGGCTTCGAGGAGCAGCTTGTCGGCGCGAAGGCCGGCGACGAGAAGGAAGTCAAGGTTACCTTCCCGAAGGAGTATGCCAAGGAGCTCGCCGGCAAGGACGCCGCCTTCAAGGTCACGGTCCATGAAGTCAAGGAAAAGCAGCTTCCCGACCTGGACGACGAATTCGCCAAGGACGTTTCCGAGCTTGACACGTTCGCCCAGTATTCGGACAGCGTGAAGGAGCATATCACCGAGGAGCGGAAGGCCGGCGTCCAGAAGGCCTTCGAGGATGCGGTGCTTTCCCGCCTCGTGGACGGCGTCGAGTGCGACGTGCCGGAGGCCATGATCGACGATCAGGTCGAACAGATGCTTACGAATTTCCGCTACAACCTTGCCGCGCAGGGGATGCAGCTTGAGCAGTACGCCGGCATGATGGGCATGGACGTGGAGGCCCTGAAGAAGGAGTCCCGTCCCGCCGCGGAAAAGCAGATCAAGGCGGATCTTGCCTTTGAAGCCATCGCCAAGGCCGAGAACTTTGATATCACTGCCGAGCAGGTTGAGGACGAGTACAAGAAGCTTGCCGAAAACTACAAGATGGACATCGCCGAGATCAAGAAGAGCGTCAGCGAGGACTCCGTCAGGGAAGGGCTGCGCATCGAGGCGGCCCGCAAGCTGGTCTTCGATTCCGCCGTCGCGGAAAAGAAGGAAAAGAAGGACGAGGGCGAGACCGCCGCGGAGAAGCAGGAAACCGCCGCGGAGGAGAAGCCCGAGGACAAATCCGGGAAATAAGAATGATTTTTTTGGCGGCGCGCGCGATTCGTGTTTATCCGCGCGCGCCGCTGGTTACCATCTTTCCGGAGCGTTTTTGAAAAGGAGATGTTTTCATGAGCCTGGTACCCTATGTAGTTGAACAAACCTCCCGCGGAGAGCGTTCATACGATATTTTTTCCCGCCTGCTCAACGACAGGATCATCTTCCTCGGCGAGGAGGTCAACGACACCACCGCGGGCCTTGTGGTCGCCCAGCTTCTGTATCTTGAAGCGCAGGACCCCGACAAGGACATCCAGTTCTATATCAATTCCCCCGGCGGCTCCGTCACGGCCGGAATGGCCATCTACGATACCATGCAGTATATCAAGGCGGACGTGTCCACGATCTGCGTGGGGCTCGCCGCCAGCATGGGCGCGTTCCTTCTCGCCGCCGGCACGAAGGGCAAGCGCCTCGCGCTGCCGAATTCCGAGATCCTGATCCACCAGCCCTCCGGCGGGTTCGAGGGGCAGGCCACGGACATCCGCATCCATGCGGAGGCGATCCTCCGCACCAAGGAGAATCTGAACAGGATCCTTGCCGAGAACACGGGGAAGACCATCGAGGTCATCCGCGAGGCAACCGAGCGCGATCATTTCATGTCCGCCGAGGAGGCCAGGGATTTCGGCCTCATCGACAAGGTGATCGTTAAGCGCTGACGCGCTGTAATTACTGTTTTTCAAGAGGGAACCAATGTCGAACAACGATGATAAGCAGATCCGCTGCAACTTCTGCGGAAAGCCCCAGTCCCAGGTGGAGCGCCTGATCGCCGGGCGGAACGCTTATATCTGCAACGAGTGCGTGGCGCTCTGCACCAGCATCCTGAACGATTCCGAAGAGCCCGACAAGGAAGAAGGCGGAGCGAGGGAGGAGCGGGACACGCCGCATGATCTCGCAAAGCACCTTCCGAAGCCCGCCGATATCCGGGCCTATCTGGACGAGTATATCATCGGCCAGGAGCAGGCGAAGATCGCACTTTCCGTTGCCGTCTACAATCACTATAAACGGATCTTCTGCGGCGGCGGAGACACCGAGCTGCAGAAGAGCAACATCCTGCTCCTCGGTCCCACCGGCAGCGGGAAGACGCTTTTTGCGCAGACGCTTTCGCGCATCCTTCAGGTGCCCTTCGCCATTGCCGACGCCACCACGCTGACGGAGGCCGGCTATGTGGGCGACGATGTGGAGAATATCCTCCTGCGGCTCCTGCAGGCGGCGGATTTCAACGTGCCGCTGGCCGAGCGGGGCATCATCTACATCGACGAGATCGACAAGATCTCCCGCAAGAGCGAGAACGTCTCCATCACCCGCGACGTTTCCGGCGAGGGCGTGCAGCAGGCGCTCCTGAAAATTCTTGAGGGCACGGTGGCCAACGTCCCGCCTCAGGGCGGGCGCAAGCATCCCCATCAGGAGTTCATCAGCGTGAATACCACGAACATCCTTTTCATCTGCGGCGGCGCTTTCGACGGGCTCGACAAGATCATCGAAAACCGTCTTGACCGCAAGGGGATGGGGTTCGAGGCCGAGATCAAGAGCAAAAAGGAAAAGGACGTGGGCGAGGTCTTCAGCCAGGTCCAGTCCCACGATCTCATCAAGTTCGGCATCATTCCCGAGCTCGTCGGGCGCATGCCGGTGATCGTTCCCATGAAGCAGCTTGGGCGGGACGACCTGGTGCGCATCCTGAAGGAGCCCAAGAACGCCATCACGAAGCAGTACAAGACGCTGATGAGCTTCGACCGGGTGCAGCTGGAGTTCGATGAGGACGCGCTGGGCGCCATTGCCGACAAGGCCATCGAGCTGGATATCGGCGCCCGCGGGCTGCGTTCCATCATCGAGAAGATCATGACCGGGATCATGTACGAGGTGCCGTCCGACGAGAAGATCGAGAAGGTCGTCATCACCAAGGAATGCGTGACGAGCGGAGCGAAACCGAAGATCGTCCGCCGCCCGAAACCGCAGATCGATCCGGACGCGGTCACGGCTTCCTGAATAAATTCCGGAGCCGCACGCTGAGTGCGGCTCCGCGCATATCACGGCGTGGATCGGCGCCAATTCCCCGAGAGGAGGAAAAACTGTATGGACGAAGAAAACAAGATCCCTTCCGCGCCGGAAAGCGGCGCCGGCACGGCTGTACCGCCGCTGGACGACGGAACGAAAACGCTTCCGCTCATGGCGCTGCGCGGCCTGACGATTTTCCCCGATATGGTCATGAGCTTCGACGTGGAGCGCGAGCAGTCGCTGGCTTCCCTTGCGGCCGCGGCGGAGGGCGACCGGAGCATTTTCCTCACGACGCAGAAGGACGTGCTCAAGGAGTACCCCGGCAAGGACGACCTTTACGGCATGGGCGTCATGTGCATTCTGCGCCAGTTCATCAAGACCCAGAACGGCGGCATGCGCGTCATGATGGAAGGGCGCAAGCGCGCGCGCCTTCTCTCCGTCGACAACAGCGGAAAATTCGCCTCTGCGCGGGTCCTGCCGCTGGATCCGAACCGGGCCGACGCGTCCGGGACGGAAGCCGAGGCGCAGCTTCGCAACGCCGTCAGCCTTTTTGAAGAGTATGTCCAGCTGACGGGAAACACCATCCCGGAGACGATCATCGGCCTTGCGCTGAAGAGCGACCCGGGCTATGTGGCCGACTACATCGCGCAAAACTCCTTCCTGAAGTATACCCAGAAGCAGGAGATCCTGGAGACGCTGGAGCCCTTCGCGCGGCTCAAGGCCGTTTCCGCCATGCTCACGAAGGAGATCGAGATCCTCAAGATCGAGCGGGAGATCAACGACAAGCTGCGCGAGCAGCTCGGCCGCACCCAGCGGGACAACGTGCTGCGGGAGCAGATCCGCGTCATCCAGAACGAGCTGGGGGACGACGACGGCTCCGACGTGGACGAATACGGCCGGAAGATCCGGGAGCTTCATCTTTCCAAAGAGACGGAGGAGAAGCTCCTGAAGGAGACGGAGCGCCTCGCCAAGCAGCCTTTCGGATCGGCGGAGACCGCCGTGATCCGCGGGTATCTCGATACGGTGCTGGAGCTTCCGTGGAACAAGACCACGAAGGAGCGCACGGACGTTGCCGCGGCCCGCAGGATCCTGGACAGGGATCATTACGGTCTCGACAAGGTCAAGGAGCGCATCATCGAATTCATCGCGGTCCGGCAGCTGGCGCCGGACGTGAAGGGCGGCATCCTGTGCCTCGTCGGGCCTCCCGGCGTGGGCAAGACCTCCGTCGCCATCAGCATCGCCCACGCGATGAACCGCAAGCTTGCGCGCATGTCTCTGGGCGGCGTGCATGACGAGGCGGAGATCCGCGGCCACCGCAAGACGTATATCGGGGCGATGCCCGGCCGCATCATGACGGCCGTCGCCCAGTCCGGGTCGAGGAACCCGCTCCTGCTGCTGGACGAGATCGACAAGCTGGGGAGCGATTACCGGGGCGACCCGTCCTCGGCGCTGCTGGAAGCGCTGGATCCGGAGCAGAACGCAACCTTCCGCGACCATTATCTCGAGGTGCCCTTCGATCTTTCGCAGGTGCTCTTCATCACCACGGCGAACACCACGGAGACGATCCCGCGGCCGCTTCTGGACCGCATGGAGCTGATCGAACTGCCGAGCTATACGGACGAGGAAAAGCTGCAGATCGCCAAAAGCCACCTGATCCCGAAGCAGCGGAAAAAGCACGGCCTCGACGCGCGCCGTCTGCGCATCGGCGACGGCGCCGTGCGGGAGATCATCTCCGGCTGGACGCGGGAGTCCGGCGTGCGCGAGCTGGAGCGCGAGATCGCGGCCATCTGCCGGAAAACCGACGCGAAGATCGCCGCCGGCGAGCTCAAATCGCTGGAGGTGAAGTCCGATATGCTCCCGCAGCTTCTGGGCGTGCGCAAGTTCAAGCCCGAGGAGCTGGCCGGAAAGAGCGAGGTGGGCGTGGTCAACGGCCTGGCCTGGACCTCCGCCGGCGGAGAGATGCTGGAGGTGGAGGCCGTCGCCATGGACGGGACCGGGAAGCTGGAGCTCACCGGGAACCTGGGCGACGTGATGAAGGAATCCGCTCAGGCTGCCGTTTCCTATATCCGCAGCCGCTGCGACAAACTGGGCATCGACCGGGAGTTTTACAAGAACAAGGATATCCACATCCATTTCCCCGAGGGCGCCGTGCCGAAGGACGGTCCCTCTGCGGGCGTTACCATCACCGTCGCCGTGGTTTCCGCGCTGACGGGCGCGCCGGTGCGCCGCGACCTCGCCATGACGGGCGAGATCACGCTGACCGGCCGCGTGCTGCCCATCGGCGGTCTGCGGGAAAAGACGATGGCCGCGCTTCGCTACGGCATCAAGACCGTGCTCATCCCGGCGGAAAACGAGCCCGATCTGGACGAAATAGACCAGACGGTGCGCCGCGCGCTGAGCTTCGTGACGGTTCGTCATGCCGACGAGGTGCTGGGCGCCGCGCTGGAGCTGCCGGCAGGCAGCCCGGCGGACGGGAAGAATTTTGCGCCCAAGCCCTCCAAGACCGAGGGCGGGCGCGCGTCGATCAGGCAGTAAGATGGATTTTACAAAGACCGTTTTCATCCGCTCCGCCGCTTCGGAGGGGGACTTCCTGCGGGACGGCAGGCCGCAGGCGGCTTTTGCCGGGCGCTCCAACGTTGGCAAATCCTCGGTGATCAACTCTCTCGTGCGGCGGAAAAACTTCGCCCGCGTGGGGGGCGAGCCGGGGAAGACGGCGCACATCAACTACTTTCTCACCGAGAACCGGCTTTACCTGGCGGATCTGCCCGGCTACGGCTATGCGAAGGTCTCCCGGGGCGAGAAGGAGCGGTGGGCCAAGCTCATGGAGGCGTATTTTGCCGCCGGGCTCGTTACGGTCGGCGTCCTCATCACGGACGCCCGCCGCGCGCCGACGGGGGACGACGCCGACATGGCGGATTTTTTCAGGCATTCGGGCCGCCCCTTCATCGTCGCTGCGAACAAGGTGGACAAGCTGAAAAAGAGCGAGCTCGCCGCCTCCCTCGCCGCCGCGCGGGAGACGCTGAAGCTTCCGCCGGATGCGATCCTCATCCCGTATTCCGCGCAGGACGACACGGGCCGCGGCGCGCTGGCGTCGGCGATTGAAAAACTGTCCGGCGTGTGATAGAATGACCGAATGAAAGAAATGTTTCAAAATCTGGACTGGTCGGTGCTCTGGAACCTGCTCCTGTCCGTCGTTCCGGCTCTCGTGTGCATCACGGTCCACGAATACTGCCACGGGCTCGTGGCGCTGCGCCTCGGCGACACCACGGCGCGGGACATGGGGCGGCTGTCGCTCAACCCGCTCAAGCACATCGATTTTTTCGGACTTCTGATGATGGCGGCGTTCGGCTTCGGGTGGGCAAAGCCCGTCCCCATCGATATGCGCCGCTTCAGGAACCCCAAGCGGGGGATGGCGCTGACGGCGGTGGCCGGCCCGGTTTCGAACCTGCTGCTTGCCGCGCTGACGCTTTTCGTGTACGGGCTTTTGTGGCCGTACCTGAAGAACGCTTCCGGGGCGGGCAAATACCTGTATTACGGAATCTACCGCACGGCGTACATCAGCACCGCGTTCGCGGTGTTCAACGTGATCCCCATCCCGCCGCTGGACGGCTCGAAGGTGCTTTTTTCCCTCATTTCCGACGAGGCGTACTACAAGCTCATGCGGTACGAAAAGTACGGGATGCTGATCCTCTTTGCGCTGATCCTGACCGGCGTGCTGGACGGGCCGCTCGGCACCGCCGTGAACTTCGTTTTCGGAAAGCTGCTTTATGTGGCCCAGTTCGGCTCTACGCTTTTGGGATAAGGACGCGCCATGGAAAACCCGACCTTCCGGCTGGAGGGCGTGGTCAGGGCCCGGGATGAGACCGAGGATTTCGAGGGCCCGCTCACGCTGATCCTCCAGCTTTTGAGCAAAAACAAAATAGAGATCCAGGACATCCGGATCTCCTCGCTCCTCGACCAGTACATGGCGTACCTGGAACGGATGAAGGAGATGGATCTGGATATCGCCAGCGAATTCGTGGCGATGGCGTCCTATCTCGTGTACATCAAGGCGCGGGTGCTCCTGTCCGCCGGCGAGGAGCCGTCGGAGCTCGAGGAGCTGAAGGAATCGCTGGAGCGGCTTCGCTGCCGCGACACCTACGGCCGGATCCGCGCCGTTACGGAGAAGTTTTCCGAGATGTACATGCGCGGCGGCGGGATGATGGTCAAGCCGCCGGAGTACCTGCCGGCGTCTGCGGAGTACCGGTATACCCACGAAAAGAAAGACATTCTGGATGCGATGCTGCGCGTCCTCTCGCGGGAGGAGGCCATCGCCGCGATCGAGGAAAAGCCTCTGGCGATCCCGCGGCGCATCGTCTATTCGGTCCCGGAGAAGACGGAGGAGATCCTGGAGCTCTTGGCCTCTTCCGGGACAATGAGCGTCCGGAAACTCATCGGACGCGGGAAAAGCCGCACGGAGGTGGTCGCCACCTTTATCGCGCTGCTGGAGCTTTGCAGCCAGGGGCGCGTGGGCATTTCCGGCGACGGAGACGAGCTTTCGGTCAGCCGGCAGAGCGGAGGAGAGCGGACATATGGAGGTGCGTGATATCGAGGGCGCGCTGGAGGCGATCCTTTTCGCGTCCGGCGAGCCGGTCTCCGGCGAGCGCATCGCCGCCGTCCTGGCCGTGCCGAAGGAGCTGGTGTTCGACGTGGCCGCCCGTCTTGGAGACCGTCTGGGATTTGAACGCCGGGGGATCAGGCTCGTCCGCCTGGACGACGCGCTGCAGCTTTGCTCCGCGCCGGAGTACGGCGACGTCGTCCGGCAGGCGCTGGAGACGCGCAAGCCGCCTCAGCTCACCCAGCCTGCGCTGGAGGTGCTGGCGGTGGTCGCTTACTTCCAGCCCGTGACGCGGGCCTACGTGGAGAAAGTTCGCGGGGTGGACAGCGCTTATACCGTCGGCCTTCTGGCGGAGCGCGGGCTCATCGAGTCCTGCGGGACGATGGACGCGCCGGGGAGGCCCCGTCTTTACCGCACCACGAAAGCATTTCTGAGGACCTTTGGTCTTGCTTCCATCGAAGAGCTCCCGGCGCTTCCGGAGTCGGAAGGCGACGGGGAGGAGGAACAGAAGCTGCAGAGCGCCATGGACGCGCTGCTTGGGGAAAGCGGCGCCTCGTAAGGGGCGGGAGGTTGCGCTATGGTCGCGTTGGCCATCGTTCTCGCCGTGCTGGCGCTGCTGGCGTTCCTGCGCGTCGGCGTCAGGGCGAGCTATTCGGAGGAGGGCTTCGCGCTCCGGGCGAAGGTTGGACCAGTGTGGATCGGGATCCTTCCGAAGAAGGCCGGGGGCGGGAAGAAGCCCAAAAAGCCCCGGAAAAAGAAAAAGAAAAAAGAGCCCGAAAAAGAAGAAAAAAAGGGCGGCCCGGTGGAGACGATCCGCCGGTTCCTGCCGCCGGTCACGGACACCCTGGGCCGTCTGCGCAGGAAGCTGCGGGTGGATTCGCTCACGGTGCGGTATCTGTCCGCCTCCGACGATCCCTTCGACGCCGCCGTGAATTACGGCAGAGCTTCGGCCGCGATGGCGGCGCTCTCGCCGGCGCTGGACAATTTCTTCAACATCCGCCGGCGGGACATCCGGGCCGACGCCTGCATGGAGGGCGGCGGGGACAAGATCTTTGCGGACATCCGGCTCACCATCGCGGTCTGGGAGATCGTATACGTGGGCTGCGGCATGCTCCCCGTGCTGAAAAAGCAAAAGAGCGCCGCACAGGAGCCGTCCGGTCCCGCCGGAGAAAAAGAGACCGGCGGCCGGAATGAAAAACGGGCATAATCTTCATTGTTCAGATAATTCGGTTCTGCAGCCGGGAGCGAGCCCGCTGGGGCGGCGCCCGAAAATAGAAAGGAATGGTCGAGTATGGACAAGCATCCGATCAGCGAACTGATGGAGACCGTGATGGAGAAGATCCGCCAGATGGTGGATGTGAGCACCGTGATCGGCAATCCGATCACCACGCCGGACGGGATCACGCTTATTCCCGTTTCGCGGGTCAGTTTCGGTTTCGCTTCCGGCGGTTCGGATTTCACCGGAAAGCACCAGCAGGCCACTCAGCCCAATCCCTTCGGCGGCGGCGGCGGTGCCGGCGTGAAGATCGCGCCCGTGGCGTTCGTCGTCATCAAGGACGGCAGCGTGCGCGTCATGACGATCGAGCCGCCCGTGTCCAATACCGTCGACCGCGTCATCGACAGCGCGCCGGACATCATCGACAAGATCTCCGGGCTGGTGAAAAAGGGCAAGGAAAGCAAAGCGGAGAAAGAAGCGGAGTGATCCGTATCGCGGAAGCGCCGCAGGGCAATACTAAGCGCCGTAAGGTGGTGCTTTTCCGTGCTGAAAAGACTTCTGTCAGCCGCCGCCGCTGTCGCTTTAACAGCGGCGGCGTTTGCCGTGCCTGCGCGCGCCGCGGATATTTCCGCCTCCTCCGCCATCGTCGTCGAAGCGGAGAGCGGGACGGTGCTGTTTGAAAAGGACGCCGACGCCCGGATGCGGATCGCCAGTACGACGAAGATCATGACCGCGCTGGTGGCGCTGGAGCACTGCAGTCTCGACGAGCGCGTGCAGATCCCGGCGGTGTGCGAAACGGTGGAGGGCTCCTCCATGTACCTGAAGGCGGGGGAGATCTATACCATGCGGGAGCTTCTCTACGGGCTCATGCTGGAATCGGGGAACGACGCCGCGGTCGCTGTGGCGCTCCATGTCTCCGGCAGCACGGAGGCGTTTGCGGAGCTCATGAACCGGCGCGCGGCTTCCCTCGGCTGTACGGGGACGCATTTTGAAAACCCCAACGGCCTGGATGCGCCGGAACATTATTCCACCGCGCGGGACATGGCCCGGATCGCGGCGGAGGCCATGAAAAATCAGCTCTTTGAGGAGATCGTGTCCACAAAGACGATCTCCTTTGGGGGAAAGACTTATGTAAACCACAACCGGCTTCTCTGGACGTGCCCCGGCGCCATCGGGCTTAAAACGGGCTACACCATGGCTTCCGGACGGACGCTGGTTTCCTGCGCGGAGCGGGACGGCATGCGGCTCATCTGCGTGACTCTCCGGGATCCCGACGACTGGGACGACCACCGCGCGCTTTACGACGAGGCGTTTTCGGAGTGGAAGATGGCCGCATCGCCCGGGGCCGGCGTGACTGCGGCGGAGCTTCCGGTCGTTTCCGGGACCGCGAAAACGGTGGCGGTGGCGCCTGCGTCCTCCGCGCGCCTCCTTGTCCGCCGCGGCGCCGACGTCAGAACGGAGCTTCGTCTCCCGGATTTCGTCTATGCCGAGGTGACGAAGGGGGAGAAGGCGGGCAGCCTTTCCGTCCTTGCGGACGGGAAAGAGATCTTTTCGGCGGACCTCGTATACGTTTCCACGGTGAAACAAAACAGGAGCGACCGGCTGACGCTCCGGGAAAGGCTCCGGCGCGCGCTCGGCGCCGCCGGCTGAAAAAATATGGAAGAACGGATCCAGAAGATCATCGCGCAGCGCGGCGGAATGTCCCGCCGCGCCGCCGAAAAACTGATTGCGGACGGGCTGGTCACGCTGGACGGCGCGGCCGTCTCGCTGGGCGACAAGGCCGACTCCGACACGGACGGCCTGGCTGTGCGCGGCGAGGGGCTGCCGCCCGCGCCGGAGAAGAAGTATTACATAGCGCTGAACAAGCCCCTGGGCTACGTCACCACCATGAGCGACGAGCGCGGGCGCAGAACGGTGGCGGAGCTCGTGTCCGACCTGCCCTGCCGCGTTTATCCGGTGGGGCGGCTGGACGTTGATTCCGAGGGGCTCCTGCTCATGACGAACGACGGCGATTTCGCCAACACGGTCGCCCATCCTTCCTTCGAGAAGGACAAGACGTACCGCGTCAGCGTAAACGGCGATCTGCGGACGGGCCTGCGGGCGCTCCGCGCGCCGATGGAGCTGGACGGCGTTCGCCTGGGGATACCCGCGGTGACCGTCGTAAAGGAAACGCGGGGCGGCGGCACGCTCGAGCTGGTGATCCACGAGGGGAGAAACCGGCAGGTGCGCCGGATGTGCGCGGCGGCCGGCCTTCAGGTGACGGCGCTCACGCGGATTTCCGTCGGGCAGGTCCGCCTGGGGCGGCTCAAAAGCGGCGGCTGGAGAAACCTGACCCGGGATGAGGTCGCGGCCCTGCTTTGCAAAAAATGATTCATTCTTGCAGGAGCTTCTTTTGAAAAATGCATTTTGCCCTTGAAATCAGCGGGGGATAACGGTAGAATACAGGTGCTGCGCAGAGGTGCTTTTGCGCAAAAAGATGGATTCCGCCGCTTTTCCGGCGCTGCGGAACAGGAGGGAACATTGCAAGATGGATAAGGATGTGCTGGCTGCCATCGCAGCCGTATCGCCCACGTTTTCCAAGGGCCAGCGGCGGATCGCCGACTATATCACCAAGAACTACGACAAAGCGGCCTTCATGACGGCGGGCCGTCTGGGCGAGGCCGCGGGGGTCAGCGAGTCAACGGTCGTGCGTTTTGCCGCCGACCTCGGCTACGACGGATACCCGTCCATGCGCAAGGCGCTGCAGGAGCTCATCAAGAACCGGCTGACCACCGTCCAGCGCATCGAGGTCGCGCGGGGGATGATCAGCAAGGGCGACATTCTGGAAAACGTCCTCACGTCGGACATCGAGAAGATCCGCTACACGCTGGACGACATCGATCACGCCGCTTTCGAGAAAGCGGTGGACGCCATCGTCGGCGCGAAGAGCATCTACGTCATCGGACTGCGTTCTTCCTCGGCGCTGGCGGGCTTCCTCGGCTTTTATCTGAACCTGCTTTTCCCGGATGTGCGCATCGTCAACCAGAGCGCGGCCAGCGAGATCTACGAGCAGGTTCTGCACATTTCGAAGGGGGATACCTGCATCGCCATCAGCTTCCCGCGGTATTCCCGCAGGACGATCATGGCGACGCAGTTCGCAAAGGACAAGGGCGCGTCGGTGATCGGCATCACCGATACGGAATCGTCTCTCGTGGCGCACATTGCGGACATCAAGCTTTACGCCAGGAGCGAAATGCTCTCTTTCCTGGACTCCCTGGTGGCGCCGCTGAGCCTCATCAATGCGCTTGTGGTCGCGGCGGCCGACCGGGCGGACTACGATCTGGAATCCAACTTTGAAAAACTTGAAAAGATCTGGGCAGAGTACGACGTTTATGAAAAGACCGAGTGATATCATCGTCGTCGGCGGCGGCGCGGCGGGCCTCATGGCTGCCGGCGCCGCCGCTTCGTGCGGCGCGGCGGTCGCGCTCCTGGAGCGCAATCCGCGCCCCGGGCGGAAGCTCGGGATCACGGGGAAGGGCCGCTGCAACCTGACGAACGACTGCGGCGTCCAGCAGGTGCTGGAGAATACTCCGACCAACGGCAAGTTCCTGTACAGCGCGCTGGGAGCGTTTCCGCCGTCTGCGGTCATGGAGTTTTTCCGCGCGCAGGGCGTGGAACTTAAAACGGAACGGGGCAACCGCGTTTTCCCGGTCTCCGACCGCGCGGGCGACGTGGTCGACGCGCTGGAGGGGTACTGCCGCCGGGGCGGCGTCGAGGTGATCCGGGCGCGGGCGCGGCGCGTGCTCCTGCGGGACGGCCGGGCTGCGGGCGTGCTGACGGACGCCGGTGAATTTTATGCACCGCGCGTCATCCTCTGCACCGGCGGCGCGTCTTATCCCGCCACCGGCTCCACGGGCGACGGGTATGCCATGGCCTCCGAGCTCGGACACACGATCGTGCCGCCCAAGCCATCGCTGGTGCCGCTGGAATCGCCGGACCGATACTGCGGCCGAATGCAGGGCTTCGCCCCGCGCAACGTGCGCCTGAAGGTCCTGGGCGGCGGAAAGGTCGTTTACGAGGACTTCGGCGAGATGCTGTTCACGCATTTCGGCGTGTCCGGCCCGCTGATCCTCTCGGCCAGCGCTCATATGCGGGACTTCGGGCGGGAAAAGTACAGCCTTTCCATCGATTTCAAGCCTGCGCTGGACGAAAAGAAGCTGGACGCCAGGATCCTCAGGGATTTCGAAAAATACCGGAACCGGGATATCGCCAACGCGCTGACGGATCTTGAGGCGCGGAGCATGATCCCCGTGCTGGTGGAGCTGTCCGGCATCCCGGCCGAGACGCGGGCCAATGCCGTCACCAGGGAACAGCGCAGGGCGCTGCTGGAGCTCCTGAAGGCGTTCCCGGTGGCGATCAGCGGCCCCCGGCCCATCGCAGAGGCCGTCGTGACCTCCGGCGGCGTGGACGTGCGCGAGATCCGGCCGAAGACAATGGAATCGCGTCTCGCGCCGGGCGTTTATTTTGCCGGCGAGCTTATCGACGTGGACGCGTATACCGGCGGCTTCAATCTGCAGATCGCATGGAGCACTGCGCGGGCGGCGGCGCTCGCAGCCTGTGCGGCGGAGGGAAAAGGGAATGGATAAGAAGATCAGCATTGCCATCGACGGGCCGTCCGGCGCCGGAAAATCGACGCTGGCGCGCATGACGGCGAAGAGCCTCGGCTTTATCTACGTGGACACCGGGGCGCTTTATCGCAGCGTGGGGCTTTTTGCGCTGCGGCATGGCACCGACGCCGGGGACAGAGCCGCGGTGACCGCGCTGCTCCCCGGGATAACGCTGGAGCTGGACTATGACGAAAAGGGCGTTCAGCGCGTCTTTCTCTGCGGAGAGGATGTGACGGACGCGATCCGCACGCCGGAGGTATCTCTGGCGGCGTCGGCGGTCTCCGCGATCCCGGAGGTGCGCGCCTTCCTGCTGGAGACCCAGCGGGACATGGCGAGGCGCCACGACGTTGCCATGGACGGACGCGACATCGGCACCGTCGTCCTGCCGGACGCGGATGTGAAGATATTCCTTACCGCGTCGCCGGAGGAGCGCGCCCGGAGAAGGTACCGGGAGCTGCGCGCGAAGGGGACGGGCGCGCCGTACAAGGAGGTCCTGAGGGATCTTCTCGTGCGGGACAGGAACGACAGCAGCAGGGACATCGCGCCGCTGCGCCCGGCGGAGGACGCGATCCTGCTCGATACCACGGGCAATTCGCTGCGCAAGAGCTTCGGGCAGATCCGGAGCATCGTCCGGGAGAAGCTCGGAAAATAATCCGATCGGAAAGGAGCGGGCAGGATGGAAGAAGACAGGGAATTCAGGCGCTACCGCGCGGTGTATTCGGCGCTCAGCGTCCCTCTTGCGCTGTTCCACCCGGTGAAAATCGTCGGGAGAGAGAACGTGCCGGAGGGCGCGGCGCTGGTCTGCGCCGGCCATTCCAGCAACTGGGATCCGCTCATCATGGCCGCCGCGCTTTCAAGGCGCGAGCATCTGTGCTTCATGGCCAAAGCCGAGCTGTTCCGCGGCAGGCTTCTGGGCGGGATCCTCCGAGGCATCGGGACCTTCCCGGTCGACCGGGGAAAGGCCGACCTCGCCGCGATCGGCACCGCGCTCCGGTGTCTGAAAAACGGCAAAAAAGTCGGGATTTTTCCGGAGGGTACCCGCGCCGCCGCCGAGGGTGAGGTCCGGCCGAAGAGCGGGGTCATCCGCATTGCGGAAAAGGCCGGCGTGCCGGTCCTCCCGGTCTTCATCCCCAGGAAAAAACCGCTGTTTCGGCGTCTGACCATCGTGGTCGGCCGCCCGTACCGCGTCGGTGCCGAGGGACGGAAGCTGACCCGCGAGGAGCTGGAAGCCGGCGCCGACGCGCTCATGGAGACCATCCGGGCACTGGGCGGCGAAGGGGGCAGAGGCTGATGAAGATCGTCGTCGCCGCCTCCGCCGGTTACTGCTTCGGCGTCCGGCGCGCCGTGCGGATCGCCGAGGAGACCGCGGAGAAATACGGCGGCTGCGCGACCTTCGGTCCGCTCATCCACAACGCGGACGCGGTCCGGGCGCTGGAGGAAAAGGGCGTGCGCGTTGCGGAGGAGATCGGGGACATCCGGGAGGGCGAGGCCGTCGTCATCCGCAGCCACGGCGTCCCGGCTGCGGTCTATGCGCAGCTTGCCGCGAAGAAGGCGGTGATCGTGGACGCCACCTGCCCCGACGTGGCCAGGATCCACGCGCTGGCGAAATCCGAGTCCGAAGCGGGCCGCACCGTCGTTGTTCTCGGGGAGCGCAGACACCCCGAGGTGATCGGGATCGTGGGCTGGTGCAGCGGCGCGCTGGTGTTTGAAACGCCGGAGGAGACGGAGGATTATTTCCGTTCGCACCCCGGATTCCGGGATACCCCGGTTTCCGTTGTGTCGCAGACGACGGCGGAGCGGAGCGTTTTTGAACGAAGTGTAAAAATAATAAAAAAACAGTGTACAAATTACAAAATCTTTGATACAATATGCAATACGACGTCTAAGCGCCAGCAGGAAGCCGAAAAGATCGCTTCCGGATGCGACGCGATGGTCGTCGTCGGTGGGAGGCACAGCGCCAACACCGCCAAGCTTTGCGAAATATGCCGCAGGTCGTGCGGACGCGTGCTCCTTGTGGAGAATGCGGACGAGCTCGGCGGAGGCGTGCTCGCGGGCGCGCGCAGGGTTGGGCTGACGGCAGGCGCCTCCACACCGGCGTGGATAATTAAGGAGGTCAACAGGAAGATGAGTGACGAGATCAGGACCGCTGAAGCGGCCGAGAACACAGAAGCTGCGAAGATCGAAGAGACTGCGGCGCAGACGGTGAGCGCGCCCGAAGCGAGCGCCGTTCCCGAGGAGAATACCGCTGAGAAGGATGCTCCGTCTGAGGATGCAACCTTTGAGGAGCTCCTTGAGCGCTCCATCAAAACGCTACATACGGGAGAAAAGGTCTCGGGCATCATCGCCGCGATCTCGCCGACGGAAATCTCCGTCGATCTCGGCACGAAGCAGTCGGGCTATATCCCCGTGGCTGAATTTTCGGACGATCCCGCGGTGAAGCCGGAAGACGCGATCAAGGTCGGCGATCAGATCGAGGCCTATGTCATGCGCGTCAACGACGTCGAAGGAACCGTCATGCTCTCCAAGAAGCGCCTTGACTCCGTCAAGGTCTGGGATGATATCTGCGATGCGCGGACGAGCCGCGCCGTCGTCGAAGGCACCGTCGTCGAGGACAACAAGGGCGGCGTCGTCGTGAACGTCAAGGGCGTCCGTGTGTTTGTGCCGGCCTCTCAGTCCGGTCTTCCGAAGGATGCGCCCATGACCGAGCTCCTGAAGAAGAAGGTCAGGCTCCGCATCACCGAGGTCAACCAGCCCCGCAGGCGCGTCGTCGGTTCCATCCGCGCCGTTGCTTACGAGGAGCGCCGCGAGCGCGCCGAGAAAATCTGGGAAGAGATCGAGGTCGGCAAGCATTATCACGGCGTCGTCAAGTCCCTCACGTCTTACGGCGCGTTTGTGGACATCGGCGGCATCGACGGCATGGTCCATGTCTCCGAGCTCTCCTGGAAGCGCATCCATCAGCCGTCCGACGTGGTTTCCGTCGGCGATGAGATCGATGTTTACGTGATCTCCTTCGACAAGGAGAAAAAGCGCATTTCCCTCGGCTACAAGGATCCCAACGAAAATCCCTGGCTCAGGTTCACTACCACCTATCAGGTGGGCAGCGTTGCCGACGTCAGGATCGTGAAGCTGATGCCCTTCGGCGCTTTTGCGGAGATCGTTCCGGGCGTCGACGGCCTGATCCACATTTCCCAGATCGCCGACCGCAGGATCGGCAAGCCGGAGGATGTGCTCAGCGAGGGCCAGGAGGTCCAGGCCAAGATCATCAATATCGACAACGACAAGCAAAAGGTTTCCCTCAGCATCCGCGCGCTGCTGGAGCGCCAGAACGGCGACGAGCAGGCCGCCGCGCCTGCCTCCGAGGAGCCGGTGGTCGTTTACGACACCGACAATCCGCCTGCGGCTGAAGAAGAGCCTGCTGCCTCCGCAGAGGCGGGCGCCGCTTCCGAGGAGAAGTAATCATCACGGCCATGAAGCGCCGCGGACGACATCGTCCGCGGCGCTTTTTCTGCGCCGGAAAAGCCCGGAGAGGTTGGAAAACATTACATTTGCAAAAGAGTTACAAAACGGTTACAATCAGAATCGTTCCGGGCGGGAACAAAATACTTATGACGGAGGTTCTGAAACATGTGCTTTTTCAACTGCGGCACCAGCGGCACCGGCTGCACCGGCAGCTCCTGCAGCTCCATTTTCCAGATGCTCTGCAAGCTCTTCGGGTATTGCGCCTGAAGCAGGGCGGCCGGCGGGCGGCGGTCAGAAATGACCGCCGCCCGTACTTTCTGCCCGTTCACGACTTTTTTGCCGCTGTTCACTTGATATTTTGCCCGAATATGGTTTATAATACAATCGATGACGTGTATGGTGAGTTCTGCATTTGAACGCCGTGCGGATGCGCCGGCTGACGAGAACGGGGAGTGAAATGTTTAAGATCGGGGATCGCATCGCTCATCCGATGCACGGTGCCGGTGTCGTTGACAGCATTGAAGAAAAGCGGGTCAACGGGATCACCCGAGAGTATTATGTTCTGAAACTGCCCGTCGGCGGGATGGTCGTCATGGTCCCGACGGAGAGCAGCGGCGAGATCGGCGTCCGCCCCATCGTTTCTCCCGAGGCGGCGGAGGCCGTGCTCAGCGACATTCCCGGGCTGAGCTGCGAGATGACGCAGAACTGGAACCGGCGGTACCGTGAGAATATGCTGCGGATCAAGAGCGGAGATCTGCTTGAGGTGGCGCGGGTCATCAAGGGGCTGGCCGAGCGGGACAGCAAAAAGGGGCTGTCCACAGGCGAACGCAAGATGCTCCACTCCGCGAAGCAGATCCTGATTTCCGAGATCGTTCTCTCCGAAGGCGCAAGCTATGAAGAGGTCGAGTCGAGGGTTGAAAAGGCGCTGGCCTGACCCCGGCCGGCAATAGAGCCCATCGTGCTGCGAAATGGCCGTATTGCGGTCATTTCGCGCTTTTATGAAAGGACAGGGTTGACAATGGGAATCGTCGGAAAGATCGCTGCGGCGTATATGAAGCGCGGCGGCAGGCCGTTTTGCTCCGCGGTCGTCGTGGCGGCGGGAGCCTCCGAGCGTATGGGCGGGGACAACAAGATGTTCGCGAAGCTTCTGGGCGTGCCCGTCCTTGTCCGGACGCTCAGGGCCCTCGGCGAATCGGAGTACATAGACGAGATCGTCGTCGTTGCCCGCGAGGAGGATCTGGAGGCGGTCGCAGACCTCTGCGGGAAATACGGCGTGAAGAAAATCTCGAAGGTCGTCTGCGGCGGTCCGGAGCGGCTGGATTCCGCGCTGATCGGCGTATATGAGGCTTCGCCCAAGGCAAAGCTCATCGCCGTGCACGACGGCGCGCGGCCGCTGGTGACGAGGGAGATCATCGACGAGGCGGTGAAGCGCGCGGCGGCCGTCCCGGCTGTCGCGCCTGCGGTCCCGGTGCAGGACACCGTCAAGCGGGCGAAGGGCGGGATCGTTTCCGAGACCCTCGACCGGGCCGAGCTTTTTGCCGTCCAGACGCCTCAGGTGTTCCAGGCCGTGGTCCTGAAGGGCGCGCTGCAGAACGCGAAGGAGAAGGGCCTGAAGATCACCGACGACTGTATGGCGGCTGAGGCGATGGGCGTTGCGGTCCGCCTCACCCACGGCTCGTTCGAGAATATCAAGATCACGACGCCCACCGACCTCGTCCTGGCCGGCGCGATCCTTGAGGCGAGGGCGAAGCAATGAGGATGCGAATCGGCCACGGATACGACGCCCACAGAACGGCGCCCGGGCGGAAGCTGGTCCTCTGCGGAGTGGAGATCCCGTCCGAATGGGGCCTTTTGGGGCATTCGGATGCGGACGCCGCCGTTCACGCGGTGATCGACGCGCTGCTCGGCGCCGCCGCGCTTCCCGACATCGGCGCGCAGTTTCCGGATACCGACCCGGCGTACGAGGGGATCAGCAGCCTTGTGCTCCTGCGCCGCGCCGAAACGCTCGTCCTGCGGAAGGGGTATATCATCCAGAACATCGACGTGACGATCATCGCGCAGAAGCCGAAGCTCGCCCCGTACATCCCAGCCATGCGCGGCGCGCTGGCGGACGCGCTGGGCATCGATGCGGATCAGGTGAACGTGAAGGCCACCACGGAGGAGGGGCTCGGATTTACCGGGGACGGCTCCGGCATCTCCGCCCACGCCGTCGTGCTGGTCGGCTGATTGGTTGATACCAGGTTCCTCCCGGCATAGTATGGTCTGACCGCGTATGCGGTCGACATGTACGTGCCGGGAGGATTATTATGCTTTACTATCTTTTGACGTGCCGCTCGCTGACGATCGCTCAGAAGGCGTCAAAGGTTCTGAAAGGAGCGGGGATGCCGGCGGCGCTGGTGAGAACGCCGCTGGGGGTTTCCAAGGAGGGATGCGGCTATTCGCTCCGCGTGCGGGAACGGTATCTGGACGGCGCGCTGGCGTCGCTCAGAGCCTCGGAGCTGCCGCCGGTGAGAGTGTTCGCGGAGCTTGAGAACGGCCGGTACGAGGAGCGCCGTCCATGACGTATCTGGACAGCGCCGCGACGACGCTGCAAAAGCCGAAGACCGTCGCCGCGGCGATGGCGCGCGCCGTCGGAGAACTGGGGAGCCCCGGCCGCGGAGGACATCCCTACGCCATGGCGGCGGCGGAAACGGCGTTCCGCTGCCGGGAGGCGGCCGCGGAGCTTTTCGGGCTGGACTCGCCCGAGCGCGTGGTGTTCACCTCCAGCGCCACCCACGGGCTCAACATCGCCGTCCGCTCGCTGGCGGGGCCGGGATCCCGCGCGGTGATCTCCGGTTACGAGCACAACTCCGTGGTCCGGCCGCTCCGCGCCGCCGGCGCGGAAACGGACGTGGCCGCGTCGCCGCTTTTCAGGCCCGAGGAGGCCGTCGCGGCATTTCGGAAAAAACTCGAGAAGAAGACGGATCTGGTGATCCTCAACCACGTGTCGAACGTGTTCGGCTACATCCTGCCTGCGGAACAGATCGCGCAGATGTGCCGGGAAAGGGGGATCCCCTTCGTGCTGGACGCGTCGCAGTCCGCGGGAACGGTGCCGGTGGACGTGGGGAAGCTGGGCGCCGCCTATGTGGCGATGCCCGGACACAAAGGGCTGTACGGGCCGCAGGGGACGGGGCTGCTGCTCTGCGGAAAGGACGCCGATCCTGCGCCGCTCCTGTGCGGAGGGACGGGGAGCAGCTCGATCTCGGAGGAAATGCCCCCGTTCCTGCCGGACAGACTGGAGGCAGGGACGCACAACATGCCCGGCATCGCGGGGCTTCTTGCCGGGCTGGAATTCGTAAAGGAAAATGGTCCGGAGGATATCCTGGCCTACGAACGGGAGCTTGCCGCCGCGATGGCGGCGGAGCTTCGGAAGATCCCGGGCGTGACCGTCTTTGCGTCGGAGCACATGTACTGCCAGGGAGGCGTGCTGTCTTTTCTGGTCGACGGCGTTTCCAGCGAGAAGGTCGGCGAAGAGCTGGGGCGGCGCGGCGTCGCCGTCCGCGCCGGGCTGCACTGCGCGCCGCTGGCGCACCGGACGGCGGGGACGCTGCCGGACGGGACCGTCCGCGCCAGCGTTTCGGCCTTCACGAGGCCGAGGGACATCCGCGCACTCGCGGGCGCTGTCCGCGCAGCGGCGGCGGGGTGACCGGGACCGCGGGGCGGAGGCGGGGCATAAACCGCCTCCGCCCCGCGCCCGGGCGCTTTCGCGCCGTAAAGCGACCCGACGGAAAAGATGCGCGGTACGGCGCGAAACCGGGAGTTCGCTTTTACAAATAATTCACAGTTCTTTGTTGCCAAAAGAAGCGATTTATAATATAATCAAATGCTGAGAAGCCGTAGACTTCGGCTGGAGCGAAAGGGGGCGGATGCCCGGATGGATGATGTTTACAGTTTTCTGAATACGTTTCAGAATTTCATCCACACGATCACGTTCTGGGATATCCTGGACATGGCGATCATCGCGCTCCTCATCTACAAAGTCCTCACGTTCGTCCGGAAGACGAACACGATCAACGTCGTGAAGGGCATCGGGCTGCTCCTGGCGGTCATGTGGCTTTCCCGCCTGATGCACCTGACGGTGGTGAGCTACCTCCTGGGCGGAACGTTCGAGCTTGGGATCCTGGCGGTGGTCGTCATTTTCCAGCCGGAGCTGCGCCGTCTGCTGGAGCAGGTGGGCAGCAGCAAGTTCGAGGATTTCTTCGGGCACCCCATCGGCGCGAAGGAGCTCAGCGACGCCATCACGCAGACGGTGCTGGCCTGCACGGATATGTCCAGGTCCCATACCGGCGCGCTCATCGTTTTTGAACGAAGCATCAATCTGGACGCTTATATCAAGACGGGAACGATCGTCGACGCCGAGCCCGCGGCGGAGCTCATCAAGAACATCTTTTACAACAAGGCGCCGCTCCATGACGGCGCCGTGATCATCCGGGACGGGCGGGTGGCGGGCGCCGCCTGCATGCTCCCGCTTTCCAGCAATGCGAACATCAGCCGCGATCTCGGGATGCGCCACAGGGCGGGGATCGGGATCAGCGAGCGGTCCGACGCCATTGTCGCCATCGTCTCGGAGGAGACGGGCGCCATCTCCGTCGCGGAGGAGGGAATGCTCAAGCGCGGCCTCGCTCCGGAGACGCTGGAGAAGCTTCTGAAAAACGAGCTGCTTCCGAAGGAGACCCCCAAAAAGGTGTTTGGCCAGGCAAAGGATAAGTCCCGGCCCGGTGAATGAGGATGATGGAAAGTAAGGCTAAAAAGAAGCGCGGCGGCGAGCACAAGGTCTTCTATATCATCTTTTCCATCGTGGCGTCCATCGCCCTGTGGATGTACGTCGCATACGTGGAGAACCCGGAAAAGCCCGTGACGATCTCCGGAATCCAGATCGTCTATTCGGGGGAGGATCTGCTGAAGGACAACAATCTCGTCGTGACGAGCGTGAATGCCAAGACGCTTTCGGTGAAGTTTTCGGGAAAGCGCAACACCGTTTCCAAGCTCTCCAACGACAACGTCTCCGCCACGGTGGATCTGTCCGGGATCGTCAACAACTCGGCCGGCACGGCGGGCGTTTACCAGCTTTCCTACAAGCTCAAGTACGACGGCGTTTCCTCCACCGGGATCACGGTGACCAGCGCTTCGCTGGACTATGTTACGGTGACTGTTGAAAAGCTGGTCACGGCCCCCGTCACGGTCAAGACCGTCTATGATGGCGGCGTGGCGGAAGGGTATACCGCGGAGGCGCCGGAATCCTCGGTGAGCACCATCACCGTCTCCGGCCCGCAGACGGAGGTCTCGAAGATATCCTACGCGCTGGCCAAGCTGGACCGCGCGAACCTTTCGAAATCGGTGACCGAGGAGGTCCCGCTGGTCCTGGTGGACGCCGAGGGCAACAAGCTGACGGCGAGCGACCTGACGCTCAGTCAGGACAGCGTGAATGTGACCGTGACGGTCCTCATGGTCAAGGAAGTCCCGCTGTCGGTGAACCTGGTATACGGTGCCTCGGCAAGCGAGAGCAACACCAAGGTCGTGATCGAACCGTCAAGCGTTACGCTCTCCGGCGACGCGGAGACGCTTACCGGCATCAACCAGCTCGTCCTCGGCACGATCGATCTGACGAGCTTTGCCACGTCGGAGAAGGAGACCTTCAAGATCACGCTGCCCAACGAGGTGAACAACGTGAGCGGCGAGAGCTCCGCAGACGTTTCCGTCACAGTCATCGGGATGACGACGAAGCGGCTCTCGACCACGAACATCGAGGTCAAGAACGTATCTGCCAGCAGCACGGCGACCGTCATTACCCAGAGCCTCGACGTTTCGCTCCGGGGCAGCGAGAGCTCGGTGAACGCCGTATTGCCGGAGAACGTCCGGATCTCCGCGGATCTGACGGATCTGGGGACCACGACGGGGACCTACACCGTCGCGGCCACGGTCTATGTGGACGGGTACAGCGATGTGGACGCCATCGGAGAATATAAGATCACCGTCACCCTTGCCAAGAAATAGGAGAGTCAATGTTCGGATATATCCGTCCGGAAGCGGGCGAGCTCAAGGTCAAGGAATTCGGCCGCTTCCGCGCCTGCTACTGCGGGCTTTGCCACGAACTCGGCAGGAGTTACGGCTTCGCCGCGCGGTTCATCCTCAATTACGATTTCGTTTTTCTGGCGATGCTGCTCTGGCGCGGCGCGCCGCGGTATGAGACGCGGCGCTGCGCCGTCTCGCCCGCCTGCGGGAGGTGCGTGTGCGCCTCGTCCCCGGCGCTCGAACGGTGCGCCGGATACAGCGTGATCCTGGCGTACTGGAAGCTTTGCGATTCGGTGGCGGACGAGGGGCTTTTCGCCTCCCTGGGCGCGCGGCTGAAGCGGTTCGCGCTTCTCCGCCCGTACAGGAAGGCGGCTGCGCGCTGGCCGCGCTTCGATGAAGCGGTAAAAAGCAAGCTTACGGAGCTGAACGGCCTGGAAAAAACGGGGGAAACCTCGCTGGACCGGGCGGCGGACAAGTTCGCCTCGCTTCTTTCCGCGGCGGCGGAGGACGAGCCCTCCGCGGACGCGCAGCGGGCCGAGGCGCAGCTCCTCTACCACGCCGGGCGGATCATCTACATCGCCGACGCGTACCAGGATCTGGGGGAGGACATGAAGCGCGGGCGCTATAATCCGATCGCGTCCCGGTTCGGCCTCCGGGCGCCGGAGCTCTCCGCGGAGGAGAGGGAGACGGTCAGGCTCTCGCTGGAAAATTCCCTCGGACTGATGGCCTCGGCCTTCGAGCTGATGCCTTCGAATTATTGGTCGGGCGCCCTGAGAAACATTATTTGCGTCGGGATGCCCGGGATGTGCCGGCAGGTCCTCTGCGGCACGTTCGAGAACAGGCGCGAAGGCGCCCCGCGGCTCCGCGGCCGCATATCCGCGCAGCAGATTGGAGACGAAGAATGAACGATCCCTATACCGTCCTCGGCGTCGCTCCGAACGCGTCGGACGATGAGGTGAAAAAGGCGTACCGCGAACTGGCGCGCAAGTATCACCCCGATAACTACCACGACAACCCTCTGGCGGATCTTGCCGAGGCGAAGATGAAGGAGATCAACGAGGCTTACGACGAGATCGTGCGCACCCGCTCCGGCGGGGGCGGCGGTTCTTCCTATTCGTCCTACACGTCCTCGTCGTCCTCCCGCGCCGGCGCTTCGTCGGACCCGGTTTTCGCGCAGGTCCGCGCCGCGATCAACGCCGGAGATTTTGCCCGTGCGGAGCAGCTTCTGGGCACGTCGTCCAGCAGGAACGCCGAATGGAATTTTCTCATGGGCAGCGTCTGCTACAAAAAAGGCTGGGTGGACGATGCGCGGAGCTATTATCAGCGCGCCGTCAGCATGGATCCCGGGAACGGCGAGTACAGACAGGCGCTTTCATATCTGAACATGGGCGGCTATCCGTACAGGGACTCCGGCTACGGTCCCCCCGACACCGGCCTTGATGCGTGCGACGTGTGCACGTCGCTCATGTGCGCGAATCTCCTGTGCCGCTGCAGGTGACGCCCGGCGATGGACAGAAAGACCGGTAAGCTTGCGTTCCTCGCCGTGGCTGCGGCGTTTTCCGTCGGCTTCATTTACCTTGCCTGCGTTTTGCCGACGGGCCAGATCGGATTTCTCGCCGCCGCCTCGCTCTTCGGCGTGGCTTCCGTAGCGGAATACGGAGTCGGCGCCGGGCTTCTGGAGTATGCCGCTTCGGCGCTCCTCGGCTTTCTTCTCGCGCCGGACAAGTCCTACCCGCTCGTCTACGCGCTGTTTTTCGGGTATTATCCGGCGCTGAAAGCGCTGGCGGAGAGGCTCCGGTCGCGGATCCTCGGCTGGGCGCTGAAGCTTGCCGTGCTCAATGCGGCGCTGGCTGCGATGCTGTTTCTGTTTTCCCTGACGATTTTCGACCTGTCCCGCATCGGAAACAGTACTATCATTCTGTTTGTGCTCTGCAACCTCGTCTTCGTCCTTTTCGACCTGGGCGTGACGAAGCTCATCGGCCTTTACCGTGGGCGGATCCGCGGCTGGATCCGGCGCGGCGGCTGAAATATTTGTTTGGGCGGTCTTCAGAAAATGATAAAAAGCATGACCGGATACGGCTGCGCGAAGGGTTCCTCCGGCAAACTTGCCATCACGGCGGAGCTGCGCAGCGTCAACAACAGGTTCCTCGACTGCACCGTCCGTCTCCCGCGGGTCTATACGTCTCTGGAGGACGGGATCAAATCCCAGGTCCAGAAAACGATCTCCCGCGGCAAGGTGGACGTTTTCATCACCATCGACGCTTCCGAAGCCGACGACGTGGCGGTGAGCGTGAACGCCGGAGTTGCTGATGCCTATATGGCGGCCGTCAGGGCTCTGGCGGACCGGTACGGCGTTCCAAACGACGCGACGGCCGTGTCCCTGGCGCATTTTCCCGACGTGCTCTATGTGGAGAAAAAGGAGACGGACGCCGAGGCGCTGGCGGCGGATCTTTCCCGGATCCTGGAGGCCGCGCTGCGGGATTTCGATTCCATGCGCAGCCGCGAGGGGGCGAAGCTCCGCGACGACATCGCGTCCCGCGCCGACGAGGTGGAGCGGCTCGTCTCGCTGATCGAGACCCGTTCGCCGGAGACGGTGAAGGACTACCGGCAGCGGCTCACCGAGCACATGAACGAGGTGCTGGGCGCCACGGGGATCGATGAATCGCGCATCCTGGCCGAGGCCGCGATCTACGCGGACCGCGTCGCGGTCGACGAGGAAACGGTGCGGCTCCGCAGCCACGTTTCCCAGCTCCGTCAGCTCATCGGGAGCGCGGAGCCCGTCGGCCGGAAGCTGGACTTTCTCGTGCAGGAGTTCAACCGGGAGGCGAACACGATCGGTTCGAAGTGCAGCGATCTGGAAATGACCCGGACCGTGGTGGATCTTAAGTCCGAGATTGAAAAGATCCGCGAGCAGGTCCAGAACGTGGAATGACAGAGGTGATATTGGCGTGAAGCTGGTGAATATCGGTTTCGGGAACATGGTGTCCGCCCAGCGCATGGTGGCGGTCATCAGCCCGGAGTCGGCGCCCATCAAGCGCATCATATCCGACGCCCGGGAGAAGGGGCTGCTGATCGACGCGACGTACGGACGCCGTACCCGCGCCGTGATCGTTACCGACAGCGGGCACATCGTGCTTTCGGCCATCCAGCCGGAAACGGTGGCGGGACGGATGGCCGGCAGGGCGGACAAGGATCCCGCGGAGGAGGAAGACGAGAGCGTTGAGTGACAAAGGCTGCGTTTTCATTATTTCCGGTCCTTCCGGCTGCGGGAAAAGCACCGTGCTGAGGGAGGTCTTCGCCAGGCGGGGAAAGCTCTATTTTTCCATCTCCGCCACGACGCGCCCGCCGCGTCCCGGCGAACGGGACGGGGTTGATTACCTGTTCCTGACCCGGGAGAAATTCCTTGAGCTTTTGGCGGCCGGCGAGCTTCTGGAGCACGCCGAGTACGTCGGAAACTTCTACGGAACGCCGGCGCGGCCTATCGCGGAGCACACGCAGGCCGGGGACGACGCCGTGCTGGACATCGAGATCCAGGGCGCGCGGCAGGTGAAAAAGCGCCTGCCGGACGCCGTCAGCGTTTTCATCGCGCCGCCCAGCCTGGAAGAGCTCGAGCGGCGGCTCCGGGGGCGTTCCACGGAGTCCGAGGAAAAGATCCTGGGCAGGCTCGAAACCGCCAGACGCGAGCTCGGGCATACCGACGAGTACGACTACGTGGTCGTGAACGACGACGTGGGCCGGGCGGCCGGCGAGCTTCTCGGGATCATGGAAAAAGAAAAAATGCGCAGGGCCGCGCGCTGCTCCGGGGAGCCGGAGCCGTGCTGATTTTGAAAGGGGTTTGATTCTGTTATGTTGCTTTATCCTACGATGCCTCAGCTTCTTGACAAGGTGAACAGCCGTTATCTTCTGGTGAACGTGATCGCCAAGAGAGCGCGGGAAATCTCCAGCGAAGCGGAGGAGAGCGGCGAACATCTTGAGGAAAAGCCTGTTTCGATGGCCGTCAAGGAGATCGCCGAGGGGAAAATCACCGCGCACATCGAGGGCGAAAACTGAACGCTCCGGCCTGAGCGCGGATAAGGGGGGACGGAAATGGAACAAAGGCTCCTGGCGAGGATCGCCGTTTCCGCCGCCGTGTTTGAGATCGACAGGCCGTACACGTACCTGATCCCGGAAAAACTTGCAGGCAAAGCCGTCCCCGGCGCGCGGGTCGTGGTGCCGTTCGGCCGCGGGAACCGGCGGAGCGAGGGCGTGGTGCTCTCGGTCACGTCGGAGTGCGAGCGGGAGCGGCTCAAACCGATCGAATCCGTGCTGGACGACGAGCCGATCCTCTCCGACGAGATGCTGCACCTGGCCATGTGGATGCGGGAGCGGTTCTTCTGCTCCTTCTACGACGCCGTGCGGGCCATGCTGCCGGCGGGGATGTGGTTCCGAGACGGCGGACACATGGTCGAAAGCAAGACGCAGCGGTTTGTAAGTCTCGCCGTTCCCGGCGAGGAGGCGGCGGCCGTCGCCGCCCAGAAGAGGCTTCGCGCCCCGCATCAGGCCGATCTTCTGTCGCTGCTGGCCTCCGTGGGAGACGGCGCCGTGGCGGATCTGTGCCGGTTTACCGGCGCTTCTCCGGCCGCTGTGGCGGCGCTGGAAAAGCAGGGCCTCGTCACGCTGGAGACCCGGGAGGTTTTCCGGCGTCCGGAAGAAGGACTCCGCAGCGAGACCGCGGGGCCGGTCGAGCTCACCGCGGAGCAGGAAAAGGCGTTTTCCGGCCTCAGAGAGCTCATGACATCTGGCAGCGCCGGGGCGGCGCTGCTTTTCGGCGTTACGGGAAGCGGGAAGACCTCGGTCTATCTGAAGCTCGTGCGCGAAGCGCTCGACCGCGGCAGGACCGCCATGGTGCTGGTGCCGGAGATCGGACTCACGCCCCAGCTCGTCGGGATCTTTTCAGCCCACTTCGGCGGGGACATCGCCGTCCTTCACAGCTCGCTCTCCATGGGCGAACGGTACGACGAATGGCGCCGCATCCGGGACGGCAGGGTCCGGGTCGTCATCGGCACCCGCTCCGCCGTTTTCGCGCCGCTTTCCCGGATCGGGCTCATCGTCATCGACGAGGAGCAGGAACGCACGTACAAATCGGAAAATTCGCCCCGCTACCATGCCCGCGAGGTGGCGAAATGGCGCTGCGTCCGCCACGGGGCGCTGCTGGTGCTCGGATCCGCAACGCCCTCGGTGGAGAGCATGTATTTCGCCCGCACAGGGCGGTATGCGCTGTTCACCCTCGGCGAGCGCTATAACGAGCGTCCGCTGCCGAGAGTCGTCATCGCCGATATGCGGCGGGAGCTGCGGGCGGGAAACGGCGGCTCGATCAGCTCGGTGCTGCGCGCCGAGCTGGAGAAAAACCTTGCGGCGGGGGAGCAGAGCATCCTTTTCATCAACCGGCGGGGCACCTCGGGCCTCGTGGTCTGCGGCGAGTGCGGATATACCTACACCTGCCCGAACTGCAGCGTTTCCATGACCTATCACGCCGTCGGCCGGCGGCTCATGTGCCACTACTGCGGCCATACCGAGCCCGCGCCGGAGACGTGTCCCCAGTGCGGCGGAAAGCTGAATTTCGTCGGCGCCGGCACGCAGAAGGTCGAGGAGGAGCTCAGAACGCTCTTTCCCGGCGCGGAGATCGCCCGGATGGATACGGACACCGTGTCGCGCTCCGGCTCTCACGAGCGGCTTCTGGAGCGGTTCCGGGACAAGCGGATCCCGATCCTCGTCGGCACCCAGATGGTGACGAAGGGGCTGGATTTCGGGAACGTGACGCTGGTAGGCGTCCTGTCGGCGGATCAGGCGCTTTACGTCAGCGATTTCAGGGCGCGGGAACGGACGTTCTCGCTGATCACCCAGGTGGTCGGCCGTTCCGGCCGCGGCGAAAAGTCCGGACGGGCCGTGATCCAGACGTTCACGCCGGAAAACGAGATCATCACCCTTGCCGCACGGCAGGACTACATGAGCTTTTACGAGCGCGAGATCGCGCTGCGCAAGCTCATTTCCGCGCCGCCCGCGCTGGATCTGTTCGCGGTGACGGCGTCCGGAGCGGATGAGGCGGCGGTGCTGCGCGGCTGCGTGAAGCTCCGCCGTAGGCTGGAAGCCTATACCGCGGGGACGGACGGGCTCTCGATCCTCGGACCGGCGCCCGCCGCGGTGGCGAAGGTGAGCGGAAGGTTCCGCTACAAGCTCACTCTCATGTGTCCTGCGTCCAAAAAGGTGCGGGACGCGATCGCGGCTTCGCTGCGAGATTTTTCTGCGGATAAAGAGAACAGGGGCGTGTCGGCCTTTGCCGATGCGGACCCGGTGGAATAAAGGGGGATGCCTTACGGCATTGCGTAAAATTCGGGAAGACGGCGATGCGGCGCTTCTGAAAATGAGCCGCCCCATCGCAGATTATAACGGCAGGCTGCGCGTCCTGCTCGACGACATGCGCGAGACGCTCATCGCCGCAGGCGGCGTGGGGCTTGCTGCGCCGCAGGTGGGGATCCTCCGCCGGGCGGTGATCGTGATGGATACGAGCCTTGAGGACAAGACGCCGGAGGAGCAGATCATCGAGCTCGTCAATCCGGAGATCGTCGAATCCGACGGCGAACAGACCGGGGCGGAGGGCTGCCTTTCGCTTCCGGGCGTCTGGGGGATCGTCACGCGGCCGATGCACGTGCGCGTGCGGGCCTTCGACCGCTTCGGAAAGGAATTCGAGGCGGAGGGCTCGGGCCTTACGGCGCGGGCGTTCTGCCATGAGATCGACCATCTGGACGGGCACCTTTTCACCGAGAAGGCCCAGCGCATCCTCAACGACGAGGAGCTTGAGAAGCTCTCCGAGGAAGAAAAGCACGGGGAGAAGCAGGGCTGATGAGAGTTCTTTTCATGGGAACGCCGGATTTCGCGGCGGTGTCCCTTGCCGCGCTCTATGACGGCGGTTTCGACGTGGCGGGCGTTTTTACCCAGCCGGACAAGCCGGTGGGGCGAAAGCAGGTGCTGACGCCGTCTCCGGTGAAGGTCCTCGCCCAGGCGCACGGAACGCCGGTTTACCAGCCGGCCAAAATGCGCGACGGGACCGCGCTGGAGCTTGCCCGCGGCGCGTCGCCTGACGTGATCGCGGTGGTGGCTTACGGGCGGATCCTCCCGGTGGAGATCCTGGCGCTCCCAAAGCTCGGCTGCGTCAATATCCACGGTTCGCTCCTGCCCAAGTACCGCGGCGCCGCGCCGATCCAGTGGGCGGTGCTGAACGGCGAAAAGGAGACCGGCGTAACGGCCCAGTATATGGCCCAGGCGCTGGATTCCGGCGACATCATCGATGCGCGCCGCGTCGCCGTCGGGGACGGCGAGACGGCGGGAGAGCTTTTCGGGCGGCTCGCGCCCATCGGCGCGGCCCTTTTGTGCGATGTGCTCCGCGCCGTCGGAGCGGGTACGGCGGCGCGTACTGCGCAGGATGAAGCGGAGGCTACGTTTGCGCCGCCGCTCACCAAGGAGATGGCGCAGATCGACTGGAACAAAGACGCGGACGAGATCGTCAATCTGGTGCGCGGGCTCAACCCGTGGCCTGTGGCCCAGGCGCTGATCGCCGGAACGGCGCTGCGCGTCTACGCGGCTTCGGCCGCAGGGGAGGCGCCCGGCGCGCATCCCGGGGAGATCGTTTCCGCGGACGGCGGGGGGATCCGCGTCGCCGCGGGCCGCGGCTGCGTGCTGCTGCGGGAGCTGCAGGCGCCCGGCGGGAAGCGGATGGCGGCCGCCGATTATCTCCGCGGCCACCCGATCCTGCCGTGAAGGCGCGGGAATCGGCGCTTCTGGCGCTGGAAGCGTTCAGAAAGCGCGGCGCGCGCCCGGGAATGGCGCTGGCGAATCTGGCCGAACGGGAAAAGATGGACAGGCGGGAGACGGCGCTGGCCCTCAACATCGTGGATGGCGTGCTCCAGAACGAAGCGCTCTGCGATTGGCGGATCGGCAGGCATACGGACGCCGGCAAGCTTGAGCCGCGGGTCCTGGATATCCTCCGGATCTCGGTCTACCAGCTCCTTTTTCTGACCCGCGTGCCGTCCCATGCGGCGGTATCGGAGGGCGTCGAGCTGACGAAGCGGTACGCGCCCCGGGCGGCGGGCCTTGTCAACGCGGTGCTTCGCCGCGTTTCCGGGGAGAAGGACGCCGCGCCGGAAGTGGGCGGAACGGGAGCGGAGCGGCTCTCGGTTTTATACAGTCATCCGCTCTGGCTCGTCAGGGAGCTTGAGGCGGAGTACGGGCTCGCCGCCTGCGAAAGGATCCTGGCGGCGGACAATACGCCCGCGCCGGTGACCCTCCAGGTCAACACGCTGAAGTGCACGGCGGATGAGGCTGCCGAAAGCCTTGCGGCGGACGGGGCGGAGGTCGTGCGGTGTCCGCTTTTTTCCGACGCGCTGAGGATCTCGGGAGCCGGAGCGGTGGAAGAGCTCCGCGCCTGGCGCGGCGGGCTCGTCTACGCGCAGGATGCAGCCGCGCGGATGGCCGTTGCGGCGGCTGCGCCGGAGCCCGGAGCGCTGGTGCTGGACGCCTGCGCCGCGCCGGGCGGGAAATCCTTCGCCGCGGCCGTTCTGATGCGAAATCGCGGAAGGATCGTCGCCTGCGACCTGCACGGAAAGAAGCTGGGGCAGATCACGCGGGGCGCGGCCCGGCTGGGCATAACGATCATCGAAACGGCGGAGCGGGACGCGAGAACGCCCGCGCCCGAGCTTGAGGGAAAAGCGGATACGGTCCTGGCCGATGTGCCGTGCTCCGGGCTCGGCGTCTGCCGGCGCAAGCCGGAGATCCGCTATAAGGACGAGGCGGAGCTGGCGCGCCTGCCGGCGCTGCAGCTCGGGATCCTTCGGAGCGCCGCGCGCTGCGTGAAGCCCGGCGGGACGCTTCTGTACTCCACGTGCACGATCCTCCGCCGGGAAAACGAGGGCGTGGCGGAGGCGTTCCTTTCGGGCGCGCCGGATTTTGAACTTTCGCCCTTTGTGCTGCCGGAGCCCTTCGGAGCCTGCGCGGGCATGAGGACGATCCTTCCATACGAAGGGGATACGGACGGTTTCTTCATATGCAGGATGAAGCGGAAAACAGAATAAAGCGCGATATCAAATCCCTGCTTCCGGAGGAGCTGGAAGGCGAGCTGAAGGCGATGGGGGAACCGGCGTACCGGGCCGGCCAGATCTTCAGGTGGCTGAATTCCGGCGTCTGCTCGTTCGGCGAGATGCAGAATATCCCGAAGGCCCTGCGGGAAAAGCTGGACGCCGCATATTTTCTCACGGTCCCCCACGTCGCCCGCAAGCAGGTCTCCGCGCGGGACGGGACGGTCAAGTATCTTTGGCGCCTCCGGGACGGAAACGCCGTGGAGAGCGTTGTGATGCGTTACAGCTATGGAAATACCGTGTGCGTCTCCTCCCAGGTGGGATGCCGGATGGGCTGTGTTTTCTGCGCCTCCACCATCGGCGGGAAGGTGCGGGATCTGCTTGCGTCGGAGATCCTGGATCAGGTGATTTTTTCCCAGAAGGACTCCGGGCTCCCGATCTCGCATATTGTTATGATGGGCATCGGAGAGCCGCTGGACAACTTTGACAGCGTGTTCCGCTTCCTTCAGCTCGTCAACCGGCCGGAGGGGATGAACATCGGGATGCGGCATATTTCCCTTTCCACCTGCGGCCTCACAGAAAAAGTTGACAAACTTGCCGGTTATAACTTACAATTAACACTATCTGTATCCCTGCACGCGCCGGATGACGCGACCCGCTCGGAGATCATGCCCGTGAACCGGGCCTACGGCGTGGACGCCGTCCTTGCCGCCGCAAAGCGGTACTTCGACAGGACGGGCCGCCGCGTTTCGTTCGAGTACGCCATGATCGACGGCGTCAACGATACGCGCCGCCACGCGCAGCTTTTGGCGGAGAAGCTGCGGGGGACAGGCAGCCACGTGAATCTGATTCCGCTCAACGACGTGAAGGAAAGCAGCCTCAGACCGAGTTCGCCGGAGACGATTGAAGCGTTCTGCGCGGTGCTGCGCGGCAGCGGCGTCAACGTCACCGTCCGGCGTCGGCTGGGTCCGGATATTGAAGCGTCCTGCGGACAGCTCAGGAGAGAGAGCGAAAACGCCCGCTCCCATTAACGAGGATCGAGGGATATCAATGACTTGGTGGGCGATTACGGACAAAGGCCTGGTAAGGCGTCAGAATCAGGACGCCTACTATACCTCGTGCGATGAAGCGGCGTCCCTTGCCGTTCTCCTGGTCTGCGACGGCATGGGGGGCGCAAAGGCCGGCAACGTTGCCAGCGCGCTGGCTGAGAAAATTTTCGCGGAGGAAACGAAAAAAAGCGTACAGCCCGGCGTCTCTCCGGATTCCGCGGCTGAAACGCTGAAGCGGGCCATCAACATGGCCAACAAAGCGATCTTTGATCTCAGCAACGCCGACGACGACTGCCGCGGAATGGGCACGACGCTGGTGGCTTCCGTCGTTTCCGGAAACGACGCGGTCACGGTCAACGTGGGGGACAGCCGTGCGTACCTTGTGTCCGACGGCGCGATCCGTCAGGTCACCCGGGACCATTCGGTGGTCGAGGACATGGTCGAGCGCGGGGACATCACCCGCGAACAGTCGCGCACGCACCCGAACAAGAACCTGATCACGAGAGCGGTCGGGACGGTCGAGGACGTGGCGTGCGACACCTTTGCGTTCACCATCAAGGAGAAGGATATCCTCCTTCTTTGTTCCGACGGCCTTTCAAACCTTGTTTCGGACGAGGAAATACTGAAAGAGGCGACATCTGCCGGCAGTATCGGCGAGTGCGGCAAGAAGCTCCTGGATCTTGCGATCTCACGCGGAGCCCCGGACAATGTGACATTGGTGCTGTTTCAGAAATAGCCGCTACCGCAGCTTGCATCGGATACCTTTCGGGAGGGCGATCACATGGAAGATCAGTTCATAGGGAAATATTTGGAAAACAGATATGAGATCCTGGAAAAGATCGGGACGGGCGGTATGGCGGTCGTCTACAAGGCGCGCTGTCATCGGCTCAACCGGTTCGTGGCCATCAAGATCCTGAAGGCCGACCTGGCCCAGGATCCGGATCTGCGCCGCCGTTTTTACGCCGAGTCCCAGGCCGTGGCCATGCTGTCGCATCCGAACATCGTGTCGGTCTACGACGTGAGCCACAGCGAAAACATCGACTATATCGTGATGGAACTCATCGAGGGCATCACGCTCAAGCAGTATATCAACCGCAAGGGGATCCTCAACTGGAAGGAAGTCCTGCACTTTTCCACGCAGATCGCCAAGGCCCTCCAGCACGCCCATTCCCGCGGGATCATCCACCGGGACATCAAGCCCCAGAACATCATGGTTCTGAAGGACGGGAGCGTCAAGGTGGCCGATTTCGGCATCGCGCGGCTTCTGACCACCCAGAACACGCTGACGCAGGAAGCGCTGGGATCCGTCCATTACATTTCCCCGGAGCAGGCGAAAGGCGGTCAGGTCGACGCCAGGAGCGATCTTTATTCTCTGGGCGTCGTCATGTACGAGATGCTCACGAGCCGGCTTCCCTTCGAGGGGGATTCACCGGTCTCCATTGCGATCCAGCACATCAGCTCCATTCCGCTCATGCCGCGGGAGATCAACCCCGATATCCCCGTCGGGCTCGAGGAGATCACCATGCGCGCCATGAATCCGGACCTGGACGCCCGGTATCAGTCCGCCGACGAGCTTCTCGCCGATCTCGAGGAGTTCCGGAAGAATCCCGCCGTCGTGTTCGGATACGCCTCCATGTCCTCCTACGGGGAGAGCATGGATTCCACGCGCGTTCTCCCGAAGAGCGCCGCCGTCGTCCCGCCCCGGGAGCCGGCTGCCCGGAAGCACCATTCCGGCGGAGCCATCGGCCGCAATCACGTGCCCGAGGAGGAGTACAAGAAGAACCGGAAGCGCGCGGGCAAGACCTCCACGCTGGTCGGGATCCTCTTCATCATCGTGTTTTTGATCGGGCTCGGCTGGTTCATGTGGAAGTACACCGTGAAGGATTGGCTGAATCCCACCGAGACCCGCATCGAGGTCCCCAAGTTTGTGGGTCAGGTCGCAGCGGACGTCATGGCCAACAGCGAGTACACCTCCAAGTATACCTTTACCACCGTGGACGGGGAGAGCGATTCCTACGGCGCGGGGTACGTCATCGACCAGGATCCGGCGGCCGGGCGCTCCGTGACCGTGACCGACGCCAAGATCAGCGTGACGCTCACGGTATCCACCGGAAAACAGGCCGTTTCCATGCCGGATATCATGAATAAGGACTACCGGGAAGCCAAGAACCAGCTGGAAAAGCTGAGCAGCGATTACGGCCTCGGCCTCGATATCAAGGAGGAGGCCAAAAACGACGACAGCGTGACGAGCGGCTTCGTCATGGAGCAGATCCCGGCGTCGGGTGCGGAGCTGACCAAGGGCATGACGGTCTACATCACGTACAGCGTCGGGCCGGACGTCAAGCTCACCATCGTTCCGGACGTGACGGGCCTCACGGAGCAGCAGGGCATCGAGCGGCTGCAGAGCAAGAACCTGTCCTACGACGTCACTTACGAGCACAATGAAGCCAAGGCCGGAACGATCTTCTTCCAGGATCACCAGCTGGGCGATCAGGTGGAGGAAAAGACGGCCATCAAGATCACCGTTTCCCTCGGGCCGGAGGCGACCTCCTCCGCTGCCAGCAGCAGCGAATCCAGCAGCAGTACTGCGTCCAGCAGCAGCACGCCCAGCAGCGAATCCAGCAGCTCTGCGCCCAGCAGCACGCCCAGCAGCAGCGAATCCGGAAGCTCGTCCAGCGGCGATACCGGCGAAATGGGCGGCGGAAACGGAGACAATCTTAAACCGAATGGCTGACGGAACGATCATGAGGGCCCTCAGCGGCTTCTACTATGTGGACGCCGGCGGGCGCGAGGTATGCTGCCGCGCGCGCGGGCGGTTCCGGCATGAAAAAATCACGCCCCTCGTCGGGGATCGGGTATCATTCTCCGGCGCGGGCGGGGAGGACGGCGTCATCGACGCCGTCCTCCCGCGCAAAAACGCCTTCCTCAGGCCGCCGGTCGCAAACCTCGACGTGCTGGTGCTCCTGGCGTCGGAGGCGGTGCCGGTGACCGATCCGTTTCTGCTGGACCGCATGACGGCCATCGCCGAGCGGGCGGGCGTCGAGCCGTTTATCTGCGTCAACAAGTGCGATCTTGCGGACGGGAAGGCGCTTGCCGCCATTTACGAGCGGGCGGGCTTTTCCGTGTTCCGTACCAGCGCGGCTACGGGCGAGGGCGTTCCCGAGCTTTCTGCCGCGCTTTCCGGAAAGGTGTGCGCGTTCAGCGGAAATTCCGGCGTCGGGAAATCAAGCCTGCTCAACGCGCTGGACGGCTCGTTCGCCATCCCCGTCGGGGAGGTCAGCGACAAGCTGGGGCGCGGGCGCCACACCACCCGCTGCGTCGGATTTTACAAAACGGCCTTCGGCGCGCTCATTGCGGACACGCCGGGCTTTGCCGCCTTCGATACGGAGCGCATGGAGCTGACGGATCCCGCGGAGCTGCAGAAATGCTTCCGCGAGTTCCGGAAGTATTCCCCGGAATGCCGCTTTGTCGGCTGCGCCCATACGAAGGAGCGCGGCTGCGCGGTCCTGGACGCCGTGCGCCGCGGCGACATCCCGCCGTCCCGCCACAGGAGCTATGTTAGGCTCTATGAGGAGCTGAAAAACGCCGATCCCTACGCCTGAACCGCGCGGCGCAAGCGATAGTTATTATAAGATCAGATCAGCCCCGGCCGAAAGGCCGGGGCTGATTTCTGACTGTCGGAAAAGCCCCGCGGAGCTTTTCACCCGGGGGCATATCCTTTTGCGGCGCGCTTATTCCAGGCCCTTCAGCGCTTCGACAAGCTCGCGCCAGTCGGCGATGTGCAGGTATTCCCCCGCGATCCGCAGCCCGTCGTTGCTGCCGGAAAAGGGATGAAAAACGGTCTTGTCGTCGTAAAACACGGGGAAGATCCCCACGCTCTGCGGCCCGTAGACGTCGGGGACGATCCTGTCGCCGCAGTACCAGACGTCGCCGCCGTCCAGACCCGTTTTCCGCAGAGCGAGCTCAAAGAGAAGCCTGTCCGGCTTCCGCAGGCCGTAATCGCTGGAGGCGATCACGAACTCGAAACGGTTTTGCGGCAGGAGCCGGTTGATCCGCGCGGAAAGCGCGGCCCCGGACCAGCCGATGTTGCTGACGACGCCGCTGCGGATCCCGCGGGCGGCTATGTACTCCAGCATTTCCTCCACATGGGGCATCGGGCCTCCTTCGGCGGCTCCGTCCCAGAGGATCTGCTCCGCTTCGGCGATGGAGACGTCCAGCCGGACGCCCAGGTACTCGTACTTCAGGCGCAGACTGGGCTGCTCGGGAATTTCGATGTTCAGCGCCCGGCACGGCGCGTGACGGTCATAGAGTTCGTTGCTCAGCGCGTTCGCGTCCTCGGGCGTGGCGCCGCGCGGATTGTCCGTCACGTGGGCGAAAACCGCCCGCTCGCCTCTGAGCATGTCGAATCCCGACTCGCAAAGCAGCGTGCTGCCGTAATCGAAAAGGATCATTTTCGGAAGTTTCATTTCGGCCTCCTGATCGTTTTTCATCCCATGCCGGATGTCCCTGCGCCGTTCCCGCGGAGATTATCTGATGATGTCGTAGAGGATGTCCATGGCTTTTTCGGCGTCGGCCGCGTCGACGCCGGAATAGTTCAGGATCAGCACGGAGGAACGCGCGTTGCGGCTGTCGCGGCAATACTGCGAGAGGCAGGAGATGTTGACGCCTCTCCTCCTGGCCTCCGCAACGAGCTCCGCGTCGCTGAGATCCGTCTTCAGCTTCATGATGAAGTGCAGGCCGGAGGATTCCTCCAGGATCTCCGCCCGACCGCGGAGCGGACTGCGCTTCACCGCGTCGATGATCCCGTCCCGGACGATGCGGTAGCTGCGCCGCAGACGGTTGATGTGCCGCTCAAAGTGCCCGCCCTCGATGAATTTCGCCAGCGTATACTGC
>Ga0268360_1000881_pt1 | contig 39368 bp, 32 predicted proteins | sample BioMet11_FD_192465 | JGI IMG/M metagenome (GOLD analysis project Ga0268360, IMG submission 192465) | Sewage microbial communities from Oakland, California, United States - Biofuel 11 (Illumina Assembly) | ecosystem: Engineered > Wastewater > Sewage > Unclassified | place: USA: California... | reverse complement strand
AGATATATCAGCAGTACAAACCAGAGGGAGTGCCACCTCTGATTAGCCCTAGATGGGCGGCATAACCAATAAAACTGTCCACCTTAGTTTTGCCGTTGACTGGTCCAAAGAAGTGAACCCACTTCTGTCATCCCAATTATCCTTAATGGCTTGAAGCGCGTGATAACGACTGGAATCCAGCTTAGGTAGTTCATTTACCCTCCCTGCGTTCAGCAACGCTGACCTTAGGCAAGCCCGTGTGGCAAGGCGAGATCAAAAGCTGATTATTAATTTCATTTTTTGGAATAAATATTCTCTACATTAATCCCACTGACAGAAGGAAACTCTACTTTTTAGCTGGGAGCAAAAAATGCAACAGAATATCATGACATGTCCGGCGTGCCATAAAAAAATCGCAATTGAAGCTCATGATTGCCCTCATTGCGGGCAACCGATTGATGATGCTCTCCGGTCACAGGTTCGGGAAAACCAGCGCATAGAAGCCGAGAAAAAACGGCTTGAAGCAAAGAGAAGTCGCTGGGCTCTGTTGGCCATATTTATTCTGGGGATGGGTTGGATCTATTTTCAAGAGCCGACCGCTCAGGATCGGGCAGCTTCTCTGCGTCGGGATGCCGTACCAAAATGTTCGAGCGCAATTGAAGCTCAGGCTCCCTATGGCTTTGAATGGGAGACACTAGCATTGGAATTTATCCCTCGTTTTCCATACGTCGAACACTTGGTGAGTGATGAAAACACCATATTGCTGAAAGGCAGCACGAATATAAAGGCCTTATTGTTCAAAAATGCTTTTGGCGTTATGGTTCCCATGGAGTATTCTTGCCTCTACGACACAAAATTGCGCACAGTAGTGCAAGTTCATGTGATCCCCAAATGAATTCAGAGCTGACTTCGATAGTAAAGAAGAGTTTAGCCAGGAATGTATATTGAGTCTAATGGAATGATCATTTCAGGCTAGTCCACGATATGGAATTTTAAAGTCGAGTTTTATTGGAGTTTGCGATGCAAAAACATCATAAACAGCCTTCTTCATCTGCGCTTAAAGAACAAATGCTGCGTATTGCGTCACAGACTTTGCAGTCAGCACCCGGGAATTTTTCCTATAATCAATCTCTTCTGAGCTTTATTGATGGGCGATTTGATACAGCTTTTGTGGAAGAAACTCGTGATATTGTGTGTCTTATATGTAAAGAAATCGGTTTTGATTCGTCTGGATATGGTGCAAGCTTGAACAGTAATGATTTAAACTTGATCTTGGGACAAGATTGGCCTGGCCATGCCCTACGCACTCCACCAATTTTTTGGCATAGGCAGTTGCGTGAAGATGATATTACAAGATTGATTGTGTCGACATTACAAGGTGATAAATTGAGCATTCGCGCTTTTTTGCGTGCTCTCTGTGAGTCAAGTGGCTCTTTGAACGACATAGATAACGTAGAAAGATTTTTGCCCAAACATGATGACGTCGTAGTACGGGCAGAAGATGTAGCAAGAGACAAAAAAAGGATTGATATTCTTTTTGAATGGGGTACGGGCAGAACTGCAAGAGTCGTAGTATTAGAAGTAAAATTTGGCTCTGACACCAAAAACCCATTTGATATTTATGAGGAACAAGCCAAAATTCGTCTAGAAAAAAGAGCTCATCCAGAAAATGTAACTAGTCATGATTTTTCTAATGCTATTGGCTACTTTTTTGTCATACAGTACGCTTCTAGTGAGCGAGAGGTCAGAGAGAAAAGTTATTTTAAACGGGACTGTAATGCCTGGCGTATCGTGTATTGGCAAAATTTACTAAGGCAGTGGGAAAAGTATTTGCAGAAAGAATATGTCACAAGTCTTCCTGATAGCGCTGGAGCATCAGTACGGTGTAGTATATTTAATAAAGTGCATGGGGGTGTCTAATGCGTATCGTTGAAAAAATAACTGGAATTCCTGAGAGCGTGCGTTTCTTTTTTTCTGACAACAATCGAACCAGGCTTATGGAATTTGACAAAAATAGTGTTCCTCCTCCACCATTTGAATTTGCTGAAGTGTTGCAATTCTATCAGGCAAAGCGGAATGTTGCATGCTGTAAAATGGATTTATTCCAATTCATGAGTGATGTTTTTCAGAAAGTATGGTTGCCAGCATTGGAAGGGACCTTTTTTCCACAAAAAGTTAAAGACTTGAGTTCTAAAGGAGTGGGAGAACTCTTCAGCCCTGACTTTGTTTGGGATAGCAAGTATCACGATTTGTATTGGGACTTTTATTCAAAAGGTGATGAGCATGTGCAATTGCGTGTAGGTTGCTATCTTGATAATATTGATAATTTTTTCAAGCTTTGTATTTGTGTTTACCTATACAACGTTGTTGAAGGGGGTGTGCTAGAAGGGGTGAGCGATTTAAGGTTGGATAAATCTTGGATTCAAAATGAGGCGGACAACACAGAGTATTGTCTGGACAAAGCATCATGTCCCCCCTTGGGAGGAAAAGATTCCCTAGATATTTCTGAGCTTGTAGAAAAGGCTGGTCAGGCTGTGCAGGCTATCAAAGTGTATCTTGAGGCCCATAGAGATAAATCTTAACCGCTATAAAGACTAGCCATCATAGCCAGTTCCGCCCGTATGCGCTGCACCAACCAAGCGGGCTCTATTGCTTTGGCCTTACTCCCGAAGCCCAATATCCAGGCCATCACCTCCATGTCGCTGTGCGTCGTGAAGGTAAGCTCGATGCCGTCTTCTACCTTTTCAATTAGCTGCTCGGTGCTGAAACGACGCTCACGAATATATGTTTCCAGTTCTGTGGCAAAGAACACCTTTACAGTAAAAGGGGTGTCTTCGATAAGCCCAAAATGCTGCTTATCATCGAGGGCTAACGATATTTGGTGCGTCCGGCGTGTGAGAATAATTTCTTCCATCCGATGCACCGCTAAAAAGAGTGGATGCAATGGCTCTGATTTGCCTTTATCCTGTACGCTCCATCCTTTTGCATACAACGCCTGTCGACTGCCATAAAGACCCACAATTGCCATTTCATGAACACGTGAAGGCTTGTCTTGTGCCTTATAGGCTATTTGGCAAACCTGTTTTTTGCTTATTGCCTTTAGAAGTGTTTGCAAAATAATCTGGAATGGGTCGTAATCAATAGTACCCAGCATGGCCATGCGGAGCTGCGGATATTGCGGCTCCTGCCAGATATCATCAGATGGCACGAGCACAGAAGTGCGCCGTAGGGTTGCATCCATCGTTTTTTGTACATTCTCTGGCAGCAAGGGCCGTGCAATATCGCGGCATAAGTGTAGGATTCGCATTTCTTCTGCACTTACATTGTAATGGGATTTTTCTCCATCACGCAATATTCTTTCAAGCATATAACATTTTTCTGGCCTGCCGACAGTGCTGCGGGAGCGGCTTATAAGACGGATTCCTTCAAAGCTCTCGATCTTAGTCAAAAGTCGAAGAGTAGTCGACTTGGAGCACCGCAAGTGATTAGCAAGTTCCGTCAATGACCATTCTCGAGATGAAAGTGCAAGCAATGAATACAAATCAAGCATTTTTTCCGCAGATGTTCTGTCGTTTGTCTTAGCGGGCATAGCTTCCCCTTACTGCTTGCGGTGGTCAGAATGAACGTTGCAAATGATTTATTGCAAACGATGCAATAAAGTTAATCTATGGTGCACCTATGAGCAACTAGGGAGGAATTAAGGCAATGAGTATTCTTTCTCCATTGCGCCGGGTGGACAGAGCCATGGGCTGTATCTATGGGTTTATTTCTGGTGGCTCTCTAGAGCAGCCAGTGAGTTCGTATATTTTGCCTTTGCCTGATCGCCGTCTAGCCTATTCTTTAATTGGTCGGCCTGATGTAGGAGGAAAGATGATGCTGCAGTTGGCCCGTATGCTTGTCGTGGATTCTGCTTACTTCCCTGATAAGGCGCGCGCTGCATATTCATCTCTAGTGAACAGAGATTGGCTGAAAAATAATAGAAATTTGTTGAATGATACAAGCTTGATGCCATTTGATAGCGAGTCAACGCTTGTCAGTGGTTTGCTACGTAGCATCACATTGGGTATTTGGGGGGGGCAGCGGATAATGTCCCAAGTTATAACTGTAGTATGGCAAGATGCCATGTTGACTCATCCACACCCAATATATGCCGATGCTTGCGCAGTGCTGGCCATTTCTATCGCCTGTTCTGTATCTCATATGGGAACCATAGATGAACTCTTTGCCAACATATTGAATTGCGTGGCTGACAGTGACGTAGATAGAGAAATACTTTTTTATTTGGAAAAAGCAAAAAAATTTGAACCTGATTTTTATTTTGATAATTGGAAGAATTATATTTTTTCAATACTGCAAAATACTTTTTGGCATCTTCTGCATGTTGGTTATCCTGCTTTTAATGACAGTTTGCCATATGCTTTGATGAAGACAAACATGTTATTCCCCAGAATGAACAGTAAATTTTCTGCCTCTAGCGCTATATGCGGAGCCATCCTTGGTGCGCTACATGGAGCACGTTGTATGCCGAGCATTTGGCTTGAATCAATTGATGGATATATACCAAAATGGCTTGAGCCAAGTGCAGATACGTCATTAAATTGTTGGCCCGTAGATTTACGCAAATTAGTATGCGGCCTGATAGGACAAAACATGGTTAAAAGATAATTCATGAGAGATGCTCCAACTAGCTTGATTTACACCTTGATGGGGCAGATGAATTCAATTTTGTTCCCTTCCGGCAAAGACAACTTGTCGTTGCCCTCAAGTGTCGTATTGTCCCTGGCCTATAGCTCTGTGGCCGTAAATGCTACTCCAAATACCCCTGCGATTCATGCCACCATGCCCCCAATAAATATCCAGGTTTTCACATATTTTTGCTCCGTCTGTTCTTCTGAAGTTGCAGAAGGCGGGGATTCCCCGCCTTCTGCATGCCAGCCCGTGTAGAGGCTAGTCATCCCAGTTATCTTTGATGGCCTGAAGTACAGCTATCACAACTGGTATCCAGCTAACATAGTTGTTCATTTATCCTTCCTGCATTTAACAGCGCTGGATGCGCTGTTTCTTGTTAAGCGTAACGAAACGGAATATTCCCGTTCGGCACAAAGGTCTGAAATCAAGCGGCACCATCATACCGAACCACCCTTGAGCAATGCGGCCTGCAGCATTGTAAACATGGCAGGCACTAGCTCGGACAAGCTGTTGACCACTCTGCTGGTGTGCGGCAGCAGATACGTGATGTGTTCATCCCGAATGCCAAGGCCATAAACTTCAAAGCCAAGTTTTTGGGCCACCCCTATGGCATTGTTTGCAGCGAGCGGGTTGTCCGGCATGCCGTCAGTGATAACTAAAATCATCTTGCGCTGCTCTTTGAGAGGCAGCATGGTTTGCAAAACCCACCACAAGGCTCCAGCCAGGGGTGTACCGCCAGAAGCCTGAATGTTGAACACATCTGGCATCGCCTGCCCATGCCGCATGATTGGGAATACTGAATTGGTCACCGAAACTGCTGGATAGGCCGTCACGGCTGAATTCACGCCACGGATATGGCTCAGCGCCGTTGCCACGGCAAAGCATGCCCGATTGGCAAGATTAATCGGTGCGCCAGCCATGCTGCCGCTTACGTCCAGCAGGATATGGACAGCCGTGTTAAGACCTTGGTGCACAGACTCTTTTTGGAAAACACGAGCATTGCCAACCTGCAGACGATGTAGCGAATTGACGTGCAGTGTGCCCTTGCGCCCAATGCTGCATCGCCTTTGCGTTTGCGCCTGCAGGAAACCCTGAAGGCGTGTACGCAGCGCAATGCTGGCCTGAAGGGCTTGCAGCTTTTGCTCTGCTGGCAAGGGGGTTGCATGTCGGGTGCCTTCCACGGCCACGGTCAATGCGTCACCAGCGGATTCTGCGCTGTTATTGGCAAGCTCAATCGCAATGATTTCGCCGAGTTGCTGGGGTAGATCCTGCCTCTCCGCATGGAAAAGGGCCTTGAGTGGTAAATCACTCGACGGTTGGACCGGTTCAGATTGCTGGTTGATTTGTGTGGCAGAATCGTTGGCCTCCCCTGTAGCCCTAGGAGTGGTTCCCTGGTCGTTCGTACTCGCGCGTTTGCTAGTTGAAGCCTGTCGAGGCCGTTCCCACTGCCTGATGCATTTGGCAATTTGTCGAGCGTATTCGACTGCTGCCTTTGTATCTGGACAATGGATGTAAGCCTTGACCAAGATGGCATCCAGAGCTTCTTTCAAGCTGGGGAAATGTTGCTCCATGATGCTTGCCGCGTTTTGGCGTGCCGGGGTCACCTCATCCACATCCCAAGCCCGCACAGTCAGAAGCACATAGTCCAAAACAGCAAGGGCCGGGGAATCATCCCTGGCCCTTGGTAGTGCTTGCTCTACAAAGAATCGTCGTATGAGCCAGTTCAGGTTTTTCCGGCAGCCGGGGAAAAGACCCGACAGCTTCTTTTCAACACGCCAGTCCTCAAGACAGTTAAACAGGTTGAAGGTCACAGGATCAAGGTTTGCAGATTTTAGCACACTAAAATCTGTGTGCCGAATATGGGCAGCCTCATGGTCTGTGAACCCTTTGGCCAGCGCCAGCAATTCAGGCTCACAATCCATAGGCAACGCGGGCAAATGAATCACCTTACCGTTGGTGCAGGCTTCCTTGCCGCCGATACGCACCTGCACCCCATAGCGGTCGCCAAGGATGGACGCCAGCAGGGGCAGACAGTTGAGAACGTCTTTTGTGCGTACCATGGCGTCACCACAGGCCCAGGCTGGGTATGGCAGGATGCGACAACGCGCTATCTGCCACAGGAATATCAGGCAGAACGGGCTCATCATCCATATCCCCGTCCACGGTGCCATCCATCTGTCCAACAGGGCCGTCCAGCTCGTGGATAACGCCCGGACCAACCAGCAGGGCATCCAGCACAAAGGCCGGGCCATAGCCCTCAATAACTTTCTGAGCGTGTCCCACAAGAGCCACGCTGTCCTTGAGCAGGCAGACCAGCCCTTGCAACAGCAGCAGGTCTGTACCGGAGATGTTGCCCTTCTTGGGCATGCGCTGCAGTGCAGCCTGCACGATGTCAGCCACTGGGGCCACATGCGGCTCTACGAAAGACAAGCCCGTGAGCTTGGCATGCAGGGTGCGCAGCGGCGAGAGCGCCTTGTGGGTCACTTCCGTCTTGCCATGGTAGACCCTGCGCCATATATCATCGGCAGACTTGGCTACCTCATCAAACAGGGTGCCGCCGAGGCCCTGCACCTCTTCCGCCAGCCCGGCTTCCAGCACAGCGGTGTTGTCTGCGTGCTGCTCAAGCGGGGCCACCTTGTACAACTGCCAGCGAAAATCCATGCGGGCGCGTACATAGTCAGGCCCCACAAGGGAGTTGCGGATAATTTCGCCCCACTGATGGTGCTTCTCAATCCATGCCTGCACATTTTGGTCATAGTCAGCCAGAAAAGCTTCCTTTTCTTTCTGGAACTCGGTGCGGATGCTGAGCAGCTCCTGCACGATCTCGCCGGCCTTTTCTTCGGGTATGGCCCAGCCAGACATGAACCGCACCCCGTGCCGGTCAAGGTAGTTGAAGGCACGGGCCTTGAGCGTGCCGAACACCTTGAGGTTCTCCGGGTCGGCAATGCGCTTTGAGCCCAGCGAGGCCAAATCTTCAGGGGGCAGTTCTGCGCCGCCCAGGTCTTCTTGGCTCATTTTACGACGGGCCGACCACAAGCTGACGTTAAGGTTGAGGGCCAGCAAGTTATCAAGAATACGGATGTCAGAAACAAGTTGTGCCATAGTAGCCTCCTAGAATGATCTTTTTGTTGTATTGAGGGAGTAGCCTTCTTTGATTTTCTTTTCTGCGCGGGCTTCAAGCTCCATCACGGAATTGTTACCTTCACAGCTTTCGGCGGGAATAAAGTGCTGCTGTCCAACGGTATCTGGCTTGCCCCACTTTAGCGTGAGGCCCACAGGGCTGGCTTCGCCGATCCAAAACTTGCCGTCCTGTTTTTTGCCAGACAGGTTGTGGATTACCTGAAGATGAACGAGGGGCTTGGCCACCGTAGGTGTGTGGTGCAGATGGCCACGCATGAAGCGTAGGGCTTGCTCGCCTTGCAGAATTTCTGCTTCAGGCGTTCCTGTTTTGGGGGTCTCATCTTCCATCTGCTGCGGGAACATGCGTTGGGCCAGTTCGTGCAACATGGCACGGGTTTCACGGCTTGCACGGAATGCCAGCGCCCGGTCAAGGGCGTAGGTGATGGGCTGTATGCCCTGGTTGGCCAACGGCTGAAAACGAACGGTCAGATCACCCCAGCGCAGCAAACTGCGTGTGGAGAATGTTACTTCTATGGTGCTGGTCAGATTGCTGGTGGTAGCCTCACCCATGAAGAGTTTTCGAACCTCATTGGCATAGTCCACCATGGTGGCGCACAACGATTCGGGTAGCGATGGGAAGCGCCGGGCAAGCAGGCTTTTTTCCACATCAGCAGATGGGTAGCCCACTTCACAGATGGTGAAACGGTCAAGCCAAGCGAGGTTTTGCCGCTGCGTTCCCTGGTAGAGGCCAGTGTCATCGCCACCGCCATTGGTATTGGCCGTGGCAACCAGACGAAACATGGGGTGCGGCGCAATCAGTTTGCCGCCGTTTTCCGCAATGCATAGGGGGGAGCCGTCCAGCACGCTATTCAAGCCTGCTGCAATTTCTGGCGAGGTCAGATCAATTTCGTTCAGCAAGATTATCGCCCCGTAACGCATGGCAAGCGCAAGAGGGCCGTACTCGAAGGTCATGCTGCCATTTTTTACTGTCAGGTGACCAACCAGGTCGGCAAACTCCAGCCGCCCGTGCCCAGTAACCTCAAAGACTGGATAGTTTAGGCGGGCTGCCAGTTGCTTGATGCATGTCGTCTTGCCACAGCCTGTAGGACCGAAAATGTATAGCGGTTCCTGCGCGTTGAGAAACCAGACCACAACATCGCGGCTGGACTCATGGAACATATAGTCGTGGTCAATGGCCGGGGTGTAGGCCGAGGGAACGGCGTAGCCCCTGACCGTGGTGCCAGAGGGCTTGCCACTGAATACCTGGCCTGCATCAAGATCGGTGGGCTGCAGGTTACTGAGGTCGTCGATATTATTCATGCCTAGCTCCTTAAAACGAAAACTGCCCCATGGCGGGGCTGTTGTGGGGAACGTGATAAAAGTGAGGGGGTGGTCATGAGCACCCCATTTTTTAGTTTATGGGCGAAATGCTCAGTTTTTCGAAAGGTGAACCGGTGCGCTCGCAACGGGCCAGCAAGGTGTCCACGTTGATGTCGCCCTGGTGCTTAGAGTGAAAAATCTCGGTCAACTCCTCCCGTAGTGCATCCTTGTCTAAAGTGGTGCGCCCTGCTGCCACAGACATGCGGAAGCGATAGGTGCCAGTGTCTACCCAATCTCGTGTGCCAGCCTGGCGGTGAACAAGCTTGAGCACCGTCTCCATTTCTTTGATTTCATTATCTAAGGCAGTGCGCTGTTCCTTGAGGGCCGCCAGCTTTTCCAGAGCTGGTTCCCATTGCGGCATTTGCACGCCCTGCGGGAATTTAGGGCAGCCGCTGTTGTGTTCGCAGTATGCGCACAATGGGTAAAAGCCTTGAGCGCAATCCACACGTGCCAGAGTTGTGTGCCCTGCACGAAATGCTGTTAGCTCAGCCCACAGCTGTGCCGCATGGTCAAGGGCCGTATCGAGCATGGCCTGATTGAAGCCATAGGGGCCAAACGCCCTTACCTCTTTCATGGAAAGGCACAGCAACCATGCTTCTATGCTTGTCTTGGCAGCAGTTGTGGGCATCTCAAGGCCGAAATGGGCACGACAAATCTGAGAGAATGTCATTTTGTCATGCATAAGCGTGCCGTCCTCAGCTCGGAGGCTGAAGACGGGTTTATTCCAAGCTTTTGTCAGAAGGCCGATTTGTCCGTGTAGCTGTAGCAGGTGGGAATCATGTGGCGAAGTAGGCAGTTTGTCAGTGCTCTTCACTTCCAGAATGCGTATGGCATTGACGGGCGCACCCCAGACCAGCACAAAATCAAGATGGGCTTTAATGGGCACGCCCTGATGCTGCCAGCTGATTTCAAGCTGGGGCAATACATGCAGGCCCTGCGATGCCAGAGCTTGCCCAACCCCAGATTCGAACCAGTGCCCGCGCTGCAGCGTAAGCAGACGCTCCAGGCTGTTTGTGGTGGGGAGCACCTTTCTGGCCAACGCAGCTCGTGGGCATTCCCAGTGCTGGCCGATGTCGCTCATACCAATGTAACTGGTGCGGTCACCCAGATGGGCCAGTGTGTCTTTGTGGGCAACGGCTTGCAGGCCTTGCCGAATTAACGCCCGTAATCCTTCCGTGCGGTCCTTCTGTTCCATGGTTTAGCCTCCATAAAAGCGAAAGGGCCGCCATCAGGCAGCCCTCTCACTCGGTATTTTTATTTTTGCTATGCGACGTCAACATACTTCCACCACAATTTTCTCTGCGGGTTCCAGCGGAAGCCCGAACCGGTAAGCAATTCCTTTTTCGCCTGTGTGTTGCCGGTGGCAATGATGCATGGACGCCCATCCTGAGCTGTGACCTGCTGGTAGGTGATGCCTTCTAGCGGTGGGAGATTGTCAAGGCTTGCTGACGGGCAATTTGAGGGCGCTGAAATGTTGTTTGCGGTGGATGGTTCGCGTTGGCGTGCTTTTTGTGATTCAGGGGTAATTACGGGCAGTTTGGGACGTGTGGGTGATTTTTTGCCATTTTTAGCCCCTTCACCATCGTCATCTTCAGTTACCATGCCCAACATGGCGGTTAGAGCATAGCGGCGAGCGTATGTCATTGCCGACCCCATCCCTTGCGGGTCGGCCTTCGGCAGAGGAACAACTGCAAGGGAGCTTTGCCACTGGCCAGACTCTGCGTGCGTCAGTTTGGTAACCAACCCTAAGGAGTTGGGCTGCTCCACAGGCACAGGATACTGGCACAGCCAGATACCATTTTCGATGAGCGCGTCGCGGCAGGCGTCCATAACACTGTTGAGGCTGGCGTACCAACTTTTGGTAAAGGAATTTTCAGCGTCTTTTGTAACCGGTTGCACGGTTCGTTGAACGGTTAGCAGGGCCTTAGCCAATTCTGTGATATTTTCGGATTGATAAGGGGTCATATGGAACTCCTTCTGATGATAACAGAACGACGAAGCCCCGCCCGGCGTAGTGCTGGACAGGGCTGTTGGGGTGATTTGAAATGTTATTCTGGTGTTCTTGTAAGTGTAATATATTCTTGAAAATTGATGAGTAACATTGTTCCATATTCAGAAGTTGGAGAAGTGGCCTGCGCGCTTTTATTGACAACAGCCGCAGTATTACTAACAATTTTTGCAGAGAGGGGATGACCAGCACGTTCCGCGTCGGGTCCAATCTCCGTCGTTTCGGACGTATGGAAAGCGGGGTTATCCTTTCTTTTGTTGGCCTTTTCCATATCGTCTTTAGAGCTACATCGCATCTACAGATGGATCAACATTTACAATCAGACCCGCTCGCACAGCAGCCTGGATGGGACAACTCTAGAGAGCTGCTATCAACAATGGCTATTAAAGGCAGCTTAATGAGGAAAAAGGTAAGCTAAAGCCCCACGGTTTCCTGCCTGAGCAACGGGGATCACTTCTGTCTGCGTGTCAAGAGACTGACAAAGGCTCAGAATTACCTCAACCTAGGCACTTACATAGGAGAAAACTCATGATGACGATCCAAGGAAAAATTGCCCATGCATGCGCATGATAGATTTCTGCATGAATGGTTTGAACGAATTCGTTCGCGACAAATCACGTTGCCCCGGTTCCAGAGATTCTTGGCCTGGGGACATGGAGAGGTCTCCGGATTTTTGACGACGGTTTTACGCGGTCTGCCTTCAGGCGCGACGCTGATCCTAGAGGTCGGCGATGAGGAGAAATTCAAGAGTCGCACCATGGTCGACGCACCGGAGTCGGGTGCAAAAGTGACGGAACAACTCCTGGACGGTCAACAGAGGTTGACGGCCCTGTGGCGCAGTTTTCACGATAAGTACTCGGACCGAAGCTACCTGATTGGCTTCGAGGATGACCCCAGTGATGAGGGCACGAAGCTGCCTTATGTCTACGGCCAAGCCCGCTGGAACAAGAATGGCAGCCACTACCCCATGTGGGTGGATGATCCGAAAGAGTGCTGGGGTCGAGGATTTATCCCGATCACCTTGTTGCGCCCGGAAGATATTCTCCCGGAGATTCGTCAATGGATTGCTGCTGCTGTCGAAAATGATCATGAGCAGAAAGACAAGCTGTTCGACGAGATCATCGCGCTGCGTGATAAGGTAAAGGAATTCAATCTGCCGTATCTGGCCCTGCCAGCCAAGACGCCCAAGGAAGTAGCGCTGGACGTCTTCATCAAAATGAACACCAATTCGGTACATCTATCCACCTACGACATCGTGGTTGCGCTTGTCGAAGAAGAAACTGGGAAGTCGCTACACGAACATGTGGACGCCCTGAGCATAGCCGTTCCGCGGGCAGCGGAATACGCTGACCTACCGGGGCTGGTATTGGACGTGGTGGCTTTGCGCCAGGATCGCATCCCAAGCCAAGCGGGATACCGGGGAATCGATTACCCCCAGATGCTCAACGAGTGGGAAACGGTCGTTAAAGGCATCAGTGGTATGGTGAGTTTTCTCGAAGACGAGAGTATTTTCGACGCCCAGCGGCTTCCAAGCTACACTGCCATCCCCATTATCGCCGCGCTCTGGGAGCATCTGCCGACGCAGCCGGACAAGTTGGGTAACGCCAGACTCCTCTTGCGCAAATACCTCTGGCGGGCTTTTCTAACATCGCGTTATGAGCAGTCATCCACATCGAGCGCTTTGCAGGATTACCGAGGATTACTAAAGGTGCTTTGCGATCGTGGCACCGAGGATGTTGTGCCGATTTTAAACCAGGAATCGTATCCGCTTCCCACGAAGGAAATGGTGCTGCAGGCCGACTGGCCGAAGCGCAAAACCATCCTTGGCCGTGGATTGTTGTCGCTGCAGCTCAAGTGCGGTGCTGAAGACCTAGCCGACGGTGCGCGAGCGACTGTCGCCACCATCACATCCAAAGAACATCCTCGAGAGTATCATCACCTCTTTCCGGTCGCGACGCTTGATGATGCGGGTATCCCTGATGCTCAGATTTTCAGGGCGCTTAACTGTGCGCTGGTGACTTGGCGGACAAACCGCACCATCTCGGACAAGGATCCTATTACCTACCTGAAAGAACGGGCGGACAACTGTGCCCTTGGGAAAGAGGAGATGAAGCGACGGTTGAAAACTCATCTCATACCCTATCACCAACTGGCTGTTGGCTATGACGGCATAACCGACGATGTGCGGTGTGCTCGGGTAAAAAACGACTATGAAGCCTTCCTTTTGGCTAGGGCAGAGATCCTGGCAAAGGCGGCGAGGTTCGTATGCGAGGGAAAAACCCTGGAGCTGAACCAGCTATTGAATGATGTGGATTAATCAATCTTGTCAGCTAAAAGTTAGGAAGCATGTTCAAAATCTCCCAGATGTATGCGATAAAAACTGTTTAACACATCGTATATCAAGGGTGTTTTGAGCATGAACTGTGCAGCCACACTCTTCTCGCAAACGCTATCATTGATTTCCAGACATGTTTTTCAAAAGATGGAAGTGCGGTATAAGGTCGAACGATTTTCACGCAAGTTTGGCTTAAAAAGTAGTTCCCGGTAATGGCTTTTATCTAATGGGATGGCCTCCTTTGCATGGTTGTCTGTTTTTCCTATGCATGGCCGATTTGTTCGGGCGAGGCCATCCCATTAGACACGGGTAATAGAGGAGTTGCAAAATTATGATGGTGGCGTGGTTTAAGTGCTTTGAGTGCAAACATTTTGCAGGGGAGAAAACTGGGCGACTGGACTGCAACGCGTTCCTGCCCAAAAGAGGCATTCCTATGGCCGTTTGCGCAGCTGCAAAATCACGCATTTGTTTTGGAGCTGTTAAGTTCGAGCAAGTGGACGACGAAACGATAAAACTCAGAGCGAAAATTGGTTTTTCTAACTGACGAAGGGGAGCTGAATCTCAGAATGGAGATCTCCCCAGCCTTAACCCAATCTTGTATGGTTTCAACTGGATGACTGTTGACTGAATAGCAAGGGGCATTGGCAATCCTTAACGTCCAGAGATTTTTGCAGTAAGTGACGGGCGGTTAGGGCACCTGTCAGACTGATGACTTGCGAGGGTCGCTTTATTCATTCTAGTGTTGCACCATGGGCAAACGACCTCGTTTTTCCCCAGCGGTCGCGGCATCTGTTGCAGCACTGGTGAGGCATCTGTCGTTGATGAGGTCTTTTTCCGAGATTTTTTTGGGGAACAGCACGTGCCGGCCCTTTCTAGGTGCGCTTTCAAATGCTCCGCCTTCACAGGGCGCTGGCATCGTGGGCAGAGCACATACCCCGAGCCAAGCTTGGTGGTCAGAGATGCATTGACTGGAGGATTAATCGAAGGCTTTGACATTGTGGGAACAGCGGCGGTTTTGCCCTCGCGTTTTGGACAGCGCTCACGCATATGACTTTCTAAATTGGACGCGTTGACCTCTGTTCGGCATTGCGGGCAGATTGTAGGATTTATGGAAGCCTTAACGTTTCCTTTGACCTGTGGCGGTGTTGACGCCATGCGTTTCTGAAAAGTGTTTAGGGCTGGAGTCTTCAGATACCTAGCAATGCCACCCACAAAGTCATTCACATCTATGGCTTGCGCTCCAAAAATCAGCTTACTCTGCGTGCCATGTCCGTAGCCAGAATACCTGTCCCCACGATAATTTGCGACTGAACTACGCACAATGTCCTGAAGCATCTTGTTAAGATTTGTCCAGGCCTCATAAGTTGGCTGTGCCTGTTGCTGCTGAATCCACCGCCGAATGCACTGGCAGCAACTATGAACCGCCGCAGACACCAAGAATGAGTTTGCCCCGAACTCGACAGACCAATTTTTCTCACAGCCTTTAATCCGGTCAGCGTGCCTTGGCGCACGAACAGGCCCAGAGGGGTGGGATTCCCACCATGCACTGCCCTCAACGAGCTTCTTCGCCACATCGCCGGGTACCCTCCCATCGGGGCTGCAAATCTCATTGAGATATTTGAGCACATTATCACGCCAAGACTTCAACTTGTCAGCCATCTCGCCTCCTAATGAGCAGGAATGGATCTGATCATTTCAATAATGACGTCACTATTTACAGCGTTTCCATCACCGTCAACAAACTCTGATAGCAGTCCACATCGTGATACTTCACACCTGTGGTACTTATTTCATTAAACAGTTTTTTTGCGCAGGATATTTTCGCTTGCTCTATCGGGCGCAGTTCAAGACTGTCCATTGTGCCTTTGGTTTCGGCGATAAAGAAGATGTGTTTCACCTTCCCTTTCTTGAACGAAATTGCCCAGTCCGGGGAGTATTTGCCTACGGGCGTTGGGATGTAGAACCCTCGAGGGCCTCTTGGCAATTTGGCATAGACGATCACTTCATCGGCAACATCCAAGTCCTCGGCAAATCGCCGTTCAACGCTGTTAGCCGTTGAGCCATCGGTGAAAATATAATCTTGTATGGCGTGTTTCGCCTTGAACGCCTTGGCATATTCATCTGAGGCACGACTCATATTGAATATGTCCTGCGAATACGGTTCCTCGGCACTTGGGGTATAGGTGATATGCTCCACGACGACGGAGGCTTTCTGCCTGTTGATAATAACAACAATCTTGGCGATGAATTCTTCGGGATTTTCGCAGAACAGCCAGAGCTGTTCCTTTTTGATGCCCTCAAGAATAGCTGTGACCGTACGGCGTGTAAGATTTGTGCCTCCGGCTATCTTGCCGATGATGTCATAGGCTGCAAGTCCGCCGTGCGCTCGTTCGAGATTTTTGGTTTCAGTGCGTTCAACAGTGAATTCCGTACCTTCCTGTGACCCTTTAGTAAGGGTGTAGGATAAACGGGCGACCTTCAACTCCCCATCGATGGCGGCTATGGACTTTTTAATGAGTTCGTCGCCATTAAATTCCACGGCATAGGCATACCGCTTGTTTATCCGCTCCCACAAACCCTTGAATGCTGCCCAATTCTCGTTCAGCGGGTTGTCTTTGATTTTTGTTTCGCGTCCATTGCCTGCCATTTCATTAAGGATAGACGGGTCAAAGATAGCCTGAACCAGTTTATGGACGCCCTCGGCAAGCGGAGCGAGTTCCGGTTTCAGCGGGGCAAAGTTTCCTGTTTCGGCAGCGGCTCTGTATGTATCAGTAACGCCACCGTTATCGTCCACATACTCGTTACGGACGAGGTAATTGTAGACCGCTGTTGCTTCCGCATTTGTAAGGGGATGCGGTTGTTCGTCCGAGAGATAAATGATCTTGCCGTTGAAGTAGTCAACACTGGCTTTTGTCGGACGATCGTAGAGGTCAGCTTTGATTTGGCTCTGCAATTCGGCGACAAACCCGGCATAGCTTTCGCTTGCCACGACAGTGAGCAAATTTACGCTTTGCACCAGCGAATCGCCACAGGCTTCCAAATCCTGACGCTCGCCAAGGCTATTCACGCAAAGGCGTAAGCCCCGCCCGACTTCCTGCCTCTTAGTCGTAGCGTCATCGGAGTGCTTTAAAGTGCAAATCTGAAACACATTCGGGTTGTCCCAGCCTTCGCGCAAAGCAGAGTGAGAAAATATAAACCGCGTTGGCTCCTCAAACGAGAGCAGGACTTCCTTCCGCTTCAGGATGAGGTCGTAAGCTGAAATATCGTCAGACTCGTTAGAGCCTCTCTTGACCGCGCTGTTTATGGCGCGCCCTTTTTTGTCTATGGAGAAATAGCCCTTGTGCGTGTCGGCAGTGTCGATGCCGCGTAGATAAGTTTGGTACGCTGTCGGGAACAATGTCAGCCGTTCATTTAAGGCGGCAATATATTCTTCTTCAAAGATGCGGCCATACTCACCGAGGATTTCCTGACCATCAGCGTCATATTGGCGGTACTTCGCCACTTCGCCGATAAAGAACAGCGACAAGCATTTGATGCCCTGTTCGAACAGTTTTTCCTCCTTGTCGAAGTGGGAGTTGATGGTCTCGCGGATTTGGATACGGCGGATATCATCTTCATTAACGTTGCCGGTGGCTTCGCCAGCCGTGAGCGTATCACCGTTGCTAAATGTCACCGTCATCCGAATCGGGTCAATGTCGGCTATGGAGATTCCCTTGTATTCTTCCAGGCCCTTGGAAGCGGTATAAAGGCTATCGCCCACTTCGAGCAGGTGGGTTTCTCGCTTAGGCGAGCCCGCCGCGCGGCTGACTTCGAACTCAAGCCTTGCACGGGGCGGCTTTTTGCGATCTATGACTACGGCAGCAAGGTACATATATCGATTTGTACCGCCGAGGTTTTTTAGCTCAAATCCCTTGACCTCAATTTTCTTGACCAGCTTTTTTTTGAAAGCGTCGAGTGAGTCAAGAACATAGACAAGATTGTGGCTTGTCTTGTGAGTTGCAGAATAATTCAGCGAAAACAGTGGATTGAAGTTTTTTTTCAAGGCGGTCTGTGTCGCCGTGCCCCCCATTTTCTGCGGTTCGTCGAGGATGATTATCGGATGGTTCGCTTTGATAACATCAATCGGACGGCGGCTGCCAAATTCGTCGCGCTTGGTGTAGATAATCCTCGCTGCCTCGTTGCCGCTTCTGCCCTCGACGCTCTTATCCTCGTTCATCGAGGTGTTGAACGCCTGCGTGTTGATTATCATGACGTTGATGCCGCTATTTTGCGAAAATTCGTCAAGTTGGTGCAGGTTCGAGGAATTGTAGATGAAATAGCGGGCTTTCAGCCCGTAAATCTGCATAAAGTGATCTTCAAGCATTTCAAAAGACTTTTTCACGCCCTCACGGATGGCAATGCTCGGCACGACAACGATAAACTTGCTCCAGCCGTATGCCTTGTGAAGTTCGAACATCGTCTTGATATAAACGTAGGTCTTGCCTGTGCCTGTTTCCATCTCCACGTCGAGTGACACCGCGCCAAGCCCTGCGGCAAGATCGTCGGAATATTTGATGTTGTTTGCTGTTTGAACGGTGCGGATATTCTTCAGCAGTTCCTCTTTGGAAAGTTGTACCTTCTCATTGCGGAAGGCGGCTTCGTACTCTTCTTCGACTGCCCGCTTTTCCTCTTCGCTCAAGGTGGAAAAAGTGAGTGCTAAGTAGCCCCTGCGCGAGAGGCGCTCGTCATTGGTCAGCTCTTTTTCGCTGCCGATATCGCGGCGGTACTTCGACGTTCCGACATTTGGCTGTCCCGCAAACACGCGCACAACGCTTTCGGCGGCTTCCGTCTGAAACGGCTGAATCTTAAATTGGAATTTCACTTACAGCACCCTCCTTATGGTATTCGGGCTGTAGGTGTTGAACACCTGCTCAAAGTTGACCATCGCGGAGTCGGAGGTGAAGCTACTGTCACGGAAAATAGCGTAGTACGGTTTTTGCTTGGCGATTTTCGTAATCAGGGCGGTATCGACCTGCTTGAAGCAGGCGATAAGATAAGTGTCGTTCACATGGTAAACGTCGCCGATCTGCCGAATTTTTGCCGATAGCGGGATACCAAGATCAAGCATCACTTGGAAGAGCAAGTCTTCGTCAGAGCGATCTTTTTTGATGTTGTCCTTAAACCCTGAAAGGTCAAAACCCATCTTCGCGTATTCTTCAGGCGTGTAATACACGCCCTTCATGTTGGAAGAGTCCAGTTTGAGGACGCGGAAACCCACATCAAGCCTGCCCGTAGTCAGAGGGCTGTCGGTTTTGATTTTAGCCCCGGCGCGGCGGATTCGCTCTTTGCCGATTTCGCAGATGTTTGTGTAGCCAGCTTTTGCGGCTTCCGAACCTTCGGCGCACACTTCCGGTAGCTGCACCATAATAAATTTGCGTTTGCCGCCGTCTTCAGCATTGAGCTGCATAACGGCATGGGCAGTCGTAGCAGAGCCGGAGAAAAAGTCGAGTACAATGGCTTCGTTGTCACTCCGAATGGCAGTCGCCAAAAGATGCCTTATTAGTCCAGATGGTTTCGGGAAATCAAAAGGTCTGAATTCAAACAGTGAACGCAATTCAGTTGTGCCTTGTGCCGTGTTGCATTGGTCGGATGTTATAAGATTTCGATAAGGTATAGTTCTTTCGACATGGTTTCCCTCATTGTCAATCTTTGCGTATCGCTTATTGTAAACGCTCCATTCACTACCATTCTTTTTGAACTCAATAAAGCCATTGGCAATGCCCCATTCGACTTTCTTCTTACTCCACAGATAATTCCATCCCTCGGTAGATTTTTCGGTGCTGCCCCCGGGATAGCGCATCGTGCCGTCAGGCATTTCGATAGCATAGTTCAGTGCTTCTGAATAATGGTTGGCAACTCGTCGCCTATCCATTTTATCCAGTGCATGCTTTCCTCTTTCATCCTCATATTCATCTGAAAGTGAGTAACTATTACCGTCGCCAGACGGCTTGCCATCGAATACGAACATGCTCCTGTTTTTCGTGTAAACAAGGATGTATTCTGTAACAGTAACTATATCAGTGCCAGTATTTGAACCAGCTGTAGATTGCCACACTAAGTCTGAGACAAAATTGTTTTCGCCGAATATTTCATTGCAAATTTTCTTCAAGTTCTCAACTTCATTGTCATCGATGCTGATGAAGATAACGCCATCTTCTGTGAGAAAATCCCGCGCAATCCGCAAGCGGGGATAGAGCATATTCAGCCAATCCGTATGAAATCGTCCGTTGCTGTCGAGTTTTTTCACAAGGCGGTTGCCTTGGTCGTCAAACTGGCCATCACGACTCAAAAATGAATCAGCGGTCTCCGAAAAGTCATCTTCGTATATGAAGTCGTTTGAAGTGTTATACGGAGGGTCAATATATATCATTTTCACGCGGTTGAGATACGTCTCCCGCAGCAATTTCAGCACATCGAGGTTGTCACCCTCAATGTAGAGGTTCTCGGTAGTGTCAAAGTCCACGCTTTCTTCTCGGCAGGGGCGCAGAGCGGCGGCAATGGGCGCGTTGGCAAGCAGAATACTCTTACGCTTGTCCGGCCAGGTGAATTGGTAGCGTTCCTCTCTGCCCTCGACGACGTGGGCGTTAATCTCCTGAGCCAGCACGTCCTTGTCGATGGCGCGGACGACCGCGCCGTTCTCGTCCATCGTTTCAGTCACGGCATTCGGGAATAAGGCGGCAAGCGCGGCAAAGTTTTTGTCCGCGAGGGACGGAGTTCTCATTGCGAGTTTTACTGGATTAGACATTTGCTGTTTCTCCTAATTCTATTTTGAGCCGCCTAATTTCCTCTGCAAGTTCCCATTTTTTGCGGGCCTGGCGTTCTGTCATTGCTTTCTTTTCAAGTGCTGTAATTTGTTTTGTCAGCTTTTCTCGTCGGTCATTCTCGGCGATGGTCGCGTTGAGGGCTTTGCCTCCCGCGAGATCTATGCCGCCTATCTGGGCGATGGCGTTCTCCCACACCGCTTCAAGGTCAAGCCCACTGAGGTTCAGCTTCCAGTCTGTGAGGGGGGTACTTTCCGACATCAGTACCCTACCTGCGTGGTATACGGCGAGCCTGGCATTTTCGCCTGATTGCAGCACGAACAACATGCGCTGGTCTATCAGCTTTGAAAGCAGCGCGATGTTCTTCTTGTCGCACTGGTTGGTTTTCAACGCCACCAGTATGACATATACTGCAGAAATATCTTCGCTAGCTTTCAATGCCACTGTCTGCGGCGATATTTCCGCGACGATGGACATTCGGTTAATCTGTTCGTCAAACAGCCTGCGGTCGGTGGGCGATGGTTTGAAACGGTCGAATATTGCTTTTTTGGGGAGGGCTTTGGATAACTCGGTCGCCCTCGGTAGTCCTAGCATCGGCGTATCCTCACTTCACGGTCACGAAACAGACCAGTTCAAAATCGTCCAGCCCGTCAATTGAGTCTGCAGCAAGGGACATCTGCTTGCCAGAGATGAAACTGTTGATTGAGTCGTCCTCATTGAGGTCCACAATAGACTTTACGGCAAAGCAGAGCAGGTCGGAGTAGTGCCGCATATTTCTTCCGTCTTTTGTCTCGGCATTGAATGCACGGCAGAATTCTTCGAGCGGTTTTTCCTTGCCCTTGCAAAGTTGTCGGAGCGAATCGAGCAGCTTTTTGGGCTGTAGGTGGTCAATGTACACCGTTGGCTCATCGCCGGGGTTTTCGCCGTCCACTACGTAGACCATGTAAAACGGGTGTAACTGGTTCTGGTTGTGAACATTTATCTTGGCATTACGATTTTTTAGGATAAAAATCGTGCCCTGGGGCGCATCAGCGTTGCCCTCGACCACGGCATGAAGTCCAAATGGAGCGCCGTCTAATTCGCCGTGCTGCTTAACGTATTCAAGCAGGTCAAGCCTAAATTCATTCAGCCCTAAATCCATAATGGAAATGCCGGACTGCATTTCCTCTATGTCCACAACCTCATTTTGTAATTTTTCAAGCTGCGCCTTGCGGTATTCGAGGTCACCCTGTTCTTCGGGGTCGATGGGGTTGTCGTCACCCGTGGCGGTCATAACTGAAGCCTTCATTCTGGTCTCAACACGCCCCTTGAGTTCGAGGTATTTGTCGAGGTCAATATTCGGCCAGAAGTTTACAAGCTGAATCTGGTCATTGCGGCTGCCGATACGGTCAATCCTACCGAACCGTTGGATAATCCGCACGGGATTCCAATGAATGTCGTAATTGATGCAGTAGTCGCAGTCCTGCAAATTCTGTCCTTCCGAAATGCAGTCCGTCGCAATCAGTATGTCGATTTCAGCGGGATTGTCGGGCATCAGCAGTTCCTTGCCCTTAGACAGTGGCGAGAACAGCGTCAGGATGGTGTTCATATCGATGCGCTTCAGCTTGACGGTCGTCCTTCCTTCGGTCGTGCCGGTTATCATGGCCGTATTCAGCCCAAAGCGTGACTGCACGAACGGCGCAACTTCTTTATATAGGTAGTCAACTGTATCGGAGAATGCAGAGAAGAGAAGTATCTTTTTGTTACCTACGTTGAATGGTTTTTGCACCTTTTCAGTAATAAGCCTCAAAAGAGTTTGCAGCTTTGTGTCATGTTCGGGTGTGATGTTTTCAATCAGTAGAGATAGCTGTTCGAGGGTTTTAGAGTCCTCGACGAGTTTCGTCCGCCACGAAACATAGTCCATATCGGCGAGATCAATATCCAGTTTCTTGCCCGTGATTTCAAAGAATTCGGTGTTGCGGTCATCGCCGTCAAGGTCGTCCTCTGAAAATTCCTGCGTGGTGATGATCCGCTGCGTCCCACTTACATAGGCGTCGATAGCGGCAATTGTTCCGTTTATCACGGCCCTTACACGGTCAATAGTGATACGGAAAGAGTAGACCGAGCTTTCCAGGCGCTTCAAGAGATTGATACACATCAAGCGGCGAATACCGATTTCACGCCCGGCACGATCAATATTCTTGCTGGGGTCTACATACTTCGACCGACGGCTTTCCAAAAGGAAGTCCGTCGGGATGTAGACAGCAAGGTTCAGCTTCATTAGCTGGTCGTAAATATCGTCGTAGTCAATTGCCGATTCGAGGTCGGTCATCTTTGGACGGAGGGTGATAGGCTTCATTCGTTCCGGGAATTTGCCTATTTCTGCGGTGTTGTAATACATCTCTATGTGCTTGCGTGAACGGGCTAACGTCACGCTGTCAAGCATCGTAAAGAAGTCAAAGTCAAGGGACCGCAAAAGGTTCTCTGTCGTGCGCTCTTCGGGTTTAAGCTTACTCCAACGGTTGAAAGATGTTTGGGCATTGCGGAAGATAATGTCAATTGGCTTCGCGGTGTCCAGCTTGTCGTTTATCAACGAGGGGTTGCCCTCATAGGCGAGTTCAAGTTGGTGGCGCAGGTCGGAGAAGTCATTGTTCACGGGGGTCGCCGAGAGCATCAGAACTTTTGTTTTAACGCCTTTGCGTATAACCCTGTTCAGCAGTTGGAAGTAGCGGTTCTCGCGTTTGTCGTTTCCACGACCAGAATAATCGCCGCCATTACGAAAGTTGTGCGACTCGTCTATGACCACGAGGTCGTAGTTGCCCCAATTCAGTTTGGCGAGGTCGGTACTGCCTGACAGGCCGTAGTCGCGTGACAGGTCCGTATGGTAAAGCACATCGTACCGCAGGCGGTCGGCAGCTATTGGGTTGTTGAGATAATTCTCCTTAAAGGTATGCCAGTTGTCGCCCAGCTTTTTCGGGCAAAGCACTAGTACCGTGCGATTGCGAAGTTCGTAATACTTAATCACCGACAACGCTGTGAAAGTCTTGCCCAGCCCCACGCTGTCGGCGAGGATACATCCGTTGAACTTTTCGAGTTTGTTGATAATTGCGAGTGTGGCGTCCCTCTGGAAGTCATACAGCTTGTTCCAGATCTTTGTTTCCTTAAACCCCGTCGCCTCATTCGGTAGAACATCTTCGGAGATATCCTCCAGAAACTCATTGAAAAGATTGTATATCGCCACGAAGTAGATAAACTCCGGCGCATTTTCGTTATAGGCGGCAGTGATGCCGTCGATAACCTGCTCGGTTACGTCCCGCATTAAGCTTTTATCATTCCAGATCTGGTCGAACATGCGTACATACTCATTCGACAACGGGGCGTACAGTTTATTGACCGGGTTGATAATGTTGTTGCCGCGCTCGCAGCCGATATCCGACGTGGTAAATCCATGGAGTGGCATATAGGTCACGGCTTCTGCGCTGACCACGTTCATAAACCCGCTGATGTTGCCGCCAGTTAGGTTGGAGCGAAACCGCGCCTTCTTGCGAATCCAGTCGGCGCATTCGCGGGCAATAGCCTTTTGGGTCAGTTCGTTGCGAAGTTGGACCTCAAATTTTGTGCCATAAAGTGAACGCTCGCGGTCAAGTTGAGGTATGTAAAACTCCCGTTTGGCTTTGGGAGCTTTTTCTTGCAAAAAAGTCGGGGACGTAAAAATAAAGCGCAACTCAGCAATGCCATCAAGCTGCTTCTTAAGGGCTTGGTATGCGTAAATGGAGAAACAAGCTGCCGCTATCGACAGTCTGTCGCCCTTGGCTATGGTCACCGTTAATTCATCTTTAACGGTTCTGCCCACATTATCGAGCATTTCCGGCATCTGCATATAGAAGCTCGTACTTTTCTTTTTCCTGGACAAAAAAAGGATCGCAAACGTTTTATTCAAAACGAGTGCTATCGACTAGGCTTATTGGTGTATGACTTTATCTTAATTTCCTTATCATACTTGTTGCTGTCAGGGTAGTCATCTCTGCCATTAGAGCCACCACAGTAGCGGGGGCCTGATGGTTTTTGAATGCAGAAAAGTTGCGCATCTTCAGTATTTACCTGTTCTGTGCGCAATTTGCTGCCCTTTACACGCTTTCCATTGTTCAGCGTCAGGGCAAGGCCTGTTTTCTGGTTGATGATCTGATACATCGCACCCACGCGTTTTAACTTCCATTTTTGCTCATCGCTTTTATTCGCACGGGTGATGGTGGCGGATGAACCCTCGCCACCACTGCCGCTTAAAAGAGTGGAGTTCGTTCTGATAGTGTAAACGTTGTTGCCAACATGCTGAAACGCCCACGTTGCGCTTGGCCGATATGGCCAAAGAATCATGGGAGAATTGCCAGCTTCACTGGTGGCTGCCGCAGTCATGTCACTATTGGACATCTGAATGATGTAACTGCCATTACTCAAAATGGGGTCTGCGGCGACAGCCAGAGCCAACGGTGACAAAACTGACGAAATAAAGGCGATTGTATTAAACATCATCATCTTCAGCATGAAAAAAATCCCTGGTGAACACGTATTAAATAGTTACATATTGCAATTGGCTCGATGTGCTCGGGGTAGCACGCCCCCGCAATATCTTTTGCGCAAATGGCCCTGTCACATTGCATCGAGATTCGAAAACCTAATGGGCATGCACCACGGCTTCAAGCACTTCGTAGATTTTGCGCCATGTCTGGGCATGTATTTCACGGTAACGGGTGATGTCCACTATTTCAAGTTCTGAGGGGACATTGCTACACAGAGGGAAACTTTCCAGAGCGAGGGTGGCCTGATCAAGTTTACCTAGAATCGTATCAGATTGTTCCTGCTCGGCATTGGCCGCTGCACATATGTAGATACACAAGCCTTGCTCGCCTCTAAGGCGAGCAAGGCTTACTGGTGTGCGCCCCAATGGAAAGGGTCATCGTTCCTCCACTGCACGCATGCCTGCGAAAACTTCTCGAGCAGAGCGTCCATTGCCAGCCGCAAAGCTCTTGCAGGAAAGACTTAGGGCCTTGAGAATGGCAAGGGTTTCCTGATTGCGCTCATATTCATGAATGCCCATGAGCACGGCCTTGGCCTTGCCATTATGGGTGATCACAACGGGCGGCGCAGCTTCTTCGCTGAAAGTGCGAATGATTTCTGTAAGGTGCGCCTTGACCGCACTAATTGGGCGTACTGCGATGCTAAGTTGCATATCCACGCTCCTTTACCAAAAAAGTGCTGAATTTGATTCTATCGGTCAAGTTGGCTTCGCGGTATCGTGCTCTGAATTTTGCTTGCCATTCGGTGTGCCCTTACCCCACTGCTGATACCGTTTGTAAGTTACTGATTCCCAATGGGTTGCAGGCTGTATTCTTTTCACGGAACTCTTCCGGAGTTAGCCAGCCCAATGAGCTGTGTGGTCGTAGTGGTTGTAATCCGGCCACCATGTCTCAACCGTCCCACGGGTATCATACAGGGAAAGAAGCACGTTCTGATCTAAATATTCATCCCGGAATTTTTCGTTAACAATTTGAATGTGCCCCATTTTTTCTCTTTAGAGTTTTCCCAAACGTTGCATTTCCCCTGTCCAGCGAGAAAGCTTTATTCGTGAAATGGCTTTGTCAGCTACAGGCATTTTTTCAATGCGGCTTGGAAGCACATTTTCACTGCTCTTTCCCGGCAGCACAATGGAGCATGCGGCTCTGCCGCGTTCCTGAAAGGCGTTCAGGTAGGGCAGATCATAGGCTATATCTCGCGCTTGTTCTTGAGTTATAGGCTCGTGATATTCAATAATCACCTGCATCTGCTGGAAATCCAACAGAAGTTTTGCCCGGTACACAAGGCAGGGGACATTAAGGGCAGCAGCTTGCAGAGGGTAAAAGGGGTCGGCATCGGCGGAAAGCGTATACAACGTCTCATGCAGTGTTTCCCCCGTGTAGGGGATTGTTCCGACCCTCAGCACCGGAAAGGGGTGATGGTGTGCTGCCTCCCAGAGCCAGGGGGATTCAGCTTCAGCCAATGCCGTAATAAGCAGGCCAACGCCGTTTTTGTAGGCGCTAAACCACAGCCGACCGTTCCCTGGCACGGAAAGGCGTGTTTCTGGACTCAGGCTGCACCACCCCGCGGCGGTCAAGCTCATATCCTTGGCTGGCGCAAAAGTGACGACTGGCCGCGCTCGCGAAACAAGCACAGGCATATCAGCCGTGCCTTCCTGTCCCATACCGCGCAACGGAGGACGATCAAAAGCGTATTTTGATAGATAGAATCCGCAAAGCAGTAGTGCGGCGATGCACAGAACAATTTTCATTGCGCTATCCTGCTGACACAACTAATAGTCCATATTTTTCTACAAGTTAAGGAAGTAGATGAATTTTCTACTTCAGCAGTGTGGCACCAATAATCCCGGACATACTAAGGATACAGGTCAATATCTCATCCTTAAAGAGCATTGGAAAGAATACATTTGTGCATCCTTCATGTTCGCATCAAATTCTTCATCCGTGGGGGGTGCCATATCGCTTCATGACTATGTCAAATTTATACAGATGACTATTTGTCAGACTCCTAGAAATTTGGATCTGATAACACGTCTGCTAAATTCATGTAGACAGGGCCTTTATCCGTGTTTTCTACTGTTATGCTCGGATTATATTTATCGCACATAGATCTAATAGCGGCTTGCATGTTTTTAAACGCCGCTATCAGATCCTGTTTTTCTTCATCCGTAAGTTCAGCCTTTATCTTTGAAAGCATTTTTTCGTGAGATGCATTGAGTTCCGCAGTCATCCCTTCAATTATACGGATCTGCGCATTGACAAAACGATTGCCGGATTTCTTGTTTCCGTGAGATTTTTCAGAAGATTTTCTAGGTGTGTTCTCTGGCTTTTCAAGCATATGGCACAGTTTGTCATACATCTTTTTCTGAGCATCAGCATTTCTACGGCGTGCTACCTTCAAAAGACGCTCACGGGTCATCAGGGGCTTTGTTCTGGCGTCATTGCGAATCTCTTCTGGAAGCGATGCAATTTTTAGTATTTCGCTTGTGGTACTTTTCTTCTTGCCAATTATTTCAGCAATCTCATCATTTAAGCAACTCTTCTGTTTTTGCAAGGCAGCCACAGACTCAGCGAATTCAATAGCTGTCAGGTCAGACCTGAGTATATTCTCCATCAGGGCGAGAGTCAGTAGATCACCTTCAATATATTTACCTTCTATGGTTTCCTTCTTCAACTGTTTGTGCGCACGCACACGTCTTTCCCCAGAGATGATTATCAGCTTACCCTCATGGCAAGTAAAAGTGATGTTTTGCAGAAGGCCGTTAGCATCAATGTCAGTCGCAAGGGCCTTAATTTCTTCTTCGTCAAAATACTTTCTGGGTTGCGCAGGGTTAGGCATCAATTTGCTTAAATCTATTGAGTATACTTTGCCGATTTCAAATTCACAATTTTGAGATTCAGACATAATCCCTCCGATAGTAAATGAATACAGCATATTGTAGCAGTTCGGTCGACCGAACTGCTACTGAGTGTAAATAAAATTTGATTCAAATCATAGTAGGTGTCAATACTTATGGACTTTGTCTGGATCACGCGCTGAGTCGTTTACGCAGCCAGTGCATAAAACTTGTGCGCTCATATGCAATTTTTTTCCCCAGTCGAACTCGTATTGAGGGGCCTGTGCCCAGTGCGTCTGCATTGGACATCGTTTTAGGGGTCAGCAGCCCCCCCATACACTTTGATGCTACATCCCGAGTGAACACCGGCGGAAGTTCTTTTTCCAACGCATTAAAAAAACTGTCGGTACCATACATATCCACGACTCTGGAGTGGCTTACCTTCATATTGGCCTCATTGGGTTGAAAAGTATGAAATTGGGCATAATATAGGGGGCAGTGAAATTATTATTTTCACTGCCCCTGCTATGAGTGTTTTCGCACACTCGCACACTTCGCACACGATAATTTCTGCTATTTCTGAAATAGTTCTCAGAAAACATTATCGTCCATGTCTTTATCCTCGTGGTTAATTTTTTTGCCCAAAGACTGATGAATTTCTGTTGTATCCGGATCGTCATATAGATTTTTTCTGATAATGGCGAAACCTCTAGGCCGGTTGCTGTTATCGCCCTGCCAGAATTGTTCCCGAATTTCACCATCCTTAGTCAGTGCCAGCAGCCCCTTATCCTTCAGATTTGCTACAAAAGGCTTGTATTGATACTCTTTGCAGATTTCATCCACAGCGTACGAACGCGGGATAAAGAAACAATCTTTTCCATCAGACGTGAGTTTCTTTATTGGGTAGTCATCATCACATTTTCCATAGAATCCATTGCGAGCTAGAGACAAAAGTTTTTCAGTTGCCTTTTCAATTTCAAAATCGACAGCACCATTTTTGTCCCGTCGCCACCATTCAAAGCAACTCTTCATTGCTGTCATTGCTTCCCCTGTTGACCAGGGAAATATGCCGAGCTCTATAGCGACTTCACCCACACCAGCCAGCAGTGCAAAATGGTTGGCTACACGCTTAGCTTGGGACGATAATTCTGTGTGTTCAAGCCCGATGAGAAACTGATCAATACCCTGGCTTATTTTATCACAAATTTTATCCCGCCCCTCTTTGAGGTGCTGAATCATAGCACGCAAAGGGGCACCACGATATTGATTGCAGTTTTGCACAAGAATGTCTGACAACCCTCCAGCCGACATCCCTTCTGGGACAGTTGAAAATATGCCACAATCACAACCGCCGTCTGCAAGAAGGCTGATGACGCGCACTTCATGTCCGGCCATTGCTTTGTTTCTATACCCTTGGTCAGCACGGTCCGATATGGATACCTCCCCTGATGACAAAAAGATCAAATTCCATGTGGGCACACGCCGACTGACGCCAGTCTTTGAAGAGCGTGATTTGCCCTGGCCATTGGCAAGCATATAGGCCACCTGCGCCACCACGTCAGGGTCGCACTGGCTGATTTCGTCAAGCAAAAGGCAATTGTCGTTATGCAGCTCAGCTATACCTTCCAGCCCATTATCTGTTGTTCGCCAGGATTTTAGCTCGCCACCGGTTGCGGAACCCGCTATATGAAGACTTGTGGTTTTGCCGCTGGAAGAATTGCCGTAGATGTGAATGCCGAAGCCAGAATGCCCCATGAACGCTAGCAGGGGGCCAGAAAGGGCCGCAACGGTCACCAACTGCAGGAGCGGATTGCCCTTGCAATATACGCCCACATGCTTTTTCCATTCTTCCAACGTGCCTTTTTGTTCAAACAGCTTGGACGCAACTGGCAGGCGTGAACAAAGGTATTCGCTGCAAACATCAATCTCCCCTAAATCGAATGGCACAAATTTATTGGCTTTTTCAACCCAGCCATTCTTTTCAACGATCAATGCCCGCTGTTTAGGCTCTACCTTGTTGAGATACTGAAGAAGCCGTTGACGGGCCTGCCTGCCTGGTTCCAGTTGCAGTCCCGCTTCCGAGAGCAGTACAAGCGCTTCATCGCCACTACCGTTTAACGATGTGAAAGGAACGCGGCATTGATGTAACACACCATCTGGATCACGGACTTCGATGATTTTTGACCATCCGCAACTTTCGGCGTCCCGAGCAGAGGCTTTTACGTCAACATAGGAACTGACCAGCTCAAAGACAGTCTTGTCTGTGGCATCAGGGTAAAACACAAGCCCCTCATCCAGCACGGCAAAGGCTCCCTCCTCAAGGGTAGAAGCAAGCTTTCTTCGATAAATATCCATAGGGCATTTTACCCGGCAGTCACTTGAGCAGGGGAATACTTTTTGGACTTCCTTGCAAGTGACGGGTGGATAGCTGTATGCATTGCGCAGCTTTTTACGTGCCTCTTCCTCATTATAGCGCAGAGGATCAAGCTGGCTGTACACGTGAAATAACTTTTGCCCTAATGCACCACAGTGGGCCATAATTTTGGCGAGAACAAACCATTGTGGCTCTGTAACTTTACTCGCATGCTGGGCACAGAAAGACACGAACTCGCAATCCGTTTCAAGGCTTGCAATCTGGCTTTTGGCATTACGCCTGTCGCTGGAAAGGCAAGTTAACTTTTTAGCTTGTAAGTAAGTTTCTTCCAGCAGGGGGGCACTCATGATACCATCACGAATGCCTTCACCCTCAATATGCCGGTCTGACCTGACGATTTCTTCAAAAAATGAAGCGTCATTGTGCATGATTTCGGCATATGTGACAGGCACCTTGTAATTTCCATCCGCCCGCTGAATATGGGGCAGTCTGATGAGTTGGCCTTTCCCGCCCTTGAACCCGTTTAGATCGATACAAAGGTCTTCTAGGACAAATTTACGACTTTCTTTGAGTGCATCAAGGGTGGCACCGTCCCACAGTTCCTTATTTGTGACCATGTTGAGAATCTGGTTCAGCATCTGCCGATAAATGGCTGGCAGTTCAATATCACCCGCTTCCGAGCCAATGACTTTTCTGGGGAGAACAACATGAAACCCTTTTCCTCCGCTGGCGTAATATTGCAGGTCTTGGGGGTTCACCCCGTACTTATTAAGAATTTTGATAAAAGTGCGCACTGCTTCCAAGGCCTTGCCAATATCACCAACCTTGCCCAAAGAATTCCCATTGTTGTCACGCAGCTCTTTCTTTGCATCAAAATCTAGCACCATATCCCCATATCGTATCGGCTGGGCTTTGCTTTTTTCCACTGGGTGGCTAAACTCGAAGATTGAGATGGCAGTATACCCATCACGTACAGCTTCTTTGATGCCTTCTTCTGAAGCAGGGTACACGCGCCATTGACGAGCCATTTCCGCAAAATCTGCGTGCTCTTGGTCGGCATGGCCCGCGTAGACTATCCTATTTTCCTTCTGCCCTGTTGGCGTAAGTGAACAATTCAAACTTTCCATGATAAATCCTACTGAGTATGCGTGTGATAGTCGTTCAGGGCCACAATGGTCTGCATCGGGCTATTACACATATACTAACCAGCGGAAATGTATTGTTTAATTTTTTTTGGAAATGCGTACTTCTGTGCTGTGCGGCGTGTGCGAGCTGTGCGGAAGTTCATAACGTTAGGAAAAGGTTAGGCATTAGGTCAAAATGTCGAACAGCGTCATCTGTGCGGGGTCTCGCAGTCATGTGCGGTAAGAAGCTGAGGCACGAAGTTTTAAGGCTCTCAGGACATTAAATTTGAGCGGGTCTTATGCCAGCCACAGTTTCGCAGCCAAGGGCATGGGGTTTGTCTTGCCCGATTGAGCAAGCATATTCGGCAATTATCGGAGTGAGCGGTCAGCATGAGCTATGACCGGGAGCCATAGCCTTTACTGCTGTTCTTTGGTTTAGCGCCAGCGGCAAGGTTATGAGGTCGTGAGGAGGTATTCGCAGCAGATGAGTCCTTGGCCCTTGGGCCTGCTGTGCAACAGAGAGCCGAAAAGGTGTCGTCCATTAATCAACGAATGCTTGGGCGTTATGGCACCATCGGCCCAAAGGCTATACCTGACTGACAACGTCTTTTTGTCCGTCCATGAAAATGGCAGCCAGTTCAACATTTCGCGTGCTATACATTTGTGGTTGATTATGTAGAAATAGACAATCGCCATCTAGTTAATAGTCTTATTTTATTTGATAAAAATTTGACTGTCCACTCCGAGATCCCTCATGTGGGATGCAATAGGGGAGGCGATGAGGGATCGCCTGCGGGAAAAATGCAAGAAGGTTGAAGGAATCTGCGGCATGAAGTTGAGGGATCATGCGACATAAAAACCTGTGGGTCCTGTCTAGCTAAGCCATTCATAATTGGCTATAAGGCTATGTATACCAATGAAAAAAAAGTATGCAACTCGTTCAAAAATTTCAGAGGCCAAAATCCGGCAAATTGTGAGTCTGTCTGCCGTTAATTTGGCTGCGTTACAGATTGCGGAAATCGCATGTGTGAACAGAAATACCGTGAGTAGATATTTAGCTGCATTTCGCGAGCGCATTGCCCATTTCTGCAAGGGCGAAGTTGAGGTTGACGAAAGCTACTTTGGCACTCGCCGAGTTAGGGGATTTCGAGGCCGTTGCGCCAAAAGAAAAACCATAGTTTTTGGCCTGTTCAAACGAAATGGCCGAGTCTACACATAGGTTGTCCCCGACTGCCAAAGGCTACACTCTATGGAATAATCCGTGCTCGGGTTGAACTCGAAAGCATTATCCATTCTGACGGCTGGCGCGGCTACGATGGGCTTGTAGACTTGGCGTACCTGGCCGATTCGATTTTCGGTGTAGCAACCGTAAGGCGCTTGAATTGAGGACAGCGGACGTGCTGAACGGCTTTTGAAGGGCGAGGTTGGCAAACGTCTTACGTATGAAACAACAGCTCAATGAGGAACCTGCGCGAAAGGGGAAGAAACGTGGCCGAAAATCGAAGTCAAAAGCCTTGTGCTGACGATCCAGAGCCGTCGCAGCGTTTTATTGAAGTGGCAATGCTGCAGGGCGTAGAAGGGTGCAAAGATGCCTTCGAGTCTGCCATTTCAGTAATTACAGACATTCCAAACAAGACGGCTCCATTTATCAAAGGTGAACCGGAGCACAGACGAAAATGAGCGATATTTCACGATTTACCTGTGCAAGGTTCTGGCGCTGTGCGTTACAAGTAAACCCGGTGGGCTACAACGAAGCGTACCGGGGTGGCGATCATGGTTTTGATGAGGATGGGTATAACCAAGCATTGCTTCGAAAATGCCTTGAGATGGATATCTCTGTTATTGGCTTGGCAGATCACGGTTGCGTCGACAGCATCGATACTCTACGAAACGTGCTGAAGCCGCATGGGATCACGGTGTTTCCCGGCTTCGAGATCGCCTCGAACGACAAGACTCATTACGTCTGTCTCTTCGCCGAGGATACCACGGTGCAGCAGCTTGATCGCTACCTTGGTAACCTCAAATTGCATGACCCAGCCGACGGTATTCGGCCGTCCCGCCTGAGTTCGGAGGAACTGATTGATGAAGTTGATCGACTCGGTGGGTTCGTCTATGCGGCTCATTGCACACAAGAGAGCGGCCTGCTGAGAAACCGTCTGAACCACGTATGGAAGCACCCAAAGTTACGGGCGGCCCAAATCCCGGGGGCGATAGATGACCTAACGAGCATTGAAGGCGACTTCTACCGCAAAGTGTTCTTGAACAAGGACGATAGCTACCGGCGTGAGCGCCCTGTAGCAGCAATCAACGCCAAGGATGTTGCCAAGCCTGAAGACTTGGATCAGCCGAGCGCAACGTGCTTCATAAAGATGACACGACCCACTTTCGCTGCGTTCAAGGTTGCCTTCCTCGACCCGGGATCGCGAGTCCGACTTAACTCTCAGCAAGCCCAAAGCCCGGTTGGCAAGGTAGTGCGTATGACGGTGGCTGGTGGCTATCTTGATGGTGTCCAGGTGGATTTTTCCGACCATCTCAATACGGTAATCGGTGGCCGTGGAACGGGGAAGTCAACCTTACTCGAATGCCTGCGCTTCGCCTTAGACTTTCCACCCAAAGGCAAGCAGGCTCAGAAGCTCCACCATGAGATCATCAAGGAGAACCTTGGTCGCTCGGCCGGACGGGTTGATCTGACAGTGATGTCTTCTGCCCAGAACGGCAAGCAATACACCATATCGCGCCGTCATGGCGAGCCGCCGATGGTGCGTGACATTGATGGCAATGTCTCCACCCTGCTCCCGCGCGACTTGCTGCCGGGCATCGACATCTATGGGCAGAACGAAATCTACGAGCTGGCCCAAGATGTAACCAGCCGGATGCAGTTGCTGGATCGTTTTCTTCCTCAAGACCGGGAATACGAGGCGAAGAGCGCCGACGTGTATAGACGCTTGAAGGACAACCAGCAGAACCTCACGAAATCCCTGACCAACCTTGACGAGCTGAATGTACAGATCGAGCGCTTGCCCAAACTGGAAGAGCAGCTTCGCGGGTTCGACGAGCTGGGGATCAAGGAGAAGCTGGCCAAGACCTCATTACTTGCGCGAGAGCGAGAGATTGCCAAGACCGCGACCGATGGCGTGCAAAGCTTTCGCGACGTGCTTTCAGGCCTGCGTGACGGATTGCCTGATCTCGACTTCATCAACGACGAGGCCCTTGATGGATTGCCTGATGCTGCCCAGTTGCTCGCTATGCGCGCCACACTGGATGGACTCAAGAAGGGGTTCACCGACCATCTGACCGTCATGCAGGCCTTGCTTGATGACCGGGCAGGACAGTTCACTACCCAGCACGGCGCATGGCAGCAGGCTATTCAGGAGCACGATGCCGAGTTGGAAAAGGCGCTGCGGACGTTGCCCGCCACTGCTGGTAAGAGCGGGCAAGAGGTCGGTATTGCCTATCAAAAGTTGATGGGGGAGATCGAGCGCATCAAGCCCATGAAGTCGCGGGCGACTACCCACGAGTCTCAGCGCGAGACCTTACGCCAGGAACGGCGCAATCTGTTGGCCGAGCTGTCTGATTTGCGTGGGCAACGCATACAGGCATTGCAGAAGGCCGCGAGGAAGTTGAACAGGCGACTTGAAGGCAAGCTCAAGGTGGAAATCGTGCCAGAGGCTGACCGTACGCCATTGATGGCATTCCTGCTTGGGTGCAAGCTGGACGGTGTGGGCGAAAAGCGGCTAGCGTTCATAGAGGACGCCGAGACGATCAGCCCGTTGTCGTTGGCCCAGTCGATTAAGAAAGGCTCTGCCGACGTGCAACTCGATTGGGGGGTCACGCAGATGGTCGCCGACGCACTCACCCAGCTCCAGTCGTCTCAGCTCATGGAGCTGGAGGCCTTGGAGTTGGAGCATCGCGTGGACATCTTTTTGAATGTCGCTCACGGCCAAGCCGATCCGGTATTCCGGCCGCTCAATAAGCTCTCTACGGGCCAGCAGTGCACGGCAATCCTGCACATGCTGCTGCTTGAGAACGTCGACCCACTATTGATGGATCAGCCGGAGGACAACCTAGACAACGCCTTCATCGCAGATCGGATCGTCGTCGAGCTCAGAGAAGCCAAGATCAGCCGACAGTTCCTGTTTGCGACACACAACGCTAACATCCCAGTGTTTGGCGACGCTGAATGGATCGGTGTATTTACGGCAGCGGAGAACCACGGTTGCCTCGGACTAGATGCACAGGGTTCTATTGATGTCCCGACGATTCGTGATCAGGTTGCCAGCATTCTGGAGGGCGGACGGAGCGCTTTTATTCAACGCAAGGAGAAATATGAGTTCTGATATGATTGTACCTGTCAAGTAAGCAACAGTCCATCTCAGCTTCCTGTTTCAAAGCGGCTATTGCATGTGGTTGAAAAGCTGGGCATTTAGGCTTCAATACCTTGCCCTTCTATGCAAGTATAGTATCGCCAAAAAAATCCCCGGTGAGGCCGGGGATTTGCAAAAATGGTGCTAACCTTCATTGAGTCATGCACCCCTAATTTCTCTGGATGCTATTTTTTCAACCGATAGATGGTCTGGTTGTCCTTACCAAAGCGTTCAATGTAACCCATCCGTTCCAGATCCTTTAGTACATTGCGGCTTGCACCTTCCTTAACACCCAGAAGATTCTGAATATCTTTATTCATGATATCCCTTTCCGGGTGATGCTGGAAAAATGCGTAGACCGTCTGCTGATTTTTTGTGAGGTTGCCGTTAACGGCAGGTTGCTTGCCCCCAATCCTCTCAGGATATTCATCCGATCCGTCCAGTGCTAACACTGGCATATCCCCTTCAACAAACTTCCAGATTCCGCCAACAGGCAATTTGTACACCATCTTCCGGCGTTCAAGCTCCGGGGCAATTTTACATTTTTCAATGGTCATTCGTACCACAGGACCGTCGCCTTCAAGGGCCTCGGTCAGATCCTGACTTAACGGTTCATCATCGCCTTCATCGTCTTTACTTATTTCCTTTTCAAGCTGATCACGGCCTTCAAGGTGAATGACATTCTGGCACAGGCTGGCAAGATCTACAGGCCCCTTGAAGTCTTTGCCTGTTTTACCGGCATGGTGCAGCACAATGACGCCAATACCAAGCTTTTCTATCCTGTGGATAAAATCAAAGAACGGAGTGGAATTACTTTTTGAAGCTGTCGGGGCGAGGGAAAGCAGATTGTCGATGACTATGCATTTGACTCCAGATTTTTGCAGCTTGCCTATGAGGATTTTCTGCGTTTCTCCGTCAAGAATATTAAGCCCACCCTTGGCAGAAATCACAAAGAGGTTTTTTCTCAGAAGAGGAAGAAATTCTTCACGCCCCTGCAGAAGCTGATTTACCCTAGGCTTAAAGTCAGAGCCGACCTCGCCATCCAGGTAGCACAGCGTACAAGGAGCAGAGGCTGTAAAATAGAGGTAGGGTGTTCCCGTGGTCAAAGATGTTGCCAGTTCAATACCCAGCCAGCTTTTTCCCGCATTTGAAGCCCCCCAAATCAAGGTGGTATACTGCGGAGTAAACATTTGCCTCACGGCCACAGGGACGTCATCCTCTCTAGGAACGACATCAGGCAGCATCTCGAACGTGACAATTTCAAAATCCGTCTGGCAGGATTGTTCTCCTTCTATGCATGTAGGGGCTTTTTCAAGGAGCAGCACGTTCTTTTTCCATGATGTCATATCTTCAATCGGAATGGCCTCGCGCCTGATGCGGGCAACCAGTTGTGAAGGCAATTCCAGCGTGTCAAGGTTAGTCGTCTTGGCAAGCACGTTATCCTGCATTCCCGGCTTATATGAGGAAATATCCGGAACGCCCCCTTGCATTATGGGCCATGGATAAACATTTACGTCAGTAGCACCATTCTCAAGGCAGCGTTTGACCAGCAGGTCAACCCCATCCCAGCCTTTTTGCCCAGGAGTGGAGACGATGGTTACGGAATGCCCAGCCACATCACTGAGCAGAAGGCCTTTTGGGGTCTCTTCTCCACCGGCAAAGCCCGACACGATCACACCAGTTCGTTCAAAAACATGTCCCTCACGCGCTGCATCCCGAAAAGAAATAGCCACTTTGATGTCCACGCAGATGAGCACGGGGGCTTTGGGGTGGCGAACAATCATATCGCGTGACAGCAGATGCGCAACGGCGGATTTCATGCCGATCTTTAGTGAATCTTTGCCCTGCTCGCCAGTAACGCGGACTGCGAGAGCAAATATGTCATTTTTACCATCAGAGTAATGGCACACCGCCTGCATTATGGAGTCGTCTAGATCCCGCTGAATGTCCATATGTAGACGTTTGAAGTTGATGGCACCCACAACGATGCCCTTCGGGGTTGCATCCTCAACTTGAGCTTCCTTCGAGTACTGAGCCCTCTGCTGGGTGGTTTCAGGAAATGCGCTAAAACAAAATTCCGGCTTCAAACACATCAGTCTTCCCAGAACCAAGGCTGAAATCACAGGGCCACGATTCAACTTTTTCACGACCCACGGCAAGAAATCTTCCAAGCGTAAATGAGACTGCCAAAACCTGGCATCAGCATCATTGCCGCCAACGGCACGAATGATTCTAATTTTCGTCCATCCGTTCAGGGAAGTAAACTCGTAGCCGACCAGCGATATATAGAAGTAAGCCTGCTGGCTGTCCATCATGCATGCGGGAATGCCGAAGCGATCCATTTGCTGGATGGTCTCAGCCACCTTTTCCGGGGTTATCTCGAAAGGATGTTTTTTTTTGCTTGCTGAAACAAAGATCATGGTCTTGGAAGGCGGCAGCTTCCGTCGCCGGGCATAGTCAAGCACATCAAGAGAAGGTGTTTGTGAATAGTCGTGTGAAGGCACAACCTTTGCCGTTGTATCAATAGTTTTTGCTGCAACCGGGGCAGAAGTATTGCCTTGACAAACTAGATGGCGAACTCTGGTGACTGGTTGGCCTGTTTCCGTCGCTTCCTTGACCATTTTTCGATAATCAAAAGTCATTGTTACCTCCAAAAGCAGGAGAAGCAGGCAGTCCCTGCTTCTCCTCGTAATAGGCTTAGTCTTTTTTGGGGTAAATGCGGGAGGTCAACACAGGCTTCCAATCCAGCTTCCACTCGATATGGTCGACTTTAGCCAGATCTTCCGGTGGGAGCTGCAACATAGCGTGCATCTCTTCTTTAAGATTGGAAAGCGCATCACGCACCTCTGAGTTCATCATTTTTGTATCATTGACTTCGCATGTGGCACTGGCGTTGCCCGCAGGTAGGGTAATCATTTTATTAGACATATCAGCTTCCAAAGATGCCTCTCGATTCTAGGAGGGTTAGAAGTTATCATTTTCATTTCTGATTTGTGAACTATATCGTCGGTAACGGTGGATCCCTTGCATGCAGCATAAGCTTCTCACAGTTACGCGTTTTCAATGGTTACCCGACGAGATTCCATGAAAGCCGCTACATCCGCCAAGCTGTACCGCACAGATCTTCCCACCTTTGAGTACGGCATACCCTTGCGGTAAAACCTATGCGCCCTAAGCGTTGACAAACTTAACTTCGTGAGTAGGCTAACTTCTACTTCAGTCAGCCATTGATTTTGATCCTTTTCATTCACCACCGCGCTTCGTTCGTTCATGTCCTTATTCCTCCACAAAAAGTTCTCGCGAGTACTCTGAGGTTAAGTCATGTGCAATGACGCCGATTTTTGAAAAACGGCGAGGGCGCGCGGCTCTAGGATATTTTTGAGTTTTGGCATCTCGAGCCATACCTGGAAAAAACAAAAAATGGCCCACTAGAGTTACACAACTCCAGAAGGCCAGCGTTTAGAGTGGCACCGATGATTCAAGCGAAAAGTGAGTAGAGCGAAATGGTGGAAGGGGGTGAGGGGGTGAGGATAGGAACCAGCTGCGAGTTGTTCAGTTCCTCCAAAAAGAAGAGCATCTCGCCTGAGAGACTTGTACTGGTTGTTTCTGTTTTTTAGTGCGCGTGTTGGGAATGGTGTTGGGAAAAATAAAGAAGGGTTACAGCAAAAGCTGTAACCCTTCGATTTATTTGGTGGGCAGTACAGGACTTGAACCTGTGGCCCCCGCCTTGTAAGGGCGGTTATTTTAAGCATAATCTTCTGTTTTTATTGTGGTATTTTGCGTGCAATGTGTCCAAAACCTGTACAAA
>Ga0268360_1000879_pt1 | contig 39397 bp, 50 predicted proteins | sample BioMet11_FD_192465 | JGI IMG/M metagenome (GOLD analysis project Ga0268360, IMG submission 192465) | Sewage microbial communities from Oakland, California, United States - Biofuel 11 (Illumina Assembly) | ecosystem: Engineered > Wastewater > Sewage > Unclassified | place: USA: California... | reverse complement strand
CCCGCCTTGGGGGCGTCGTCCACTATATCCACCGTCAACGTCACTACGCCGGTATTGCCGGCCGTGTCGTGGACCGTCAGCGTATACGTGTCGGCATCCTGCAGCCTATCTCCATCTGTAGACAATGCGCTGGCCAGTGCGTACCGGTACTGGTAACCGCCGTCTGCGCGCTGCTCCACGGTAAATGTGCCGTGAGCGCCTTTGTACTCGCCCGGAACAAGGCTCTGGCCCTCAGGCAGCGATACGGGCGTCCACGCGCTCAGCGCGCCTGAGGCTTGCGCATCCGTGCCGCCAGACAGCTGCGCTTCATATACTGTCGCGCCGCCAGAACCTTCACCCACCGTTATCGGGCTCAGGGTCACATCGTGCACGGTCAGGTTCAGCGTGTTGGAGACCTTGTCGCCGTCGCCGTCCTGTACCGTGAAGGTGAAGCTCAAAGGCGTATCGGTCTTGACGCTATCGGCGTTGGAAACAAAAGAGTACTCACCGCTGGACTTGACGCTCAGAGTCCCGGCATCAGACGTGAACGCAAAAGCATACCCTGACGCTGGGGGCACCGCCGTCCATCCGTTAGCAGGCGCTTCCACAGACACTACGGCACCCCCAGAGGACCAACCGTCAGCCCCGGATACCGCATGCTCCAGCAGATTCCCGGTCATGTGGGAACCTTCCGTCAAAATGCTGGTCACTTCCCCCGCCTTGGGGGCGTCGTCCACTATATCCACCGTCAACGTCACTACGCCGGTATTGCCGGCCGTGTCGTGGACCGTCAGCGTATACGTGTCGGCATCCTGCAGCCTATCTCCATCTGTAGACAATGTCCAATCCAGCACCACCACGCCAGCTTCGGCAGCCAGCCGGGCCTGAAAAAGCCAAACCGTATGCCGATGGGTGTAGGATGCCACTGTGTAAATTTTCAGGGAGTCAGTCATGGGCTGACACCAAAACCTTACTGGCATCAACTGCTTGCTTAGGGGCGTTCCATGTCGCCCGGTCAGCCAGCCACTGATTAAATCTGCCCATGAGCATGGGCTCCACCCCATCAATGACCTTGCGCGTCGTCTGGCCAAGGCCGGCACATGACAGAGGATCAAGTCCAAAGATATCATCCGCCACGTTGTGGGCTTTGCAGCGAGCCACCCCGGCCATGGATGCAAAAACGGCAACGATTTCCGCTGCCCGATCAAGACCTGCCTGGCCAGAAATGCGCTTCACTTCCAAAAGGTACGACGCCGCCAATTTGCAGCAATTCTCACAATCTTTGTCTGGCTTCCTGCGGCCGCACCACTGGCGGCATTTGCGCACCGGCTTCCATTCCGACTCCCAAAAAACCGTGTCCACGGTTATTGACGGAAGAGCTTCCAACAACCCGGTGAAATGCTTTACTGTGGCTCCATACGTGCGGCCGAATTGAGAGCAGGTGATAAAGTGCAGTGCCCGGAAAAACAGAAAGGTGGCATGATTGTTTTCTGCCATGCCGTTCAGCGCATCTACCGCAGCATATGCTGCGCCCCACGCGCTGGCGCTTTCCGGCCTGCCCGGCTCGATACCAGACACGTCAAAGGCTTTCCGACGGTTCCAGCCAACGACCGCTGTCCGAAAATATTCGTTGCACAAAGAACACAGACGATCAGCCTGCGGGCATTTATTCCCCTTGTTGCCGCATTCCATATCGCCGCAGGGGTATTCATGAGCCATCATGCACGCTCCTTCAGTTCGCGCGCCATGCGCCCCAGGCGCATCTGCTCGCGGGCCTGCTCGTAACCGCCATAGGCGATCGCCGCTCCCACCAGAACAACAAGGATCAGTGTCTTCATGATGCGGCCCCAGTGCGGCGATCAGCTGCAAATTTGTCAATGATGGTCAACATTCTGGCAGCCTGCCAGGGCAGGATGCGGGCATGCGGGTGTGCAGCGCGGGCGCGCACTTCATCCAGCAGACGACGATCGGCCGGAGAAAATAACGCGGGAGTCAACCTCTCGGCAGGGTGTTGTTTACGCATGGGGATCCTCCGATGTGCAGCTCTGACCATAGCGCACCCAACAATTCACAACGTCTTCCCCTTGTTTTGAGCAACTATCGCACGGACCAAAGCTCATAGGGACAATTTGAACACCCATGGGGCAGCCAGCGTACATTTCAAGCTGAATCGCCAACATTTTTAAGCCAATTGAATTACACCCATTAGCGGTAGGGATATTGGCTGTGTTGCTACCCATGCTGCACCTCCATACCCTGCCCGCCCTCACGCATGATGCCGGGCAGCATGTCCAGCAAATCGTGGTGGGTGGCGCGCACAGAGAGGCGCTGCCCGGCAACAGTAATGTGGTAGGTGCTCATGCCCTTCTTTTCCTCTGTCTGGGGCTTGACAGCCCTGCCCTGGTCGAAATAGATTCTACCCATCATACAGCTCCTAGGAGTTTTGCCCCGGCGTGATTCCAGCACACCGGGGCGTTTTTATTTACGGCCGTATTTAGCGTCGTGAGTGGCCTGCGCCAGCTTGCGAAAGCTCAGTACGGCCTCAATCAACTCATTGGTCTCCCGGTCAATCTTGATCATCTCCTCCGGATCCACATCGCCGTCCGCTATCCGCTCGGCTGCCGCTGACACGTAATCGCCAAATTCCTTGACCGTACTGGCCAGGCTTTCGACCAACTCACCACCACATGCAGCTGGCTGCTGGATCTTCAAAAAAACGCCCCCGCGTTCCCTGGCAAGGGAGATCACAGGGGCATCACAATCGCACACATCCATAAGAGGCAGCAGCATATCGGCCCCTAACTTGTGGCCTGCCTGCTGTGACGCCTCACTCATGAGCGTGTTGTATTTGCTGTAACCAGCGAAGGAAGCGATATCTGTAGCAGACAGACCGGACGGAGCATTCAGAATCATTTGATGTACGACTGCTACGATTGACGGGTACTTCTTTATGACGATATTTCCGGCCATGCTATTGCGCCTCCCAAAATTGCGTGGGCATGAATATGAAAATGTGCTGGACTGATACTGACAAGAATGCGCCTAAGCCTGTGCCTGCAAACCTGGGAAGTTGGGCGCGCGTTTGCGTCTGCCCATTTTCTCTTCACATGGTTCCGGCAGTATTTCCTTGGGGAACCCCAAGGCCAGAAGCTTGTCGTGGTGTCGCTTGAATATTTCCTGCTTCAGCAAAGCTTGCCGGGCACCGTTAGCGGTCATTCCAAGCTGCTTGCCGATATCTCCGAAGGATATGAAGTGGGCACCTTTCCAGGCCAAAAGGCGCTCATAGCGCGACATTGCCATGTGGTTGCCTCCCTGTTACAAAAAAGTTTGTTTTTACGCTTTGCGTAACTGTTTTTAAAAACGTGGCGTCTTTAGTTGGTTCTTATGGTAAAAATTTACCAACGGTCAAGTAATTTTATACCAGATATGGAAATTTTTCTCCATGCTTTGCGATAGAGTTCTGAAAATACTAGAGAATAACCACCTCACAAAGTCTGCCTGCGCCCAAGAGCTTGGGATCACGCACAAGACTTTTGGCGGTTACCTGAAGCCGGACGGGCAGCACAACCTCTGGCAATACTTGCCTACGTTTCTGGCGTGGTATCCTCGCCTGTCGAGGCAGTGGCTTTATTTCGGCGAAGGGCCAATGTTCATCGGTCAGGGCGTACCAATAGACGCTCCGCTTTCACTCCAGGAGCTTACCCGCGCCGCAGAGGCCATAGCAGAGGATTGCGGTGGTGCGTGGGGAGACGTGCTGAAGCTGGTGATCGGGCGGGCGCAGGAAGAGACAGAACAGCAGGGGGGAACCCCCGAAGCAGCCCTGGAGCTTGCCGAGGCCAAAGAGGAGATCCTTCGCCTGCATAAAAAGCTGGAAGGGTTGCAGAGCGAGATTATCGGCCTGCAAAAAGAACTGCTGACCATCCACAAAGCTGAAAAACCCCAGGCCAATGAATGTCCGGGGCGAGCTGCAGACACTGGCCAAACTGTTGCCCGCTCATAGGCCAGAAACAGTAGGTTGGGTAGGAGGGAGAGATGAATAAATGGACGAAAAAGAAAGTACTTTTACTTGTGACCATTCTTTTGATTCTATGGGTTGTTGCGGCCGTAACCGAACGCAAAAACAAAGCTACCACCTTGGCTTCTTCAACTGTGGCAACCTCCCCAGAAATAGCCCTCATCCCATACAAGCTGGCAGATTATAGAGATACTTCAACGGCCCGCCGTAAACGCGGACAGATCAGCATCTACCTAGCTGATTCCACAGCGCAGGTCAGTCAGGAAGCGCTGGCAGCCACCTGCATGGCCGCGGCAAAGTATTACGCGGGCGCTTATGGGCTACAGGCACTTTCCATTTTCCTGGCCGATGTGCCAGGAACCAATGCATGGGAGGCAACACGCCTAGCACAATGCTCATATTCTCCGGACAAAGGCGGATGGAGCGGCGATCAGGGGTGGCTATGGGAGCGTGTGCAGGCGGCTCCACGCGGAGTGACAGAACAGGAACGACAAACAAAGCAACTATGGGGGGACCTAAGAAGCCGCTTCCAAAAAAATGGTGTTACAAATGAAGCGGCCCTTTCGTCTGAAATTGCCAAGCGCTTGCGCATCAAACCTGAGCAAGTAAGCCTGTGCTGGTTCTTGCTGGACGAGATCGACCCGGCACCTTATGCCAAGATCAAAGCGACAGGCCCTGCACAATAGAGCCACCCACAAGACCCTGAAAACAAAATCTGCCCGGACGACCACATGATTATGGCCGGTCGACTCCGGATCAAACTTGTTCTCCATTAATTTACGGCGATTTGCCGGAGGTTGTCAGCCTCCAGCAAATCGCCTTTTTTGTGTCCTGAAATACTATTCATAAAAAAATTATTAAACACTACTGCATGTTAAATAAAATTTTGGCCTTAAAACAGTTACCACCAATTCCCTTCCTGCAATAGCACGAAAAAAAAACATATCACAATTTTTATATGCGCCATATCTGGAGAAGATTTTCTTTTCAAAACTTTTTGCGGAGGGCATTTTCTTGGTGAAAACATCAGCGGCGAAAAAAACATTATAAGGAAAAATTATGAGTAATATGAATTTTGAAAAAGAAGCTTTTGCAGCAATCCTCACTAACTGGATCAGTAGAAAAAAATCTACTTTTTTACTGGATATACACAAAAGCACCAAATGTTATATTGAGAGCGATGATGATTTCATAGACTACATGATAGAGCTTCACAAACAGGAGTATATAAGCATATCAGTGCGTTGTTGGGCTAAACCAGGGAGCAGATGGCGAGAGTGGGAAAGTAAGTTAAACATCTGTCAACGATAACGTCAAATCCGCCACTGATTTTTCACATAAAAGCCGGGATTCCCGGCTTTTTAATTACCCGCCAACATATACCGCCCACTTGCAATGCGAATTCGCCCACGGGCCAACAGCTGCTGAACGGTTCGAGGCTGCTGCCCTGCCCCAACATCCAGCTGCAGTACAAGTAGCCGCTCAAATCGCGCGGCAATAGCCTGAGCATCGCGCTGTGCTTTGCGGCTGGCAGCGCGGGCAAAGGTAAGTGAGATTTGCTTTTTCCCATCCGCCGCGAGGGCCAGATGAGGGAATGCCCCAAGCGCTGCAAGCTTGGTGAGTGGGTCAAACAGAGTTTGCATACAGGCATGGTAGTTGGACAGGGAGCAAAAGAAAAGGCCGGGGTTGACCCGGCCACTTGCGTCTACTCCCGCATCTCTGGCGGCAACTGCCGCCCCTCGACTTCGCTTTTGTAACTTTCCAGACAGTGGTTTTCATCGCCGAGGATGAGTGCCACGCCGTCTACCAGGCGGCGTGGCCAGCTGCGCACGCCGTTGATGTGCCAGCGCCAGCAGTGGGCGCTGATAGTTTCATCCGCCCACCACAGTCCCGCCTGGCGGCAGCGTGGCCACAGGGCCACCAATGCCGCCACAAAACCCATCGCGGCATTGGCAGCCTGATCCAGCGCGATCAGCAGCTGCTTGGTGTTGTGCGCAAGCTCTGCCTTGCGTGAAGCCGTCATATGGCCTCCAGCTCCTCAATGGTTGCCCCTCTGGCCACAGCTGCGGCAACTGCCTCTTTGCGGCTACCGCCTTCTGCCATTCGGGCCGCCTTGTGAGCAACGGCCCCGGCTGTGTACAGGGCAAGAAACGTCTCAGCCGTAAAGGTTAGCCGCACCAGCTCGCCCTTGCCGTCCTGCCAGTTTTTATAGGCATTCCATGCAACCGATTCAGGCAATCCTTGCCCGCCCATCTGCGAAAGCAAGGCCACATTTGCGGTGTCTGCAAAATTCTGCTGGTCAAAAGTGTCGTAAGAAAAATGGTAGGTTATACCGTCCACAACATAGAAAAAGCCAGCAGTAATAGCTGCCGCCGTTTCTGCATCAATGGACACAATCTTTGCCGCCTGAGCACGTAGCAGCCTTTCCATTTCTGACAGTTCCGGTGGCGCTGTGGTTGCTGCCTCCTTCCACCGGGCCACATCATCAGGGCTGGCATCGGCCTCACATTTGATTGCCAGCAGCCCTGGGGCAAGACTCGCATTTTCAGGGTCAGCATCAATGCGGGCGAGGGGCACGCCAGAATGTGAATCAAATAAAATGTACGGCATGGCTTACACCTTAAGGTAGATGACAGTGAGCGTGTTTCCTACAGCCCATGACGCCCGGTTTAATCCAGAGCACGCTCGTACACAGTTGGCCGTGGCATTATTTGCTGTAGGAGCTGATCCGCTGCGCGCGTATGTGGCGTCATAGGTATTAGGCTGACCATAGCCGGGCAGGTTGCTGGCATTGCGATCCCACTGCAAATAATCAGATTCAGATGCGCCATCATAATAACGACGCAGCAAAATCAGTTTGGTGCCCTGGGCTTCAAACTGGAATGCAGACGCTGCCGTATTTTTTGTGGTGGCCAGATTTGCACTAATAATGGCCTGAATACTGGCATTATTTGCCTGCAAGCAGGCCAAGAAAGCATCGCTCTGCCACAGAACTGTGCGTGCCGCCGTACTTGCGGCGACCGCCTGCATCGCCGTGGACGACGCGGCGACCGCCTGCATCGCCGTGGACGACGCGGCGACCGCCTGCATCGCCGTGGACGACGCGGCGACCGCCTCAATATCTGCAAACGGTGCCGGGTCCAATCCAGCAGCACCAACTGCAAATTTACCCACGGCCATATGGTTTCCAAGTACGGATGCATAGGCTGTGGGGTTATTCTTTATAGCGTCCCTGGCCACGGCGCTCGCTGAAATAGCAGACATGGCCACGGCGCTCGCTGAAATAGCAGACATGGCCACGGCGCTCGCTGAAATAGCAGACATGGCCACGGCGCTCGCTGAAATAGCAGACATGGCCACGGCGCTCGCCACTACCGTGGCGAGCGCCTGATCCGTACCCAGTATTACAGCCACCGCATTCTCAGACGCCGACACCTCGCGCATAGCAGTCGCGGACGCCGACACCTCGCGGCTGCCAGCTTCGCTGGCAGCAAGAGTACGCATGGCAAAAGGGCTGTTGGCAATGTCATACATCCAGGCAGACATACCCACTACCATGCGCAAGCTACCTTCGTACTCTGGTTTTTCGGCAAGCAATCCATCCAGCCAATCATTATCAGACCTCTGCAACAATGCATTGCGCAGTGACATTTCTCTTATCATATCGTGCTCCTTGCAGTCTTGCTGCTTGTCGGCTTTGCGCTCGCTGTTTTCATGCGGCGCGCCCTCCTGCCAGAACATGGCAAGGTTGTGAGCCGCCTGAAAACCGCGAGCGCGGGGCGCACCCTCCTCGTCGGGCAAGCCGCTTACGCGGCTACGCCGACTCTGAGGGGTTGCGGTGCGCCGCCCTATTTATCACGACCTATTAGCTACTAGGCCTATAAAACAGATACAGTGTACACAGCAGCCGCAGGCGCTACTGCGGAAGCGGTGCCGTTGAAAAGACAAACCGTCACTACGCCCGGGGCCGACACATACCCCCAGCCAACCAGCTTGATCGCAGCTACTGATGCCGGAGGCGTTACCACCACTGCACGCCCCATTGCCGCTCCTTCAACTGAAATTGTGGCTGTTGATACTCCTGCGGTGGCAATGGTTCCAAAGGACAAAGTCCCTGTTGCTGTTTTTGGCAACACTGTAGCAATATTATCCGCCACTGCCTGGCATGCCCTGTGCGCATCAATCCGCACACCTGCAGCCTGGCGTTCAATTTCTTCGCACAGCAGCCAACCAGGAATTTGCAGTATCCAACGCCCCTTAGCAGCCGCATCGCCCCCAAGGGGCAGGCAAACAAGCTGGCCATCAACCAGAGCTGTGGAAGCAGCATCATAGGCATACAGCCCCACGCCGGGCACAACCACATATGCCCCAGACTTGCCTGCTGGCATAACATACCCAGATTCGCCAGCCGCAATAGACTGATCCTTGGGTACGGGCATAAACTTACGCAATTGCTGTGATGTCAAAAATCCAGAATCGCCCGTGCCAGACATGGCTTGATCGCTGCTCACTGTCAGCCAGGCAGAATCCAGTTTGCCGTCAACACCGGCCCGAGGGGCGCGGTTGGGTGCAGGCGTGGTGCTCAACACCCCCATCAGCTGCGACCCTTCTGCTATGATTTCATCGGTGAGATCTCGCCCGGCCTGGCGGATGGCCTCAATTTCTGTCGCAAGGGTGCTGTCCATCTGCTGTACAGATGCACCCAAGGCCCCCATTGCAGTATCCAGCAGCCCAAGTGATTCCCGCAGGCGCGCGCAGTCAACGGTCATGTCGTTGCGCACGTGGGGCAAGGGCAGATTCAGTTTTGAGGTGCGGTCATCTACACACATAGACATGGCACTTACCTCAGCGCCATGAAGCGCAGGCCACGAACCATGGGCCGCGCAACTACCGTGCCGGAAAGCTCGATCTTGAGCTTGGCCGTGGATATATTTTCAAGAGGGACCGCAAAGCGCACCTCGTAGTAGCCATCATCTGTGGGCGACTGGCCTTCCAGCTGCATGGCCTCCCAATCAGCACTGTCTTTTTTGATCTTTGGTACCACCGACGAGCCAGAAGGGGCCAGCACATCCATTATCAGCACGGCCCGCGTGGCCCCTGCTGCGCTGATAGATCTGCCCACATAATCGGCGGTGGTCAGCACCTCGCCAGCCAACACCTGAGTGCCGGGGTACAAGATCGGGCTGGCATTGGATGTGCCAGAAAGGCGGGCTTTTACCCCAATATTACCTGTCACAGGTGCAGAAAAATGCACCGGCTGTTCTGCCGCCACCGTTACGCTGCTGGTATCGGGCAGGGCCAGGGTGTAATCAATGCGCGCATCGGCTGCCGGGCTTTCAGCAAGGGCCATGAGCACCACGTCCGTTGCACCGGAAAGTGCCACTTCGCCCATATCCACATCCCTTGTGGATTCGGTATACACAGCCCGCAACAGCCGAAAAGCCAAGTCCCTGTCCTGATGCGCTGTCCATGCGCTTGCGTTGGAGCTCGTAAACATCACGCCCACCGTGTACGGCTGCGAGCTGACCCACTGCTGCGCCCGGGCGTCAAACTTGCCCATTTCAGCCATGGCCAGCTCTGTAACGGCATCGTCGCACAACACTGCAAAGGCGTACTCTACCCCGGCAGAAAGCGACACCGGCGCATCAAAAAGCACACGGGTGTGAGAACCGCTGACAACAATATCCTTGGGCTCCAAAATCGTTTCTGCCAGCACCGTGCGACCAGGATAACCGTTGACCGTTTCACGCAGCTGCACACGCACCTGGGTGCTTTTGGCGGTAAACCACAAGTCAATGCCAGCCAATTGCGCGGGGGCAGCCAATGTAAAGGTTTGGGCAACAGGATCATAATACCAGTCGGTAATCGCCTGTACCCGCTGCAACGTAGAAACCGTCAGCGTACCCTGGCCAATAAACACGCCTGTGCCGTGCGAACCGGCCTTGCCCGTGAATGCAACACTTTTAGCCCCGGCTGGCACTTTTGCCGGCACACGAAACTTGCCACGAACCACCCCAGAAGAATCAGCAGTAAGTACAGACATATAAACTCCCTATGCCTGAGGCGTGACTTGCACACCGTCAAAAGTGATTGTGTCAAGAATCTCGCCAGGGCCAAAGCCAGCGAGGCTAAATTCCACGTCTATTTCACGCAGGTATTCCACCGCTGTGTTTGAAGACGAAACAGTTTCTGTGGTCGTGGTGGTATTTGAGCCAGCATACAGCGCCCACCCGCCGTCTCTGGTGGAACGAAAACGCCGCGTAATATCAGACAGCCAGGTGGTTTGCGTTTCCGTCCAACGGTCAATGGCAGGCGTCAATTCCACCTTTGCGGGCAGGGGATCAAAAGCCTGGTACGGATTTACTTTCACCGTGCCCGTGCGCAAGGGCTGCTCCAGCAAGGTCTGCACGTCATAATCCAAGGCCATGGGCACCACGGCAGAAGCCGGGCACGGATAGGATGCCGCTTTATAGATTGGCAACGTAAGCAATCCGTCCACAATGGCTGCGGTTTGCTCCACGCCATCATCACGCAAGCTGTCGTCCCGCAGGGGGTCAACAAAAATCCCCACGCGCACACCACCCTCGCGGGTGGCCACATCGGCTTCCAGCCGCTGGCGGGAGAGTTCCTGCCAAATTGCATCGATGCTGCTGTTTAGGGAGGTGATGTCGTCAAAGGTGGTAACGCGCACACCATCGTTGTAGACGGTACGCACATCACTGCGCCACGCTTGATACACGGTGCCCACGGCAAGCTGGCTCTCGGGCACGCGGGGCCTGATGGGGTTACGTTCCGCAGGTACCCCTTTGTACCAGACAATGCTGCCAGCGGAATCCAGAGCCATGCGATCGTACCGGGGCAATGCCTGCATGTAGGACACAAGGATGTCCGTACCTTCAACAGCACCAACAACCGTAAAACCATCGGCATCAAGGTTTTTTGCAGTTACCTGCTTTATGCGGGTGTATGTTACCTGATACGTGGAGCCAGAATCCGGTTCAGCCCCGCCCGGCGACCAATCCACGGCATCGCCCGTTTTTTTGTAGTCAACACCGGCCTTATATTCGGTGCCACCTGCCCAAACCTTTTCTATGCTCACAACCGAGCTGTAAGGCAGATCATCCGAGGCCCCCACGTAGAGGCCGTGGGTCACTGTGGCAGTTTCCCGCGTGCGGATGGACAGGCTGGTGACAGACCAAATGGGAGAGTGGGCCACGTCTACCCGCTGGCCAGTTGCGGCATCGGCGGTTGCGGCATGTACCTCGGTTGTGACGGCCCGCAGATCAGGCGTGGCAGGGTAGATCACCAGTCGGGACGTGGGCACATCCAGGGCCATCCCATCCACTCGGGCTCGACCTTCCGCAAGGTGGTACACCTGCGCACCATCGGCCCGGTCTTCACCGCGCACCAGAGTAAGGCCGTCACATATATATGTGCCGGTGCCGGTGCTGTCCCGGTCATAGCGGCGAATGGCCTCGGTCACTGCGGAAAGTGCCGGAGGAGCTTCCTTGGGGCGCACAACGCCGTTATCCACAGCGTACACAGGGTAAAAATCCCCAGCTGCACCATCGCCTTCAAACCCCCAGGTCACATTCACCCTCAGCCGCCAGGCACCCGGCTCGCCTTCGCCCTTTGTGCCGCGCGCAATGCAACGGAGCGCGGGGTCTTCGTTTTCGGTAACGATGGTTTCGCTCAGGCGAACGCCCACATTGACCGTGCCCGTCACAGGGATATGCAAAGTTGCAGGGGGGATGGTGCGAACCTCGCGGGATATGTAGATTGCCCCGGCCTCGCAAATAACCTCGCCAGTTTGATAGTTGGCGACAATCTGCCCACCATCAATAACATCCCCATCCTTGAACAGAGCGTCAGATATGCCACCCAGGCGGTCATAGACCTTGCTCTGGATTTCGTTTACCTCGGTGGCCTGCATGACGCGGCCCTCACGCATGAGGTGCCGGTCATAATTTTTTGCCCGATCAAACCGGTTGTAATACCCACCAACCTGCAAAGTTATTTCCTGTTCCGTCAGTCTGCTCATTTCCTGCTCCTTATATGGGCAAAACAAATTCCATGGTTTCACGCACGCTCGAAGATCTGATGCGCGGCGCGTCCAATATCTGCGCAGCCACAAGTTTTCCGGGGCTTTGCAGTTCGCCCGGTGTGAAGTAAAGCTGACCAAGAGGTAAGCCGGGCACCGCAACCGTATCCGCAAACAAACCCACCTCGCGGATTGTGGCCGTGGGCGCGTCCTCATAGTCAAATGCCGCATACAGATAGAGGTTGGGGCTTACATCGCCTGCGCTCACCCGCTTATAGCGGGCGGTTTCTACGGTACCGTCTGGCCGCAAGCCAATGGGCACTACGATCTCGCCGTCCGCAGCTTCCGCAACAAAATCCACGGTGGTCACTTTACGGCGGCCAATTTCCTTGGTCAGGGCAGTTGCGCCCACCAAGGACGGAAGGCTCGCACCGGCAGCACCGTCCCATGCGGGATCACCCTCTCCCCAAGCCAAGTGCAGGGGCCGCGCAGCCAGAGCCGCCGCCAGAGCTGCACGCCCCATAGTGGTCAAAGTTGCAGTGGACATTCCGCCTCCTATTAACTTGTAAAATTCATTGAAAAAATTTGCCGCCACGGCGCATCCTGCCACGCGCCACGCCACACATGATCACTTGGCCAGGCCAAAGCCGATGCACACCTGCCGCCGCACAGAGGCACAGATCCACCCCTTGGGGCACATGTCAGACTAAGGGACTGGGATTGCCGCTCCCGATTCGTCACGTCCTCGCTTGAAACTTCGGTATACGAGGTATCTCCCCATACTGCTGGCTCGCTTTGCCGTACTGTCTCCGGCGCGCCCCAGCAGGTATTCAGATCGCCCCACGTGTGATCCGTATCGGCACTCACACCCTGGCAACGGGATATGGACCGGGGTGTTACAGACCACTGGGGCAATGGGCGGTACAGCCCAACCGAACTAAGCCAGGGCCACGGCCCCCAGCCTTGGCGCAGGGGCTCATCCGGGCTGCTGTAGGAGGACTCTGCCCACACAAAGGGCACAGGTTCCGAGGCCGCAGTGCCAGCCCATGCGCGTGAGGCAACGGCTACCTCTGCGAAAAAACTGCTCAAATGGGATGCCGAAGATATGGATGCCAACCGGGGCTGTGGAGATCCCCACGCATCATCACCCCAAACGATACGCTCCCGCTGGCCAATCAACCGCCATTGCCCACCACCAGATACGGATGGTGCCACAGATGCAGGGCGGCGCAGGGGCATGGCAAACCATCCGCGTGAATAAAGCTCATGCACCACAGCCTGCCTGAAGCCGACAGACTGTGCCCATGAATCTGCTGCCCACCAGGCATCATCAGCTGGCAAGGCCCTCAAGGTCACACCCCATCGGGTGTTGCTGTCCCCCCACGTGTGATCCGTATCAGCACTCACACCCTGACAACGGGATATGGACCGGGGCGTTACTGACCAGGCAGGGGCGGTTCTGCAAATATGGGGCTGTCCATTGGCATCGCGCAGCACCTCGCCAAAGTACCCAGCAAGCAAAACGCCAAGAAGGAATGGAAGATTGGGCGTGTAATATGCAGCCCAGGGGCTAGTGCCCCACACAGGTGCAATAACCCGCCGCACCGTAAAAGCTGCCGATGAGGTCTGGCAGAATTGGTACCGTGGTTCCCAAGGCTCGCTGGCCAGCACCAGCTTGCGACCAAGCGAAACCCAAAAATCACTGCCGTCTGTGCCGGGTATGCCGGGGGTAAGCACGCCCGAGTACCCGCCCCAATACGATGCTCCCCACACGTCTGCGCCAGAAACGCCCGGCCGAAAGTCGTAATCGTTATGGATGCGCCAAAGCTGGCATCGAGCGGGCTGCATCTCAAAGGCAACACGCGAGATCAGCCTAACGGCGTCCATGTCTGGAATGTCACCCACGCCCAGCTGGTAGCTGGCCCAATGCCGCCCCAGGCCACCTTCTTCAATTTCCACCGGGCCAAGCCCAAACAAGGCCAGCGCCTTCTGGATGCTGGCAGGCGTGCCCTTGATGCGATGCCACGGGATTGACTGACGCACCATGGCGGCCAGCTGATCCGCATTTTTTGCGGCTTCCCGAAAATCAACATGATACTGCCAGGCCAAGGCTTCCAGCAGTTCAATCTCCGGATTTTTGAGCCCCCCGCGCGCTTCAATCAGCCGCTGCAAAGGCGCAAGCATCTTTGCCGGATCTTCTTCGCCAAGCCGCGCGTAAATAAGAAGGTTGGGAATGGCCAATGCCAGCGCCCGCAACTGTGGTGCGAGAGCTGCTGCCGCAGCAGACATGGCAGGATCGTCTGCAATGCTTTGCGGCAATAAGCTGCGCAGATCCCCGTCCGAGAGCTTAATCATCCTCAACCCCTCCGTAGGCCACAGAAACAGCAGCTTCTCTGGCCAACTGGTACGGAGCCAAGGCCCTGTATACCGGCGCTGGCATGTCGATACGACGGGCACCAGCCTGCTCTATCAGGCTGGATAACTTAAGAGGCAGTATGTCCCTGCCGGGTTTGGCACGCTGCCACAGCCGGTATTGTTCAACAGCAGCCAGTACCTTTGCCTGTATGGTGGACAGCAACGGCTCCTGACTACGCGAGAGGTACCAGGTGATTTGCACCTCATAAGCAACGATTTCCGGGGCCTGAACAGTTACGGTATCTGTGAGCGGCCGCACATCGTCTGCCGACACTGCCGCGCGCACTGCTGCCAGTATGTCCTCTGACGGCAGCTCGCCGCCCGCCATGACAGGGCGCAAATCAACGGTTCCGGGGGTTGGGCTCCACACGGCCACTTCCGCTATGTCCTGATGCACTGCCAGGGCATGATGGCGGTACGACAACACCGGCCCTGCACAAGTGAAACGCTCCGGTGCCTGTTGGATGCGTGACCGGTAACGATCATCACTCTCCACGTCAGAGCCAAGCATGGTTTGGGTGAGGTTGCGCGTTTTTGCGACATACGCCACGGGATCTACGAGCTGATCAATCTGGCCAGGCACAAGCCCATTGCTGGCCGCACCTGTTACAAGTGCCGTAACGGGCAAATCCACATACAGTGTGCCAGCCCGGATGATGCCCAGGGTGTCCACGGCAAACAGACTTTTGCGGTCAGATGTTGTCACACGGGTGCCAGCAGGAATCTGCACGTCAAACCCTAGCGTGGCAGAGAGCTCAAACCGTTGTGTACAAATGGCGTAGCCAGCGCCAAGCCGCTGCGTGCCCACCATCATGCCGATGTAGTCCAGGTGGTCGCCCTGAGCGTAGGCCAGCAAGTTCTGTCGCCCGGCCAGATTGATCACATTGTTTTGCAGCGCAATTACGTAGGCCACTGACTCCAAAAACAACCGTACCGGGTCCCCAGGATACAGCGTGGTATTCGCTATTTGCTCATACGCGGTGAGCACAGAAGCCTCCACGCTGGCGGGGTCCACATCAGCAAAAAGGATCTCGCTCACAGGCTCACCCCCTCGCGCAAATGCCAGACGATGCGCGGGTACAAACGCCCCTGCATGGCCTCATCTGCAGACGGCTCTAGGGAGATGCGCTCCACAGACACGCGCGGTTCTTTGGCTTCAATGGCTTCGGTAATATCTGCTATGAGGCGGGCCACATCGTAAGGCGTGGGTGCATCAACAAACGCGCCCACGTGGGCGAAGCCACGATCCATGGCCACGCTGTATGCCAGAGTGGTGCATATGATGCGGATGTTCTGCTCGAGGGCCGCAATGCCGGTGGCCCCGATGCTCAGAGGCATGGATATTTCTGCAAGCTCAAGAACGGGCATCAGTGGTACTCCTTCAAGGCCAACTTGACGTCGACTGCAAAAATCTTGTCGCCGACCGTGTAGCGCATTTCCTGCTGCACAGACTCAACGGCGTAATAGCCCCAATTCCAGCCTGCAATAATAAGCCGATATACCTTGCCATTTTTACACAAGGCACTCAGCCGGTCAGCCTCGCGGATAGGATTAACGCCCATGTCCGCTCGCAGCTTGATGGGCATACCCACCGTGGCCAATTCGGGGGCCAAAAACTCCAGACACGGCAAAGCGCCAACTACCTTGTGCTCCTCAAACCGCGCCTTGCGCTCGCGCGAGATCTGGCCAGGCGTGACCGTGCGCCCACCAAGGGGGCTCACCTCAAATATGATGTCGCCAAGGCTGCCTATGCGCATGGTTACCCCCCAACCGGTTCTTGCGTTGTGCTGCTGCCGGGCTGCACACCCTTGTGGATGTGGCCACGCACAGACACCGCGCCAGCGGTCACGTCAGCATCGGGCACATCCAGACCTCCCTGTTCAATGCGGTAATGGCCGAGCAACGTGCCGCTGCCGGGGTTGCCGTCCTTGTCTGTACACCGCAGCAGCCCGGCAAGGGTGATGATCGGCGCGCGCAGCGTGATGTTGATCTGGCTTTCGGCGAGGATTTCCTTCTCGGCCTTGATCGTGGCAGTGCCGGTTGTTTTCAGATCCACATCACCCTTGACGTCGGCATACAGTTTGTGCGCCTCCCGGTCGTAAAAAATGACCGTGCCATCGCTGAAGCGGCTAAACTCCACCTGCCGTTCCTGTTCCGGGTCTGGAGTGGCCTTGGAGTACACGGCCCCAAGCACCACCCCAGCCTCCAGACCCTGCCCGGCAAAGAGGCAGGCCACAGGTTCGCCGTCATCGGGCAGTTTGATTTCCTGATCCTTGAGCACCCGGCGCTGGAGCGTTGGCAAAGGCGCGCTGACCATGTCTTGCCCATCAGCGAGTTGCACCCGGGCCGCGCCCCCGGTCACGCCCACAACTTTGCCAAAACGCAGGCTTGCGCCCCGGTTTGCCTCCAGCGCCGCGATGCGCCGCTCAAGTGCTGCGTAGTCAAATTTCATGGCGCCTCCTAATACTTGAGCGTTTTGCGGATCTCGACAGACGTCTTGTAGCCAGAGCCGATCTTGTGCTCGCAGGATTCAACAAACCAGCTGCCGTCAAAACAGCCAAAACCAGTAACGGCTATCACCACGCCAGCAACCACAGCCGGGTTGCCCATGAATTCCAGCGTGGCCTTGTTCTTTTCCTTGTTTTTGTCCCGCAGCTCTGATGCGCCCAGGCGCATGGCATCCCCGGCAGACTCCACCCGCTTATTGAGCTGGAGCGTTTTTTCGTCTGTAGCATCAGCTCCAGGGGCAGCAACTTCCGCTGTATGCGTGGTGCCGGTTGTGGAATCGGTATAGGCAACCTTGGCCCTCTTGTAGCCGGTCTTGGAGGATGATTCCTTAAAGCTGTAGCTGGTCGGCGAATACATGCCGCCTTTTTTGGGGATGGTGACCGCCGCTTTGCCGGCATCCGCGCCGGCGGCGCTGTAAACCACGAGCTTGCCGTCATGCACCTTGCAGACCATGCCGCGCTCGCGGGCCAGACGCTGCAGAAAGCCCAGGTCGCTTTCTTCGCGTTGATCCTGCCGGGCAAACCCGTGCTCCGGGCCCTCGTACATCAGCTCCAACCCATTTTCTGTTGCAAGCTGGCCAGCAAGGCTCTTCAGAGAAAAGCTTTCCCAAGCTTTGGTTTTGTCCTCATCGCGTAAACCGGTGGTTAACGCTGAGGTAACAGCCTTAATTTTGACCTTGTCGGGCGGGCCGCCAAATTCAATTTCGTCAGCCTTAAAGGTGCCGCACGGGAGCGTGACGGTATGGCCCTCATACTCCCAGTCGTGCACCGTGATGCTGGCCGTAATGGCTGTGCCTTTTTGGGGCCGCCAGGGGCCGATCCACTTGCCATCGCGGTCATGCAGGGTCAGCTGCACTTCGTCCGCCTTGCCGCCGGCATTGTCCTTGAAGCTGAAATCAAGCAAATGCGGATCAACATAGCTCGACGCATCGTGCCCGCCGATGAACACAGCAAGGGTCACACGGCGTGCGATCTTTGTTCCGGTTTTTACATCCATGGCGGCAGCTCTGCTTTTTTTGCAGTGCGAGCAGCGGCAGGCAGATCAGGCACAACCAGCTCAACACCAGCCGGAAAGGAAAGAACATCCATGTACGCAGGGTTTGCCTCCATGAGATAGTGCATCAGGTGCTCCTTACCCCATAGCCGATACGCTATGGCATCCCAGGCATCGCCCTGGACAGTTCTGTAGTTACCCGCCATAGGACAAACGCTCCTGGTCGTGCACAATGTCTGAAATAATGCGCTCAAAGGCCCCCCGGTTTGCCTCCAGCGCATCAACGACACGTTTCGCAAAGCCCTGATCACTCAAACCATTAAGGGTAAAACTCATATTGACCGCAGCACCCGGGGTGGGAACTGTCTGAGATGGCCGGGCCGATTGACTAGCCTGTGGCACCACCGGCTCATTTGCCGTGGCTGAAGGTTTTGGATTAGCCGAAGCAGGTGTAGCCGAAGTGCCCGCGCCGGAAGGCCTTGGGGCCGGAGTATCAGCAGGCGATGGTTTTGCAGGCGTGGCAGGGCTGTTTGGCGTGGATGGGGTAGCTGTAGCCGCTGCAGATGGTGCGGCATCTGACTTTGAAGCTGCTTGGGCCACAACCGGCTTGGCTTCTACTTTGTCTTTTTCTTCGTCATCCAGTCCGACAAATTTTTTAAGACCGCTGAAGGCATCTTTAAAAAAATCACTTACTTGGCTAAACCCAGGAAGTGTCGAAAAAAACTTGCCAATACTTTCGCCCATCTCTCCTAAAGCTCCAGTAAAGGCTTCTGCCAGTTGACCAGGCACACTTTTCAAGCTTTCCCACAGAGCCAGGAACCCTTCACGAAACCAATCGCATTTCTCCCACAAATACCCGAAGCCTATTGCTGCCGCGCTTATAAGCAAGCCAACAGGGCCAAAGGCAAAGCGTAATGCCATGCCGATGCCGCGCACACCCACGGCAAGGACCTGGCTGGCCGTGGTGGCTGAAGCCAGACTGGGCACAAAAATGCCTAGTATTTTTGCAATATTGAGAAGCCCACCACCCATAAAAGTGCCCGCATAGGCAACGCCAATTGCCGCCAGACGAAAGCCGATCAGCCCGGCAGCAGCTCCGATAACAACGGTAGTGAGGCCCTGGTGCTGCTGAGCAAATTCGGCAACACCAGAAATCATTGGACCAATCAGATTCAAGAGAGAATTAAGTGGGGGCAGCAAAACACTGCCAATGTTGATACCAACTTCCTTGACTCTGTTCCCCATCAAAATCAGGTTATTGGCCGTAGTTTTACTACGGTTTTCAAATTCCTGCTGCATGGCCCCGGCGTACTTTGTTTCGTCGGCAGCGATGACCAAATTTTTTTTGACTTCGTCCAGGGAATCCAGAAGCGGGGTGATCGCACCCAGAGATTCCTTGCCAAAAATTTCCTGCATGATGGCAAGCTGCTGGTGCTTCGGCAGTTTTTTTATTTTTTCCAGCACGCTAATTATTGCCGCAGGGCCATCTTTTTGCATCTGCTTGGCCAGCTCTACTGTGCTGATTTTCAAAGAGGCAAAAGCCTCTTTCTGACCTTTCGTGGCAGCTGCTCCGGAAGTCATCGCCAAAATAAGATTTTTGATGCCCGTGGCTGCCACTTCCGGGGCAACCTTCATGCTGTCAAGTGTTGCCGCTAAGGCTGTCATGGGCTTTGCCGCTACACCACCAACAGCACCTAGTGGGCCTATTCTGCGCACAATGTCTGCTATGCCCTTTTCGGAAGCGCTGGTGGTATTCGCAAACTGATTCATCAGATCCAGCACGGATCTGGCCTCACCCATGGTCAGATGCAATGCACTTCGATAGCCGCCAATAGAGTCGGCAGCCTCTTCAGTACTCATGCCGAAAGCGACACTCATATGCGCGGACATTTCAGTAAATTCTTGCAGCTCAGCCAACGTGCCCAATCCCTGCTGGCCACCAGCAGCAAACAACGATGCCAATTCGTTATGTGTTAACGGAAGAGTTCGCCCCATCTGCTTGATTGCTGCTTCCATTTCATAATATTGTGGGGTCAATTTTCCGGCGCTGTCTCGCATACCGTCAATGGTCTTTGCTGCGTCCGCCATGGATGATTCAAAGTCCACAGCCAGCTTGACCGGTGCTCCTATGGCCAAGGCTGGTGCTATAGTTTCAACCAGCCGCCCCCGCAGTTCTCCGCGTTTTTCGGAAGCAGCTTTCTGATTGCCATACCGTTCCATGGCAGTGTTGGCCTTGGCCAACTCCTTAGACGCTCGGGCGTGGGCTGCGGCGTATTCCCCCACTTTCAACCCGTATTTACCAGCCTCGCTTTGCGCGGATCGGTACAAACCGATACTGCGCTGCAGCTCGGCGGCAAGGATCGTGTCCTTGCCGCCACCAGCCGCATACTGCCGCTGCAATTCCATTGTGCGCTTTTGCATGGAATCTGCATTGGCGGCAGCTTTTTCCTTGCGCTTCAGCGCCTCAAGATTGCTAGACGTTGCCTTAATTTTTTGTTCGACCGTGCTAAAGGCAGAGCCAAACGTCGATGACAGTGCTGCGCCAATGGTGAAGCCGATACCGACCGTGTTAGTAGACATGGCGCGCCCCCATGCTGGAGTGGCTTATGGAAACCATGTTTGTCATAATCGGCCTCATACTCATTGGCTGTGTTGTGCTGACAAATGCTGCCAGCATTTTCATCTCGCTACCGAAGGATTTGTGGATCTTTGCACGGCCCAGGACGGAATCTTCCGCCTTATGCGCGATTAAGTTCCCGCTCTAACTCCAGAGCTTCCTGCAGTTCCTCGCAAACCTGGGGCCAAGTCATTCGCATTACTTCAGCCTGCCGAAACCCGCCGAAACGCCGCAGGAGAAGGGCGCTACGCCTTATATCCTTGGCTGAGGGGAATTCCACGAAACTGCAGCAGCAGCTTTTGCAGCTTACCGTAGTCCTCCGAATCAAGCGGACGCAGATCGTCTGGATGCAGGTCGCAGAGATAGGCAACCAATGCGCGTTCTTCTTTCAGTCCCGAGGTTACATTGACGGGATAGTCCTCCAAATCACCAAGCGTCGGACGCCGAATGGTAATTTCATTCAGTGTTCGGTCGGCCAGTTCAACAGGGAATTCCAGTTGAATCGTTACGCTTTTTTCCTTAGCCATGGGTAACTCCTACATTCCGAGGTTGGCCCGCACTTCCGCGAGCTGATCCACGCCATTCAGCACAAAGATGAAGTTGAGCTTGTCCAACTCCACCAGTTCCCTGCCGCCGATCCAGAGCTTGTAGTAATAGAGCTCAAGCTCTGTTTCAGGCTCCATTTTTTTGCCGGCCTCAAACTTGCCGATGCCGATTTTCTTGGGCATGGACTTGGCCACGATCTTCACAGCCTTGTTTACAAACTTGCCGCTGCCAGCGTCGAGCTGTTGAATGTTGCCGCGTATTTCTATGTGGTGACCAACCGGCTGCAACAGCTCCACAGCCTTGTCGGTGACGGTATTCCACTTGATCTTGAGGGCCATGGCCTTGAAGTGCCCGGCAACAGGCACGTCCATTTCGCCAGCGATTCCTAGGCCTGTGATGGACTCTGTGAGGCACTCAAAATCAGGGGCATCAACCGTGGCCACACCCAGTTGATCCACACCGTCCTTGTAGACTTTGGCGTTGGTCAGTACGGCAGGAATGAGATTGGTGGCGGGTAACGCTTGGGACATGGCTCACTCCTATGCGGTCAGGCCATAAAGGGTGGAAAGATAAGAGGGGTCGTATTCCAGCACGAAGGTCAGCTCGCGGGCGGCCTGAGGAGGCGTGAGGTACATATGCCAGCGCACCTTGCCCGCCATGAGATCTGTGGTGGGATTGTCAACAGTTTCAAAAGCAACGCGCCCACCCAGCAAATATTCCCGGCCAACAAGCCCGTTGAGCCACACGTTGAAGGTATCCTGCACGGTTTCGATCATGCGCCGGCGCAGCGGATTGCTGACATACTGCCAGCAAGTGAGCACAAGCGTGTTGCCCACCCAATTGAACATGCGGCGGATCGGGATACTGGTATCTTTGACATCAGTAATACCCGGGTAACCAGCAGTCTGATCCCCCCACGCCACAATTCCCCCAACCATATTCAGGCCGGTAACAATGCCATTACCGTTAAGGTAGGCACCTTCGATGGGCGTGAGGTTAAGGTCTCGACCCGCGTGAACAAGACCTTCGCACTGGAGGCGCTTGTTCGAAGGGGACCAAAAAGGGATACCGTCATTTTCCGCATCGCGCTGGCCAATAACCCCTGCAAGATGGCTGGAGCCATGCTCCGTCAGCCCGCCATAGACCGGGCTGCCAAACATGCAGAGCAGGTTGATGTCGGTAAGATTGTTGTCGTTGAGCCAAGCGGGTACCTCGGTGTACAGCTTGACCTCATCGGGCACGTCGATGATGCCCATGGCACGGAAGTGGCCGCAAATATTGCTGCACGCGGAGCCCACAGCCAGAGCCACAGAGGGCGTGCCCGAAAAGCCAGGGGCGAGGATTTGTCCAGGGATAAGCCTGAATCGCGGGTAGACCTCCTCAACCAGAGCCAGCCCTTTGCGGGCCTTGGTGGTTGAGTCGATGCCGCCAATAATGTCTGTAGCCACGACCTTGGTAACATCCGGCGCGCCAGGTACAGGTGCATCCGGCCCGGCCACATGCACGGCCGGGTCAAAGACGTTAATGGCCACAATGGGGGCAACCTTGTACCGGGCAAGGTACAGGTTAGCCGCTTCGTAGAGGGTGTAGTCGGCAGCAGATTCACCTTCTGCCGGCGCGCCAAAAACGGTCACAAAATCGCTCATACTGTAGATGAGCTTGGGCACATTGACCGGGCGTGCCACGCCGACCCCAAGATGATGCACCGGTGCTGTACCCACAATGACGGGTAGGGCCGAATTTACTTCCACCGGGGTGACCAGGCTGGTTGCCTGCTCCTGAATAAATACGCCATGCTGATAAGCCATGCTGTCTCCTTACTCAAAACCCTGCATTTTCCAGTTGGTGAGCACATAGGCTTCCAAAAAGTGCGGGGGCTGCTCATCCGGCCGTACCCACGCGGCAAAATTCCCGCGCTCATCCGGCTCCAGTACATATTTTTCGTCCAGGGGGTTCTGCCTGCAGGCCAGCACAGCCCTACGCAGCAACCCCAACAAATTGAGCAAATCGTTTTCCCCGGCCTCTCCATCCTCGTTCCAGACAACAAGGCGCAGCGCGATAACCGCGTGGCTGGCTCCGTCTTCGTCATGGCCTGACATCATCTGGATCAGCACCAAGGGGGCGTCGTATTCACCGCCCTCCTTTTTCGCTGGCAGGCTACCCACGCAAACCGTAGCGGGGCGCGTGGGGGCCTGCCCAGGTTCAGGCCGGGTTTGCCGCTGCCTGGTGGACAGAGGCAATGTTGCAAGCAGAGGTTCAAGCATGGCCCGCAGGGCGGTTTGCAGCAGGTACAGGTTCATGCCAGTTTACTCAGCTGGTAATGCACTTCGTGCTCAAGGCGTTTTTCAAATATTTCCCGTGCCCGGGCTTCCGCCGCCCGGTGGGTAACGCCGAAAGCGGCAAAATATTGCACGGCATACCCAAACACTCGGTTAATGTGTTTGCCGCGGCGCTGCACAAGGCACAGCTTGCCGCCCCGCCGAATCACAAAACCCTTTGACTTGCCGCCGTGCGCTTTGACTGTGCGCAGGGGCTCGTTGGGACCGATCTGGTAGCCGGGCACCTGCCAGTTGGTGCTGCGTACCCTCTTGCGCGCCGTGACCTTGCGGGGCAAAAGCCGGAACCTGTCCATGGCCAGCGGCTTGCTGGCAACCCGAAATTCGGCACTTAATCCAGTGCCCTCGGCATGGTACAGAGGCTTGGTGATCGCGGCGCGGATTGCACCGCCCTGAAGAAAACTGTGCCCCTTGATCTGGCCACCGACCTCCTTGGCCATGGCAGGAGCTGCGCGCCGGATCGCCGAGCGCACGGCCTTGTCCACCTGCTTGGGGAAGCCGTGCAGCGGGCCGAGAATCCGCCGTATCTCCTTGGCATCAAACTGCAATTCTATCATGCATAGCTCCTTGTGAGCTTAATGATCAGCATGCCGTCTTCCACACGCACGCTGTTGCTCTCTGCACAGACGGCCCATATCTCGCCATCCAGATCCACTCCCTGATTCGGCACTGGCAGATCGTGGAGGGCATCCGCTGCCAGATACACTGTCCGCACAGATTCCAGAACCGTAATGCCGGAGGCGTTTTCAAATCCACCCGCTGCCCCGGTATCCAGGGCGCTGTGACCGCCATCTTCCACAACAGCGGTCACAGCCACCCCGTTAAAGACGATCTCCCGCCCGAACTCTGTGGGGTTCAGGAAGGTTAGGGCGACATCCGACGCCAGGTCGTCTTGGAAAGTGCTCATTATTTCCGTCCGTCCATACGCGTCTCGAGCCGCACAATACGGGAATCGTGATCACTGAGCTTGCCTTCATGCTTATCCAGGCGGTCGGTTATGGCCGTTTGCAACCCCTTCACATCCGTGCTCAAAGATTGAAATTCGAAGGTCACCAGGCCAAAAAGCATAAGCAGCAGTGCCCCGATTGCCGTAAAGGCATAGTTCAACATTTTCTCTACGGGCATGTGGCCTCCGCGTGTTCCACCCACAACAGAAGTTCTCCGGCTTGGGCTGCGGGCAGATGCACCCACTCGCCATCCACAGTCACCAACTTACCGCCGCTCTCGTAGGCCCAGCTATTTGTCACCAGAGCTCCCGGCGTTGCCGGTGCCGGGGGGAGGCTCGCGCTTGTCAGTGCCGCCGAACTTAGACACCCAGGCAGAGCCAGGAGCAGCACGCACAGCAGCAGTACGCTCAGTGTTCTTTCGATTTTTCCACCAGTTAGCCATCGCATACAGCACCTGTGCGGCCAGCAGCCAGAGCCTAGCCATTGGAGGCGTTCTTGGCCCGCCCCACATTCAGCGCGATCCACTGCACTGCGGTGTAAATCCATTTGTAGATGGCGTTGCCGCCGTCCTTGGGTGCAGGCATGGCCACTGCCATGGCCGCGCAGATGGTCACGGCAAAGGTCACCCAGGTAAGCGCGCTCTCGGGCAGCATGCCTTCCAAAAGGGACAGGATACCCATGCTGGATGCGGCGGCATCTTCGGCCAGAGCGGGCACGGCGAAAGCAAATACGGACACAGCTACCAGCATCACCAGCTGGAAAAGAAAACGGGTTTTCATCGGAAACTCCTCAATATGTGCGTTTCATCCAGCCATCCATGAACTGGCGGTGCTGGAAGTTTTTTGCCGCAAGCCCCACATAGTGCGCTCCCTGCATACAATTGAGGGCATGCACCACGTCGGCCTCGCCAGAACGTCTGGCAAGTATTGCGGACAGGGCATCCAGAGTTTTGTTGCCAACGGCCCCGTCTTCCACCAGGTCGGTAAAAAGTCGCTCGCCCTTGGACTTGTTGTAGTTGAGCGCGTTGCACAGGCGCTGCAGGTATTTGCCAGCGCCGCCACGACCAAGGTTTACAGCCTGCTCAAAGATCTCGTTGGCCACAGGCTGAGGAAAACGGGCCAGCCCCATGCGGTTCCACCACTCAACGCGGAACCATTCCGTGACCAGATCGGCAAGGCCAGGTATGCTCGCCAGATGGCGCGAAAAAGCATTTTGCCCTTGCCGCCAAGACGAGTGATTTTTTGCGGCATCAATGATGGCCCAGCCCTGCCAGTGGGGGAAGAAATTGCGGGCAATGCCACCGTAGGTTTCTCCACCGGCATCACCAACATCGTTGCACCAGCCGCCTTCAAAGCCCCGCAAGGGGGCGTATGCCTGCTCAAATTCTGCCATGGTGCCCCCTTACGGCAGGTCAAAGCCGTCGTTGGCCGAATGGCCGGGGGTCACGCCGGTGAGAATGTAGCCAGCGCCGGGGAACTGGAGGCATTCATCGGTGTTCTGGCGCACCCGATAGATATCGCCACGTGTCTGTTCTTCTCGGTATTGCTCGGTAACCAGCTCGCCAGGGGCGTCTTCTTCCCACACAAACGTACGGCCCAGGGCCGGTTCCTTCAGATCCTGGCCACCGCTGGAGATGCAGGCCAGCAGAACCTTGTCGAGCGGCCAGACCGTTTCGATTTTCTTGTCTTTGTTGCGGGGGGCGTTGTTGTAGACGGCACCGGCCACAAGGATGTTATCCACGCCAAAATAGGCCTTGAGCTGCTCAATAGTCAGCTCGCCGCGAATGGCATTGGGGCTGGTGTATTTGACGCGCTCCATGACTGCCGCACACATGCTAACGTGCCGCAGCACGTCCTCATCCAGCACCAAAGCGTTTGGCTTGAGGCCCACCGTGTAGCGGAAAGCTTCCTTGGCCTTGACCACATCGGCCAGCGGATCGGCGTTGGCGTAATCGTTCCAGGCTTTGGCAACCGGAGCGTTTGTGATCTTTGCGGTATCCATTACCTTGTGGGCCACGCGGCGCTCCTGACTGCGCAGAACCATGAGCGTGGCACGTTTGACGGCAACGACTTCCGCATCAAAATAGTTTTTAAAAAGAGCAGCTTCCTGATCGTCAACAGGCTCTTCCCACCCATTTTCCTTGCAAAAGTAGTGGGCGTCGCCGAACTGCCAATCTCCGCGCGCGTAAGCGGAACGAGCCGCGCGCTCGGTTTCAGCCAGTTCCAGAAACGTGCCGGCCTCAATTACCGGGTAGACCGAAGACTGCAGAGCGGTGGAAAAGGGGGGCAGCACCTGACGGCCAATAAAACCCTGACTGGCGGCAGACATGCTGTATTCAAAGGCCAAGCAACCGAGATCGGGGCGCAGCAGGGCTTCGCTTGAAGTTCTGGGCATGGGTTACTCCTTACGCCGAAATATGGGGAACAAACGCGGGCATCATTTCCACAATGCCGCCAGAAGCCGCCGCCGAGAGGGCCATACCCACAACAGGATTGACGCCGCTGTGCGGCACAACGCTGCCATCTGCGCCGCTGGTAAGCAGCTGACCGATGGTGACAGCCGCAGAGGCGTTTACCTCTACGCTGCCGGGGGTGTTGAGCATGCGCACTGCGACCGGTTGTTCGGCCATCCGAGCACCAAGCTCCGTAATTCCGATGGGGATTTCTCCAGCACCGCAAGGGGCAACGCCATCGCCAGACAATTTGACCAAGCTGTCTGCCCCGATAAGGGCTGCTGCAGAAAAAGTTCTGCGAGAATTTTCAAAGTTGGCCATGACGACACCTCCTACTTGCGCGCGGCATTGCTAGCCGCGATCCATTTTTTGTGGGCTTCGGGGTTGGCCTTTGCCACAGCCGCCATTGCGGCACCCTTGGAACACGAATGCTTTTCCATGTGTGCCTGCACCAAAGCCTCAAAGCCCTGATCTTCCGGCCCCTGCACCGAGCCAACCGCTTCAAGCGCAGTTGCGGGCACCTTGGCGGTAGCGCCCTTGAGCGCGTCCAGCGCCTGCTGTTGCGCATCCGGCTTGCCTTCAGGCTTTGCCTGTCCCAGAACGCCCTGCAAGGTGCCCAGCATTTCTGCGGACACGCCAGTAGCGGCAACGGCCTGCAGCTGTTCGCCAGCTGCCTTGCCAAAAATGGCACCAGCAAGCGCAATTACATTGGCCTGCGCGGCAGATGCTTCTGCCCTGGCTGCCCCAAGGGCCTGCGCGTGTTCGCCCGCCACCTCGGCGGAAACAGCCACCCGCAATTCGTCACGCAGAGCCTGTACGGCCTCGGGGTGCTGCGCCTTCAGTTCGGTGAGTGTCATGTTACAATCCCCTTTGATACGGTTGATGAAATCCGACCTGGAGCACACCTGGTCGATAAGGCCCAAGGTTTGGGCCTGCCCCGCGAGAAATATTTTGCCGTCGGCCATGGTCATGGCCTTTGCCCGGTCAACGCCACGGCCTGCTTCAACGGCGGACAAAAACATGTCGTACACGTCGTCAATGTTGGACTGTATGTACGCGCGCATTTCGTCCGTCAGCGGCTCTGCCTGATTGCCCGCCGCCTTGTAGCGCCCGGCCGTCAAAAAGCTCACCTTGATGCCGGCGTTATCAAGTGCCTTTGATACCTCCCTGTGCATCAGCACCACGCCGATGCTGCCGACTTGGGCGGTGGACGATGCACCAATGCTGCGAGCGCCGCAGGATGCCCAGTACGCCGCCGAGGCCATAAGGCCATCGGCATAGGCATACAGGGGTTTGGACTCCCCGGCGGCTGCCACGGAAGCGGCCAGCTCCTCGATGCCGTCCACGGTGCCGCCGGGTGACTCCACATCAAGCATGATGGCGCGCACGGAGGGGTCGGCTGCTGCTTGCCGCAGGCTTGCGCCGATATCACGCATGGAGGTGAGCAGCTGGAAACCAAAAAACTCCAGGCCATTCTTGGCCAGGGTGCCCTTGACGGGGATGATGGCCACAGGGCCTTCCATTTCGTAGGCAGGCGTGGTGGATTTACTTTTTGCCGCTATGCGGGCTTCCGGAACAGATCCGGAGAACATCTGCCGTAGGCCTTCTACAAAGGAGGAGAGGGCTTCCGGCGTCACCGTCCACAGGCCCGCCAGCTGCGCCATCAACGTACTCAGGTTCATTCCTCATCCTCCGCGTTTTCAGTCTCCGAACCACCTTCATCTTCGCTGCCATCCTGATCTGGCTTCGGCTCTTGTTTGGGCTTTGCCTTGGCTGGCGCTGGCGCGATGCCAAGCTTTTCCATGAGGTGATTCTCCCGGGCGCGGGTTTTGGCCACCGTTTCCCAATCCAAACCGCGCGCATGGCAAATGCTGGTGCGGGTTTCCGTAAGGGCATCCAGACCCAACTGTTCGGCTTCGCGTTCCTTGGTGGGGTCGATCTGGCCGCGCGGGGGCCGGGTCCACACGTTGGAGAGCCAGGCCTGCGCGATGAGAGGCGACTCGTAGAGCGAGGGCGCGCCATCGGGCACCACCAGCAGGCCGCGTATCCAGGCCTCTTCCATGACCATGCCCCAGAGGATGTTGAGGTAGCCGCGCACCAGCCAATCTTGGTACATGGTGTGCATTTTCCACACTTCCAGCAGGGCAGCGCGGGCGCTGGAATAGTTGGTCTTTGAAAAATCCTTGGCGACCATCTCGTAAGGCTGGCCGGTGCTGGCGGCGGCAACACGCAAAATGCGCTCGTAGAACGGATCGAACTGTGGGCCGGGGCGGTTGGAAGAAAGGATGTGCGGCTTGTGCCCGGGCTGGCCGGTAATGAGTGTGCCCGGCTGCATCTGTATGGGGTACTGCCCAACCGATGTGGATGCAGAGCCATCAAGGTTGGTACTGCCACCGCCTAAGGCTTCCGGCATCGCCTCCAGAAAAACCGTAAAGCTGGCCGCGATAAGTGCGCCTACAAGCTCGTAGTCCACATAGTCGGATAGGTCGCGGAACATCTTCATGGCGGGAGAAAGAATGCTGGTGCCGCGCGTCTGCTCCGGCATGCCGGAGTGGAAGCGGTGCAGGCAGGCGTAACGGTGCCCGATTTTGCGGGGAACGTAGATGAAATTGGCGGAAGAAAGCCCCGCCAGTAGGGTGTTGGCAGGCGGGCAGGCGATGAAGTAACCGATGGGGCGATTGTATTGCCCCAGGTGGACGCCGTTGCTTACCTCGGCCCGGCCCTGCAGGTCAGAAGGTGTGCGCAGCCGGGCGGGATGTAGATCCTGCAGCGCCAAACCAAACGTGCGTTCCGGGCCGTCGAGCCACACCGGGAGCTGAAGAAATTCACCCGTAATGAACATGCTGCGCACGGCCTGATACTGAAGATCCTCAAAGCCCATGGTTTCGCCAGCGTGGGCCTCTTTGCACCAGATTGCCCAGGCGGCTTCAGCAGAATCCGCGAAGGCCTGCGCCTCTTCTTCTGAAATGCCCAGAGCAGCGGCATCTGGGTATGATTGCGGGCGCAGCCCGGGGCCAGCCACATTGAGCGCCAGCGAATCAATGGCACTGGTGGCGTTGCCATCATTGGCAGCAAGGCTCTCGGCCCGGGCCATAATGGTGTCAATGGATCTGGCCTCTGCCAGACGTTCTTCCCGGCGCGGCGACCAGTTGCCCAGCGTACCCTCGCGCGAGGATGACAAGCGCCGCACACCGGGAACCATGCCAGATGCTACGGACTGCGTAACGGCGATGGCCATGCGAGCCTGCATGCGGTGTGCGCCCCAAGTGGGGGCCACATAGCTGATGACCCGGTCGAGCCAGGTGGGCGCAAATATCGCAGGTGGCTTGGCCATCAGTAGCCCCCTCTGCCACCACGGCCCGGCAGGAGCTGGGTGAAACACGGCTGGGCACGGCCTGACTGCACATCCTCCACCGTGGGCTGGCTATCCAGCCACTCAAGAGTCTTGCGGATCTCTGGCAAGTCGGCGCGCCGCAACCGCCGCGAACCGATGGTATATTCCTGCCCACCCGAACACGCGAGCAGAGCCTTATTCCATGCGGCTATCTGTTCAGTTTTTTGGGCGCGTGTAAAAATGGGCATACATCCTCGCAATTTTCTGGTGAACTTTTGCGAGGGTGTATGCCCAGATTAATGACGTGTCGTGCAGAGTGGAGAGAATGGAGAAAATGGAGAGAGTTTTTTACAGAAATTTTTATATAAAAATACAGTAAAAATATATAGTTAGTTGAAAATTAATCGAGATCGATGGACGGGAGTTTCACGGTAAGGCCTGGTGCCTGACAATTGACCTGGTCAAAAATACGCATAATTTTACGATCTACATCATCCACCAAAGTGGAGAGTAACCGGCTTTGTGCGTATGCGCCGCCCTCCCTCAGCAAAGCGGTATAAGCAAGGAGAGGGGTTAGCAAATCAGTTGCAAGCGTGGTATCGAGTGGGATTGCATTGCGCATAGCACCTCCAGAAAGGCGAACAAAAAAGGCGGATCAACGCTCCCCGGCCCGAGATAGGCCGCCGGGGCCTCACGGACACCCGGACGTAAATCCGCCAATATGTTCCACCACCCGAACTTGGGTGCAGAAGGCAATGCGAAAGGCCGAATTTGCATCAGCGTGGGGCACTGATACGGGTCGCGGCAACCCATCTCGGTTAAGGGAATGTCAGGGTGGTGGAAATATGGCGGTGTGTCAAGCTGCATCATATTTCCCGTCTCGCCAAATAGTCGTTGATGCTCCGCACAGTAATCTGGACGCCCTTGCGACTGCCTATACGGTACGCCTGCAGCTCACCAGCGGCCACCAGCTTGTACACCCAAGACACACTACATTCCAACCTCTCGGCTGCCACCGGCACATTTATACGCGGCTCCCGAGATCTATCGTGAGGTAGGTTTACATTTTTTCTGACCATGGTTGCTCCTAAAAGTCCGAACTCCGGCGCATGAAGCCCGGGCGGTTTACAGCGCGCTGGGGAGCCTCCCTCGCGGCCATGACACGTTGAGGCAGCTCCCGTTGACCCATAGCAGGGCCAGGTGCAACCTGTGGCAAATGACGCTGTGGAGCCGCACCATACTCTGGCTCCGGCAAATGGCTGTGCAGCTTCGGCACGGGCATTGCCTTTTGTGCCGCCTCACGTTCGAGCAGCTGGTGCAGGCTGGGCAACCACGATCCATCCACGCAGGCATGGGCCATCATGGAGCAGTCAAGCAGGTGGTTGGCCCGGCGCTTGGCCACCCACACCAGCTTGCCGTTGCGATCACGCTGCAGGCTCTCGGCAGAGAGCTGGTCGGCAAACATCTGGTCGGTATCCTTGTGCAGGGTAATGGGCTGCCGGGCATCTTCGGCCAGACGGGCAAACAGCAGGCTTTTGAAATAGTGCGTGTCCAGCAGGTAGAGCCACAGCCCGCCCAGAATGCGCATGCGCGAGCTGGGGAAGCGGTCGATATTCACGGCCCGCACGGGGGTGACGCTCTCATGGCTTGCGCCCTTGCAAGCGAAAATACGCTTGCCGCCGTACTTGCGAACCCAGCGGTAGACATCCTCGGTACGAGAGATGGCCTTGTCGTCTGACCTGGTGCCGCCAGAGTCTATGCCTGCCCGCCAGATACCCAGATTGCGGCCGGACATTGGGCCGTCTGCCTCATAATCATACCGAGTTTCAAACAGCAGGGCATGCACGGCGTCCCAATCCGGCAGCCGCCCGTAGTCTACAAGCACAGAGGCGAGGTTGGGCTTCCAGCCCCAGATCGTGTACCAGAAGCCACGCGCCTGACTGTCTACCCCGGCCGTGAGAGCCACCACATCGCCTGGCACGGTGCGCGCCTGCAGGTTTTTGTCGATTCGTTTCAATATGGCGGTGGCTTCGGTTTCCTGCACCACTGCGCGGTAGGGCTTGGCCCACATGCCGTTGATGTAGTGTTGCTTGAGCGCCGGTGAGTCGGAGGCCTCGGCCCGCATTTTTGCAGCCATGATCTCCGACAGGCTGACGTTTTTTGACAAAATGGCCGGAAGCACAAAACCCACCTTGCGCGGATGCGGCACCGGATCAGCGGCAACCCATCGCCCCATGTTGACGGCGCGGTCGCGCATGTGGTCTGTCCACAGGTAGCCGCACTTGCACCGGTAACGGCCCAGCTTGCGGCGCTCCACTTCCTGCGGGCTAACGCCTTTTTCCGTCACAGCCAAGTTATCCTCCACCAGTTCATTGTATTGCATGCAGGCCGGGCAGCGGGCCTCGTAGTGGCGCACCTCATCATACTCCTCCAGGGCAAGGACTATGCTGCACTCATCTCCGCCAATGGGCTTTGACTCCCGCAGCACCTTGCGCGTGTTGGAATAACTGCGCGTGCGTTCCAGAAACTCCAGCGCCGGAACACCCTGCCCGGTGATCTGGCGGTACAAAGCTTCTTCGTCGAGCATCAGATCCTGAATGGAGATGGACGCGCGGGCGTTGGGGCTTTGGGCGCTGGCTAGGTAGATGGTCGTGGAATCTCTAAACGTGATCTGGCCAGAGCGTTCCTTGGCCAGCAAATCGCGCACTGGACGGCTGGCCCGAAACATGGGCAGCAGCTTGTTGGAAACAACCTTATTCAGGCTTTCGTCATCCTGCATGGCCAGCATGCGCGGCCCAGGGCGCTTGACCACGCTGTAAGCCAGGGCCGCATGCATCACCAGCGTTTTACCCGTCTGGGCACTACCGCACACGCCCACCTCTTCCACATCTGGGTGCGACCATGTGTCCATGATCTCCACGAGATAGGGGTTCACGTCCTTGCGGTAACGCCCGCCGGCATACGGGCCATCCTTAACAAGCAGATTGGCCGCAGCCCATTCCGACAGCGGTTCATAGGGGCGCTTACGGAAGACGTGCCGCTCGCCATCGGTAAAGCGGATCTGCTTCATCAGTCTTCTCCAAGCTCCTCGATGTCTTCATCACTGGCTGCGAACTGGCGGTCAGACGCCCAGGCGTCCATCCAATCCGCAGTCTGCGCAGCCCACCATTTCAAAAGGTCGGGCAACTTGCTTTCGTCGCCATTGACCAGGGCGATAATTTCGCCAGCCTTGCGAAAGCCAAAACTGTCCACCTCCGATTTGAAGAACATGGCCCGCGCGGCCAGGTCCTCCTCGTACTGCGCCCGAGGCATCAAAAGGCCCTGTTCTTTTTCCAACTTCAGGCGGGCGCGCTCAGCGGTGAGGCGCTTGAGGTCGGCATCGGCAGACACTCGGTTGACGGTGGCGTCGGTCAGCGCCTTGTTTTCTGCTTTGGCCAGTGGCGTAAGGTGCAAAGACGCATAGGCCAGCAGCGCGCCGTCTTCAAAAAAGCCCTCGACAGTGGTAGCTACCTTGCCATCGTTAACGTCGCGGCCGAACTTGCTCTTGGAAAGCTTGAATCCTTGGTTGGTCAAAAATTCAACCGCGTCCAGCTGAGTCTTGAGAACTTTCACGGCTGTTCCTCCTCCACCTTGCAGGCGGGCCACCTCATCAGCCACCGCAGCCTTGGCCCGATTGAACGCGGTGATATTGTCCCTAGTGGGGCTCTGCTTCATCAGGCGCTTGGTGTCTTCCTTGGCGCGGATGAGGAACGCCAGATCATTGGCCGAACTTTTTTCGGCCAGCGCCAACAGATCAAGATCATCAGAAACCATGGCTTACTCCGCAGCTGGCGTTGAGGTTGCAACAAACGGCTGGCCTGTAACGGCATGAATAGCCACTTTGCCGGTGTATTCCTGCCACCGCAAAATGGCGCCATCTACGTGCCGGGGGTCAAATTCCATACTGTTGCACCGTCTGGCCAAGCGTTCGCTGGCCATCATGGTGGTGCCGGAACCGCCGCACAGGTCGACCACCAGACCGCCACGGGGAGAGCTGTTGACCATCATGCGTTCAACCAGGGCCACGGGTTTCATGGTGGGATGCTGCTTGGAGGTCTGGGGCTTTGGTACGCTGATGATGGTTGTTGCCATATCTTCGACCAGCACATCCTTGCCGGTGATGCGGAGTACTGAATCGCCGCAGGCTATCTGCCAGACGTTGTCAGCCACCTTAATGACGGGTTCTCCGGCGAAATGCTCAAACAGGGACGTTTGCTTGCGATCGCCGTACCAGGTGTGCTTGCCGGTTGGCTTCCAGCCGTAGAGCACCGGCTCGTGCTGCCAGTGATAATCGCCGCGACTGAGCACCAGCTGGTTCTTACGCCAGATGAGCACGGCAGAGAGGTAAAATCCCGCGACATGGAACGCCTTGCGGAACGCCATGCCGTCTCCGGCCTCGCTGTGCGCCACATATATGGCCCCGCCGTCGCGCAGAATATCGGAAGCAGAAATCATCAGGCGGCGCAAAAAGGCGTCAAACTGCTCCGGTGACATCCTGTCGTTTTTGATTTTCCCGGCCTTGGACTTGTAATCGACGTTGTAGGGAGGATCTGTCCAAACCATGTCGGCCTGCTCGCCGTCCATAAGGGTGGCCACATCGGCAGGCTTGGTGGAATCGCCGCACATCAAGCGGTGCATACCCAACAGCCAGACATCGCCCTGGACGCTGGTGGGCACTTCCGGATCGCCCGGGTGAGCGTCCGGATCTTTCTCCGTATCCGCAACCGTGCCTGCCAGGAACGAATCCAGCTCGCGATCTGTAAAGCCGGTGAACGACAGATCGTCCAGCTCCTGCCGTAGTTCGGCCATTTCCATGCGCAGGGCATCGTCGTTCCATTCGGCCCAGGTAGCACTGCGGTTAACCAGCAGCCGGAACGTGCGCACCTGCGTGGCGGTCAGATCATCCTGAACAATGACCGGCACCTCCAACATGCCGAGGTCGCGCGCAGCCTGGAGGCGCAGCGCGCCGTCGATAACCTCACCGTCAGCCGTCACCAGCAACGGCACGCGAAAACCCCACTGGCGCAGGGCATCCTGCATTTTTGGCAGGGCCTTATCCTGATCCTTCAACGCGCGGTCATAAATGCGCAGCCGCCCCACCGGCCAAATTGCAACTTGAAACTGATCCACTGTTCATCCTTTCGTTTAACTATTCAGTGCCATTTTTACCCACTGACCATTGCGACGCAGCCATGTGAACAACGCGCAATAATCGTCCAACGGCCAACGCTCATGTCCTGTGAGCGTGAAATCATCCCCATCCGGTACAGCCTCCACTCCTACGCGGCGCAGAATGGCCAGACTGTCCAGGGGCCCTACTGCGGTAGACAGCAACTTTGAGATGCCCGGCTCTGGTCGTGGGGGCCTGCGCTTTTTTTGCGCAGGCTGTTCGGCTGCCACTTCCGACTGCGCTTCGGGCACTTCGATCGGCGGCGCGGGCTGCTCCACCCGAGGCTCTACCTGCTCCGCCCTATTTTCGCGCGCCCCTTCCTGCGAGGTCATGTCAGGCGCTTGTCCTGCCGGCATAGCCAACTGGAGGCCCTCTGGAATACCTGCCTGTACCCACAGACGCAGGTCGAGGCCTGCGCCAAAGGCCTCGCCCGCATCCTTGCCCATGGGCACAGGCCAGCGCCGTGCACGGGGAAATGTGGCCCGCCAGCGGGGCCAGCCCTCCGCGCCAGCCTTGTCGCAATCGAGCGCCACCAGAATGCAGCTGGCGTTCTTCAACCGCTCGTATACGGCGGTGGACATATTCCTGATGTTGCTGGTCATGGACGCCAGGCAGCTCGTCAGGTCACCGGCAACAGCGTGGAGCATGTAGGAATCCATCTCGGTTTCCTGAACCACCACCACGCCAGTATCGTGCTGCGCCGTGCAGGGCAGCCACAGCAGATCCATGCTGCTGCCCTCGACCACATGGTATTTGTGCTCTGGCCGGAACTCTTGACGGTCGACATCCAGGCGGCGAATGCGCACCCGCTCGACCAGATCGGCACCGTCCGGCCCGTGCACGATCTGGGGCACAATGATGCCGCGTGGCAGCCACAGCTTTTTGGGTTTGCCGTTGTCCTTGAGCACCGAGGGCAGCCCCCAGCTTTCACGCGGGCGGATGATGCAATTCTTGCCGCGCTCGCCGGGGTTGAACCCCAGGCGGTAGCGCTGCACGGCGTCTGCATCCAGCCCGCGCGCCGCCAGCCAGGCCATGTGCTCCGGCGCGCGCAGCAGGCACTCCGTCCCCCAGGTCACCAGCTTGGCGGCATGGATCTGCCACTTGTCGCGGTCGACACCCTCCAGCTGGCCAAGCTGACCGCTCACGGCCTGGAAAGGCTCAACGATCTTTGACTTGGGTATTGCTGGGGCTTTCAGGTTGGCCACAGGGGCCACGCCAACACGCTTGCAGGCATCGCCGTAGCTCATGCTGGCGTAGTCGCGCAGCAGCTGGATGCCATCACCCTTGACGTCGCACTGACGGCACCAGTAGTAGCCGCGCCCTTCCTGCTCATCGGGCCAGATGCTGCATCTGTCTTTTCCACCGCAGCAGGGGCAGGCCGAAGCCCATTCCTTGGCGGTTTTTTTTGCCGGGTTAAACCCAAGCTCACGAAAGAGGTCAACAATATCTGCTGGCATGCTGTTTTCCTGAAAGGTCCTAAAGGTCCTGTTAAATATCCTACTTCTATCTTTCTATTTTCATTTACTTTTTTTAGAACAGGACAATATGACAAAAACACGGAATAGGGTTCAAAACCCCAATTGTGTTAAACGCATTGACCCCCCTAGGGAGTTGTCCTTTTGTCATGGCGCACCTATCCCACTGATATAAAATAGAATTTTTGCAGGCCCTTTGCCCCTGAAATGTCATGGCAACGGCATAAGCTCCTGACCGCATGGCTATTTGGAGGCAGGGCGCATGGCCTCTCCATCGGTAGAGAAGTCGTAGCCAAAGTAGTAGGTGTGCCCACCGACCTTACGGCGCTCCACTTTGGCCGAGAGTTGACGGCCAAAAAGGTGCATTGATGGCACGGTTTTGGCCGAAACGTACTTCTTGTGCCAGACTCGGTAGAGCTCGTAGACCTCGGTGGCGCTGAGCCTGTATTCGGCATCGGCCTGTTCCAGGCACTGGTCGATGAAGAGTTGCATGGTGTCCTCATCTACCCGGTAGTCAGCAGTCCACTGCGTGATGGCCACCGGAGGTATAAGGCCATCCTTCTGGAACATGAGGCAGCCGCGCACCAGCCAGGCGAGAATGCCAGGAAGCTCATCCTCCAGCAGTTTCTCCAGCTTGGGGTTGCGCGGACGGTCGTATTCGCCCTTTGGTTGGTCCACAAAGCGGTAGGGGAAGTTGATCATCCGCAGGCGCTCCCAGAAGGCGGAGTCGTGGGCAGGCGCGCGCGGAAGAAAGTTGGTGAGCAGGAACAGGGTATGGGTGGGACGAAACTCGGTGTTTTCCCTGTCCCACAGATAGCGGCCCGTGAGAGAATCAGAGCCGGAGAGCAGCTTGACCTGCGAGGTACTGAAGCGGCGGTTTTCGTTTGTTTCCGAAGCCCACACAACGCGCAGACCGTTCAGATTCATGATGGTGGGGCTGGCGCTGTCTGGATCTTTAGGCACGTTGCGATCCAGCAGCATCTCTGCCGGCACAGGCCCCATGTATGGGCCCAGCACTTTTTTGAGGGTCTCCATGATGACCGTTTTACCGTTACGGCCACGGTCACCATAGAGCATAAGGAACAGAGGCTCGGTGCTCATGCCGGTGATGGCATAGCCCAGCACCTTTTGAACATAGTCGATGACGCCGTCATACGCGCCGAGGATCTCGGACAGGCTCTGCTCCCAAACAGGGGCTGGGGTATTGAGGCCCGTCCATTCCACAGGGCAGGCACGGCGCATGTAGTCGGTTGGTCGGCCAGCGCGGTGCTCGCCAGTGCGCAGATCCACCACGCCGTTGGTCACCCCCAACAGCCATGGGTCTTTGTCCCATACGTCAGGCTTGGTGATCAGCGGCTCCAGGTTGGCCAGCGTGAATTTGATGCAGGCGTTAACGCCCTTGCTTGAGTTGAGGTAGCCAGCCCGCTTGCGCAGCCGCTCGGCTGAACCAGAAAACTTTGCGCCAAGGGCTTCATCGCCAGAGTCCACAGCATCCTGGGCAAGCTTGTCATAGTGCGCGGCGATTTCCCGGTACTTGAGGCCTACTTCATCTACTGACGCCTCGACCCGGTGGATGTGCGTGGGCTCCCACTGCTGGCCAGTCCAGCGGTACCAGGTCTTGACCTCTGGGACATAGACAAGCTTGCCTCGGAACAAGGCGCTGTGAAGGATGCCGTCACCCTTCTCGGCGAAGCCTGCGCACTTGGCCACAAAGTCCGGCGTGATTGCCTCAGCTGGTGGGGCGTCTGCCTGGACGGTAGCCTCTTCTTCCTTGACCTTGGCGTTGACCGCCGCTGCCATTGCCTCTAGGGCGGACTTGTTATCAGCCGTCATGACGCACCTCCACCACCTGGGCGAGCGCGGCCACGAATACTTTCAGACTATTGCTGGCGCCGTTTTCTTCCCAAATTCCCACCGAACAAAACCCAAAAAATCCCCGACACTTCGGGGCCGGTAACCCGCCCCTCGAGCGGGGGGCATGGAAGGACCCGTGAAACACTACCGGGCGGGCAGTCGGCCATGACCTTTTGCCCTGTCTTCTTTGAAGAAGGGGTGCGGGGAGGGGCGCGGGTGCCCCCCCCTGAGCGCCGGCTGCGCCGGCGACATAGGAGGCACCCGCCACCTGGCCACGTTGAAGGGCACAGGAGCTACCTGAAGCCTCCTCACGGCTGATAACTTGGGTGCTATGATGGAAGTAGGGCTGGATACTGTAGGGCAATCGTTGAGAAAAAGGATAGGCGGGCGCTCCCGCCCGAATGCATGGCAGGGAGGAATGGGCATAAGGGGCACGAAAGCTTCTGGCAAGCAATCCAGCGCCCCAAACAAGGGACAGGGAAGGGACAAAAACTAGAAATAAACAGAAAAAGGACTCATGCAAATCATGCATAAGTCCTTGAAATCTATATGGTGCCGAGGGACAGAATTGAACTGCCGACACGGGGATTTTCAGTCCCCTGCTCTACCAACTGAGCTACCTCGGCCCATAGGGCCTGCCGCCAGAGCGTTTGCTCTTTCACAGCGGCTGGAAAAG
>Ga0268360_1000878_pt1 | contig 39455 bp, 28 predicted proteins | sample BioMet11_FD_192465 | JGI IMG/M metagenome (GOLD analysis project Ga0268360, IMG submission 192465) | Sewage microbial communities from Oakland, California, United States - Biofuel 11 (Illumina Assembly) | ecosystem: Engineered > Wastewater > Sewage > Unclassified | place: USA: California... | reverse complement strand
TTAAATTGATTTCTTGTTGCCATTTTTTACTAATTTTGTAACTTAATTTTTAATTAAAAGTGGTCAACGTATTTCAGGCATTGACAAGTAGGTAGTAGGAGAATAAATTCTATGTGCCCTAATGTGCCTATTGTGGTTCAGAAAAAACAGTAAGCAGTAAGTAGAAGGCAATAAACAGAAAGCAGTAGGCAGTAAGGAGTAGGTAGTAGGTAGTAGGAGAATAAATTCTATGTGCCCTAATGTGCCTATTGTGGTTTAGAAAAAACAGAAAGCAGTAGGTAGTAAGGAGTAAGCAGAAAGCAGAAAGCAGAAAGCAGTAAGCAGTAAGCAGTAAGCGAATAAATACCATGTGCCCTAATGTGCCTATTGTGGTTCAGAAAAAACAGTAATGAGAAAAAATGGGATAAACAACGGGTAAAATGAGTATTAATAAAGTGTTTTTAAAAACGGAGGAGCATTTATTTAAAATCTCCCAGAACAACTACCTTATCCGAAAGTGAAATACCTCCGGGATTGATTCCGGGTCCTCCTTCCGGTATAGCACAGTTTAATTTGGAAAAGTATGAAACCCATTCCGGAATTATTTTATTCGTTTTCGGACTTATAAATGTCATGGGCTTTAATTCAAATAATGGCGATCCGTCATCATTTTTAAAAAGTTCGTAAATCAATTCCGAGCAATAATAGGAATCATCGCCCAGGGTATAACAATCGTCATAGGACTTGCCGATAAAATCCGGATAATGTAAAAGAGCATAGTTTTTGGTAGCGGAATATTGTTCTTTAACGCGGGCAAGTGTATTTCCGGAATGGGATGCCGTTCTACTCAAAAACGAATCAATAAGAGTTAATTTAACTACCGGAGAAACGGCTTCCAGAATCCATAATGCATTATTATGTGAAATAACGATGCCGCAATGGGTATAGTTGCGGCTATGGTACGATTGGGTAACTCCGGCAATGGCCCGGCATAAATCGCCACAATCGTATTCCTGAAAGATGATATCCCCGGGCTTCGCTTCTGTGACGCATAGCTGAGCCCATAAGGTAAACGGAAAACTGAGTAGCATAATAAAAAGGACGCTCTCTTTCTTCAGAAATCGCCGGTTGTTTCTTTTTTTATTAATCATTTTTAACCATTTTTATCAGGCAATAAAGAATATTCCGATGGAACACCGGGTAATTATATTTTCTTTACATAACATCTTCTTCTTTTATGCTGGATATGTTCGTAATTTTTCCAGTTTGTTATTACATTTTGATTCGTTTCGAATATACCGGTAGTTTCCAATTGAGTAATGCCTGCTTTCATCATTTCTTCCTGGAGCGCCGATATTAAAACTACAGCAATGCCCGCATTTTGATAATCCTGTAAAACACCAGTGAGTAACATGTCTACAACCTCGGGCTTTTTCAATGCCTTTAAAATATGGAATATCCCCAATGGAAATAAATGCCCGTTGGCTTTCTGCATGGCTTTGGATAAGGAAGGCATGCCTACAAAAAATCCTATAGGTTGTCCGTCTTTCACCGCAATTTTAATGTAGCGGGGATTTAAAATTTTAAAATATTTATCGGCATAAAGCTGTATTGTCTTCTCATTAAAAGGAGACACATAGGGTAGAAACTGAAACGCTTCGTTTAATATTTCAAATATTTTTTTAGTGTAAGGTTTAAGCTCGGAAATAGAAGAAAAATTAAGAACTTCCACTCCATATCTTTTCTTTATCATTTCGGCGCCACGCCTTGCTTTGGTTAATGGCGCTTCGGTAATGGTTAAACGAAATTCGATCCAGTCGTTTTCTTTTTCAAAACCAAGTTTCTCGAAATGCTCCTTATAATAAGGCAGATGATATACCGAGGCAATGGAAGGTAAATAATCGAATCCTTCGATTAGCAAACCTTGCGTATCGAGGTTGGTATAGCCTAACGGACCGTGAACGTATTCCATTTGCTGTTCTTTAAACCAGGCAATGGCTGTAGCAATTAATTTTTCGCTTACTTCGTAATCATCAATAAATTCAATACGATTTATTCTTCCGAACCGTTGGTTTATTTTATCGTTATAATTCCGGTTAATAATGGCTCCGATACGTCCCACACATTTTCCATCTTTATAGGCCAGAAAAAATCGTGAATCACAAAAATCATTGGCAGGATTATCTTTTGTCAACGATTTAATCTCTGCATTTTTTAAAGGCGGAACCCAGTATTTATTGCTTTTATATAAATCGAACTGAAAATTAACAAACTGCTTTCTGTCCAGTTTTGTTTTTACTTCTTTAATTGTTATGGCCATAGTGAATGATTTTATAAAAACCGTTTCAGCAGTTCAGTTTTATTCCTTTTTTCCGCAAAGCGGATTCAAAATTGTTATCAAATGGGAATAATTGTTTTTTGTAACGGTACTGTTATACATAAAAGTGTTCAAATTTAGTATAATTGTGTGAGGCGAATCCGGGTTTGCTGAAAAACTTTTTAAAAATCATAAAAAGATTAAAACCGGATGCCAAAAATAGAAAAAAGCAGGGTATAAACCAAACCTTTCCAATAGCATACATGGATAGGCGTTGAACCTCGCTGGAGTTTATTTTGATTGCATATGATAAAAAGCATTTTCCGCTTAGCCGGGATATCGACGTTTACATCGGAATAATCAGTCAATAGTTTTTTCTTAATCTAATGATATGATCAGGATGATGCGATAGATGCCCGGTGGACTTTTTCTCTTATCTTTATTAAAAAACTATCCTGCCTTTGCTTTATTATGGATTTACAGAAAGCGATTTATTATTTTTTATACCCATATAAATTATACAAGGTCTGTTTATAACATATTAATATCCATAAAATTTTAGATATTTTTCAATATTTGATTGTATATATTCAGCACTGTGATTACCAGGGAATATATAATTTTGAGAATTTATGCCTTTTCCTTTCAATATTTTATGTAGAACTGAACAACCTTCATAAAAATTACCTTCATCCTTATCTCCGGCATCAAGATAGACATCCATATCAGAAAAAATATTATTATTTTTTGCAATATATATTGGATCGTATTTTTCCCATACGTCCATGTCTTTAAAATAGGGTTTATCTTCTTCTTCAAGTTTCAATTCCAAAGCAGGCATATGTCCTCCTGCTTTTGAAAACATGTGCTGATGTCGAAATGCATTATGAAGTGCTGCATACCCTCCTGCAGATGCTCCTCCTATATATCTTCCTTTTCTATCTTTTATTGTATTGAAAGTTTTATCTGTTAATGGAACTATTTCTTCAATAAAGTAATCTTCATACATTCCTAAATTTATGATTCTATTATTGTTTCCGGGATCAGGTATCTCTTTACAGATTAAAGATGAATTCAACCCCCGGCTGTTTTCAATTCTTGGACATGCAATTATTATAGGTTTAATTTCTCTATCTTTTATCATCCGATCTGCTATGGTGTTTATACCTGTTTCAAACATTATATTTTCATTACCACTTCTTCCATGCAGAAAATATAATACAGGCAGGGGAGTAAGACTATTATAACCTTCAGGTAAATATACCAGCATTGGCATCTCTTTACCAAGAATATCGCTATAAAAATTTACTTTTTCTACTCTTAATTTATTCATTGCTACAAAAATATATTTATTAATTTGTATGTTAATTTTGCTATTTACAATAGAATGTATTCAAGCTGACACATAACGACAACGTGAAAGCGGGAGCAAAGACTAAATACAAAACCGTCCGTAACTACATGTATATATCATTTTTCTTTGTTCTTATCCAATTGTCTGGAAGTTACAATATCCTGCATGTTTTCCAAAGCCCAATCTACCAAGTTGCTAAGAGGTATCATAAGTCCTTTTCCCCTTTCTGTAAGACAATATTCAACTCGTGGCGGTACTTCAGGATACACTTTTCTGTCAACTAAGCTGTCAGCCTCTAACGAGCGCAAGGTAACAGTGAGCATTCGCTGTGAAATATCGCCAATGGATTTATGAATATCGCTAAAACGCATTATCCCATTTGCTTTCAACGTTACAAGAACTAATAGTGACCATTTATCACCAAGCCGGCTAAGGATATCCCGGATAGGACAATTCCCCACATGTAAAAAAGTTTTCAATTTTTTTTTGAATTTATTGTATTGCAAGTCAGCATTACTTACCTTTTTGTAACTTCATTACCAAAAAGTTAGTTCTTGCATGACAAAATTACAAGTTGTATGTTTGCAGCACAAAAGTAATCAAATTACCAAAAGTAACTATTGTATTAATTATAAAAAATTTGAACTATGGCAAAGAAAGTAGCATTATTAGTGGTAAACCCTGTAAATGGGTTTGGTTTATTCCAGTATTTGGAATTATTTTTTGAAAATGGCATTTCGTACAAAACATTTGCAGTAGCCGGGACTACACAAGTAAAGACCAATTCAGGAATCAGCATGCAAACAGATGATGTAATTGCGAATCTAAAGGGACACGAAGAGGAATACGATGCTCTCGTTTTTTCCTGTGGCGATGCAATTCCAAAATTCAACGAAAATGCAGCAAAGCAATTCAATCAAGATATGCTAGCTGTTATTAAAACCTTCGACGACAAGGGTAAGATATTGGCAGGTCATTGTGCAGCAGCCTTGATTTTCGATAAACTCGGAATAGGTAAAGGTAGAAAAGTTGCATTACATCCGTTCATTAAATCAATAGTAAAGGGATGCATAGGAACCGATGAAAAATCGGTTATTGACGGGAATCTCTATACTGCTCAAACCGAACAAACCATCAGTTCTCTTATGCCGGATCTTTTGAAAGCATTAAAATAAGCGCCACGATTTGTTTAATCTTATCTTAAACCCAAAAGATATTGTTGATAACAAAACGATGATACAGATGCTTAACGAACTGCTGGGGCTGACTAAAAAATATTTTTTATTTCATTTTTCTTCTTTGTGGTACTTTGTGTGTACTTTGTGATCTTTGTGATTTAATACTTTAAAATTTAACCACAAAGGACTCAAAGGGCTTCACAAAGGTGTCAAAGGTTTTTAATCAGCCCCTTACCTATTAGATTGACAGTTGGCTTTTAATTTTCTATTATCAGTCAAATAAAATCAATCCATTTACACATTAAACAGCAAAAAGAAAAAGGCATTTCATTCATACTTTAATGTCTCTATCAGCTTGGTTTTATGTGTTTTTATTATTAAAAACAATATAGCCAATAGCGTAAAAGTAACACTAACAAGGAATGTTTTAAGAAAAATTAAAAATCCTATATCCACTCTGAACTGAAAATTATTAAGCCATTTATTCATTATTAATAATGTAATTGGTATAGCCAGTATATTTGAAATAAACACAATCCGGATTTCTTCTTTAGCGAGAAGTATAAACGTGTTATTTAGCTTTGCTCCGAACAATTTTCTAATACTAATTTCTTTTGTTTTTTTCTTTATCTTAAACAGAGTCAATCCAAAAAGACCCAGTAATGCAATAATGCATGTGATTATTGAGTAAATGCTGAAACTGCTTTTCAAATCCAACTCAGATTTGTATAACTTCTTAATATGATCTTTTAAAAACGATATATTTAACTCAAAATCGGGCGATAAACCTTTACAGGCATTTTTAATGAACTCAATAGTTTCTTCCTTATTTGCCGCAGATATTTTAATCTGAATCACTCTTCCTTTACCGCAATAAAATACTAAAGGTTCTATTTTATTGTGTAATGATGTATAATTGAAATTATAAACTACTCCAACTATTATTTTATGTCCTATTGATTTACCAACCGGATTTTTTATGCCATAAACGTTACAAGTTTCCTCGTTAATAATGCAACTTTTATTACTGTCTGTTTTTAGATCATTCGAAAAGCATCTTCCCTCCTTAAGTTTTATTTTATATAAAGCCAGGTAATAAGGATCTATGGAATTAAAATAACAAAGCTTTTCAACGGCACCTATTTTAATTGAGGATTTGCAGAATCCATCTCCTAATAATCCATCTGAAAAAGAAATGCTTTCAACTCTTGGATTTTTAAGCAGAATATCTTTCAGCATTTCATTCTTGTCTTGCAGTGTTTTGTTTAAGTCGAAGGAAATTACATTTTCATATTGAAAACCCAAATCTTTTTTGAAAACAAACCCGATCTGTTTTTTTATAATGAATGTAGAATTCAATAAAACTGCTACGATTACTAATTGGAACACAAGTAGAATTTTCCGCTGAGTTCCACGTGAACTTAAAACAGATTCGTTTTTTAAAGTTTTTATCACATTAATTTTTGAGAGAAAAATACCCGGAATCAATCCTGCTATTATACCGACAACAACAATACCGATAAAATAATAGCAATACAATAACGATCTGTTTAAGGATGTATCAATAGACAAATTTAAAAGACTACTCAATTGAGGTAGCAACAACTCAATAATTGATAAGGCAATGATAAAAGAGATAAATACAACTCCAAGAGTTTCAAATAGAATTTGTTTAATTATTTGTGTCCGTCCGGCTCCGTTTACTTTCCGGATAACAATTTCTTTAATCCTGCTTCCCGATATTGCCGTAGACAAGTTGATGTAGTTTACTATTACAATGAATAATATTAAAATGGAAACAGCCAGGTATATAAATACTGTTTGCAGATTGCCATGCTTAGTGCCATCGTATTTATTGTTTTTGTAATCAAAATACACTTTTTTTAGCGGTTGTAGATTCAATATAATTTTGCCTTCACTGGTTTCCATCCTTGAATCTTTAAGAATGGAATTTATTTTTGCTTCGGTTTTCTTGATATTTGCTTTTTCAGATATACTTAAATAAGTCAAACTACCCCATGCGCCACAATTGAACGCATCATCTCCGGTGTGTCTGAGCGTTTCTATTGAAATAAATGCGCTGGCCTGAATGTGTGAGTTGTAAGGAATATCTTCCATGATACCTGTTATGGTATAAATGCTCCCATCTTTATCATGAATTGTTTTTCCTATAGGTGAGCGATTTCCGAATAATTTATTAGCCGTAGTTCTGTTAATAACTATGGAAAACGGATCATTTAAGACATTGACAGGATTGCCGGATAATAGTTTGAATGAAAAAACCTTAAATATTTCAGGATCGGTGTAATATGTTTTACTAATCTCAACTTCCTGATTGTTATTTTTAATCGTTAAGTCTTTTAAACTAAACCTAACAATTCCTGTTATTTCCGGAATTTGATTCTTTAGCTTTTCTCCAAAACAAAGGGGCGTAACCCCATAACCTCCCGAATGAATACGATAAATATTTGCTGCATTTTTGTGAAATCTATCAAAGCTTAATTCCTGATAAACAAATGTTAAAATAATGGTGAGTAAAAGGAAACCGGAAAGGAATCCAATAAGATTTATGGAATAAAATAAACGATTCTTTTTTGCACTTCTTAGAGAAGAATATATATAATGATAAAACATAACCACTGGGTTTAGTTAATAAATAAATTATTTGAAATGGGAAAATGGCTTGGATAAAGCCTTCTTATTTATTAGGAGTGGTGATGATATTCTTCTGTTTCCGAAGTATAATGCAATGAAACCCGGAAATCTTGCCTTATTATTTTTAAATCAATAGAATCAGATTGAAATAATCGATGACGAGTTAAAGATAATCGCATCTTTTGGTTATAGACATTCTGAAAAAGTTTTTCATCAGTAAAATTAAATACTGTGAACTCCAAAATGGGTTTAATAGTAGAATTAATTGTTATTACTAAAAAATCATTACATCTATTTAAATCGAATGATTGACAGAAAGAGTTACTATCCGATATTTGTTCCTTTTCTTTTAGTTCGGAAAAAACAATTAACAGAGTACAGAATATAAATAAACTATAAAATAGTCTTCTCATGCTTACAAAAATACAAATTTAATCAATCATTGGCCTTGTCTTTTTTTTTCTGGCGGCTAACATAATAGCATTTTATTCATCGTTTTTGCGTACAAATGTAAAAAGAAAGAAATAATAGCCAACAATTTGTTGAAAAACATTATAAAACCGGAATATCCAAATGATGAATAGAACCGGGGTGAACTAAATCGTTTTACTTTGGAAATTCCTTTTAATTATGTTCACCATTGCATCACAAATCTGTGCATTCTGGTTGATGTCAGGCTCCGGAATATTCAAAGATGCGTCAATCATTATTTACCAAATCTCATTTGGATTCATAAAATCGTATTATCATAATTCAATTTTATGATTTTTTTTCTTTTTTAAAGTATGACGCGTATATCCTTTGGAATGGATACTAATATTTCCATCTACTTCAAATACTGCCTGATCGACTTCACTGATATTCTCTGCACCATGTTCCCGTATGGCTTCCTCCAGTTCTTCACGGCTTAATTGAATCTTGGCTAAATTTTGTTCCAACAGTCGTCCCTTATAAATAAGCAATTGGGGATGACCTTGAATAGATTGACTGAAATATGGAAATTTATACAATGCTTTTTTGAAAATGTAATTCACAACAAATAAAGATGCTGCAGCAATAATTCCTCCCAACAAGCTTGAATCGGAACCAACCATTGCATTTTGAACGGAATTACTTATCAGTAAAACAAAAACTAAATCTAAAACGGATAATTGCGCAAGTTCTTTCTTCCCAAATATACGAATGGCAATAATGATAAACAGATAGACAACAAAACAACTTACGATTATTTTCCCATAACCTAAAACAGAGAGCATATTTTTTATACTTTAATTTAACATAATCAATAATTTAAACGTATCATAAAACGTATATTCAATAATATTCTCACGGTTGCACCCAACGGTCGGGGCTATACGCCGTGCAGAATATTGTGGACGAGAATCTATCGCCCGTTACAAAATTGGCCAGCGAGAACAGAACTTGCAAATTGCGCTGAAACCCGCATGACGTACAATCACTTATTGTGCTTAGTCCTTATTTCTCTTCATGCCTTTTTTATAATTCTTTATTATTTTTCCAAATTCTTTATCCTTTTTTCGTCTCTCTTCCGCTGTTGATTCAAAATGTGCTTTCTCTCTTTCCATTTTCAGGTAATTTTCATACGACGCTTCGTCTATTTCTCCTTTTTCTACGGCTTCAATAACCGAACAACCTATTTCGTTGGTGTGTGTGCAATCTTTGAACTTACAATATTGAGAAAGGTCAACAATTTTGCCGAAAGTGATTTCCAATCCACTGGCTGAATCGGCAATACCTACTTCTCTCATCCCCGGATTGTCAATTAATATTCCGCCATTTTCTAAAACAATTAATTCCCTGTGGCTTGTAACGTGTCTTCCTTTATTTGTACTCTGGCTTATTGTATCAGTTCGCATTACAGTTTTGCCCGAAAGATTATTTAATAGTGTGGATTTTCCCACACCCGACGAACCAAGCATGCAATACGTTTTACCTTGCTCAATAAACCTATTAATTTCCTCATATCCATCCTGAGTTTCGTTACTTATAGCAATTATTGGAACATTTTCAATCCGGGTTTTTATGTTTTCCAATATCTCAGAAATCTGATCCCGATTTACTAAATCCGTTTTACTTAGCATGATTATAGGACTTACCTTTGATGAGTTACAAATGGTTAGATATCTTTCCAGCCTGTTGATATTAAAATCCCTGTCAATGGCCTGGACTAAAAAAGCATAATCAATGTTTGTTGCTATTATCTGAATTTCTCCAAATTGTCCAACTGCCTGCCTTTTAATGATTGAGAATCGTGGTAATATTTTGTGAATTATTGCAAATTCAGCGTCATAAGTTATCAAAGCAACCCAATCTCCAACGGCTGGAAAATCTTCACGACTTCTTGCAGCAAAACGCATATTACCAATTATCTCCGCTTCAAATTCACCCGTAGTTGTCCTGACTTTATACCGTTCCTTATGTTCTTCAACAACCCTTCCTATCTCAAAACTTTTAAGATTATTGTCTATCCTGAATTTCTCAAGTTTGTTATTATATCCAAGGTCTTCTAATTTCATTATTTTATCTATTATGCAGGATGTTTTTAGTATTAAACACAGAAGCTGCCAAAGCGCATGGGCGTGGTTAGGCAACGTAGTTGTTTATTAATGTTTAAACTGAGTGTCGGTTATCCGTTTTTCTTTATAAGGAAATTGCTTTTCAAATTCAATTAATTCATCGGGATGAGTCTCGAATGCATTGTCTTCGAAAAATCTCCCTTTTACATTAGCCAATCCATTGCGTTGCAGCTCTAATGCCATAAATGGTTCAAAGTTTTGATAATCTTTCGTTGTTATGCTATATTCCTGTGCATTTCTAAATCCGAAACGATGATAATATTCCGGATTTCCAAAAAGAATCATGCCCCGGTGTCCTGATTCTTTTGCCACTTTAATTGATTCATTTAAAAGTTTAGAACCTATTCCCTGCTTTTGAAATTTTGGCAATACGGATAAAGGTCCTACACACAAAATTTCATGTTCATTATTAAGTGAATCTACAACTTTAGCTTTTGTTGATATTATGTGCCCAATAATTTCCTTTTCAAAAATTGCGATAAGGTCAAGATTGCTGATATAACTCTTGCTATTTCTAAGGGTATGCAAAACCAAATGTTCATCGCATCCTGGCTTATATAGATTCCAAAATGATTCTCTGGTAATATTTTCTGTCTGGGAAAAATCCTTTTCTGTTGTTCTTTGAATACGTACTTCCATAATTGTTATTGTTCTAATCTTTGTGTTTTTTACAATGTTGCCTGACGTAATAGCGTTTTATTCAGTTTCCATGCACAAATATAAATAGAAAGAGGCAATAGCCAATAAATTATATCCGGATTATCCAATGTTTTCTTTGCGGAATTACAAATCCAACCATATTGGGGACGAATCCCGATATTTTATTGTAAAAGCTTAGCTTGTGGTATTTATTATTTCTTTTCTTTCTTTGGAATGAAATAAATAAACCAGATAAAGAATAAAAACCATAATGCTTCCTTCCAGTCGCCTTTTGTAATTGCAGGCGTACCAAGAAAGCCGAGAAATCCAAAAAATCCCTGTGTCCATTTAATGTCTTTCATTTGTTATAAATTTTTTCTTAGGTGATAGTAAAATGATATTTTCCACTCTGCCGGATTACAATTACGGATATTTGATATCATTTAACCGGATTAAATTATTGCTTCTTATGGTTAAAAATTCTATGATTAGTCTTTTTTTCTGTTGTTTTTAATTTCAGTACACCATTTCCAATTTCAAAAGGAAAGGTATAACAGCATAATACCGGATTTCCTCTTACTCTTCCGGGAGTCCATTTTAAATTAGGCTTCAATGCTTCTATTATCTTATTGCTTATCAAAGTATCTGGCGATCTGAGAATAAAATAATCGTATGTATTGCCTATGCAATCAACAACCAAAGAAATAACCAATAACCCATCTTTATGAACAGGTATTTGATTTAACGAATCATTAAGTATTCTTTCTAATTCGTTATTTTCTAAATTATATTTAGGCATTTCTTCACATATTATGAAAGTTTCATGACTTGAACTATCACATAAGGGATCTATCTTTTTCCCTCTTTGATTTTGAGCATCGACATTATTATAAAAAAAAGAAAATAGAACGATGAAAACTAAAAACTTATTCATATAGCCTTATTTTAATGGTTTATAATTTAATACTTAGTGCTTAGTTTCGCTGTTGTTATATATAAAACCGGTAATTGAAACAATCCGGCTAAAAGTACAATCAATGGATTTTCATAAGTTTTTTTAATATGATTGATCGGGTATAAGAGGCTTTCCCCATCAATTCAGATGGTGGGGCAGTATACTTTTTTTGGACGTAGTTATTTAATTATTAATTTTTTATAAATACAATCATTCGAGTCTTTGAAATTATTAATTTTTTATAAATACAATCATTCGAGTCTTTGAAATTATTATTTTTAAAGTCATTACTTTTAAAACTTATTACTTTCAAAATTGCGACTTTGTCACTTTCCCAAATGAAATCAACCGGATACCAAGAAGTTTTTATAGTTTCGTCATCTGTAAGCCATGCTAAATTATTTGATCTATCGACTAAATTCCAAGTATTTGAATGTAAATTTCTTTTCCAAATTTGAAAACCAATTGGTATGTCGGCCATACCACCCATTTCAATTATATTTATTAAATAGTCTTGTTTTGGAGAAATTTTTGGAATTCCTTCTATATCCGTTATTTCTCCTGTGATTTTATTTATTAAATAACAAGAATAATTTTCATAATATTTACATTCAACAAGGTAAAAGTTAATTCCGGGATAATTACCAATATATCTATATAGTCTTGAATCAATTTCTTCGTTCTCCCAGTTTAAAGTATCTTTAAAAGTCACATTGTTTCTATTCAAAATTGGTAATGTTAAAATTGAATCCTTTTTTATAAAGTTCAAAGAATCACTTACAAAATGGGTAACAAATTTTCTTAGAGCATTTTCGAAATCATTTTTACTTGCTTCTTTAATAATATAATATGCATTGGATTCAATTTCTACTTTCAATGAGTCTGGTATTCCAACTTTTTCGTCTTCTTTAGTTGAAACTTGGCAACTCGCATATAGTGAAGTTAGAATCAAAAATGCAATCACGATTGTTTGTTTCATGTCTCTTCGGTTATAATTATGCTCAACGTCTGTATAACCACCATTATGGCGGTTATTTCGTAGCCTTTATTGCCCCTTCGTTCACAAATATAAAAATATTTTAAATATCCAGATTATCCAATAGACTTTTTTATTTTATCAAATCCCCTGCTAAGCGGCGTTTGTAATGCCGCTTGTAACTTTAGAAGATTTGCAATTTCCTGTTTTTATTTATCTTATTCAAAGTTCTTTTCTATTTTATAGGCTACTCCATACGTTAAAATGCGAAACACCGGCTACGATTTTCGGTTTAAAAATCACCGTCGGTTGTTGTCCGGCATCACAAAAATAAAAAAAATAGTTGGTTGGGGCTTAGAATTAGAATTCGATTGGCAGTATGTGCTTTTTATTTCCATATCCAGTTTTTAGATGGAACAAGTTCATATCACTACCGGGTAACCCGAATTTCTTGTCCTATTTCACAATCCGTTGTTTGTTTCTTGTCAAGTGGGATTTTAATTGTTAAACAAACTATTTATTAGTATGGTAAACGTAAAACGTATGCTTAATTGTAGTATCCTTAATCATCCCTTTTTTAGGGATAAATTTTGGCAATTTACTTAATGTTTTTAAAGCATCTTTTTCAAGCCCTAAGTTTGAGTACTTATAATTTAATCTTTTTGCCTGAATAGTATCAAATCGCACGTCAATAATATTGCCATTTTTGTCGCAATGTATTAGAAAGGGAATCCAACAATTAATTTCCATTTTTTTTGCTGTCTTATTCAATACAAATTCTGAGGCAAAGAATCGCGATAAATCATTAGTAAAGACAGCATCTTTATTCATATCGAATTGATAGGTTTCCATTCCTTTCGTCATTTCTTTATATTCAGACATATCAAGAATCCCAATCAATAATGCGATTGGGATAACTAACATACCTCCCAAATTGGCTCCTATATGCACTTTTATAGAGTACTTAATATGGCCGTATTTACTGCGCAAAAATCCAGATAATAGCCCGATCGATAGCGCCAAAATGATGATGAAAATAAGTTGTAATGAACTAACAGTATGAAGATAACAAAGATGCAAGATAGCAAAAATAAAACTAGTAATTGCTATTGGATACCAAAATGTGATATTTTTTTTGTGATGAGGAAAAAATCTTGATTTAATAAGGTCTTGTATATATCCTCTGAATAAAACTTCTTCAATGACTGGTGCGCAAATTACAACTAAAAATACTTTTCCAATAGGATTTATGTTCTTGTCACCCAAAATAATATTGAAACCAGATTTTTTAATAAATATAAAAATCAGACTATACAGAAAGCATATAGCAAGTCCAGATAAGAACGGAAACTTTTTAAGAAAGGAACCCTCATTCTCATTAGTAACTTTTAGGAAATGATCTTTAAGATTGATTCCAAGCAAATATTTCAGAGCCAAAATAATTAACAATAAGCATCCTATATAACTTACTATTGTAGCATAAAAAAAAGAAATTGGTAACAATCTACTTCCCCCAAAAATAATAGATATGCATACAATGCCAATTATTAAAGCAATGTCCTTTCGAATTTTTAAATCTTTCATTTAGCCGGTTTTATTTAGAGGAATATAAAAAAATTAAATTGTTTATAGCAGTTGCGTGTGCCCTGCATGAGTAGCGCACACCTATTTAAAGCTTTATTAAAAGTTCAAAAATACAAATATATTTTTATAGGCAAAACAATAGGTATTTTTTTCGGAGGGTGCAAATTCCGCTCAGCCGGGCAGATTATATACTTTTCCAGATGTCTTTCGGTTTAAAAATCATCGTCGGTTGTTGTCCGGCATCATAAAAATAAAAAAATAGTTGGTTTGGTCTTAGAATTTGATTAGCAACTGTTTTTATTTAATTCCATAAATCTCTTTTGCATATTGAGAAATTTTGTCAGGTTCTGGAAATAATTGAAACACATCCGTTCCTAAGTAATATAAATCATTAAACATTTCTTTTACAAATCTTATATCAATATCAATTCTTGTAATTTTACTTGGAACCCTGAACTTGTTGTTGATCATGTGCTCATCAATTGAAATCTCTTTTATACCGTGTATTGTAAATACTCCTCTTTGTGCAACAAGTCTATGATTTGAACGGGTAGGAAATAATGCAATTGGGTATTCATTACTAGGTAAACAATTATCATTTTCAGATTTTATAATTGGTTTGCCTCTATCACAATAATTCGGCAAATAATTATTTATGTATTCACCACCTATATAAATCCAGTCTTCTTTGCGACCATAGGATGCTTTATTTAATGAAACAGGGTCTAATATGTAAACACAAGGTTTCTTATTGTTTTTTTTTGTTGAAAGTGCAAAATAAAATGCATAAAGTGGATTTTCTGTCCAGTCAAGCAGTCTCGTTGGTAGACCATAATGTTGCATTGAAAAATACCAATCCCATTCAGAATTAGGTAGGGTATTGCTATATGAAGGCAACATAGTGGTAAAAGTATTTACTAAACTTTCTTCATCACAATTTTTTCTCCAATAAGCACCTGGTAATAGTTTTAAATTCCCATCATTGATTCCTCGATACCAAATAGTATGAATTCCTTTATTACCAACAAACCATTTTTTTCTTATTTCTTTGATTTGCTCTATAAAGTCACTGATTTTTGAAATTGTATATATTTCCATCTTTTGTTTAAATAGTTGCTAACGGTTGGTGGTGTGAAACGTTGGAGTTTTTGGAGCTGCGAACCTATCAATTAATAAGAACTTTGCCAATGGGTGATGCGCTTGCATTACCACTTAAACTCCTGTTTTATATACCGCGTATTGGTGGCAGTTATTTTTTAAATTTTTTATTTAATTCAATTAATAATTTGTAGTACTTATCCTCAATTTGATTACTCTTCAAATTATTAAATAATGATTCTTTCATCTTTTCCAATTCTTCTTTCACCTTTTCTTCACCAATAGGTTTAAGCCATTCAGTAATTACGTGAATTTTACCCTTGGGGTGATCAAAGTGGGGTTCATTCAAATCAATAAGATTTAATTTCATTTTAATCTTATTAAGATATGTTAGAATTGTTTCGGCCTTAATAAAATCTTCGCCTGTTATGACAATTTCGTCATCTAATAATTGGTCATATCTGTACCAATTAGCATAATGATACTCCTTAATATACTCTGCTTGGCGTTCTCTTGCAGGTTTATCTGAATCACTAAGAATTATACAATTTCTATTAGCTAACTCAAGGATTGGAACTATATGCTTTATATCTTTCACTCCCTTTGCATGTGTGAGACCTATTTCTTTTAATTCTTTAAGCTCTTTAAATTTGTCTGGTAGTTTAGAAATAGCTACATGAAATAAATATTTATCCCTCCAACCTTCAAATAGAATATTATAATGCTTTAAATTTTCAAAAACAGAATAACCTAATGCATTAAAAATTACTTCTTCATCAATAATATTTGACTTACCAACTTCTTTAATATTTGTTGATTCCTTAGTCTTTTCAACTATATAATGATTTTCTAAATTATCAGGGTCAATGAGAAATATTGAATGTGTACTAAATATTACAGTATTAGTTTCAGATATTTTCCTCAATTCATCTCTCAAGAATCTTTGCCCCGAAGGGTGTAACCCAATTTCTGGTTCATCTATAATAATAATTGTATCATTAAGTTGATTAGTTTTAACTTTAGCTGAAATCATTATAAGAAATGTCACAAATCTTTTAAAACCATCACTTCGTTGACTGAAATCATAATTATTTTGCTCCTTTATGCCAATCTCTATATTTGATCCATTTAAACTAAGATTGAATTCGATTTCATCATATTCTTTCCATTTTTCTTTAAAAAATAATGAAGAATGCTTTGAAACGCGAAGTAATAAATTATTTATAGCTTTTGTACTTTTTGAAATTGCTAAATCTATTTCTGACTTTATATCTGTAATACTCGCTAAATTAAATAAGTATATGAGAGGGTAACAGATACTTGGATTTTCCTTAAATAGAGCCATGTCAATCTTACTTGGTAAAAGGTTTTCCTCCTTATAATACCAGAAAATTGAATTATTTAATTGATTCTTTAATAATGCACTTATTTTATTACTAATTAATGTACTTATATCTTCAAAACTGGCATCAGCAATATGCTCTATACTAGAATTTAATGCCTTATCTATATTTACAAACTTGTATTTTTTTAATTGAATTAATTTTGCCTCTTCATCAACAAATGAAAAGGATTCTGGACATGAATCCAATATTTTTTTAATATTTTTATTTAAATTATATCCAGATTTCGGGAAGGCCCAATTTAAATAAAGCCTTTTCTTTTTAATAAAATCAATAGAAATTAAACTTTCCGATCTGTTTTTTATAAATGAAATGAGATTTATTTTAGCCTTATATGCTTCTCCTATTATATGATCTTTGTTAACACCAAAAAACAACGGACTTATTTCATCATAAATTTCATTTATCTCATCATCAGTCAATCTAAAGACAAAATAAATATATGATTCGTCAACTGGTTTTTCATCAGGTAATGGCTCTCGAATAAATTTGGAGTCAATAGTAATTGTTGGGTCAATAAAACTTATCGCATTCAATATGTTAGATTTACCACTTTCATTTTTTCCAGCGATGACGTAATAATTGTTATTTAATTTCAAATCTATGTATTTTATTGATTTGAAATTTTTAATCTTAATACTAAAAAGTTCCATTTTAAACTATTGTTTTGATTAATTACAGTCGGTCGTCTTTTATAATTGCCACCAATGTTTGTGCTATGATTAGTTGCCGATTGCGGAGAACTTTCCTGTCGAACTCCACCGCCATTGTTGCGGGCTAAAAACTTTGTTGTCCGCACCAAACCGGCAATTAATTATAGCGACGTGTTGGCATTTCGTTTTTTATGTTTCTAAATATTAAAGGCAACTCAAATTTCATATTTTCGATTGTTGTACTACTATTAGTTCTTTCAAATACTCCAATATGTAACATGTAATTGCAAAAATGATATAATTCATCATCATCAATAAAACCTAACAAACTTTTCAATTCTTTTGCTCTAAATGAGTACCGATTTCCTATTTTTTCCTTAAAAAGCCCCATTTTCCTTTCGAAGTCAGGATTTAATTTTGAGAAGTTTGTAAATATTTCCTTCTTAAAAGTAGTATAAGCTTGTTCAAAAAATCCTTCATTTATTAACTCAAAACGATTCTTTTCATTTTGTTTAATTGGCACTTGGTCAGAATTTCTTAGGTAATAATCAGTTGTTACTGAAATCAATTTTTCTAGAAATAGCAGTATTAACCTCGGAATTGAGTTTTTTGTACCTAGGTTAAAATTGTTTGCAAAGAATTCACTTAATGAGATTGTCTCAACCTTACCTTCTTCATTTTTAAAACACACGTGGTCTGGAAATAATGTTGCAATCAATTGCTTGTTAATATCATCATCGAGATTTGTTTTTCTCGGAAACTTTTGTTCGTATTCAATTGGATTGAATTTTTTTAGAAAATGTTTTTTGATTCTATTCCAAAGTGAGAGCTTTCTTTTTTGTTGATTATCCAATGAAGTATCTATCTCCAAGCTTTTTGTATCAACCACCACCTTTAAAGAGGATATATTAAATACTTGCTTGTAATTAGAATAAATCCTTTTAGCAATAAATTCTCTTATATTTTCCGCAGACCACGATAAATCAATTTTTTTTGATATTACTTTGTCATAACCACCTATATTTTCAAAGGATAATTGTTTGAATAAATCATCACGAAGAAAAAATTTAATCTCAATATTGGATAAAGTTTCATATTCTCTTTCAACCGAAATTAGTGCTTGTAATAATTTTAATTGAATCTCAACTATTGACTGACTAACAAACTCGTCTAGTCTGTCAATTAATATAATAACATTTAACTCGTTTTGTATTAAAAATTTGTTTATCTCAGTTTTGTATTTGTCTAAATCAATCTCTAGTTTCCCAACAGAACTTTCTTTTATTTCCTTAGCTTGAACTATTGGTTCGCTAATAAAATAAAAGTCAGGTAATATACTTGTTGGTGTGTCATATAATTTTATTCCAAGTGTTTGTTTATTTTTTAGAAAGCTTTCTAAACCATTACTGCTAAATATATTATCCAGCAAGTTTTTAGCTTCCTTTAAAATCGAAGTTAATTGTAAATTAGTTGATTGAACTTTTTGAATTATTTTAAAAAATATAAAAAGCTCCCACACAACTTGATATTTAAAACTTTCGTCTTGAGTTTCTGTACTTACTAGTTTTAGTACTTTGTCCTTTATATTTTTATATTGAAAATTATCAGCAATAGGTATTAATAAATTTGTAAAACCATTTTTAGCATTAAAACTCAGCTTTCCTTCTCTAAGTAATCTAAATATTGCAGTTTTTCCAGTTCCTTTTTCTCCAAGCACAATATTCTTTTTCCCTCTAAGAAATTCAATAATAGCATTAGTTCTGCAAACACTATCTATTAGTAAATCATCATTGTTTGCTTCAACATCACCAAAATTGAATTTTTGTAAATCTAAAAATGATATTTCTTTAGGTAAGTTTAAAATCATAATATTATTCTGTTAGTTTCTTGGTTGTTTAAAATGAATGCCAACAACTGTATAACCACCATTATGGCAATTATTTCGTAACCTTTATTGCCTTTTCGTCCACAAATATAAAAATATTTTAAATATCCAGATTATCTACGGTTTTTTTATTTTATCAATGATTACTTTCTTTAAAAAATAAACCCCGTCAGGGTTTGTAAGTCCTGACGGGGATATACATTAATTCGTAAATTAGTTACTTAACCTTCGGTCTTTTCTTTTTCCTCTTCTTCATTCTTGCCCCAGCCTCCGATGATACGTGCATTCATATATTCGGTATAAAAATCGGGATAGGATTTTTTATAGACCAGCATCAGCTTATCGAGGCGACGGTAAAGCAAATCCATGGCCTGGTCGAATGTTGCCTCCATGCGGTCGCCCAGGCTCTTCAGCAGCTTTTGTTTTTCACGGCTATTGGGTAGCATGGTAATAAAGAGTTCAACCGCCGAATGTTGTTCGTCGAGCATCGCCTTGGTGATGCCATAAGGGATCAGTTGTTCAAGTAAGGGTTCAATAATTTCGTTAATACCAAGCATACGCTGGGCAAATACCAGTTCGCTGCCTTTCTTCAGTTCGTTTTCGGAGTAATCTACTTTTAGCCGCAGTTCGGTGTTATGGGTATCGGTAGCATAAGCCGACGTTGCTCCGCACAACGGAAGGGAGAGATCAATACTTAGTGTTTTTTGATCGTTTTTTGCCTCAGCTGAAGGCTTTTTCAGAATTTCATGTCGTTTTACCTGCTCTTCTATCTGTTGTTTTTGGAGAGTCAGTTCGCCAACGGCTGTGGTAAACGGAAGCGACAATGTCCAGATTGATATCCTGCCCTGTAATACCATCAACAGGGTTTCTATCATTTTCAATTTGTTAATGAGTGATTTTTTCATAGGATTTTTTTTAAATGATTATTTTATGGGATAGATGATGATTTTTTTATGCTGTGCAGCGCTACGATTTGATGTGTTTGTATCATTATAATAATTTTAGTAAAAAGCTTTTACAAATTTACTAAACCTAATTACAGCAAGTATGTTTCCTGCAAATAATTTTATTAACAATTTATGAAAAGATATTAACATTTTTATCTGGATTTGCTGAAAACTTCCTTGTGCCGTATCCTGAAATAACAAACCATTAGTTTTTCAGCAATTCATCCAAGCTTTTCTCTTTTTATCAGCAAACTCACCCCCGGCCCCTCTCTTGGGAAGAGAGGGGAGAGAACGGTGGAAGACGGAAAGGTTGTCTTTTCCTGAAGTAGCTTGACAAAAAAGGGAGAGAAATAGCCAACTCCATTTAAAGGATGAGGCACTCTGTTTTAGATTTTTCCCTTCAGTCGGAATGACGGTTGTGCTTGAAGAGAAGAAGGGGAGTGAGCGTGGGCTGTTATTTTAAGATTTATTAAATACTGTCAACTTTTTTAGCAAACTCACCCCCGGCCCCTCTCTTGGGAAGAGAGGGGAGAGAACGGTGGAAGATGGAAGGGTTGTCTTTTCCTGAAGTAGGTTGACAAAAAAGGGAGAGAAATAGCCAACTCCATTTAAAGGACGAGGCACAATGTTTTAGATTTCTCCCTTCGGTCGAAATGACGATTGTGCTCGAAAAGAAGAAGGGGAGTGAGCGTGGGGGGGGCCGCCCCCCCCCCCCACGCTCACTCCATAACCACCATCTTGTGGGTCAGTCATTCCGACCGAAGGGAGGAATCTCTAACCAAGCCATTTTCGGTTTTGAAAAGTCCCGACAGACTGAAGGAAGAAATCTCTAATCAAGCCATTTTCGGTTTTGAAAAGTCCCGGTTTTGATTTAAAACTGACTAAATGGCATTTGAAGAGGCTTCAACCCCATTTAAAATGTACTTATTTTCATTTAACGAGGGTTTAACTCCATTTAAAATGTACTTAACTTCATTTAATGTGGGCATAACCTGATTTAAAATATTCTTAACTCCATTTAATGAGGACATAACCAGATTTAAAACTGACTAAATGGCATTTGAAGAGAGCTTAACTTCATTTAAAGAGAGCTTAACTTCATTTAATGAGGACTCAACTTTATTTAACGAGGGCTCAACTTCATTTAAAGCGGACTTATTTTGGTAATGAAAGATGAATCATGAAATGTAAAACAGACTGGCGGGGTAAGACGGAAGAGCCCTTTTCCATATCCGGCGTTTTTTGGTTTTTCACCCCTTTTTGGTTTCATTCTATTTCGTGGCAGGGCTCTCAACTTTTTTCTTATTTTTGCAGCATGGTAACTAACGAAGAACTTTTCCGCAAAATTATTTCCCATGCCAAAGAGTATGGGTTTGTGTTTCCGTCGAGTGAGATTTACGACGGACTAAGCGCTGTGTATGATTATGGTCAGAACGGTGTAGAACTTAAAAACAACATCAAAAGCTATTGGTGGCGAGCCATGGTTCAGTACCACGAAAATATCGTCGGTCTCGATTCGGCTATCTTTATGCATCCCACCATCTGGAAGGCTTCCGGACATGTGGATGCCTTCAACGATCCGCTGATTGATAATAAAGATTCCAAGAAACGCTACCGCGCCGACGTGCTGGTGGAAGATTTCGTGGCCAAGATTGAAGATAAAATCAATAAAGAAATAGAAAAAGCGGCCAAACGATTTGGTGAAACCTTTGATGCAGCCATGTATCGCAGTACCAATCCCCGTGTAATGGAATATCAGGCAAAAATTGATACCATTAATCATCGTTTTTATTCTTCGCTGGAGAAAAACGATCTTGCTGACGTCAAAGCACTGATTGAAGAATTAGGAATTGCCTGTCCGGTGAGTGGTACCAAGAACTGGACCGACGTTCGTCAGTTCAATCTGATGTTTGCTACACAAATGGGTTCGGTAAGCGAAGATACGGGAACCATTTATCTGCGTCCCGAGACAGCGCAGGGAATTTTTGTTAACTTTTTAAATGTTCAAAAGAGCGGCCGGATGAAGCTTCCCTTTGGAATAGCACAGATAGGAAAGGCTTTCCGCAACGAGATCGTAGCGCGGCAGTTTATCTTTCGTATGCGCGAATTCGAACAGATGGAAATGCAGTTCTTTGTCCGCCCGGGCGATGAATTAAAATGGTTCGATTATTGGAAAAAAGAACGTCTGCGCTGGCATCTTTCGTTAGGAATGCCCGAAGCGAACTATCGTTTCCACGATCATGAAAAATTAGCTCATTATGCCAATGCCGCAACAGATATTGAATATGCTTTTCCGTTTGGGTTTAAGGAATTGGAAGGAATACACAGCCGCACCGATTTCGACCTGTCGGCTCATTCCAAATTCTCGGGTAAAAAGCTTCAGTATTTCGATTCTGAACTCAACGAAAGTTATACTCCTTACGTCATCGAAACATCTATCGGTCTCGACCGCACTTTCCTTGCCGTATTGAGCCATGCCTATACCGAAGAAAAGCTTGAAGATGGCAGCGAGAGGGTTGTTTTGCGTATTCCTCCTGTTTTAGCGCCATTAAAAGCAGCCATACTTCCGTTGACGGCTAAAGATGGTTTACCCGAAAAGGCACGCGAGATTATGGATGTTATTAAATACGATTACCTGTGCAAGTACGAGGAAAAAGATTCCATCGGGCGTCGTTACCGTCGTCAGGATGCCATCGGAACGCCTTATTGCATCACCGTTGATCATCAGACATTGGAAGATAATACGGTTACTATCCGCGAACGCGACACCATGAAGCAGGAACGTATCCCTGTGGAACGTATCTCGGGTATTATCGCCGACAGACTAAAACGGAATAGCTAAACAAAAGCAGGTATTCCCTGTTTTTTGATAAGCGTGATGATTAAATGATAGTCTTTGCGAAACTTTGTGTAATCCTTTGTGGCCTTGGTGTTAAAAAATAAGCTGTAAGTAGCACAATGTTTCATAAAGTTCACACAATGTTCTGCAAAGGAAAATGATTAGTAATCTTTTTTATCAGATCAATTGCGATAGTATCCATTTAAATAATTAAAACGATGGAAAATTTTGTTGCTTACAATCCCACCATACTGCATTTTGGCAAAGGGGTGGTTAACGATTTGGAAAAAACCGTTGAACCTTTTGGTAAACGTGTTTTACTGGTTTATGGAAAAGGTTCGGTAAAGAAAACCGGACTATACGATGAAGTTATCAGTCAGTTAAAGGCTGTGAATACCGAAGTGTTTGAATATTCAGGCATCAAATCCAATCCTGTGATTGAAGATGTGGATGCTGCCGCCGAGATAGGACGTAAAAATCAGGTTGATGTTATCGTAGCCGTGGGTGGAGGCAGTGTTATTGATTCCGCCAAGATTATTTCGATTACCATTCCTGTTACGCATTCCGGCTGGGATTTTTATTCGGGCAAAGCCAAGCCTGTAACAGCATTACCGGTGATTGCCATCCTTACGTTAGCCGCTACCGGCACCGAGATGAATCCTTTTGCCGTGCAATCCAATCATAAAACGCAAATTAAGGATGGTTTTCACCATGCTTTACTTTATCCCAGGCATTCTTTTCTTGATCCGCAGAATACCATTAGTGTTCCGCGCAATTATACCGCTTATGGCATAGCCGATTTGATAGCCCATGCGCTGGAAGCCTATTTTGGCGCGGGAGATGCTACACTCAGCGACCGTTTTATCTTTTCTATTATCAACGAAGCCATGGAAAATGGTCCCAAACTGCTCGATAATCTTAATGATTATGATCTGCGGGCTAAAATTATGTATGCCGCCAACACAGCCTTGAATGGTTTTACCATGTACGGTAAAGTAAATGCCGACTGGGGCGTCCATAGTCTGGGACATATCCTTTCGCTGATGTTCGATATTCCTCATGGCGCTTCCCTTTCCATTGCTTATCCTGCATGGATGAAAACGCTTAAAGACCGTATGCCCGAGCGTTTGGAACTCTTAGGCAAAAATGTCTTCGGGACTTCTTCGCCCGATGAAACCATCAGCCGTTTTGAAACTTTCTTCCAAAAAATTGACTGTCCTGTTCATCTCCAGCAGGCGGGGATACTTCCCGATAAGAAACAGGAGATTTATGATCTGTTTATCCGTAACAACGTAGGAGGAAGCAATTATCAATTGAGTAAGGAAGAGGTAAAACAAATTGTTGACTACCTTTTCTGAGTTGATTCCACAAAATAAAAAAGGCTGGCCATATTTAGAGAATAAAGTTATTATCAGACAAATGCGCAACCCGGATTAATTATTATTTTCTTTAGGCAAACTAAAATAAAAAGTTGCTCCTTTATCCTCTTCCCCTTTGGCCCAGCAACGACCTCCGTGGCGGGTTACGATACGGTTGACGTTGGCCAAGCCGATGCCCACTCCTTCAAAGTCGCTTGCCTTGTGAAGGCGCTGAAATACGCCAAACAATTTGTCGGCATAATTCATGTCGAATCCGGTTCCATTATCTTTGACAAAGAAAACAGTGTTATTATCGTCGGCATAACTTCCTATTTCGATGATAGCTTTGTCTTTTTTACCGGTGTATTTGATGGCATTGGACAGCAGATTGATCCAAACCTGACCGATGAGTTGTGTATCGCCATAGGTTTCGGGAAGTGGGTTTATTTTGATTTCAATAGCCCGTGTTTTAATTTCTTCCTCAAACATTTGTAACGCTTTTTGAATCATCTTAGAAGTATCCACAGATGCTTTCCTGAGTTCAGAGCGGCTGAGCCTTGAAAACGAAAGCAAAGCGTCTATCAACGTACTCATTCCCTTGGCAGAATTTATTATCGTATTGATATAGCCCATTTCTTCCTCGGTAAGTTCGGAAGATTTGCTGTCGAGGAAAAGGCTGATAAATCCATTGATATGTCGCAGTGGCGCACGCAAATCGTGGGAAATGGAATAGCTGAATGCTTCCAGTTCTTTATTGGCGGCTTCCAATTGAGTTGTACGTTCTTTCACTCGCTGTTCCAGCGTTTCGTTGAGTTTTTTAATTTCATTCTCGGCCTGCTTGCGTTCGGTGATGTCCTGGATGGTTCCCACAATATGTGTCAAATTATTTTGATCATCATAAACTCCATGAAATGATGAAAAATAGTATCCGATACTGCCATCGGGACGAAGAAAACGCTGTTCGTAAACGCCCGTTTCGCGACTTTCAATGGCTTTCTGAATTAATTCTTTATCGCGTTCGTGATCTTCGGGCCAGGGTGAAAGATCGAGGATTGAATCAATTTTGGGAGTAAATCTTCCAGGTTCAAGTTGGAAGATTCTATACACTTCATCCGACCATTCCACATCGCCTGTATGAACATCCCAACGCCAGTACCCCATGTGTGCCATTTTTTGGGCTTCCTTGAGTTTGCTTTCACTTTCTTTCAATGCTTCTTCGGCCTGCTTGCGTTCGGTGATGTCAATAAAAGTTACCAGCATGTTTTCATTGATAAAAGCGCCAGAAATGATGATTACGCGTTCACTACCATCCTTGCAAGTTACTTTGTATTCGTCAGATAAAATATCGGAACCTGTTTCGGCAGCAAGTTGTATAGCTATTTCCCACTTTTGGATTGCCCATTGACGATACGTTGCATCAGGATAAGCTTTTTCCCACCATTCTTTAATGGTTGGAATGTCTTTTTCGGTGTAGCCAAAAACCGAAACAAAGCGTTCATTTCTAAAAATTATAATTCCTTCATCGTTAGAATATGCCATAGGCATAGGTGCGCTTTCCAAAAGTTTACGGAATTTTTTTTCACTTTGCTGCAATGCTATTTCAGCTTGTTTACGTTCAGTAATATCGTTAATGGAAGTGATAAGATAAAGCGGATTTCCTTCTTTATCTTTTTGCAAAGTAGTGCTGATATCTACCCATACGATGCTCCCGTTTTTGTGAATGTATCTTTTTTCCCAGCGCATGGAATTTTGTTTGCCCGAAAGCAATAAATCAATCACCTGCTGGTTTTTTTCCACATCATCACGATGGGTTATTTCCTGCCATCTAAACATTGACAATTCCGTTTCGGAATAACCCAATATCTGGCAGAAAGCTTTATTCGTTTTCATCCTTCCGTCTAAAGCAGTGATCGATTTTCCAACCACCGAATTTTCGAAAATACTTCTGAATTTCTCTTCGCTCAGGCGCAAGGCTTCTTCGGCCTGCCTGCGTTCGTTAAATTCGGCTTGAAATATTTTGTTGGCAAGCTCCAGTTCCGCTGTCCGTTCTTTTACCCTGTGTTCCACTTCATCGTAAGCCTTTTGCAATTCATGTTGCGTATACAAAAGCTTATCCTTTTCTTTTTGCAGTTCTATGTTTACCATCCGTAGCTGATTGGGGCTGGGGATAGCCAGAAGTTTGGGTAAGATCGGCCATACGGCTACAGCCGTTGCCACGGAAATAATGGCACAAATGGAATCCACGGTTGCCTGCCACCAGTTCACTGGCCACCACAGACCAATCACATGCATAACATGAGTTGTACCACAGGCAAGGATAAACATCCCGAACAAAAAGATAACCCAGGTAAAAGGCATATCTTTGCGCTTTCGCACAAAAACAATCAGGAAAAAGGGGATGGAAGCATAGGCAACGGCTATCAGGGCATTGGCTATAGCCATCACCATCATCAAAAGAGGCGTCATCGTCCCGGCATTTGCTCCTTTGATTTCCATGTTACCCGGCATAAGCACCATGGGAGCAATAATGAGAACTGCCAGGGCAACGGCGGGCGCAATAATACGGGGTAAGAGTTCCAGGGTTTGACGCAACAATGTTTTTTTCGGGGTGAACGTTTGCATTTTAAATGCCCGTAAACGCAGGCTGTTGGTTACCACAAAAATGGAACTGAACGCCATAGCTCCCGCCGCAAACATAGGGCTTAGCAAACCATAGGCGGCAACGGGAATCAGCGCAACATTATAGAACAACGCCCAGATCAGGTTCTGAACTATGGTTTGGGAGGTGCCACGCGACAAGGCAATGGCGCGACCTATTCCGGCCAGTTCGCCGCTTATCAGTGTGATGCCGGCGGCTGCCATCGCTATATCGGTTCCGGTTCCGATGGCAATACCCACGTCGGCTTGCGCCAGTGCCGGGGCATCATTGATGCCATCGCCCACCATAGCTACCACAGGATGGGCATAGTTGCCTAACGTACGGGAAGATTGTATTTCTTTTATCGCATCAGCCTTTCCGCCGGGCAAAACTTCTGCCACAACCTTTTCAATGCCAACCTGACGGGCAATGGCATCAGCAGTACTTTGGTTGTCGCCGGTAATCATTACCACATCCAAGCCCAGTTGACGCAATTCGGCAATAGCTTCTTTTGCCCCGGGTTTCACCGTATCGGCAACAGCTATTAGTCCGATGGGTACCGCTTTCTCGCTACCATCGGCAGGACCGACGGCTACTACCATCACGGTTTTACCTTCGTTTTGCAGTCCTGTTATGTCCGTTTGAAGTGTTTCTATAACGATACCTTCATTCTGCATCATCCGTGGATTACCAATAACAATGGCTTGATCATCTACCAAAGCCCGGATGCCAAAACCGCCAAACGCACGGAATTGTTTAGGTTCGGCAAGAGCCAATCCTTTATCCTGTGCCGATTTCACGATGGCTCGCCCCAGCGGATGTTCCGAACCCCGCTCGGCGCTGGCTACCAGGTGAAGAATTTCATCGGACGTATAATTTTTTAAAGGAATAATATCTGTTACCGAAGGTTCGCCGAGGGTGATGGTTCCGGTTTTATCGAGTACAACAATGTTCACCTTGCCGGCACGTTCCAGCGTTTCGCTGTTTTTGAAAAGAATACCATTTTCGGCTCCTTTGGAAGTACCTACCATGATGGCTGTAGGCGTCGCCAGTCCGATGGCACAGGGGCAGGCAATAACGAGCACGGCAATGGCATTCATCATTGCCCCGGTCCAATCGATCTGGGCAACAAACATCCAGCCAAGGAAGGTAAACAAGGCAATGCCAATGATGATGGGGACGAAATACTTCCCGATCTCATCGGTGAGTTTCTGGATAGGAGCTTTACTCCCCTGCGCTTCCTGCACAAGCCGTATGATCTGCGAAAGCGTAGTGTTTTTTCCAACCTTTGCCGCTTCAAATTTGATTAACCCTTCGCGGTTGATGGTTGCGCCTATCACCTCATCGCCGGGACCTTTGATCACGGGCATGGACTCGCCGGTGATCATGGATTCTTCAAATGCCGACCTTCCTTCGCTGATAATCCCGTCCACCGGAACTTTTTCGCCGGGTCGTACCACTACGGTATCGCCAACTTCCACCTGTTCGATGTTGATTTCTTTTTCCACGCCATCGCGAATCACCGTCGCCGTCCGGGCACGTAATCCCATCAAAGCTTTTAACGCCTGCGATGTTTTACCTTTGGCACGTGTTTCCAAGTATTTGCCAAGCCTGATCAGGGTGATGATGGCTGCCCCGGTTTCAAAATACACATTGGGACTGTTAATAATCCCAAGCGTAACGCAAAGGCTGGAAAAATAAGCAACCGACGAACCCAACATAATCAGCACATCCATATTGGCACTTCCAAAACGAAGACTCTTGTAAGCGCCCACGTAAAACTGCCAGCCAACAACAAACTGTACCACCGTCGCCGCAAAAAGCATGGCATACAAATCATGCCGGAAACCGACGATACCAAAATCGCGCGACATGCTGAAGATGATCAACGGAACGGTAAAAATAAGTCCAATCCAAAGTAAATGTTTTTGTTTGTTAAGCTCCGAAGCACGTACCTTGGCTTCTACATCTTCCATTTCTTCGGTTTCGCCTGCCTGCACAATATCAAAGCCTGCTTTGCGGATGACAGCGGCAAGTTCGGCTATGCTTGTCATTCCGGGGATATATTCCAACGTAGCCCGTTCGGTTCCGTAGGCAACCCTTGCGGAAAGTACGCCATTCTGTTTAACGAGTATTTTCTCTAATTTTAAGGCATCGGTATGATCCTGCATTCCGGTGATGGGCAGTTCCGTTTTGCCGGTTGCAACGCCATAGCCCACCTGTTTTACGCTGGCAATGATGTCTTTTTCGCTGAGCTGCGCCGTGTCAAAAGCCACGGTAAGCTTTTCGCCGGCAAAGTCCACGTTGGCTTCTGCAACGCCGGGCTGTTTGCGTACATTCATTTCCACGGTCAAAGCACAATTGCTGCACGACATCCCTGTAACCGGCACGGTAATGGTTTTTATGTTGTTCATTTTATCTCCTCATCTTTTGTGCTATCAATCTTTGTTTATCTACTGAATAACAAACACCCTATATATCTCTTTTGTTTATTTTTTTATTTGTCAGATAGCCTGCCCCGATTTCTCGGGGGAACTCGCCAATAATCATTCCCGTGTGGGAGAATAAATTTTAATGGCTCGTTTCATCAACCTGCTCATGGCAACAACCTTTCTTTGTCTCGTCGCCAGACCTGGCTTTCAGTACGCCTTTGTTAAGCATCATCGAACCTAAAACAATCAGAATTATTCCCGATGCCTGAACAAAACGGCGCGTCATGGTAAGGGTGAGCATCCGCGTAAGCAAGCCAAAGCAAAACAAAGCGGGTAATGTACCCAAACCAAATAAAGTTAAAAATTTTGCGCCTTCCAGTGCATCTCCGTTGCCGGCTGCCATCACATACATCACTTGTAACGGTCCGCATCCCAGAATAAAACCGGAGAAAAAACCGATAAAGAATGGGCTTTTGGATTTCCGCCTTGTTTTTGTAGCGTAACTTGCCATTGCTAAAGGCTGTTTGATACGAATGGCTTTTACTATTGAAAAAACATGGAGCATATTCAGCCCGTACAGTATCAAAAAAGCGCCGGCAAGGCCGATACTTATTCCGCTGACCAAAGGGGTAATATGGAAAAACGAGCCTGCAAAGCCAAATATTGCACCCAACATGGCATACGATAAAGTTTTCCCGGCACCGTACCATATATGCGAACCAATGGCTGAACGATTCTGTCCGGCATCCCTTGCGGTATAGCCTATAATAAAGCTTCCACACATGCCCACGCAATGCAATCCGGTAAGCAAGCCCACCAGGAATATCATTCCGTTGCCGGTTTGTGAAGTGATTTCAGGCAAACTAAACCGCGTCCCGAATTTACGGGCAAGCATAATCACGGCAAACAAGCCCGCCAGAGCCAATAACGAAAGGATTATTTTTATAATTTTTTGAAAGTTGGATACCGGGAATAATTCCAAAGTGTATCCTTTGGCTGCACAGGCTTGCTGAATAGCGTCCCAACCGGTTTTGTCAGCATCAAAGCTAACCTCTACGGTAGCTTTATCATAATCTGCTTTAGCGAAAAGGATGCCGTCAATTTGATATAACGCCTCCTCAATAATTGTTACACAGCCGGTACATTGCATCCCGCTTACATGGATTTCCTTTGTAACAATCATAACGTATCCCCGTTAGTTAAAAAATCTTTTCTTAAATCAAGTCATTCCCAGTCATTCAAATTTAGTAGTAAAGCTACAAAAACATCTCATTAAAAAAGTTACGGCACAGATACATTGTGCTTTTCATCGTTTTGGAGATGCTTTCGTTTTTTTTATTGTGTAAATGTACAAAATTCTATTTAATGATGATATTCCTGTTTGTAAAATTATTCTATTTTAAATGGAAATTTTTAAACGGATGTGATAAACTGAACAGAACCTATGTATAAATAAACAAAAATAATGGGGCTTTTTTGCCAATAAAAAAAGAACAGTCCTTCCTATGACTTTAAAAATCGAATCTTCACATTTTTTCACCGTCGAGGTGAAACAATTCACCGTGGCGGTGGAACAATTCACCGTGGAGGTGGAACAATCCACCGTCGAGGTGGAACAATTCACCGTCGAGGTGGAATTTTCACTGTGGAGGTGGAACAATCCACCGTGGAGGTGGAATTTTCACCGTGGAGGTGGAATAGCCCACTATTACCAACTATGCGCGGAAGCGGTACGAGAATTTAATCAGGAAGATGTTTTTGGGAAATAACCTGAACACGTTGTTCATATCGGTATCGGGATAAAACCGGCCGTTGTCGAAACTGTCGCTCCGGTTTTGCGACCAAACCAGGTAAATCGTTGAGCCGGGGATATATTCCCACCGCAGAACTAAGTTGGAAATGAAATCGAGGTATTTAAAATCGGGATTATCGAAACTGTAATCCATCGTTCCATCTTCGTTTTCGTCAACATTAAAAACGTTATCATCGGCATTGTACGACAATTGCCGGTTGTTATACAACTGGTAGCTTTTCCGGTAGTTGTTATTCTTCGGATCGGTGATGTGTTTCAACGAAGTGTATTTTCCTGTAGCAATAAAAGGTTGTCCATAATATTGCAGGGTCAGATTTGGCGTAAGGCAATAGTCGAGGCGCAGGGATAGTCGCAATGTTTTTTGATCGATGGAACCCAGGATATACCGTTCGCTGGTTCCGAAATCTTCGGTATCAATGTATTGAAGTCCGGATTTGTTGATGCTGAAATCCGGATTCACGGTGATGCTTAAGGCGTCCCAGGGTTTATAGCTAAGGTCGAATCCATAATTGTAATTGGCTGTCCAGTCATCGAATCCATAGTAAGCAGAAGTGTAAACATCGGCGGTAAACTTTTTCCGCTGGTCGGTTGCCACCGAAAACCAATAGTTCCAGCCGCCGGGAATTTTCATCGCCGGCCCGCCTCTGAGCACGGAATTGTCGATGTTGTTTAAATCAACGTTTATTCCACAGTTAAAATACCAGTAGTTTTTAAACTGGTTGGAAAAATTGACGTTTCCACCCTTGTAAGTGCTGTTCCCGCCAAAATCCCAGCCGGTCCACTGATTGAAGTTCACATTGATTTCGCGGAAAATGCTAAAGGGTTTCCAGTAATGGTACCCAACCCAGATTACCTGGAAGATATCGTCGGTACGGCGAAGATAACCAACATCATTGAGCTCAAGGCCGGGTGAACGCCAGTTGACCCAAGTCTGATATTTCCAATGGCCTTTTCCTAATTTACTGAAAGAAATGATTCCACCGTTTCCGGCAAGGCGGGTACGGTTACTGTCGAGGCTGACATAATTAGCATCGGGCCGCTGGAAATAGCGTACCGACGAGCGTTGCAGGCGGGTAATCGCCGAACTGTCGCCCTGAACCAGGCTGAAAACAGCCTTAAGGCTAAGATTATAAGTCTTATTTTTCCAGCTGTGATCGAAGTCGAGCCCTCCGGTGTAAGCCGATTGGGGAAGAAATTTGAGGTTGGGATCGTTCAGGTCACGGTTGGTTGCGGTGAACATCCCGCCAATGCGGGTATTGCCTTTATCGATATCCTTTTGAAGGCGGCCAACGAAATAATTGGTAAAAGGTTCCACCACTTCCGTGCTTTTTACATCTCCAAGGACGGCTTTTGCCGTTTCCCGTTGGGTAACGCTTTCGAGTATCCCGATGGACAATCCGTTTTTCGTTTTTCCGCTTAATTTAAAAGCTCCAAGGATGGTTGTATTGTCCGGCGAATCAACATAATCGTAATCATCCATATCCCGCTGGTAATTGCGGCCAATTCTCCGGGTATAAAAAAGATTGTCGAGCGAAAAGCCGTTGTTCCCCGGCGTAAGAGTAAAACTAAGGATGTTCTTCCCTTCAATAAAGAAAGGACGTTTTTCCTGGTAATAGGTTTCAAAGCCTGAGAGGTTTACCTCCGAAGGGTCGGCTTCCACCTGTCCGAAGTCGGGATTGACGCTGAAATCGAGGGTTAAATCGTTGGTAATACCTATTTTTCCATCCACACCTGCCGATGCTTTTGTTTTTTCGGCTTTGCTGAAAGGATCTTCATTGTCCTTTTGATCGGTTTCATATTTTCCGACAAGGTAAGGCTGGATTTCGAATTGTTTTTTGGGTTTAATATCCCTGATTCCACGCAATTCGCCAGCAAGATGTGTCCAGCCTGTGGCATCTTTGGGTATATGCTGCCACCACGAATACTCCTCTTTGCGATGAAGGTATCTTCCAACCTGTAAGCCCCATACCTGTTCATTGGCTTTGCTGAACCGGAGCTGGCTGAGCGGAATTTTCATCTCGGCACACCAGCCCAGGCTGTCAACCGATGTTTTGACATACCAGATGGGATCAAACGTCATGTCTTCGTTATTGCCGTCATCCGATATAAAACCGTCGTTTTTTACCCCGGAAGCGCTCACAAAAAAATCATAACAGGTAAGCTTGTCGCCATGGCTGTCGAATTGAATACCTACCATGTCGCCTTCGTTATTGTCGCGCCGGGATAAGCGGGTAACTATTTTATCGGGCAACGAATCGTAAGCTCGTATGGCTACATAAAGGTTGTTATCGTCGTATAAAATTTCAAAGGCGGTTTTTTGCGATGGAGCGGTATTTTCGTAAGGCTGGCGCTGAATAAAGCCATCTTCCCATTTTGCCTGTTTCCAGGCATCGTCGTCCAATCGCCCGTCAATTACCGGTAAAGTTCCGGTAATCCTTTGGGTATAATACGTTTTCTTTTCGGGAGGCGGGTTTTGAGCAAATGTCAGTATATTAACACATAAAATAAAAAGTATTAAAAAATTGGCATGCTTAGCATTCTTCATGAAATATAAATTTGTTCCACTATGACGGACAAAATTACGTTTTGTTACTTCATGTTCTGCAATCGGACGGAAATAAGTCGGGAAAAATCTATCAAACGGAGAAATCTATCGGCAATATTTTTAATAAATCAGCTAAGAGCCTTAAATCTATTTTTTCATCAATCATTAAAAAATGCTCATAATAAACGATATATGGAGTAAACAATTAAAATTAACAATTATTTAATGGAAACATTTTCCACATCGATTGTTTCTTTCGTTTTAATGTTTACTTTTGCCGGCTCAAAAAAATAGAATGGACGAGAGATTTAAAAAGATACTTACCGAATCGGCAAAACTTTTTCAGAAATGTGGGATACGAAGTGTGTCCATGGACGATATCTGTCGTGAAATGGGCATTTCAAAAAAAACCATGTATCAATATGTAGAAAGTAAAGCGGATCTTATTGCCAAGATTCTGGAACATAGTCATGAGCAACATGAAACGGCAATGGATTATAAAAATAGATACGATAATCTGAATGCCATTGATATTCTGCTTGAAGTAAGCAAACATGTGTGTGAAGATATGCAGAGATTTAATCCTTCGATCACTTTTGATCTGCAGAAATTTTATCCGGAAATCTTTAAAACGATGCTCGACAAAAAAAAGGCATTCATTTTTGAAAAGATAAAATGTAATATTGAACGGGGTATAGCCGAAGAAATTTATCGTCCCGACCTGGATGTAGACCTGGTTGCCCAATTGTATGTTCAGCGCTTGGTCGATTTCCACAATCCGGAATTCATCGCCTCCGGGAATCTCTCCTTTGAGAAAGTCTTTCGCGTGATGTTTGAAAATCATATACGTGGAATTTCCAACGCCAAAGGAGTAGAATATTTTGAAAAACAAAAGCAATTTTTAAACGACAATATTTAAATCATGAAGAACAAAATAATCGCTGTGTTAGTCGTAATTCTGCTTGCCACGCCATGGCTATCAGCACAGCAAATCAATGCTAAAGCTTTCAACCTGAAACAGGCGCAGGAATATGCCGTACAAAATTCGTACAAAATGCAGAATGCCGCCAAGGACATTAACATTGCCCGGTTCAGGGTTTCACAAACCACCGCCATCGGCTTACCGCAAATTAGTGGAAGCGCCAGTTATCAGCATTTTATTAATATTCCCACCCAGTTGATGCCCAACTTTCTTACACCTGCCGTAGAAGCCGTTCTGGTTCAACATGGTTTGCTCAGCGCTGATTCGCTTACGGGTATGGGTAGCGATAAATTTAAAGTGCAATTCGGTTCCAAACACTCTGTTACAGCAGGTATTTCGGCGAGTCAGCTCATTTTTGATGGTTCATATATCGTCGGACTACAGGCTGCCAAAATTTATGTTTCTCTTTCGACCAACAGTCTGAAAAAGACCGAACAGGATGTGCGTGAAGATGTAGCTCAAGCCTATTACCTGGTTTTGGTAGCTCAGGAAAACCGCAAAGTGCTGGCTGCAACCCTCGAAAATCTGAATAAAAACCTCGGCGAAATGAAGGAGATTTATAAAAACGGTTTTATCGAAAATACCGATGTGGATCAGGTTCAGCTACTCGTTTCGTCGCTGAACAATACCCTTCTTACCGTTGATCAGCAGTTGGAATTGGCCAACAACATGCTTAAATATCAGATGGGTATGGATATCAATGAAAATATCACGCTTACCGATCCGCTCGACGCACTGCTGAACGATGCCATTGGTCAGAATCTGTTTACTAAAAGTTTTGACCCCGAACAGCACATCAGCCTGAAGTTGATGCACATTCAGCAGGATCTGTATAAACTTAACCTGAAAAAGGATATGTATGCTTACCTGCCATCGCTGGCTGCCATTTATAGCTATCAGTACAATGCCCAACGTAACACTTTCGATTTCACACATAAAGATAAAGATTGGTTTAAAACTTCCTTATGGGGATTGAATCTGAACATTCCGATCTGGAGTTCAGGAAACAGGAAATATCAGTATAAAATGGACAGGATAGAACTGGAAAAAAATACGGTGCTGATGGATCAGGTAAAACAGGGGCTGGAGCTTGAAGTGCAAAACCAGCGTTCGAACCTGCGTAGCTATACCAATCAATATGCTACCAATAAAGAAAATATGGACTTAGCTCAGCGCATTTATGATAAAAATGTTTTGAAATACAACGAAGGCGTTGGTTCCAGTTCCGATCTTACCCAGGCACATAATCAGTTACTTAATGCTCAGGGGACCTATTTTAATACTATTCTTCAATTGCTTAACGCCAAGTCGGCATTAAATAAAGCATTAAACAATTATTAATCAGTCAACAAAATAACACCACGAAAAAATATCAATATGAAAACCAAAATTCTATTTTTCAGCATCCTCGTAATGATAGCCGCTTGCAGCCGTCCCACCGACAAAAAACAAAAACTTGCAACGCTAAAACAGGAACACGATAAAATTGCCCAGCAGATTGCCACGCTTGAAGATGAAATTCGCAAGGAATCGGGAACTGCCGTGATGGGAGAAGTAAAAAATGTAGCCGTTGCAGTCGTCCAACCCAAGGAATTCAACCATTATGTTGAAGTTCAGGGTAAACTTGATGGCGAAGAGAATGTTGCCGTTTCACCTCAAACGGCTGGCGTAGTTATCTCTGTAAAAGTTAAAGAAGGCGACGTTGTAAAAAGAGGGCAAGTACTTGCCGAAATGGATGCCCAGGTGATGCGCCAGGGAATCGAAGAACTGAAGACTCAGCTCAGGTTTGCCACCGATGTTTATAACAAACAAAAGAATTTGTGGGACAAAAAAATTGGTTCCGAAATACAGTTTCTGACGGCAAAAAACAATAAACAGGCGCTCGAAGATAAGCTTGCTACGCTAAACGATCAGTTGGACATGACCCGTATTAAATCGCCGATTAACGGAACCGTGGAAGAAATTCCGGTAAAAGTCGGTCAGTTGGCTTCACCCGGCGTTCCTGCATTCAGGGTAGTTAACCTTTCGAAAGTGAAAATTTCGGCTGAACTTGCCGAAGCCTATGCTCCAAAAGTGAGAACCGGTGATAAAGTGCTGATTTTTTTCCCTGATTTCAATAAAGAAATTCCGGCAAAAGTCAGTTTTGTAAGTAAATATATCAGTCCGGTCAACCGCACATTCATTGTGGAAGCCAGGTTAAATTCCGGCGAAATTACCTTCAAAGCCAACATGCTCGCCGTGCTTAAAATCAATGATTATTCGGCTAAAAATGCGATTGTCATACCGTTTAATCTGGTTCAGAAATCCTTCGACAAACAATTTGTGTATGTGGTAAAGGATGTAAACGGGAAAAAATCAGCCGAGAAAAAAATCATAACTTTAGGATTGAATTACAACGGACAAACGGAGGTAACTGCCGGATTGTCGGCAGGCGATAATCTTATCACCTTTGGTTATCAGGATTTGAATGAAGGACAATTAATTAAATTTTAAACGGGTTTCTAATGAAAAAGAACAAATTCAAAGAATTTTTCGCCACCAGTTGGGCAATTGATAGCCGTACAAGTGTTTATGTGATCACGGTCTTTATCACGCTGCTGGGGCTGTTCAGTTACCAGAGTTTGCCAAAGGAAACTTTTCCCGAAATTGTTATTCCTACCATGCTGGTAACCACCCCCTACCCGGGAACTTCGCCCGAGGATATGGAGAACCTTGTAACCCGTCCGATGGAAAAGGAACTTAAAGCCCTGAGCGACGTAAAGAATATCACCAGCACTTCGGTGCAGGACTTTTCGACCATTGCCGTTGAATTCAATACCGGCATCGACAAAGCAGAAGCCAAACAAAGGGTAAAAGATGCTGTGGACAAAGCCAAAACCAATCTTCCCAACGATCTTCCTACCCAGCCTAACGTTATGGATATTGATCTTTCGGAAATTCCCATTGTATACCTGAATATCTCCGGTAATTATGATCTGGCACGTCTGAAAAAATTTGCCGAAGAAGCTCAGGATCGCATCGAAGAACTTCCTGAAATTACCCGCGTGGATATCGTCGGCGCCCTGGAACGCGAAATCCAGGTGAATGTGGATATGTACAAAATGCAGGCTGCCGGAGTTACGATGAGCGACCTCGAAAGGGCAATAGCCAGCGAGAATGTTACCGTTTCGGCTGGTAATGTGCCAGTTGACGGGATGAAACGCTCGCTTCGTGTCCGCGGACAGTTTACCGATCCCCGGCAGATAGAAAACATTGTGCTGCATTCTACCAGTGGCGCCATCGTTTATATTAAAGATGTGGCTCAGGTGGTAGATTCCTTTAAAGAACAGGAAAGTTTTGCCCGGTTGAACAACCAAAACGTAATTACACTCAACGTGGTGAAGAAAAGCGGTAAAAACCTTTTGGATGCCAGCGACAAGATTAAAAATATTGTGGATAATGATCTGCGAAACAAAGTATTTCCTTCCGATCTGAAGGTTACGCTTACCGGCGATCAGTCACGCTACACCCGCAGCACCCTCGAAGAACTCAACAACACCATTATCATTGGTTTTCTTTTGGTTACCATTATCCTGATGTTCTTCATGGGATTTGGAAATGCCTTTTTCGTCGGACTGTCGGTTCCGCTTTCCATCTTTATTGCCTATATGGTAATGCCAGGTATTGGCTTCACCATGAATATGATGGTAATGTTTTCGTTCATTTTTGCCTTGGGTATTATTGTTGACGATGCCATTGTGGTTATCGAAAACACCCACCGCATCCATCGATACGAAACCAATATTGTTAAAGCGGCCAAACAAGCGGCAGGGGAAGTATTTCTTCCCATCTTTTCGGGCACGCTTACCACCCTTGCGCCATTCTTCCCGCTGGCTTTCTGGCCCGGAATTGTTGGTAAGTTCATGTATTTCATGCCGGTTACCATTATCATTACCCTTTTCGCCTCACTCTTTGTGGCTTACATCATCAACCCCGTGTTTGCCGTAACGTTTATGAAACACGAATACGAAGATGTGAATCTGAAAGTGGAACGCAAACAAATTCTGACCAAAATGGTAATATTTATTGCCTCTGCACTGATATTCTATTTGTTAGGATGGGTTGGCATGGGTAACTTTATGATATTCGCATTGTTGCTTATCCTGTTCTATTATTACATTCTGCGCCGGGCCATTTATAATTTTCAGACAAAACTTTGGCCAAGAATCATGCGAGGCTACGAAAAAACACTCCGTTATTTTATGCGTGGTCGCCGTCCTTATCATTTGCTTTGGAGTATCATCGGCTTATTTTTCTTTTCCTTTATTCTTGTAGGGATTAAATCACCCAAAGTACTTTTCTTCCCCGATAACCAGCCCAACGAGTTTTTCGTTTACATAAAAATGCCCGTCGGAACCGATCAAAAGGTTACCGATTCCATCACCAGCGTAGTTGAAAACAAGGTTTTTGGAGTGCTTGGCAAAAATAACCCCGTGGTTGAATCGGTCATTTCCAATGTTTCAGTAGGCGCCAGTTCCAATACTTTTGGCGGGAATCAGGCTCAGTCCAACCTGGGAAAGGTAACGGTAAACTTTGTTGAACACAAATATCGTCACGGCGTAAATACCAATCCGATTATGGACAAGGTT
>Ga0268360_1000872_pt1 | contig 39661 bp, 24 predicted proteins | sample BioMet11_FD_192465 | JGI IMG/M metagenome (GOLD analysis project Ga0268360, IMG submission 192465) | Sewage microbial communities from Oakland, California, United States - Biofuel 11 (Illumina Assembly) | ecosystem: Engineered > Wastewater > Sewage > Unclassified | place: USA: California... | reverse complement strand
CCCGGGGCAGGAGCTTGCCCACGCTCGTGACGATGAAGGCGTCGGTGGGGTTCAGGGTGAGGATGGGCGAGGTCTCGGTGAGGCCGTAGCCCTGGACGAAGTCGATGCCCAGCTCGTTGTAGCGCCTGAACACCTTGGGCGCGAGGGGGCCGCCGCCGGATATGCAGATGCGGATGCTGGCGAGGCTCGCCTTGTCGAGGACCGAGCGGAAGAGGACCTTGCCCGGGTTCCGCTTGGCGACCCGCTTGATCGTGAAGGAGAGGCCCATGAGGAAGTAGACGAGGGCCGAGGCCACCGGCCCCTTCTCTCCGACGCCCTTCAGGATGCCCGCGAGGACCTTGTTGAAGAGGAGGGGCACGCCGAGGAACATCGTGACCTTCGCTTCCTTGAGGTCCTTCAGCACCTGCTTTATCACCATCCGCTTGCCGAAGACGAGCTCGGCGCCCACCGAAACCGACTCGATGAAGACGGCGAGCATCGTGTACGCGTGGTGGATGGGCAGGAGGGCGTAGAAGACGTCGGTGCAGTAAATGGTCATGTTGCCCTGGGCGAGGAAGCAGTCCGACACCAGGTTGCGGTGGGAGAGCATGACCCCCTTGGGGTTGCCCATGGTGCCGCTGGTGAAGAGGATGGCGGCCAGGTCGCCCTCCGCCGCCGGCTCGACGGGCGGCGGTGAGTCCCCGGTGCCGGGCTCGCCGAGGTCCAGGACGTTCCCCGGCCGCCCCGAGGCCAGGGAGACCACGGCCTTGAAAACCCGGCCGGCGCAGGAGGCGAGGAGCTCGGCCTCCTTCTCCTCGTCCACGAAGAGGGCCGAGACGTCCCCGGCCTCGACGAGGTTGGCGAGCTCGGGGATGGAGAGCTGGTAGTCCAGGGGCACGACGACGGCGCCCGCGGCGAGGGCAGCGAAGTAGGCGACCGCCCACTCGGGGCTGTTCTTGCCGGTCACGGCGACCTTGTCGCCCCGGCCGACTCCGGCGGAGCGAAGCCTGCGGGCGGCAGCCTCGATCTTGCCGAGGGCCTCGCGGTACGAGAGGGTGCGGCGCCCGGGTTCGAACACGGTGAAGCAGGGCCTGTCGGGATAGCGACTCGCGGTGAGGGCGAAGAGCTCGGGAAGGGTCGGCCATTCGCCCTTGAAAGCGGTCCCGCGATACTCGTCCAGGAATCCCCAGGGTACAAAGCGCGTCGTCGTCCTCATACCGACCTCCGAAGAAATCATGGCCACAATGCGGGAAAACTACAAGTCGGAACTCCTACCCCGGGCGTAGGGTCGATCCTCCCCGGGGTCCCACTGGGGGCCCCGGCCGCCCCGAGAGGAGGCGCGCAGGGGGTAAGCCTGGGGGGAGACTCGGGCCCCCGCCTTCGGGTAACCTAGTCGACGCGGGAGTGTTACTTCGGTATGGAGAAAAAGACGCCCATAGAGTCCCAAGCCCTGGAATCCGGCGGCAGCGCCAAGAGAGTCCTCCTCATCGTCGCCGCGGGCGCCGTCTGCCTGGGCCTCGCGTTCCTGGCCCTGACCCTCGCCCTATCCTCGTGCTCCGCCTCGGTCTCCTCGGCCATCAAGGCCGACGGGAGCGCCCGCATCGTCGTCGAGGCGGAGATCCCGGACGCCCTCTCCTCGAAGATCCGCAAGCTTTCTGGCGCAGGTGGCCAGGCCGCCCGCGAGTCGATACTGGATCCCCAGACGATCCGCAGGGCGCTGGAATCCCAGCCGGGGATAGACGTCCAGTCGGTGTCTCAGCCCAAGACCGACTCGATTCGGGTGGTCCTCGCGGTCGGGAGTCTCGAAGCCCTCGCCGCCTCTCCCCGGCTCAAGGGCTCGGGTATCCTCAAGATCGAAAAGGGGCCGGCCGCCACGGAGTGCCGCTTCCACCTCGAGAGGGGAAACGCGAAAGCCCTATCGTCCCTATTCGACGGCATCAACCCAGACCTCATGGACGCCCTCTCGCCGCCAGCCCTCGAGGAAGACCCCCTGAGCCTGGACGACTACCGGGCCATGCTGAAGAACGTGTTTGGGGAAAAAGCCATGGCCGCCCTCGAAGCCTCGTCGGTCAAGCTGAGCATAGTGGCCCCCGGACAAGTCCTGGCCTCCAGCGGAGGCACCCTGAGCGGCGCAACCCTGAAGGCCTCGATACCGATCGTAGAGCTCCTAGCCCTGGAAAAGCCCGTCGACATGGTACTTCGCTGGAAGTAACTGGAAGGAATCAAAGGCTGAGATAAAAAAATTGGAGCCGTCGTGAGATCCCCCTCGGCGGCTCCTACCCGTTTGGTTTATAGATACGAAACAGAAGCGATCAGGACGATTTTTAGCTTCTGCCGTTTCCGGGCACAAACGGTCCACATATTTTTCTATCCACTTTTTTACTTTCCTACATTTTTACTTTCGTTTTTTTTTACAATAGACTTTTTGTTCTCCTTTTTGCTTGTTCATATAAGAGCAATTCATGTGCCAAACGTTCAAAATCGTAAATCGAAAGCTCCATTTGATGACCCTTCATTGCGGTTCTTCTATACCTGGCTAGACTTAGCAATGAGCCGTCCCGAGATCGGGGGTTTTTTATTTCAACTATATTCTGTCGATAAACCTGTGAGTTATTTCACAAGAAATATGATTATTGTAGTAATAAATAGAGTCTTTTATTTATATAATATAGAATTAATTACCATGTGCAATTATTCGCCGTTGTGAATAATTTCACACCCCTAATTCCCCTTCATCCACGTCGCTTTCTGAGCTCCGGGTATTCTTGAGCCGCTTGTTCAGGGCAGTTCTGGAAATGCCGAGGAGGTCGGCTGCGATCCCCTGGTTGCCCTTCGCGCGCCTCATGGCTTCGGCTACCAGTTCCTCGGAAGCCTGCCTCAAGGTGGGGAGCCGTTCCCAGGAAGAGAACCTGCTCTCGTTCTCGGACGCGCCGCCTTCGACAGGAGGAGTCTTTTCCCCGTTTCCCCTGGGGATCTTCCGCCTAAAGCTCTCCAGACCTAAGACTCCTCCCTTGAGGCCGCTCACGGCGTCGAAGACCATCGATTCCAGCTCCCGGACGTTCCCGGGGAAATCGTAGGTCTCGAGGAGGAGCTCCAGCTCCTCGGGGATGGAGGGCTGGCTCCGCCCGAGGCGCTCCGCAGCCTGCCTGACGAAGTGGACGAGGAGGATGGGCAGGTCGCCGAGGCGTTCCCTGAGTGGAGGAAGCTGGACCAGGTGGGTCTGGAGCCTGTAGAACAGGTCGAGGCGGAAGGCCCCGGTTCTGGAGGCGGCGCGGAGGTCCCGGTTGGTCGCGGTGACTATGGCGGCGCTCGACGATTTGGGCAGGTCGGCGCCCAAGGGATAGTAGCGCCGGTCCTCGATGAGCCGGAGGAGTTTCACCTGGGAGGTGAGGGAGAGCTCGCCGATCTCGTCGAGGAAGAGAGTGCCGCCCTCGGCGCGCTCGATCAGCCCGCCGCGGTCGGTTTCGGCCCCGGTGAAGGCCCCGCGGCGGTGGCCGAAGAGGCTGTCGGAGAACATCGTGTCGTCGAGGCCGGCGATGTTGAGGCTCACGAGGGGCCCTTTGCGGCCCGAGAGCCTGTGGATGGCCTGGGCCATGAGCTCCTTGCCGGTCCCAGATTCCCCGATGATGAGGATCGGCTTGGGGGAAGCGGCGATGGTCTCGACGTAGCGCATGACGCTCAGCATGCGCTCGTCGGCGGTCACGAGGCCGTCGAAGGCCGGGGACTCGGGCCGCTTGGCGGCGAGGAGGGTGTCCTTGAGGGCGGAGTAGTCGCGCTGCAGCTCCCGGATGGAGATGGCGTGGCGGATGCTCGAGGCCAGGCGCCCGGTCTCGGCGGTCTTCGGCACGTAGTCGAAGGCCCCGTTGCGCATGCACTCGATGGCCGAGTCGAGGTCGTTCACCGCCGTGGCCACGATCACCGGGATCTCCGGGTGCCGCTCCTTCGTCTCCTCTAGGACCTTCTGACCCGGCATGTCCGGCATGAGGAGATCGAGGATCATCACGGAGATGTCGTTGCGGTCGACGATCCCCGCGACGTCCCTTGGGGCGCCGCAGCATATGACGTCCCGGAATCCCTCGAAGTGCAGGAAGCGCTCCATGCGCTTGAGGACGTCCGGATCGTCGTCCACCACGAGGATGCTCGACCTAGTCTTCTCGCCAACGTCACCCATGTTCCGCTCCCGATATCGCGGGCAGCAAAACCCTGACCTTCGTTCCCCTGCCCGGCTGCGAGTCTATCGCGATATCCCCCCCCGCGTCTCGGACTATGCCCAGGGCCACCGACAGGCCGAGGCCGGTGCCGCCGGCGTCCCGCTTGGTCGTGAAGAAAGGCTCGAAGACCTTGCCCTGGACGGCCGGGGGTATCCCGGCGCCCTCGTCCTCGCACTCGAGCACCACATGACCCGCGCCGGGCTCGAAGAAGGTCCGGAGGCAGACCCCCGCGTCGGCGCCGGGCAGGGCCTGGAGGGCGTTCTCGAGGATGCTGACCGCCACCTGGGTGAGCTTCTGGGAGTTCGCCATGACCCGCGGGAGCCCCGGGGGAGCGTCGAGGACGAAGCGCTTCGTGGACCGGCTGATCAGGGGGGCGAGGAGGCGCGAGGCGTAGGCCGCGGCCGTCGAGAGATCCACGGGCTCCGGAGGCGAGCTGGAAGTGTCGCGGGCGTAGTCCTTGAGGTCCTCCACGATCTTCTTGATCTGGAGCCCCGCGTGGTAGGTGTCGGCTATGAGCTCCGGGAATTCCCGCAGGAGTTCCTCGGCCGACCAGCCCCTGACGCTGAAGCCGGAGTTCTCCTCGGAGAGCCGCCGGACCGAAGGCGAGAACTCCCGCCACACTTCCGAGATGACGGGCAGGTTCCTGATGACCGCGTTGTTGGGGGTGTTGATCTCGTGGGCGACGCCGGCCGCGAGGACGCCCAGGGTCTTGAGCTTCTCGAGCTCGGCTATCCGGCGGCGGGTCTCGAGGGCGTCGCCGACCGCCCGCTTCAGGGAGACGTGGGTGTCGACGCGGGCGAAGAGGAGCTCCTTGGGCGAGAGCTTGGGGAGGTAGTCGCTCGCCCCGGCGCGGAAGGCCGCCTCCACGGCCTCGGCGCTCTCCCGGTCGGTCATGAGGACGATGGGCAGCTCGTCCATGCCCCGGGTCGCCCTGATCCGAGAGCAGGCCGACAGCCCCGAGCGGCCCTGGCTCGAGGCGTCGAGGAGCACGAGGTCGAAGCTGCGGGAGGTCGACAGCGCGACGGCCTTGTCGGCCGAGAGGGTCGGGGCGACGGCGTAGCCTCGGCTCTCGAGATAGCGCTTGAGGGCCTCGAGGAAGACCGGGTCCTCGTCGAAGGCGAGGATAGTCCCCCTCGAGCCGACCCCGGGCGGGGACTCCGACAGGTCCACGGACACGGGCTTGCCGATCCTAGCCGCGAGGCGCCCGAGGAAGGAGAGGGCCCCGGGGCGAACCTCCGCGCGGTGGTCGGCGGCTACGCGGAGCTCCGCGGGCAGGTCGAGGGAGAAGAGGCGGCGATCCTCGACCCGGGAGTAGGAGAGGGTCCCGCCGAGGCGCTCGGCGAGGAGCCTGGCGACGAGGAGCTCGAGGCCGGGCCCCACCGCCTGGGGGTCCGCCGGGCCGCCGGTCGATCGGAAGCGGGAGAGGAGCTCCTCGGAGAGCGGCGGCGCAGAGTCGGAGACCGAGACGCGCACGCGGCCGCCGGTCGAGGCGCCGCTTATCCTGACTATGCCCGAAGAGCTCCTCTTGAGGGCGTCGGCGAAGAGGATATAGACGATCTGCTCGAAGACCCGCTCGTCGGTGCCCACCGAGACGTCGTCCACCGAGGTCTCGATCGCCAGGTTCTTCCCGGAAGCGACGTGGGACGACGAGCTCACCACCGCCTCGACCACCTGCTTGAGGTTCACCCGCTCCGCGACCACGGCCAGGTCGCCGTTGCGGAGTCGGGCGTAAGAGGCGATGTTGGCCACGCTCCCGAGGAGCCTCACGGCCTCGGCCTTCACGAGGGAGGCGAGCCTCTCCTTCTCGGCGCCGTCGTCCCCCAGCCCCTCCGTGGCGTCCACCAGCCCGATTATCCCGAAGAGTGGGGAGCGAAACTCGAGGCTCATGCCGATGACGAAGTCCTCCTTGACCCTGTTGGCGCGCTCGAGGCTCTCGATGAGGCGGCGCTGTCCCTCGTCCTTCTCGTCCCTCATCTCGTTGATCGAGTCGGTCATGCCGTACGAGAAGACGAGGATCTGGGCGACGACGCCGTACTCCAAGCCCGACGACCAGAGCGTGCTCGGCGCGGCCACGAGGCCGAGCTCCCCGAGCCGGGCGGCGACGCAGCCGGCGGTGGCGAGGGAGAGCGAGAGGGAGAAGAACTTGGCGCGGCGGGCGTCGTATCCTCCCGAGCTCCCGACGAGGAGGAAAGAGGAGACCAGCACGGCGACCCGGGCGACGCAGTCGAAGCCCGTGGAGATCGGGGCGGCGACCCGCAGGTCGAAGGCGACGAGGGCCAGGGCCGGGAACGCCGAGCCGACGGCGACGGCGACGAGGACCCGGGATACCGCGGGGGATTTGCGCCGCGCGCCGAGGATGCCTCGGGCGAAGAGAGCGATCCCGCAGTCCATCGCCACCAGGGAGAAGCTCCCGGCGCGCTTCCCCCACCACGGCGAGCCCGGCCAGAACACCGACTGCCCCGCGCCGCAGGCGTAGAGCACCAGCACCAGGAAGGCGAAGAGGTAGAGGAGGTAGTAAGCGTAGGCGCTCTCCCGGAGAGAGAAGGCGATGAGGAGGGCGTAGACGAGGAAGGCGATGATGACGCCGAAGGTTATGCCCACCACGCAGGTTTCGAGCTCATCGGTCTTTATGTACTCGAAGGGGTCCCAGATGATCGCCCTGGCCCGGAGCGGCCCTTCCGCCTCCATGCGGACGTAGACGGTCTTGAGCTCTCCGGGCGCCATGGTGATCCGGAACATGTACTCCGGCGGAGCGTCCATTCCCGAGCTCGAAGGCTGCTCCGGCGCGACGATCATGCTCTCCACCATCCCGCGGGAGTCCGTAGCGTAGAGGCTCACGGTCTCGCCCCTGTTGGGCCCCATGTAGATGAACCAGGACCTCGTCGACGAGGCGCCGCGGAGGCCGAAGCAGAGCCAGACGGCCTTGGCGCCGCCCACCGGGCGCCTGAGGGGCCCGACGGACTTGAAGCGCCCTCGGTCCGGGTAGAAGGCCAGCCTCGAGGGGGCCCCGCCGGCGGAATCCTCGTAGGCGACGAGGCAGCGGGAGAGCGCGTCGACTCGCTTGACCCCGTCCCCCAGCTCGAATATCGGCGGGAGGTCCGCCGAGGGGTCTCCCGGTTGGAGGGCGAGCGCCCCGGGGTCGGCCGGGCACAGGGAGGGCGAGAGGAGGGCGAGGAGGGCGGCGGCGGCCCGGAAGAAGCCGGCCCTCACGGCGATCCGCCCGCCGCCCGTCCTCCCGGCGCGCCGCGCGCCGTAGGAGACGCTTCCCACGATGGCACGACGGCGCCGAGGCGGAGGGCGCCCCGGAGGGTTTCCAGGAGATCCTCCCCCACGGCGCCGTCCAGGGCTCCGTCGGGGAGCTCCACGAGGGTTGGCCTTCGGGCGACGTGCTCGGGATAGTGGGCGTCGGAGCCCGAGACCGCGGCGAGTCCTCGTCGGAGGGCGGGCTCAGGCTCCCGCATCGACTCCACGGCGTCGTAGGGCCCGGGAGGGAGGAAGCCGAGCTGGCTCGAGACCGAGAACATGGGCCGGTCGACGTGGGCGGGCATCACGATGGCGCCCCGGGAAGCGGCGAGGGCGCACAGATCGTCGAAGCCGGCCGAGAGGGCGGCGCCGAGGAAGTAGTCTAGGAGATCGACGACGCCCTCGTCGGCGTCCACGACGACCTCGTCGCCCAACTTTTCGGGATCGTAGGGGAGCGGGGGCAGGAGGACGCGGAGCTCCTCGCCGAAGGCCACGGCCGCCTCGGCGGTCCCGAAGAGGCACAGCACGTGGACCTCCTCGAGGCTGCAGGCCTCGACGCCGAAGAGGGCGGCGAGGCCCTCGCGCCGGCAGGCTTCGGCGAAAGCCGGGCAGTTGAGGGCGGAGTTGTGGTCGGTGAGGGCGACGAGGTCGAGGCCCCGCTCCCTGGCGAGCCGGGCTACGAGGCTCGGGGACTCCTCCAGCGAGGCGCAGGGCGAGAGGCAGGAGTGGTTGTGGAGGTCGACGAGGGCCTTCACGGCCGGTGCAGCGCCGCCCAGAGCTTGCCGGAAACCTCGAAGGCGCTCTCGGAGCTCCGGAAGATCGCGACGCCCTCGGAGCGCGCCGCCTCGACCATGTCCTCGGGCAGGGGCCTCGAGTTGCAGACGACGATGGCGCCGATGCCCACGAGGCTCGCCACGGCCACGGCGTTCTTGTGGGCCTGCACCGTGACGAGGACGGCGTCGGCGGCCGCGTTGGCCATGACGTCGGAGAGGAGGTCCGAAGCGTAGCCCGAGGAGATCGGGCGGTCCCTGTAGCTGTCCTGGGCGACTTCGAGGCCGAGGGCGGAAGATAGCTCGCTGATCAGCATGCCTGACTCCCCTTTTCCCGTTCCATCAGTACTTGATGACTACGCGGACCTTAGTGCCGCGGCCGGGGCCCGAATCGACGGAGAACTCGTCGGATACCCGCTTCGCGTTGGGCAGGCCCATGCCCGCGCCGAAGCCGAGGCTCCGGATCCACTCGTTGGCCGTGGAGAAGCCCTCGGTCATGGCGGCCTCGATGTCCGGGATGCCCGGGCCACGGTCCTCCGCCGAGATCTCGATGCGCCCCTCCCCCGCCACCATGCCGATCGTTCCGCCCTCCGAGTGTATCACCTCGTTGAGCTCGAGCTCGTAGGCGGCGACGGCCGCGCGCCTGACTGTGCCCGCCTCGACCCCGAGCTCCTTGAGGGCCTTCTTGAACTCAGCGCTGGCCTTGCCGGCGCTCTCGAAGTCGAAGCGCGCCACGTGGAAGAGGAGGTGGACCTTCCCATCCGCCGGGCGCTCGGCGGCGGCCGCGGCGGAGAGCCGCGCTTCCAGGCGCTCGACTTCCTGGTTCATGGCCACGAGGAGGCTGCGGATAATGTCCGAGGCGACGATCACCCCGACGACCTGGCCGTCCCGGTTCAGGACCGGGAAGCGGCCGTAGGTGTAGCGGTTGAAGTAGGTGGTGGCGAAGGCGAGGGGCATATCGTCCTCTAGGGAGATGACCGAGCGGGTCATGAGCTCCCCGGCCTTCTCCTCTATGCGCCCGGCGTCTAGGGCTTCGATGACGAGGCCCATGGAGACCAGCCCGCTCAGCCGCCCGTTCTCCACGATGGGCACCCCAGTGATCCCGTTGTCCTTCATGAGGTACTGGACCTCGCGCATGCTGTCCTCCGGCGACGCGCTGATCACCGGGGAGCTCATGGCGTCCCTCACCTTGAGGCTATAGAGGATTTCCAGGACCGCCTGGGGGCCGGTCTCGGGGCTGATTGGCAAAGGCGCCATACCCGTCCATTATTGTCCCGCCGGGCGCAGGAAGGCAAGGTCGAAGGATGCGGGGCCCTCGCGACCGGATGCCGATATACTTACTTGACCCGCATCCGCCAGGAGGGAAAGCCCGTGAAGAGCCCCGCGATCCTCGCCTTCGCCATCCTCGCCGCCCTGGGCGTCGCATTGGGCGCCGCCGAGCAAACCGCCGCGGAGACGCCGCCCGGGGCGCCCGGCTCGGCCGCCCCGTTCCGCTTCGCCTTCTCCTACGCCAAGGGCGACAAGTTCCGCATACTGTCGACGGTGAACGAGAGCGTCATCGTCAACCGCCGCCTCGTGGACACCACCCAGATCCTGAACCGCATCTCCTACGAGGTCGCGGACGCCGCGGCGGACGGGGGCTGGGGCCTCCTGCGGGGGACCTTCGAGACATCGGAGCGCGCCTCGGGCTCTCCCGCCTTCGTAGTGACTGCGAGCTACGACTCGGAGTTCAAGCGCGATCGCCTGGGGCGCTACGAGATCTCCCCCGAGTACTACATGCCGGTGGTCAGAAACGATCCCACCTTCCCCGACCGGGAGCTCAGGCCCGGGGACACCTGGGCCGCCCCCGCGGAGGAGCGGCACGACCTCAGGCCCTTGGGCATCCCCGACGCGTACAGCCTCCCGATCGACGTGCACTACAAGTTCATAGGGCCGGCGCGGCGGGACGGAACGGACGTCCTCGCCCTCTCGGCCTCCTACACGATTTTCTTGAGGCCGCCGGAGCCTCGCGCCCACGCGGGGCTCTTCCCCGTGCAGATAGCGGGCTACTCCGATCAGAGGATCTACTGGGACCCGAAGGTCGGCGACGCGATAGCCTACGAGGAGAAGTTCGACCTCGTCTTCGACTGGTCCGACGGCTCGACCAGGGAGTGGCGGGGCACCGCCAGCTCCAAGCAGCTATCCGCGGAGAGGATGGACCGGGCCACCATGAAGGCCGAGGTCGAGAAGGCGGTCTCCGACCTCCCCGACGTCAGCGTGGCCGCCACCGAGGGGGGAGTGACGATCAGCCTGGAGAACGTCCAGTTCGAGGCCGACTCGGCCCGGCTCAAGCCCGCGGAGTTAGGCAAGGTGGCGCGGGTCGCCGAGGTGCTGAAGCGCTACCCCGACCGAGACATCCTCGTGGCCGGCCACTCGGCCCGGGCGGGCTACGCCGCCGGGCGCAAGCAGCTCTCCGAGGAGCGGGCCAAGGCGGTGGCCGAGCAGCTCATAGCCCTGGGGGCGAGGCCGAGCGACCGGGTCCGCGCCGTGGGCTACGGCGACGAAAGGCCGGCGGCGAGCAACGACACCGAGGAGGGGAGGGCCCGGAACCGGCGCGTCGAGATCACCATCCTCGAGAACTGAAGGCCCCCGGGGCTAGAACCAGAAGCTCAGGGTCCGCGGGGCCTTGCCGGTCGTGAGGAAGTAGATCGCCCTGATGAGGTTGTAGACGCCGCTCAGGAACATGACGAGGCCGAGGAAGCCGAGGATGCCCAGGCCCACGCCGCCGAAGAGGGCCATGAGGCAGAGGCCGAAGAAGCCCGAGACCCCGGAGCGGAGGAAATAGGGCCTGGCGGTGGCGCGGACCATGGCTTTGCGCCGCTGCTCGATCTTCCTGGCGATCTCCCGGGCGGTGGCCTCGGGACAGCCCCGGCGGATCAGCTCGGCGGCGATGTCCTTCCAGCCCACGTTCTGCAGCGTGAGCTCGGTGGCCAGGGCGTACATCTCCTGCATGAACATGTACGCCGCCTGCTCCGGGGTGAAGCCCCGGGCGAAGCCGCGGCCGTAGTCGCCGCCCAAGCCCGAGTCGAGCCGGGCGTCGTAGGCCTTACGGGAGGCTTCGTCGGAGAGCACCGAGTAGGCCTCGGAGATCCTCTTGAACTTCTCCTCGGCCTCGGCCGAGCCTCGGTTGCGGTCGGGGTGCCAGGCCATGGCGAGCCGTCGATACGCCGACTTTATCTGTTCCGGCGTCGCCGAGCGCTGGAGCTCGAGGACCTCGTAGTAGTCTTCCATGGGGGAGGATAGTATAGTTGCACCCGCCCGAGGAGGAAGTACCCTGCCCCTGTTCCGCATAGCCCAGCTCAAGATGCCGCTCGGCCACGACAAGTCCGATGTGGAGGCGCGGCTACTCAAGGTCCTCCGGGTCGGGAAGGATGAACTCCAAGGCTGGTCCGTCGAGAGGGAGTCCGTGGACGCCCGGGATCGCGGCGATATCAAGATCGTCTACGCGGTCGTCGCGAACCTGCGGGGCGAGCCGCCGCGGAGCCTCCCTCCCTCGGCCGCGGTCCGGGTCCCCGAGCTGCGGTCCTACGCCTTCCCGGCCCCCCGCGCGGGGAAGGGCCCCGGGAGGAGCCGGCCCGTCGTCGCGGGCGCCGGGCCGGCGGGGCTCTTCTGCGCCCTCGTCCTCGCGGAGAACGGCTACAGGCCTTTGGTGTTGGAGCGGGGGGACCCGGTGGAGGAGCGGAGCGCCAAGGTCCGCGCCTTCTTCGAGACCGGGGAACTCGACCCCGAGTCCAACGTCCAGTTCGGCGAGGGCGGCGCCGGCACCTACTCCGACGGGAAGCTCAACACCACGGTGACCGACGCCTCCTTCCGGGGAGCCAAGGTCCTCGAGGAATTCGTCGAGGCCGGGGCCCCTCCGGAGATCCGCTACCTCGCCAAGCCCCACATCGGCACGGACCGCCTCACGGAGGTGGTGCCGGCGATCAGGAAAAAGATAGAGTCCTTAGGCGGAGAGCTGCGGTTCCGCAGCAAGGTCACCTCCCTCGTCCTGGTGGGCGGGCGGGTCCGCGGCGCGGTGGTCAACGGCTCGGAGCGCATCGACGCCGACGCGGTGGTGCTGGCTCTGGGCCACGGGGCCAGGGACAGCTTCGCCGAGCTCGAGGGAGCCGGCCTCGACATGGAGCCCAAGGCCTTCGCCGTGGGGCTGCGGATCGAGCACCCCCAGGAGATGATATCCAGGCGGCAGTTCGGCCAGGCCTGGCGCCACCCCAGGCTGCCAGTGGCGGACTACAAGCTCACCTACCGAAGCTCCGCCGGCCGGGGGGTGTACAGCTTCTGCATGTGCCCCGGAGGCTACGTGGTCAACGCGAGCTCCGAGCCGGGGATGGTCGCCTGCAACGGCATGAGCGACTACCTGCGGGACTCGCCCAACGCCAACAGCGCCATCGTGGTCACAGTGACCCCCGAGGACTTCGGCGGACCCGGCGCCCTCGCCGGGGTGGAGTTCCAGCGCCGCTGGGAGCGGGCGGCCTTCGAGGCGGGAGGCGGGACCATGGCCATGCCCATCCAGCTCCTAGGGGACTTCGTCGCGGGTCGCGCCTCGGAGGCCCTGGGCCGCGTAGCGCCCTCGACCCGGGGCCGCTCGGCCCTCGGCGACCTCAGGCCCTGCCTGCCCGCCTTCGTGGCCGAGGCGATCGAGGAAGCCACCCGGGCCTTCGATCGCTCCATCCCCGGCTTCGCCCGCGCCGACTCGGTTTTGAGCGGCGTCGAGACCAGGACTTCCTCGCCGGTCCGCATGCTGAGGGGCGAGGATTACCAAGCGTCGATCGGCGGGGTCTATCCTTGCGGCGAGGGCGCCGGCCACTCGGGCGGGATAATGTCCTCGGCCATCGACGGCATCAAGGTCGCCGAGGCGGTGGCCCTGGCGTCGCGCGGGGCTTAGCCTCCGCGGGAGCGCGGGGCCGGGGCTCACCGCGGCGACCGATACTCGCGCCAGCTCACCCTGCCGCCCTTCACGGCGTCCCGCAGGCTTCGCTCCACGGGGCTCAGGGCCGCGTTGCCCGACTTCACTTCCACGAAGGCCACCTCCTCGATCTCGCCCCGGCTCGCGCCGACGAAGGCGATGAAGTCCACGGGCTTCCCGACGAAGCGCAGCTCGGTGGGATCGAAGGGGAAGCCGGGGAGGAAGGGGGCGAGCTGCTCCGCGGCGAGGCCGCCGAGCACCGCCCGGGACCGCTTGACCGCGTCGCCCCGCTCGGCGGCCAGGCGGCCGGGCAAGTCCCGCTCGGCCTCGAGCCTGCCGGCCCGCCGGCCGATCCGGATTCCGAGGTAGAGGCCCAGGGCCAGGAGGACCGCCGCCGCGGCCAGGACGACGATGAAGGTGGATTGCTCGCTGCTGAGGCTCTGCATGGTTGCCCCGAGTCTACACTCCCGGCGTCCCCCTGGTCAGCGCCGGCGCCCCCGCCCGGCGGAGTTTTCGCTTGCGGTCCCAATTCCTTCGGATTATCATCGAAATTGCGGAATCAATCGTGGGCGTCCGATTTTTCTCAACCCTCAAAGCTCTTCCCCTCCTCGCGTCGGCGCTCCTGGCCGGATGCGCTGTGCAGAACCCGAAGTCGGCCTCGGCCGTCGGAGGCTCCGTCGATCTCTCCGAGGGAATCGATTTCGACGGCGGCGCCCTGGTCCGGCTCGACGGGGAGTGGAGCTTCTACCCCGACGCCCTCGTGAGCCCCGAAGACATCTCCCGCGCCGAGGTCCCGGCCCCCGGCCTCGTGGGGGTCCCCGGCACCTGGGCCGCGGCCAACGGCTTCGCCCGGCCGGCGAAGGCGCCGATCGGGGCCGGGACCCTGCGGCTCCGCGTGAAGGTGCCGGCAGGGAGGGACGAGTGGGCCATCCGCCTGCCGAACGCCGACAGCGCGACCAAGCTCTTCGTCAACGGGTCTCCGGTCGCCGAGATAGGCACCGTGTCCAGCGACCCCGCCCTGGGCGTGCCCTCCAACGGCCTCGCCCTCCCCCGCTTCCGCGCGGCCTCGGGCATCATCGATATAGTGATGCAGGTGTCCAACTACTCGATGCCCGCCATCGGCACCTGGGACAGCCCAGTCCTGGGGCGGTCCTCAGCCATCCTCCTCAAGCGGCAGCGGGACGTGGAGTCGACCTCCTTCGTCTCCGGAGCCCTCCTCATCATGGGCTTCTACCACCTCGGGCTCTTCCTCCTCAGGAAGAAGGACCGGGCCTCCCTCCTCTTCGGGACAATCTGCCTCCTCATGACGGTCCGCAACATGCTCATGGGGGAGCGTCTCCTCCTGGGCCTCTTCGGCCAGGACGAGGCCGGCTGGGCCTGGGCCTTCAAGGTCGAGCACCTGTCGGCCCACATGACCGTCCCGCTCTTCGTCCTCTTCTTCCGCCAGCTCTTCCCCAGGAGCGTGCACCGCCTCGCCGGGATCGCGGTCTCGGGGGTGGCCTGCCTATGGGGAGCCATGGTCCTCGCCCTGCCGCCCATGGTCTACCAGCGGTTCCTCCACTGGTACGAGTTCTTCATCCTCCTCCCCGCCGCCTACTCGCTCTGCGCCATCGTCGCCGCGGCTATCAGGAAGGAGGCGGGCGCCCCGATAGTCCTCGCCGGCGTGGCGATCCTGATAGGCACCTCGGCCAACGACGTGCTCCTGTCCGTCGGAGCCTTGTCGGGCACCTTCTACATGGCCTCCTTCGGCGTGTTCCTCTACACCTTCGCCCAGAGCTTCCACCTCTCCATGGTCTTCTCCCGGGCCTTCAGCCACGTCGAGGAGCTCTCCGACAGCCTCATGGCCAAGAACAGCGAGCTGGAGTCCCTCCACACCATCGACCTGGCGATAGCCTCGAGCGAAGACCGGGGGGAGGTCCTCGCGGTGATACTGAAGCAGGCGAGGGCGAGGCTCGGCGTCGATGCGGCGGATATACTCCTCCTCGACCAGGAGGATGGCTTCCTCTACCTCGGGGCCCGCGAAGGCTTCCGCACCGACGCCCTCCTCCACACGAGGCTCCATTCCGGCGAGGGCTTCGCCGGCCGGGCGCTGGAGAACGCGGGCATAGTCACCTCGGATCTCCTCGAGAGCGCCGAAGGTTTCCAGCGCTCGCCGGCCTTCACCTCCGAGGGATTCTGCTTCTACGCCGGCTCCAGGCTCATGGTGAAGGGGAGGATCGTCGGAGTCCTGGAGCTCTACCGCCGCAGCCCCTTCAGGCCCTACCAGAGCTGGGAGATATACTTCAGGACTATCGCCGGGCAGGCCGCGGTCGCCCTGGACAACTCCAGCCTCCTCCTGGAGCTCAAGAGCGCCAACGAGGAGCTCCTGGCGGCCAACGAGGCCACGATCGAAGGCTGGGCCGAGGCGCTGGAACTCCGGGACCGGGAGACCGAGGGGCACAGTCGCAGGGTCACCGGCATGACCCTGGAGCTGGCCAAGAGCTTCGGGATCTCAGGGCTCGAACTAGACCGAGTCCGGCGGGGAGCCCTCCTCCACGACATAGGGAAGATGGGCATCCCGGACTCCATCCTCCTCAAGCCAGGCCCCCTGACCCCCGAGGAATTCGAGGTGATGAAAAAGCACCCAGAGATCGCCCGGAATCTCCTCTCGAGACTCCGATTCCTAGACGGTTCCCTCGACATACCCTACTGCCACCACGAGAAATGGGATGGAACAGGATATCCCCAAGGCCTCTCGGGAAAGGGAATTCCCCTGGCGGCGAGGCTCTTCTCCATCGTCGACGTATGGGACGCCCTGCGTTCGGACCGCCCCTACCGCGCCGGCTGGCCAGAAGAAAAGGTTATAGCGTATATAGTTAACCTCTCAGATATCCAGTTTGATCCAGGGGTGGTCCGAGCCTTCGTAGCCCTGCTCAACGACTCGAATAAACATCTTGACTTTGAAACGCCACTGAAGTAGCATTGGGGTAGGTTCAATAGATGAAACGATCTTCGTGCTTCGAATCGCCCCAATCCCGCTTCCTCACCCTAAGCGGCCTATTCCTTTCCGGCCTCCTCCTTAGCGGGCTCCTCCTTAGGAGCATGAGCGGCGCGGGTTCGGCGGTGCAAGCCGAATAGGGGACGTAGGTCCCTTAAGCAAGAGGCCCGCTGCCGCTCACGGCACGCGGGCCTTTTTGTTGCCGCGGCCGGGACCGGGGCGAGGGCCTGAGTCAGGAGAGCAGAAATGCCGAAGTACAGTCCTTTCCCCAAGCTTCCCGAGCTGCGCAGGACCTGGCCGGACAAGCGCATCACCCGCCACCCGGTCTGGTGCTCCGTGGACCTCCGGGACGGCAACCAGGCCCTCGTCGAGCCGATGAGCGTAAGCGAGAAGCTCGACTACTTCGACCTCCTCCTGGACATCGGCTTCAAGGAGATCGAGATCGGCTTCCCCTCGGCGAGCCAGATCGAGTTCGACTTCACCCGGGAGCTCATCGAGCAGAAGCGCGTGCCCGGCGACGTGACCATCCAGGTCCTCAGCCAGTGCCGCGAGCATCTCATCCAGCGCACCTTCGAGAGCCTCGTCGGCGCCAGGCGGGCGATCTTCCACATCTACAACTCCACCTCGCCGGTCCAGCGCAAGGTCACCTTCGGCCTGGGCAAGGACGAGATCGCGGCCATCGCCGTGGAGGGCGCCCGCCTCGTGAAGGCGGGGCTGCCCATGGTGGAGGGCACGGAGGTGGTCCTCGAGTACTCCCCCGAGAGCTTCTCGAACACCGAAGTGGAGTACGCCCTCGAGGTCTGCGAGGCGGTCATGGACGAGTGGGGCCCGACGCCCCAGAAGCCGATGATCATCAACCTGCCCGCCACCGTGGAGTCCTCCACGCCCAACCTCTTCGCCGACATGATCGAGTGGTTCATCGCCCACCTCTCGCGCCGCGACTCGGCCATCGTCTCCCTCCACACCCACAACGACCGAGGCACCGGCATCGCGGCCTCGGAGCTGGGGCTCCTCGCGGGGGCCGACCGCATCGAGGGGACACTCTTCGGCAACGGCGAGCGGACGGGGAACCTGGACATCGTGGCCTTGGCCCTCAATATGTTCAGCGAGGGCGTCGACCCAGGCCTCGAGCTCCGGGACCTGCGCCATATCGCCGCGTCCTACTCGGGCTTCACCGGCATGGAGATCCCGGCGCGGCAGCCCTACGCCGGGGAGCTCGTGTACACCGCCTTCTCGGGCTCCCACCAGGACGCGATCAAGAAGGGCATGGACCGGCGCGCCGGCATCGCCGACCCCGAGGCGCCCTGGGAGGTCCCCTACCTGCCCATCGACCCCAAGGACATCGGGCGCAGCTACGAGGCTATCATCAGGATCAACAGCCAGTCGGGCAAGGGCGGAGTCGCCTACATCCTCAAGGAGAGCGCGGGCTACGACCTGCCCAAGGCCATGCACCCCGAGGTGGGCATGTACGTGAACCGCGCCGCCGACGCCCGGGGCCGGGAGCTCGACCCGCCCAGCGTGCGCGCCCTCTACGAGACCGAGTTCCTCAACGTCGCGACGCCGCTCCACCTCATCTCGTTCAACGAGATCCCGGACCACGACAGCGGCCTCACCACTTGGCGCTCCAAGATCCGTTGGAGAGGCGAGGAGCACGAGATAGTGGGCACGGGGAACGGCCCCATCGAAGCCTTCGTGGCGAGCCTCGAATCCTTGGGGATCGAAGGCGTGCGGGTCGAGTCCTTCCACGAGGATGCCCTCTCGGCGGGCACCAACGCCCTGGCCGTCGCCTACGTCCAGGCCAAAGGCCCCGGGGAGGAGAAGGCCTGGGGCGTCGGCACCGACCGGAGCATCGCCGCCGCGGGCGTGCGGGCGGTGCTCTCGGCGGTGAACCGCAACCTCGGGAAGGATTAGCGCCGGGCTCGCGGGGGAAGCCCAGGGGCGGCAGATGACGCGGCGCCCGGAGAGCGCATATACTCGGGCAGCGATGAGCTTCCTCCCAGCCCTACCTTCAGACCTCGCCGCCCACGGGCTCGAGCCCGGCGAACTCGACGCCGTGCTCGTCACGGGAGACGCCTACGTGGACCACGTCTCCTTCGGCTCGGCCCTCCTCGGCCGCCTCCTCGAGGCCGAAGGGTACCGGGTCGGGATAATCCCCCGGCCCGATCCCGACGACGTCGAGGCCTTCAGGCTCCTCGGGCGGCCGCGCCTCGCCTTCCTGGTGAGCTCCGGCGCCCTCGACTCGATGGTATCCTCCTACACCGCCAACCGGAAGCCGAGGTCCGAGGACGAGTACGCCCCGGGAGGGAAGCCGGAGCTCTGCCTCCGCGGCGACGGGACGATCGGGCCGGGGAAGGCCGGGCGGCGGCAGGCAAGGCCCGACCGGGCAGTCATCGCCTACACTGCGAAATGCCGGGAAGCCTTCAAGGGGACGCCGGTGATCGTGGGCGGCGTGGAGGCGAGCCTCCGGGCCCTCGCCCACTACGACTACTGGTCCGACAAGGTCCGGCGCTCCATCCTCATCGACTCCAAGGCCGACCTCCTCGTCCACGGCATGGGCGAGCTCCCCCTCCTCGAGATAATGGCCAGGCTTAGGACGGCCGCCGAGGGAGGGGGCGAGAGGAACCCGGAGAAGGCGGCCGACCTGCGGGGTATCCCGGGCACCGCCTGGGCCGCCTCCGCCCCGCCCGAGGCCGACCCGGGGGAAGTCGTCGAGCTGCCTTCCTACGAAGAGCTCTCCGGCGCCGACGATGTTTCCAAGGCCGCTTTCCTCGAGGCTACGAGGCTGCGCTACGCTAACGCCGACCACCACTACGCCAAGGCGCTGGCCCAGCGGAGCGCCGCCCGCTGGACGATCCTGGAGCCCCCCGCCCCCCCCCTCTCGCGCCGGGAGCTGGACCGGGTCCACGAGCTGCCCTACGAGCGGGCCTGGCACCCCATGTACGACCGCTTCGGAGGCGTCCCCGCCCTCGCCGAGGTGAAGTTCTCCCTCGTGTCGAACCGCGGATGCTTCGGCGGCTGTTCCTTCTGCTCGATAACCCTGCACCAGGGGAGGGCCGTGGTCTCGCGGAGCCGCGAGAGCCTCCTCAGGGAGGCCGCGGCCCTGACGAGGATGCCGGACTTCAAGGGCTACATCCACGACCTGGGAGGTCCCACCGCGGACTTCCGCGAGTCGGCCTGCGCCAAGACCGACGAGCGCGGCGCCTGCCCGGACCGGCTCTGCCTCACCCCCGAGCCGTGCCGCGCCCTCAGGGCCGACCACTCGGAGTACCTCGGGATCCTCCGGGCCCTCAGGGCCCTCCCGGGGGTGAAGAAGGTCTTCGTCCGCTCGGGGATCCGCTTCGACTACCTCATGCTCGACCCTGACGGGACCTTCTTCCGGGAACTGGTCGAACACCACGTGTCGGGGCAGCTCAAGGTCGCCCCGGAGCACGTCTCGGACGAGGTCCTCCGGCTCATGGGCAAGCCCGGCCGGGCCGTCTACGAGGCCTTCGCCAAGCGCTATGCGGAACTGAACCGCGAGGCCGGGCTCAAGCAGTACCTGGTGCCCTACTTCATCTCGTCCCACCCGGGCGCCGGCCTGCCCGAAGCCGTGGAGCTCGCCTCGTTCCTCAGAGACTCGGGCTTCGTCCCCGACCAGGTCCAGGACTTCTATCCGACTCCGGGGACCCTCTCCACGGCCATGTACTGGACCGGCCTGGACCCCGCGACCGGCGAGCCGGTCCACGTGGCCCGGGGGGAGCGCGAGAGGGCCATGCAGCGGGCGCTCCTACAGTACAACAAGCCGGCGAACCGGGAGCTCGTGCGCGAGGCCCTGCTCGAGTGCGGCAGGAGGGACCTCATCGGCGGCGGGGCTGGCTGTCTGATCCGCCCGTAGGGGCTGGGCCCCTGCCTCCGCGCCTGGCCGCTGCCCCGAGCCCCGCGGAGGCCGCAGTCACGCCCCTTGGCCGGCCTACGCGGCCGCGGCGCGCCGGGCTCAGCCGGGGAGGCCGGGAGCCCGCACCGCGAAGGCGGTCCCGCCCTCCCGCTCCACCGACAGGCTCCCCTTCAGCTGGGCAGCCATCATGCGCACGATATCGAGGCCCAGGCCGCCGGAGTTCTCGGTGTCGAAGCCCTCGGGCAGGCCGACCCCGTCGTCGGAGACGACGAGCTCGACGCGGTCTCCCACCGCCCCCAGGCTCACCAGGATGGAGCCGTCTCGGTCCCCGGGGAAGGCGTACTTCAGCGCGTTGGTCACGAGCTCGTTGACCATGAGCCCCCAGGACAGGGCGCTCTTCACGTCGACCAGGACCGCGCCGATGCGCCGGTCGATCCGCACCCGCCCATCGGAACCCGAGTGGGCCTCGGCGAGGGAATCGACGATGGCCCCGAGGTAGTCCCGGAGGTCGACGCTGCCGACCGACTCGGCTCCGGCGAAGAGGTCGTAGAGGGCTGACATCGAGTCCACCCGGTCCTTGAGGTTCCCCAGGACCCCGACCATGCGGCGGTCCTCGGCCCTGCCCGCCTCGAGGTCGATCATGCTCGCTATCATGGCGAGGCCGTTCTTGATCCGGTGCTGCAGCTCGTGGAGGAGCACGTCCTCCTCCCGCAGCGACTCGCTCAGCGCGGCCTCCATGCGTTTCCTCTCGGTGTTGTCGGTGACGAAACCGAGGAGGCAGGTCTGTCCCTCGATCTCGATGGTGGTGATGGACATGAGCACGTCGAGTACCCCGCGGTCCTTCCTGCGCATCCGGGTATCGAAGTTGCGGACGGCGCCCCCGGCCCTCAGGCGCTCCACAGCCTTGTCGCGGTCCAGGGGAGAGCACCAGAGATCCAGCTCTTCTACCGAGCTGCCCACGATCTCCTCCCGGGGGTAGCCGAACATCCGGCAGGTGGCGTCGTTCACCTCGATGAAGCGGCCCCCGTCCAGGGTCGAGAGGGCGACGCTCTCGGGGCAGGCCCTGAAGAGCTCGGCGAGCATCCTCTCCTTTGACCTGAGGGAGTCCTGGGCCCGGCGCTTGTCCGTGATGTCGAAGAGCACGCAGGCGACGCTCGCCCGGGGATCGGGGGACGCGGGGTCCATGGCGCTCGCGCCGACGAGGATGTCGCGGACCTCCCCGTCCCTTGTCCGATGCTGGGACTCGATGGAGACCCGCCTCTGGCCCACGAGGGCGTTGTAGAGTTCCCGGCCAACCCGCTCGTACTCCTCGTCGTCGCCGTAGAGGATCCGCGTGGTTCGGCCCAGGAGCTCCGCCTCGGAGTAGCCGTAGGTCTGGACCATCGCGGCGTTGACCTTCATGAACACCCGGTTCTGGAGGATGCAGACGCCGGCGGGGACCGCGTCGAAGAGGCTCCGGAGCTCGGCCTCGCTCTCCCCCAGGGCCGACTCGGCCCTCCGGCCTTCGGCGAGGGCCTCCTCCAGCCTAGCGTTCGCGGCCTCCAGCTCGGCCGCCTTCGCCTGGTACTTCATCCGGGCCTCGAAGAGCTTGAAGGCCATCTTTATCGAGGCCAGGAGGACCCGCTCCCCGCTGTTCTTGACCACGTAGCCGTAGGAGGCGATGCGCTCGGTCCTCTCGACGACCTCGGGCTCCGTGTGGCTAGAGAGGAAGAGCACCGGGAGATTCCTGGCCTTGAGTATCCGCTCGGCGGCCTCGGCCCCGTCCATGCCGGCGCCGAGGTCCAGGTCCATGAGCACGAGGTCGATGGGCTCGTGGCTCCGAACGACGTCCACCGCGCTCGACCCCGAGTAGGCGGTGCACACCGAGTAGCCGTTGCGCTTTAGCATCCCGGCCTCGGCCAGGGCGATGATGGACTCGTCCTCCACTATCAGGATGGTCCTCTGCTCTTTTCCCACCATATCCAGCCCCCTGAAACTCCAGGGCAATCCTCGAATTCTACTTTCAGGTATTTCCCCAAAGAATCAAGGGGCGGGAGAGGATTCGGCGAGAGGGGGAGGAGGGCGCGCCCCCGCCGCCTCAGCCCACGGTCTCCACGCGGATCATGTTGGTCGTGCCCTTGTGGGAGATGGGGAGGCCGGCCACGAAGACCGCCCGGTCGCCCTTCTTGAGGACGCCGGCGTACTTGCAGCTGTCCAGAGTCTCGGCGACCAGGGCGTCGAGGCTCTCCTCGGGGCCCGCGAGCATGAAGGGGTAGACTCCCCAGTTCATGGCGAGCTGGTTGAAGACCGCGGCCTCCTTGGTGAAGGCGAAGATGGGCATGCGGGGCCGGAGGCGGGAGAGGAGCTGGGCGGCGTGGCCTGTCTCGGTGAGGACGACCAGGGCCGCGGCGCCGATCTCGTAGGCGACCGCGAGGGCGTTGTACGAAACCACCGCGGGAAGCTCGCCGGTGCGGGCGTAGAGGGGCATGCGCTTGTGGAACTCCACGTAGTCGAACTCCTCCTCGACGGCGCGGATGATGGAGCTCATGGTCTCGACGACCTTGACGGGGTAGCGGCCGATGGCGGTCTCGCCCGAGAGCATGACCGCGCTCGTCGAGTCGAAGCACGCGTTGGCCACGTCCGAGGCCTCGGCGCGGGTGGGCATGGGGCTCTCTATCATGGACTCGAGCATCTGGGTGGCGGTGATCACCGGCTTGGCCCCGAGGAAGCCGGTCTTGATGAGGCGCTTCTGGGCTATGGGCACGGTCTCGATGGCGATCTCGACGCCCATGTCGCCCCGGGCCACCATGATGCCGTCGGCGGCGGACACGATCTCGTCGGCGGCGGACAGGCCCTTGGCGCTCTCGATCTTGGCGATGAGCTTGACCATGCTCCGGCGCCCCGAGGGGACCTTGATGCGGCCGATGAGGCGCCTAACCTCCTCGATATCGGTGGCGTTGCGCACGAAGGAGAGGGCGATGTACTCGACCTCGGTCTCGACGGCGAAGGTGATGTCCCTGATGTCCTTCTCGGAGAGGAAGGGGATGGGGTAGTCGACGTTGGGGATGGTGAGGTGGGCCTTGGGCCGGAGGTCCCCGGGGTTGCCCACCCTCACGGAAATTTCGCCTTCGCGCTTGGCGACCACCTCGCCGGCGAAGTAGCCATCCATGAGGAGGACGCGTTGGCCGATCGCGCAAAGGGAGTCGAGCTCGGGGAGGTTGGTGTACACCGTGAGGGGCTCGGGGGAGACGAGGGCGTCGAGGCCTTCGGAGGGGCGGGACTGGATCACGAGGACGGTGCCGGCCTCGATGGGGATGCTCTTCGCGTAGCCGTACATCCGCACCGCGGGGCCCTTTATGTCGGCCATTATGGCGACCGGGAGCTTGAGCTCCCGGCGAGCCTCGAGGATGCGCTCCACCGTGGCCTTGGCCGCCTCGGGATTCGAGTGGGAGAAGTTGAGCCTGAAGACGTTGACTCCCGCCTTTAGGAGCTCCCGGATGGTCTCGGGAGTATCCGAGGCCGGGCCAAGGGTCGCGACGATCTTAGTCCTCTTATCCAGCATGTTCATGTTTTGTCCTCCGCCTAATAGACTCCTCTAAAGAATAATGCATTTTGAAAAAAAATGAAAAGGCGACGGTTTACCGCAATGGTCAACATATTCGTAAGCATTGACATGTTCATTAATAATTCATATATGATTAGTTGTTCATTTGTACATTTGTTCAATTGGAGACATTCCTATGGATAAAGATGACTCGATCAAGGATATGGTCAACGGTATTTCGATGCGACAAACCGAGTGTGCGGCTTGCTCCGCCCACGCCGAGAGGGTCGAGGAGGCCCGGAGTAAAGCCATCGACCTCGAGCTCCTCGGGAGGCTGGAGGAACTCTTCAAGATCTTCTCCGACACTACGAGGCTCCGTATCCTGAGCGCCCTGGCGGTCGGGGAACTGTGCGTCTGCGATATCGGCGCGGTCTTGGGGGCGAGCCAATCGGCAGTCAGCCACCAGCTCGCGATCCTCAGGGCGGCCCGGCTGGTGGCCTACCGGAGGGAGGGCAAGAGCGTCTACTACCGGCTGGCGGACTACCACGTGGGCATACTCCTGCAGATAGGCCTCGACCACGCTTCGGAGAGGGACAAAGCCGAGACGGAGCGGGGGATCGAAGCCCGAGCCCCGGTCCCCGAGACCGGCCGGGGAGAGCCCACCGAGGCCCTCCTCGGCGCGACGGCGCCTCGCGCCGGGAGCCCCGCCCATGGAGACTGAAGTCCGAGAGACGAACAGCTGCGGCGCAGGGGAATGCGGGGCGTGCTGCGGCGCCTGCCAAAAGGTCTCCGCCCCCGGGAACGGGCCTCTCGGCCCCGAGATCCTGCGGGAGCTCATCCTCCTGGGTGTGGCGGGGATACTCTTCGCCCTTGGGCTCCTCGCGGCGCCTACGGGACCTCTGTCGCCCGTAGGGCGAGCCTGGCCTGCCGCCCCCGTCGCCCTCCTCCTCGCCGCCTACCTCGCGGTAGGCGGGGACGTGCTCCTGGCCGCCGGGAGGAACATCCTCCGCGGCAGGGTCTTCGACGAGCTCTTCCTCATGGCGATCGCCACCCTCGGAGCCATCGCCATCGGGCGCTTCGAGGAGGCCGTGGAGGTCATGGCCTTCTACAAGGTCGGGGAGATGCTCCAAGAGTCGGCCAGCGCGAGGAGCCGCTCCTCTGTGCGGGTACTCTTGGCCGGGAGGCCGGACAGAGCGAGGCTTTGGCGGGGGGGAGCTTGGGTCCTCGTCGACCCCGCCGAGGCGGCGGAGGGAGATCGCTTCCTCGTGATGCCCGGGGAGCGGGTCCCCCTGGACGGGGAGGTCGTCGAAGGCGAGTGCTTCGCCGACACCTCCGCCCTAACTGGCGAATCCCTGCCGAGGAGGCTGGAGCCGGGCGCCGAGGTCCTCGCCGGGAGCGTGGCCCTAGACGGGTCCTTCACCGCCAGGGCCCTCAGGGAGGCCGGCGAGTCGGCGGCCGCCAGGGCCCTGCGCCTCGTCGAGGAGGCCTCCCGGTCAAAGGCCCGGGCCTCGAGGCTGGTGACCCGCTTCGCCGAGGTCTACACCCCGATAGTGGTGACTGCGGCGGCGCTCCTCGCCTTCCTCCCGCCGCTCCTCATCCCGGGCCAGCGCTTGGCCGACTGGGCATACCGCGCCCTGGTGCTCCTGGTGATCTCCTGCCCCTGCGCCCTCGTGGTGAGCGTCCCCCTGGGCTACTTCTGCGGCATGGGGGCGGCGGCGAAGCGGGGTATCCTCGTGAAGGGCGCCGAGGTCCTCGACGGTCTCGCGAGGGCCAAGACGGTGGTCTTCGACAAGACCGGCACCCTCACGGTCGGTAGCTTCGCCCTGCGGTCGGTGTCCAGCGAGCCGGGGTTCACCGAGGACGAGGTCCTGGCCTTGGCGGCCGCCGCCGAGGCCCGCTCCCGGCATCCTCTGGCGTCGGCGATCCGCGGGGCCGCGGTGGCCCGGGGGCTCTCGCCGGGGACCGCGGACGAGGCCACCCTCGCGAGGGAGCGGCCGGGAGCCGGGATAGTGGCCTTCGTGGGGGGGAGGCGCGTCCTGGCGGGCAACGACAGGCTCCTCCACCTCGAGGGGGTGCCCCACGGAAGTTGCGCGGCCGAAGGCACGGTGATCAACGTGGCGGTGGACGGCGCGCTCGCGGGCAGAGTGACGGTGGGCGACGAGGTCAAGGCCGACGCCCACGAGGCCATAGAGGAGCTCGGCGCCCTGGGGATCTCCAGGACCATCATGCTCACCGGCGACTCGGCCGCCGCGGCGGCTCCGGTAGCCGAGAGCCTGGGCATCCGCGAGGCGGCGGCGGGGCTCCTGCCCGAGGGCAAGCTCGAGCGATTGGAGGCGGCGGTTGCTGAGACCTCCGCGGCCGGCGGGACTACCCTCTTCGTGGGCGACGGATTGAACGACGCGCCGGCCCTCGCCAGGGCCGACGTGGGCGTGGCGATAGGAGCCGGCTCCGACGCGGCCATCGAGCGGGCCGACCTCGTCCTCATGACCGGGGAGCTGCGGCGCCTCCCCGAGGCCGTGGTCCGCGCGAGGCGCACCCGCGCGGTCGTCGCCCAGGGCATCGCGTTCTGCCTAGTCGCGAAGGCCGCGTTCCTGGCCCTCGGGGCCCTGGGCATCGCCGAGATGTGGGAGGCGGTGATAGCCGACGTGGGCGTGGCCTTACTGGCGATCCTCAACGCCCTCAGGGCCATGCGTTGACCGACGCACAGCCGGCGCGCCGGCCGCCGGCCGAGAGCCGGCGATTTTTTATTGTTGCCAGGCGCCCGACGGCATATACTCTTGTCCGTGAGCGAACCCAAGACGGGGAAGATCCCGCGCGGCGGTGTCGTACAACCGGGTTCGAGGCTCTCCGCGGGCGTGCTGGCCTTCGGGGCCCTCTGCTGCGCCCTCTTCCTAGGCCTCATAGCGTGGCAGACCGCCTTGGATCGCGCCGACAGGATCCAGCGGGAGGAGGACGCCCTCTCGCGCATGGCCGAGATCGTCGCCACAGACACGGCCAACATGGTAGGCCGGGTCCGCTTCTTCCTGGCCACCGCCGATTTCTGGCTCCGCCGCAACCCCGCCGCCGACCCGCGGACGGACCCGGAATTCCGCGAGCTCATCGAGGAGTTCCGCGCCTCCATGGGCAACCACCTGGGCATACGCGTCGTCTCGGCCTCGGGAGAGATCTACAACCTCTCCTCGTCCTCGCCGGCGTCGATAGCCAACGTCGGCGACAGGGACTACTTCAAGGCCCAGCAGTCCGCCTCCACGCGGGGCCTATACCTCGGCGCGCCGGTGAAGAGCCGGGTGACGGGCACCTGGGTCATACCCCTCTCCTACCCCCTGGCGTCGCACAACGCCGGGATGACCGTCGTCCTCGCGTCCCTGGAGATTGAGGCCCTCGACAGCCTGTACGACCGGATCAGGCCTAGGCCCAACGGCTCGATAGCCCTGATCCGGCGCGACGGCCTCATCCTCGCCCGCTCGCCCTTCAGGCAGGACCTCGCCGGGACGGCCATCTCGGCCGACGCCGAGAGCTGGTGGTCGTCGGTCAAGTCAGCGCCCAACGGGATACTGACGCTGCGCGCCCAGACCGACGGCGAGAAGAGGATCCTCGCCGCCAGGACCGCGGACTCGCCCGCCTTCGTTGTCTCGGTGTCGGCCCGGTGGGACGACGTCCTGGCCCCCTGGAGGGCTGCCCTCTGGTGGCGCGCCGCCATCTCGGCGCTCATCCTGGGCGCGATGGCCGCCTTCTCGGCCAAGCTCTTCCTCGCGCTGCGCAGCCTCGGCCAGGCCCAGGCCGAGCTGGCGAGCAACATGGAGCGCCTCGCGAGGAGCGACGCGACCAAGGACAAGCTCTTCTCGGTTATCGCCCACGACCTGCGCGGCCCGATAGGAGGCATGGCCAGCCTGCTCGACACCATGGCCACGGACAAGGGCGAGATGAGCCTCGAGGAGATGGGGGAGCTGATCGACGCCCTCAGGTCGGCCTCGGAGAACACGACCCAGCTCCTCGAGAACCTCCTCGCCTGGTCGCGGAGCCAGCGGGGGGAGCTTCCCTTCAACCCGGAACGCGTCTCCCTCTACCCGATAATCGGGGAGTGCGCGGAGGTCTTCGAGCTGAGCTCGAAGGAGAAGGGAGTCTCCCTGGATATCCAGGTCGAGAGCGGCCTCAAGGTCCGCGGGGACGCCGAGCTCCTCAAGATCCTCGTGAGGAACCTCATCTCGAACGCGGTGAAGTTCTCGGTCCGCGGGGGCCGCGTGACCATCGAGGCCGCCTCCGCCGAGGGGGGAGCGACCATCGCGGTGCACGACCAGGGCATAGGCATGGGGAAGGACCGCATGGAGGCCCTGCGCGCCGCCGAGTCGGTGCGCAGCCGGCCGGGGACCGCCAACGAGCGCGGGTCGGGCCTCGGGCTCATCCTATGCCGGGAGATAGCGGAGATGCACGGGGGTAGCTTCAGCCTGGAGAGCGAACCGGGCGAGGGGAGCACCTTCGCGGTCTTCCTCCCCGATCGGCCCTAGTCAGGCGTCGAGGACCTCGCCCAAGGCCGCCAGGACGAGGCCGCAGTCGGCGATGATCCTCTCGGCCCGGCAGGCGACGATAGCCCGATCCTCCCCCGAGCAGGCGAAGGCCAGCCGCTTCAAAGCCGCCGACCCGCGCTCGTCCCCGAGCCGGGAGAGCGCCGTCGCGAGGGAACGCGCCCCGGCCTTCAGCGCCTCTTCGTCCCCAGACTCGGCGGCGGCGCGCAGCGCGAGGCACAGCCCCGGGACTTCGGCCCTGGCCGAGGCCATAGACCGCAGGCCATCGACCGTCGGGGCCTTCCAACCTTCCACCAGAGCGTCGATCGCCGGAGCTTCCCTCCGGTCCACCGCCTCGTCGATGAAGGCGAAGAGGGCGGGCACTTCGACCGGCTTGGCGAAGACCCCGTCGAAGTCGACCCCCGAGCGCCTGACGTCCTCGGGGTCGAAAGCCGTGAGGGCGATGAGAGGCAGGCCGGGGTCGTAGCGGCCCCCCACGTAGCTCCGGATCTTGCGGCCGAGCTCGATGCCGCTCATTCCGGGCATCTGGATATCCAGGAGGGCCGCGTCGGGCATGGAATCCTCGAGGAGGCGGAGGGCCTCGACGCCGCCCGTGGCCGCGAGGACCCCGTGGCCAGCGTTCTTGAGTATCGCCGTCATGTATTCGAGATTGACTTCGTTGTCGTCCACCACGAGGAGGCGGTAGCTGCGACCGGTCTTGGGCTGGGCGGGGACCGCCTTAGCCGGCTCCCCGACGGGGACTAGGATCGAGAAAGAAGAACCGCGCCCGAGCTCGCTCCGCAGCCGGATCTCGCCGCCTAGGGCGCGCACGATGTTCCGGGCGAGGGCGAGCCCGATGCCCGCGCCGCCTCGCTTGGTGTACGGCGAGGCGAGCTGGGTGAAGGCCGAGAAGATCCGGCCCTGGTCCTCTGCCGGGATGCCGGGGCCCGTATCGGCCACCGAGAGCGCGAGGTAGGGCACGTTCCCCTCCCGGCGCTCCATCTCCGCCCTCACCCGGATCCGCCCCTTCTCGGTGAACTTGACCGCGTTATCCAGGATGGCCGCGAAGGCCCGTCCCAGGTGGTCGGGATCGGACTCGACGTTGCCCTCGGGCGTGGGGTCCGCCTCGAAGGCCAAGCCCTTAGCCTCGGCGAGCTTCCGGTACTGGTCGCAGATCTGGGCGACGAAGCCGTCCAGGGGGAAGGTGTATTTCCGCAGCGAAGCCGACCCGGATTCGAAGCGCACGAAGTCGAGGATGTCGCCGAGCATCCCGAGGAGCCCTTCGGCGCTGGCGATGATCGAAGCGGCCCGGCGCTCCGGCTCGGGGCCGCCCATCTCGATGAGCCTCGCCGCGGCGAGGATGCTCGCCACCGGGCTCTTGAGCTCGTGGCTCATGGAGGCGAGGAAATCGCCCTTGGCGGCGTCGGCGCGCCGGGCTTCCTCACGGGACAGGAGAACCAGATCCTCCATAGCCTTGCGGCGGCTTATGTCCTCGCAGATGAGGATGGCGTGGGTGACCAAGCCCGATGGAGACCGTACAGGAGAGGCGGAGACCGCGGCCCAAGGCCCTGAGCGCGGGTCCGAGCCCCCGTTCCCCGGGCCCGCGAAGACCCGGACCTCGGCCGCCGCGTCGAACCCCCCGAGGACGAGGGAGCGCAGCTCTTCGGCCTCGCCGGGCCCGAACTCGAAGAAGGAGGTGAGGTCGGCCCCGATGACCTGCTGGGGGTCGAGCCCCGAGAGCTTGATGAAACCGGGGTTGACGTACTCCACGCGGAAGGAGCGGTCGGCAACGAGTATGCCGGTGGCGAGCTGGTCGACCGCCTGATAGAGCTTCCGCAGCATCTCCTCGGACTTGCGCCTCAGGGAGATGTCCCGGATGACCCCGACGGATCCCGTGAAGTCGCTCCCCTGACCGCGGCTGACGTACTCGCCGACGGCGGTGACCTCGCCGTACGAGGTGACGGTCACGATCATGTCGCTCGCGTCGCGCCCGCCGGGCTTGCGCTTCAGGCGCACCTCGAGGTTCTCGGTCCTGCGGTCGATGCTCCGCCGCTCGTTGAAGAGCTTCGGGCTGAGGGCCGGCCCGGTGACGACGCCGTCGAAGGACTTGAGGACCTGGTCCCGGTCCACCGCCTGGGCGTCTCCCTCGTCCAGCAGGATCGAGAAGTGCTTCCCGAGGAGGTCCGAAGGGGCGTAGCCGAGGAGGCGCACCGAGTTGTTGATGAAGGTGAAACGCCCCTCGGAGTCCAGCTCGTACACGATGTCCGGCAGGGAGTGGACGAGATCCTCGTAGCGCCGCTCGAGGATGGACACGTGGCCGACGAAGCGGAGGAGGAGGGCCGCGAGGGCGCGGAAGTAGGCGGCGGCCCGCTCCGCCCAGCCGGGGGCGGGGCCGACGAGGTAATCGAAGGCCTCGGGGCCTAGGATGGACGAGGCCGAGGCCTCGCTCTCGGGACGGAGAAGAACCACGGCCAGATGGGAGCTCGAGGCTCGGGCGGCGGCACTCTTCGCCCTCCAGAGATCCTCGCCGACGAAGAGCAGTCTCCGCCCCCCCCCCTCGCCGTCCTGGAGGTCGGACGCCTCCGCCGAGGCGAGGCCGAGGACTGCGAGGGCGGAGGCGGCCTCGGCGCGCTCCGCCTGGGGAAGTTCGAGGAACACTGTGTCCGAGGTGCCGCTCATGCCCTTATTGTGACAGAATAGCGGGGATAATCAAGGCGATCCGGCCTAGGAGCTATCTCTACTTGATAACTCCTAGGCGAGATGGCGGCCAGATCCGGAAGAGGGCGTAGCCTTCGATGTACTTCAGGTCGAGGGCGAAAGGCTCGACGTTCGAGTAGTACTGGACCGAGGCGGGGTCCGCCGGATCCAGGCCCTTGATGACCGCGTCGCCCGTCTTGTAACGGAAGTCCAGGGAATTGTAGCGGTTGTCCCCCATGGCGAAGTACTGGTTCTTGCCGAGGTACTGGTCGCCGGCCGGGAACTGGGGGAAGTTGCGCGAATCGTAGAGGCCGTAGTAGCGGCCGTTCACGTAGAAGTCGAGCTCCTGCCCGGCGGCCTCGAGGTCCTGGAGGACGGCGTCCTTTGCGAGGGACTCGAAGCCAGCGCCCGAGGCGATGAGCGCCGCCTCCCTGGCCGAGCGGGCGAGGACATTGTCCTTGATGAGGAGGTTCAGGGATCGGCCTCCGCGCGCGTAGGCGTCGGGCGGGGCGACCAGCGCCGAGGGGCAGGCCGCGTACGCGGCCAGGGCCGACCGGAGGCTCGGCGAGGCCGGGAGCGCCAGGGCGAGGGCCAGGTCGTCGATCTTGGTGCCCGACTGGGCGATCGGGTTGCCGGCCGCTGCGTCGAATTTTGCCAGGGCGGCGACGTTGGCCAGCTCGATCCGGTACTTGTCGGGGCTGACTTGCTCGAGGGACTTGAGGAAGGCTTCGGCCCTGGCGGCGGAGAGCCTCCCGGGGAGAGTCCCAGCGGAAGCGGCGATGGAAGCGGCGAGCACCTTGGGGTCCGCCTCGCGGCGCCGGCGGTCCCAGGTATCCAGGAGGGCGCGGTGCCGCGAGTCCATGGGCATGTACTCGATGCGCGACGCGAGCTCCGGGCTCTCCTTCCAGAGGTCCGAACGGGCCCACTTCTTGTCGTCCTCGACGGCGGAGAAGGCGGAGTCACCCGCCCGCTTGGCGTAGAGGACGTCGTCGACCATCATGAGCTTCTCGCCGGGGAGGCCGACCACGCGCTTGACCAGAGGATCGGCCTTGACCGACCCATCGGGGAGGTACTTGTCGATGTTCACCGCGGTGAAAGTGACCATCGACACGAACTGGGAGAGGTACTTCTTGAGGTTGACCCGCTGGTTCTCGGGGTATCGCGGGTTGGCCAGGGTCACGATGTCCCCGCGGCTCGGGTACTTGAGCCAGGGGAGCCGCCAGTCCGTGAGGGGAATCCTCGGCGCGGCGCTGAGCTTGACGGTGAAGGGCCGGTCCTTGATGAGGAAGGCGGGCACCATGGACTCGGAAGGTATCTCGTAGAGCTGGAAAACGAAGGTCTGGATGAGGATGACGAGGATGGCCGCGAAGCCGAGGGCGTCCACCCACTCGAGGGCGCCTCGGAAGAAGCCCTTCTTGCGGCTCTCGGCTGCCCGCTTCTTGCGCAGGGCCTTGTCCTCCACCTCCTCGTCGGAGATGAGGCCGAGGCCGGCGTAGGCCGCGGGCCTGCCCATGGCGACGAAGAGGACGACGCCGGCGACCAGGCACAGGAGCGCCAGGACGAACATATATACGACCCGCCCATGGCCTATGGCGCCGGTCCCCTCCCAGTCCACCCTAGGCAGGGCGGCGGCAGCGTAGTGAACCACGAGGCCGTAGCCGAGGAACTTCTTGAAGGCTGGGTGCAGCTCGACCCGGGCCCTGCGGTAGATCGCGTCCAGGAAGAGCAGGGCGCCGGCCGCCAGGGCGAGGGTGAGGCAGAGGTACACGGCGTAGTAGACGGTGAAACGCGGGCAAAGCGCGGCGACGGCGGTCGCGAGGAGGAGACCCACCCAAGCGATGGCCATGGCGGGGAGGGATCGAGCGGCGGCCGCGTAGGCGCTCGCCTTCGCCCCGGCCCTGGGGCTCATCTTGGCGTTCTTTGGCTTGCTCATCGCCGCAAGTATCCCCGCGGAAGCCTCGGGCGGTCAAGCCGGGCCGGTCCTCCCGCGGAGGGGGCGCCGGCGCGGTTCAGAGGGTGTAGCTGCGCCCCTCCCGGGCCATCTCGATCTCGAGTTCGGTGCGGCCGCGGAGCTTATCCTGGTAGAAGAGCTCGAGCTCCTGAAGCTCGGCGTCGGTCCGATTGGGATCGTGGTGGAAGAGGGCGAGCCTCTTGACCTTCGCCCGGTGGCAGGCGTTGATCGCTGACTCGTAGGTCGAGTGGCCGAAGCCAACTTTCCCCTTGTGGTACTCCTTGGCCGTGTACTGGGTGTCGTGGACCACGAGGTCGGCCCCCTGGAAGAAGCGCGAAACCTTCTCGTTCTCCTCGGCGGCGGCTAGGTCGCCCTCCCGGGCGGTCTCCTCGTCGTAGCCGGGATCGGCCGGGTCGGTCGGGAACACGTTGCGGAAGGGTTCGTGGTCGTAGATCGTGACGAAGGACTTCGCCTTGTACTCGAAGCGGTACCCGAGACAGAGGATGGGGTGGTTCAGGTACTTCGTGGTCACGAAGATCCCATCGCCCAGGTCGATCGTCGTCTCCTTGATCTGCTCGTAGGTTATTTCGGCCGCCAGCTCGTCCTGGCGGACCGGCCAGTACCTGTACGAGAGCTGGGTGCCTATGACCTTCTCGAGGCTGTCGTCCTCGTAGCTGATGGGCCCCCTCAGCCTGATCTTGGTGCCGGGGACGTAGATGGGCGTGAACATCGGGAAGCCCATTATGTGGTCCCAGTGGGTGTGGGTTATGAAGAGGTCGACCGAGAGAGACCCTCTCTTGAGATCCTCCCTGACGAGCTTCTCGCCCAGGGGCCTGATGCCCGACCCCGCGTCGACGATGATGAGCCTGTCGTCGCAGCGGAGCTCGAGGCAGGCGGTGTTGCCTCCGAAGATGGCGGTATCGGGCCCCGGGGTAGGCATGGAGCCGCGGTCGCCCCAGATCGTCACGGTGAACATCTAGCCTCCGAGCTTCAGGAATACCTTGGCTTTCTCGATTTCGGCGTTCACGGGCTCCTCCAAGTCCTCGAGGAGGGACTTCTGGATGTCAAGGAGCCCGAAGGTCTCCGGAGAGATCTTATCCGGATAGCGGTTGCCCGAAAAGCCGATCTCCTCGCGGTTGGCGAAGTAGTTGGCGACGGCGACAGTCCGGAGGACGTCTCCGTTCTCCCCGGAGTAACCCTCGAGGTCGTGGTGCCAGCGCACGGCGTCAGCTATCGCGCCGGTCAGCCTCCAGTTGTCGGCCACGAGCCCGCCCGCCTCGCAGTGGTCCAGCTGCAGGATGCCCCGCTCGGCCTTCACGAGGGAGATCCGCGCCCGGTCCGCCTCGGACATCGCCGCGACGTACTGCTCGGCCAGGGCGTTGTTGAGGGGGATCTTGCCTATGTCGTGGAGGAGCCCGGCGGCGAAGTACTCCTCGAGGACCTTGGGATCGGCGCCCCGGGTCTTCGCGATGAGCTTCGCGGTGACGCCCACGCACAGGGAGTGTCGCCAGAACGCGTCCATATTCAAGGCGCGGAAATCCTTCTTGCTGGAGACCCGATCCAGCACGGCGCTCGAGAGCGCGAGGTTCTTCACCGTGTTGACGCCGAGCATGATGATCGCCCGCACGATGCTGGTGACCTGGGTCCCCAGGCCGTAGTACGCCGAGTTGATTAGCTTGAGGACCCGGCCCATGAGCACGGGGTCGAGCTGGATAACCCGATCGAGGTCCATGGGGCTCGCCTTGGGGTTGTTGCACACCTCGAGGATCTTGGAGACCGTCGTGGGCAAGCTCGGCATGCCGCCCACGTACTCCCTGACCCGCTTCGCGCCCTCGCCGTCAAGCATTGTCCGCGCCTTTCTGCTGCTTCATTATCCTTATCAGCTTGGCCATGCGGGGCGAGATGGTCAAGCCCGCGATCTCGGTCGGCGTCCCGTCAGGGGAGACCACCACGGGGGCCACCTCGGGAGGTATGGGCCCGCTCAGCTCGAGCTCGGGCACCGGGCCGCGCCGCTCGCCCACCCTCCGGTCGCCTCGGTTGCGCCGCTCCCCCGAGGCGCGTCGGTCGCCGTGCCCGGTCCGCCTATCGCCCTGTCGGCGGCGCTCCGCCCCGGACCTCCGTCCCGAGGCGGAGCGCCTCGGGTCCAGAGCCCTCGATGCGCCGCCGGACCGCACGGCCTCCCCGGCCAGGAGGAGGCCAACCCCGCTCTCCCGGGGCTCGGTGAGTTCCGTCTCGCGCTTTATCTTGCTTATCAAATCGTCGATCTTTCCCTTGAGGCCCTCGACGTCGAACTCTTCCTTCTTATCCTCGGGCAGATCGTCGGTGAGGCCCTTCAGGTACTCGAGGAGCTCGGCAGTCGGCTCGCCGAGGAGAGCCTCGGCTTCCTTCGCCCCCTCTTCCCCAACCTCGGGCGGGAGCGCCTCGGCGCCAGGAGCGAGGCCTTCGCCAGCAGGTGGCTCGCCCGGCGCCTCGGGGAGGGGCTCCGCCGGAGCTTCGGCCGGCGGCTCGGGCTGAGGCTCGGCGGACGACGAATTTTCCAGCTCTGGCTCCGCCGCCGCCACTTCTTCCTCGGCCGCGGGGTCGTCGTCGAGGCTTTCGTCGGACTCCTCGAGCGTCAGAGGCTCGCCGTCGTCGCCCTCGGGCTCCCCGCCTAGGTCCTCGGGCTCGCCCTCGCCAGGCTCGAACACCGGCTCTTCCACGTACTCGGGGGCGTCCTCCTCGTCCGACGCATCGAAGGGCGCTCCTTCTTCGAGCCCCGCGAGGTCATCGGGCGGGATCTCGAGCTCCTCTTCCTCCTCCTTGGGAGGCGGCTCGGGGGGCGCCGCCTTGCGCCGCGGAGCCCGGTACTGCTGGGGTGGCGGGGATACGATCACCGGCGGGTACTGGGGATACTGCGGGTACTGAGGGTACTGCTGGGGGGGAGGAGGCACGGGGGCGGGCTGAGGGGGGTAGTAAGGCTGCTGCGGGCCGGGAGGGCTCGGGGGCGGTTCCGGGGGCCGAGGCGCCTCGTCGCGGGGAGAGTTCCCGTTTTCGGGCCCGAGGTCTTCCTCGCCCTCGATGAGGCCCGAGAACTCGTGCTTGGGCTCCTCGATATCCTCATCGGACTCCTCGAAGGATGGCTCCTCGACCTCGTCGAGGGGCTCAGCCTCGAAGTCCTCCTCCCGCTCGTCGAGGAAGAGGAGCTCCTCCTGCTCGTCCACCGGGATGGGCCCGGGCTCGCCTGCCGCGGCCTGGGGGATGAAGACGCCCTCGGCGCTCGGGATGGCCGCCGCGGCTTCCTCGTTCTCCTTCTCGCCGGAGAGGGACGACTTGAGGATCCGCAGGTTCTTGTCCCACGCGTCCCGGACGTCGGAGGAGTACTCCTTGACCGCGCCCTCGAGCACGTCGAGGCTGGCGAGGAGGGCGTCGGGATCCTCGGCGCCGACATCGCCGCGGAGGGTGACGAGCCGTTCGGCGGCGTTGACGGACTTCTGCTTCTCCCCGAGGACGCGATAGGCGGCGGATAGCTCGAGCTGCACGTCGGGGTCGTCGGGGAAGTCGCGCTCGAGCTCGACGAGGGTGGCCTTGGCGCCGTTCCAATCGCCCTTGCCCGCCCGGGCCTTGGCCAGCTCCAGCCTCGCGGCCTTGTCCCCGGGCCTAGCCCTGAGGTACTCGACGAGCTCCGATTCGGCGCGAGCGAAGTCCCCGCCGTCGGCGGCTATCCTGGCCAGGTCGACCCGGAAACCCACTTCCTTGGGATCGATGCGCAGTATCCGCTCGTACACTCTCTGCGCCTTTTCGACGTCCCCCAGCCGCTCGAGGGCGAAGGCGTAGGGTTTGAGGGCCTTGGTCTCGTCGGGGGCCCGCCTGAGCACTTCCTCCAGTGCCGCCTTGGCCTCGTCGTGCCTGCCCAGGTTGGAGCAGAGGGCTGCGAAGCGGATGCGGAGGTCGAAGTTGTCGGGCATCATCTCGACGAGCTTGGTGATCTCCTGGAGGGCGGCGTCCCAGCGGCCGGACTTCTCGAGGAGCTGCTCCACGTTGAGGGCGGCCTTCATGAAGCCCGGATCGGCCTCGAGGGCCTGGCGGAACCAGCGGATCGCGTCGTCCACTCGGTTCTCGTCGGCGTAGACGAGGCCGATATCGTTGCGGGCCTCGGCGTTGAGCGGCTCGATAGCCAGGACCTGCTGAAACTGGTCTATGGCCTTCTTGTGCTGGCCGTTGAGGAGGAGGGAGAGGCCGTACTTGTTCATGGCCTCGACCCAACCCGGGCGCGCCTTCACGGCGTGCTCGTACTCTTTGAGGGCCTCGGCGTGCTTGCCGAGGGCGCCGTAGGCGAAGCCGAGGTTGTAGTGGAAGGAAGGATAGTTGGGGTCCACCTGGAGGCCCTTCCAAAAGACCCTCACGGCCTTTTCGGGATCCCCCATCGCGCGGTAGACCCCGCCCAGGTTGTTGTAGGCCAGGACGTGCTCGGGATCGACCTCGATCGCCCTCGAATAGGCGACCTCGGCCATCTTGAGGTTCCCGGTCTGCCGGTGCGCGTTCCCGAGGGTGAAGAGGGCCTCGGCGTTGGAGGGCTCGATGGCGAGGGCCTTCTCGAGGGCGTTGATCGCGTCCTTATTCTTCCCCAGCCGCAGGTAGGCCGCGCCGGCGTTGAGGAGGGCCTCGACGTGGGAGGGGTCGCGGGCGAGGATGCTGGTGAAGGCGGCGAGGGCGTCCGCGGCCCGGTCGGTGCGCAGGTACACCGTCCCGAGGACGATGCGGGCCTCCTCGGAGTCCGGCGAAGAGACGAGGCAGGCCCGGGCGTGCCGCTCGGCCGACTCGAAGTCGCGGAGGGTCAAGGCCTGGCGCGCCCTCTCGAGATTGGAACTCCTGACCGCCTGCTGGGAAGTGCTCATTTAGCCGTCCTCGAGGGGCGGGCGGCCGCCTCGGGGGAGAACTCGCCCGCGCGTGATTCGGAGCGCCTCGTATCGAGCGCCGTCCCCGGGACCTCCGACTCGGCGCCGGCCCGAGGCGCGGCCCTGGGCAGGCCCGCGTCGGGATCGGGACCGGAGTCGTAGGCGGCGACGACGAAGTATAGGAGGCGGCCGTTGGGAATTCCTGTTAAGGTCAGGGTGCTGGTGTTGCCGACGTCGATGGGGCTCGGGCCCTGGTCGGCGCCCACGCCGAAGTACTCTCCCGGCCGCTCGCCGTAGTAGACGAGGTACCCGGCGAGGTCCTCTTCCGGCACGCGGGACCAGTGCAGCTCCACGGCGCCGTCCTTCGGATAGGCGACGAGGCGCGCCGGCGCCGGGGGCGGCGGGTCGGGGACGTAGCGGAGGGTGATCGAAGAGAGCGCCGGGGAGATCTTGCCCGAGCCGTCGGGATAGAGCTCGGCCTTCACCTGGACGTACCTGCCCCTGGCGGTCTCGGGCAGGGCCTCGCCCGGCCGGAGGGGCGTCCAGGCGGCATCGCCGGAGCGCCAGGCCGCCCAGGAGTCGGCGATGCGATAGGCGAACTCGACGCTGGAGGTCCCGGGCGCCTTGTACTGGGCGTCGACCGCGACGAGCCGGCTGTTGCCGTAGCGCAGGTCGGCGATGGGGCTCACGACGAGGGAGGGGTCCCGGCCGAAGGGCTTCAGGTTCGGCTCGTCGACGAAGCGGCGGGAGATCCTGAGCTCGTCGGCCAGGCCCGCGTACTCGGGGCAGAATTTGAGGGGCGCCGCGGAGCCGACCGCCGGCTCGTAGACCGTCCCGCCCTCGTGGCCCGAGGCGGTGGCGTAGGCGGTGGCCTCGGGGCGGCCGTTCACGAGGTACTCGACAAGCCCCGTGTCCCCGTCGAACCTGAGGAGGTGGTGGGACCAGGCCCGGGGCACGAGGGCGGACCGGCCGCGGAGCTCCACCCGGACACCCGCGTCGGCGGCCTTCGTGCCCCGGGGCTTGGAGAAGAAGCCGTCGAAGGACCACAGGAGCCTCCCGCCCGAGACGACGCAGGAGATCTGCTGGGGCAAGACCCCCGAGGGCAGCTTGCGGAGGGACTGCCAGGAGAGGACGACTTCGCCGTTGTCGGCGTTGGCGGGATAGAGCCAGAATTCGATGGAGAAGTCCCGGAAGCTCGAGCCCTTCCCGAAGATCGAGGTCTGCCCAGGCACGAGGGAGACGGCCGAATCGGAGCCCCGGAAATTCCCGGAGCCCGGCCCCAGGAGGGCGCCCTCGGAGCGAAGGGAGAAGGAGCGCCCAGCGCTGAGGCTCCACTGGCCCGTGTCGTCCCGGTCCGAGGGGGCGTCGAAGTGTAGGAGGAGATCGGCGGAGGCGTCGGATGCGTAGGAGGAGTCGGCGATCACGTAGTCCTTGGCGCCCTTGAAGCCCGGGCGGAGCGCTGCTCCGTCGGAGGTCCAGTCGCCGACCGCGCCCTTGGCCCCGGGGAGGAGGGTGATCCTCTCTTCCAGCGCCGCCGCCGAGATGGCCGAGGCCAAGCATGCCGCGAGGAGGCTTATTCCCTTAATGTTCATTCTTCCGTACATTTATTATCGTACACTATGGACGATACTAAAGCGGGCGGGAAGCCCCGGGACCCCCGAATGGCCCGCCTCAGGGCCCTGGCGAAGTCGGCTCCGGAGCGTCCCGGGGTCTACATCATGCGCTCGTCCGAAGGCGAGATCATCTACGTCGGCAAGGCCAAGGTGCTGCGCAACCGCTTGTCCTCGTACTTCACCGGCCGCAAGGACATAAAGACCCGCCACTTGGTCTCGCGCATCGAGTCGATCGAGTGGATCCTCGCGGCCAGCGAGTACGAAGCCCTCCTCCTCGAGAATACCCTTATAAAGAAGCACACTCCCAAGTACAACATCAACCTGAAGGACGGCAAGAGCTACCCCAGCGTGAGGGTCACCAACGAGGACTTCCCCCGGGTATTCCGGACGCGGCGCATCATCCACGACGGGAGCCTCTACTTCGGCCCTTTCCCGAGCGCGGAGACCGTCGACACCTACCTCGACCTCATAAAGCGCATCTTTCCCCTCAGGCGCTGCGCGACCA
>Ga0268360_1000870_pt1 | contig 39710 bp, 42 predicted proteins | sample BioMet11_FD_192465 | JGI IMG/M metagenome (GOLD analysis project Ga0268360, IMG submission 192465) | Sewage microbial communities from Oakland, California, United States - Biofuel 11 (Illumina Assembly) | ecosystem: Engineered > Wastewater > Sewage > Unclassified | place: USA: California... | reverse complement strand
CGATCAGTTCCCATTGCGCATCCGTCATCAGCTTCTGCCGATTCTTCATGACAGAAGCTCACCAGCTAAGCTGCCTCAGACGTAAGTACCTGACTTGAGGCCTTACCTATTTTTGAAACACGCTCTAAGAAGTTTCTCACCAACGCTGCTCCGGTTCGGCCTACTGATTGCACTTGCGTTCTGCGTTGCACTGGCATTATTCAGACTGTCCGCGCAGGTCTTATGAACAAAGCAGAGGAAGCCGGCACCACACTCACGATTGAAAGCAGGGGCTCGTCGTTTCAAAAACTAAAAAACTGGGCAGCGTTTCAGTCTCTTCCCTGCCAACTCTCGCTGGAGATTCCGATTCCCGGCTTCACCATCGCCGCTCTCCTGCGTCTTTCCCCCAACGACGTTATCAACACGCACTGGCTGCAAGGATCGGATGTGCCTCTGCGCGTTAATGGAAAACTGATCGGCTGGGCTGAATTCGAAGTGATTGACGATCATCTCGCCGCACGACTCACACAAATCGCATGAATAAAAAATTTTACGAAAACAAAAAAACTCGCAGCAAGAGCAGTCCCGTCAGTTTCGGTCGCAAGCCTGTTCCCGCCAGCCGAAAACCAATCGTTTTGACCCGCCAGCTCATTGCGCCCGCGCGGCGAGCTGGCACAGAATCCGCCACCTCGCTCCTGGTTCGTCTGTACAACCTGCTTATCAAAAACATTCAGCAGTTCTTCAGGCAATTTCTCAGACGACGAAGCAAGCAGCGCAAACTCGCGCTCCTTGAAATTCAGCAACTCGGAGAGAAGCGCTTTATTGCCATTGTGCGAGTGGGCAAACAGAAATTTTTAATTGGCGGCGCCGCCACTTCCGTATCTCTTTTGGCAGAGATAAACGCACACAATGCCACTCTCATCCCCCCTCGGCCTCTGGATCAGGAAACAGCATGAAGCATCTGTCCAGGGCGGTCGGCACTGCGTTCAAGACCACAGTGCCCGTTGTGATGGCACTAGCGGCATCTGCGACCTTCGCTGCCCCCATGCCTCTGGCGCAGTCAGTTTCCGGCACGCCCGCTCCGCTCATGAATTTCGGCGGCGCGCAAGCCCCCTGGACCATTGTCATACTGCTTACCCTGCTTACTCTGATTCCGGCGCTGCTGCTGTCGATGACGCCATTCGTGCGGCTGCTCATCGTCTTTCACTTTCTTCGTCAGGCGCTAGGTACCCAGACCACGCCTACGAATCAGACGCTGATAGGGCTAGCGCTCGTGCTCACCTTTTTTCTCATGCAGCCGGTGGGTGTTGCCATTCAGCAGCAAGCCATAGTTCCTCTCGAAGCAGGACGGATCACGCCACTGGCCGCGGTCGATATCGGCTCCCGGCCCGTAAAGTCGTTCATGCTCCACTACGTACGCCAGAAGGATGTCGCTCTCTTTCTCGAACTAGCCAAGGAGCCGCGCCCGAAAAAACCCGAAGACCTTTCTATGCGTGTTGTCATGCCTGCTTACATTCTTTCCGAGCTGAAGGCTGGCTTTCAGATCGGTGCCGTTCTATTTCTTCCCTTCCTTGTCATTGACATGGTTGTTGCTTCCATCACCACCTCGGTCGGCATGATGCAGCTGCCGCCGGTCGTCATTTCCACTCCGCTCAAACTACTTCTTTTTGTCATGGTCGATGGATGGAACCTTCTCATCGGCTCACTTATGCGCAGTTTCGGATAACGATTCGAATGAACATGCACCGCTTCGCGTGACACTATGCCCTTAGAACAAGTAATCCAACTCGGTCGCACCACGCTTGAGTACGCCATTCTGGCCGCGCTGCCCCTGCTTGCAATCGCGACCATTGTTTCCGTCATCATCAACATCTTTCAGGTACTCACCAGCATTCAGGACCAGACTGTCGCAACCGTTCCCCGGCTTCTCGCCACCGCTGTCAGCGCCATGTTCCTTTTGCCATGGATGCTGCGCCATTTGGCGGCCTTCACCATTCATCTCTTCTCCGATTTCAGGCCGCTACTGCAATGAACCAGCCTTTCACGCTCGATTCCGTTCTGGTCGCCGCTGTCTTCATCGGACTCCGCGTCTCCGGCCTGCTACTGTTCGCTCCCGGCCTCGGCAACAACGCCGTGCCCGCGCGTGCAAAAGCCGGTTTTGTCGTGCTCCTCGTAATTCTTCTCTGGCCGGTTGTGCCCGTCCCCCGCATGCAGGTCTCTGCCCTGCTGTGGATTGGCATCGCGCTGAATGAGCTGCTGATCGGAGTCGTAGTCGGACTCTTTCTTAACTTTATTTTCGACGCGGCGCAATTCGCCGGACAGGTGCTCGGCATGCAGATGGGGTTCTCGCTGGTCACCATGCTCGATCCTCAAACCCAAGCCGATTCCGCCGTACTCTCCGTCTTCTATCAAACGATCGTCCTGCTCATCTTCTTTGCACTCGATGTCCACCACTGGATTCTGCGCGCGCTCGTCTCCAGCTTCTATTACCTTCCTGCCGGACACTCCGTGCTCACCTTTGCGCGCGTGCAGTCGCTGTTGCACACCGCCTCTGCGATCTGGGTTCTCGGATTGCAGATTGCCGCCCCTGTACTCATCGCAACCGTGATTGCCGATTTTGTATTGGCCTTTATTGGGAAAGCATCGCCGCAATTGCCGGTGCTCCTTGTCGGCCTTTCGATTAAATCGGTTTTAGGAATGCTCGTAATGATTGCGACCATGGCGGCATGGCCGCGCTATTTCTCTCTCCAGTTCGCCAACGCGATTCGCTGGAGCGAACAAACCCTGCGCCTGACTAGTTATTAGAAAGACTCAATCGTGGCTCAAGACAACAAGACCGAAAAAGCGACCGAACATCGACGGAAAAAGGCTCGCGAAGAAGGGCAGGTCGCCCGGTCTCGCGAACTCAGCGCTACCGCCGCGATGCTCGCCGGCGTGCTCGTTCTTGTCTCCCAGGGCCCGGCGGACCTGTTGCGCTGGCGGCAGTTCTTTAACGCTGTCCTTGACCACGCGGTGCGCGACGAACTGTCCATCACAACGCCCTTGTTTCCCTGGGCCGCGCAACTGGTCTTTGGCTGGACCTGGAGACCGCTCACCGCTGCCTTTGGCATTGCCGCTCTGGTCTCTTGCGCACAAGGCGGAATCATCTTTGCTCCCAAGCTTCTCGCGCCTGACATTGCCAAGATCAATCCCGCAAAAAAACTTGGGCAGATGTTCAGCATCACCACCGTAGTGCAGGTCTTCAAGGCATTGATTCCGGGCGCAGGCATTGTCTTTATTGCCGTCGGCATTTTTCGGCGCGAGTGGCCCAGTCTTGGACACGGCCTCTGGGCATCTCCCCGCCAGCTCTCTTCTCACCTCTTCGGGGTTGTCTTCGAGGTGTTCTGGAAGTCTTCGCTCGTTCTCCTTGCGTGGGCCGTCGTCGACTACATCGCCATGCGCCAGAAGTTCGAAGGCGATCTCCGCATGAGCAAAGAAGAGATCAAGGAAGAGATGAAGCAGATGGACGGCAATCCCGCAACCAAGGGACGCATTCGGAGACTGCAACGGCAGGCCCGCCGCACTCGTATGATCCAGGCCGCGAAAAAAGCGACTGTCGTGGTCACCAACCCTACCCATTTTGCGGTTGCCCTGGAGTATCGCGAAAACATGGCAGCGCCTACCGTCGTCGCCAAAGGCCAGAATCTGCTAGCCCTACAAATCAGGGAAGTCGCGCGTTGGGAAGGTATTCCCGTAATCGAAAATCCGCCTCTCGCCCAGAGTCTCTATCGCACAGTCGAAGTCGGCCATGCCATCCCTGAAAAGCTTTACGCAGCGGTTGCCGAAATCCTCGCCTATGTCTTCCGCATGAACGCTCAGCAAATGGCTCGGAGGAACCACTGATGGCCTCAGCAAAAACAACCGTTTCATTTTTTAAGAAAGCAAACTTCGACTGGATTGTCCCCGCCGCCGCCGTCGCGGTTGTGTTCGTCATGCTGGTGCCGATGCCGGGTTTCCTGCTCGATCTTCTGCTGGCCCTGAGCATCACGGCGTCGGTCATTGTTCTGCTTTCTGCCGTTTACATTCTTCGTCCAGTGCAGTTCTCTGTTTTCCCCAGCCTGCTGCTCCTGCTGACTCTCTTTCGCCTGGCGCTCAACATTGCCAGTTCACGACGCATCCTGCTCCACGGCAATGAAGGCACCGCCGCGGCTGGAAATGTTATTGCAGCTTTTGGCCAGTTCGTTGTCGGCGGCAACTACGTCGTAGGGTTTGTGCTCTTTATCGCTCTTATCGCAATCCAGTTTCTGGTTGTCAGTCATGGCGCGGTCCGCACCGCCGAAGTCACTGCGCGCTTCACTCTGGATGCGATGCCCGGCAAGCAAATGGCGATTGACGCCGACCTCAATGCCGGACTGATTGACGAGCACCAGGCCCGCGCCCGCCGCGAAGCTGTGGCACAGGAAGCCGAGTTCTATGGTGCCATGGACGGCGCGGCCCGTTTCAGCCAGCGCGACGCGCTCGCCACCATTCTCCTCACGGCCATCAACATCGTCGCCGGATTTCTTATCGGAGTCTTCCAGCTCGACATTCCTTTCCGCGACGCGCTTAAGACCTACACCGTGCTTACGGTCGGCGACGGTCTGGTCACTATGATTCCTTCGCTGCTGGTCTCGATCGCAGGCGGACTGGTCGTCACCAGGGCCTCCACTAACAAGTCCCTCGGCGGCGATCTCAGTCAGCAGCTGTTTGCGCAATCTCGCGTGCTCTGGATTGCAGGCGGAGCCATGTTTGCTATGGCCCTGATCCCTGGAATGCCAAAGTTTTCTTTCCTGCTCATGGTCACCGTGCTCTGGGTCATGGCATGGCGGTTGCAAAAACTTCCCGTGACTGCCGAGGCAAAGACCGCTCCCGCGCCCGGTGCACCTGGAGCCGCTAAGCCCGGAACAGCACAGCCCGATTCTCTCGGCGCGCTGCTAGCACTTGACGATCTCTCGCTTGAGGTAGGCTATGCCCTCGTCGCTCTGGTCGATGCCAACAAAGGGGGGCAGTTACTCCCCCGCGTTCGCGCCCTCCGAAAACATCTGGCCACCCAGCTTGGCTTCATTATTCCCAGCGTCCATATCACGGACAACCTGAGACTCAAGCCCCGCGAGTACGTCATTGCTCTTCGAGGAGTCGAGATTGCGCGCTGGGATATGCCGGAAAACTGCGTACTCGCCATCAGTTCCGATCCCGAGCCAACGCATCTTCCCGGCATCGAGACTAAAGAACCAGCCTTCGGTGTGCCTGCGCGCTGGATCGCCAAGGAATTGCAAGAACAGGCCATTGCTGCCGGTTATTCCGTCGTCGATCAAACCTCCGTGCTCGCCACTCACCTCTCCGAACTCATTCGTCAGTACGCGCACGAACTGCTCACCCGGGCCGAGACCAAGCGCCTTCTCGACCGGCTTAACGACACGCATCCAAAGCTCCTCGATGAGCTTGTACCAAAACTCATGACTCTTGGCGAAGTGCAAAAGGTTCTTCAGCAACTTCTTCGCGAACTGGTCTCCATTCGCGACCTTGGCACCATTCTGGAAACGCTTGTCGAGGCCGCTGTCGTCAACAAGAATCAAGTCGCGCTGGTCGAATCCTGCCGTCAGGCCTTGGGACGCTCATTGATTAAGCCTCTTCTCGATGAACAGGGCGCATTGAAGGTGGTCACCCTCGATCCGCGAATTGAAGAAGAGCTTGCTCAGGCTTTCACGCCGCAACTACCCGGCTCCAACTCACTAGCTCTGCAACCGACATTTATTCGCCGCCTGCTTGAAGGCTTACGCAAACTGGCAGGCGAAAACACGGACATGGCAACGCCCGTCATCCTCTGCTCAGTCAACACGCGTTTTCATCTGCGCCGTTTACTTGAGCCATTCCTGCCGAAGATCGTCGTCATTTCGCACGGCGAAATTCCCGCGCGCATTCCGGTGCAATCCATCGGAATTCTCAATGCATGACCGTAACAGATCAGAATTCGAGGTCCATTATGACGAATCCGCAATGCAACTACGCGCCTCCCCCGCTCGATGAAGAAGAGCGGAATCGCATACTTATGGAGCAGATGTCGCAGGTCCGTCACATTGCGCGTCACATCCATGACCGTCTGCCCCAGCACGTGCCTGTCGAAGACCTCGTCCACGCCGGTGTTCTCGGCCTTATGGACGCGCTCAGCAAATACGACGACACGCGCCAGGTCCAGTTCAAAACATATGCCAAGTTCCGCATACGCGGCGCCATTCTCGACAGCCTTCGCGAACTCGACTGGAGCCCTCGCGAACTGCGCAGGAAAGCACGCCTTATCGAGGCGACCACCACCCGCCTTACTCAGGAACTCGGACGCGCGGCCACCGAGCATGAGATTGCATCCGAACTCGGTCTCACGCTCGAAAACTTTCAGCAACTGCTCGGTGAGCTGGATGGACTCGATCTCGGCAGCTTCCATATCGAGAGCAGTGAAAAGGAACAGGACGACGACCTCTGCGAATACCTGCCCGGCAATCCGGAGGAGAGCCCTTATTACCTGACGATGAAGTCCGAAATGCGCCAGCTTCTTATGCGCGCCATTGAAGAGCTCAGCGAAAAAGAACAACATATGCTTTCTCTTTATTACTACGAAGAACTCACTATGAAAGAAACAGGAGCCGTGCTCGGCATAAGTGAATCGCGTGTCTCTCAAATTCATTCACTTGCCTTGCTCCGCCTCCGTACCCGACTTCAATCCCTGCTTGCCGGCAAGCAGATGCCGCCGCACCTTTGCGATCAAGCCGTACGCACGGCACTTGAGGGCACATGGAAAAAGTATTAAACCAGGATGAAATCGATGCTATGTTTCGCGCCGCGCTCGGACGCGGCCACGCCAGCCAGTCCTCCGCTCCGGTCTATCAGCCCTGCGACTTCAAGCAGGCCGGACAGATCAAGAAGGATCAGGTTCGCGCTATCGGCAATCTCCACGAGGGGTTCGCGCGCAACCTTACCAATGCGCTCGGCGCATACCTGCGCGTAGTCTTTGAGGTAAACCTGGTCTCCGTCGAGCAGCTCACCTTTCGCGAGTTTCTTCTGCGAATTCCTGATCTCGCCTATCTCGCGACCTTTCAAGTTAAGCCCCTGGGAGCGACGGCCGTGCTGGATCTCGAACCATCGCTGGTGTTCCCCATCATTGATCTCTTGCTCGGCGGCATAGGACGCATGAACGAACAGGAGCGCGAAATAACCGAGATCGAGGAAGGGATCATGGAGGGCGTCGTTCGCATTCTCTGCGGAGAACTGCAGACGGCCTGGTCCTCGCTTAACTCCACATTTGAGTTCGATGAGCGCGTGCAGCCTGCGCAGTTGCAGCGCCTTATGCCTCCCGCCGACAAGACTCTCTGCCTCAGCTTTGAAATTCACATGCCTGAATCGCATGGCGTAATGAATGTTGCTTTCCCTGCTGTCGCCTCCAACGCTCTGCTGCGCAAACTCGACCAGGACGGAGGGTACAACCGGCACCGCAGTCTCAGCACAGCCAGAGAGCGCATGGTCGAGCACGCGCTTGATTTCTCTTTTGAATTCGCCCTTGGAATGCCGGTCACCAAGCTTCCAATTCGCACACTGCTGGATCTCACTCCGGGTGACGTTATCCCCTTCCAGCACCACACCGATGGTCCAATCGAAGCTGCCGTTGCCGGAATCCCGCTTTATGAGTCTTTTCCAATCCGCGCCGGAAATCAGCGTGCTTCCAAGATTTGCCAGATGCTGCCAATTCCATCCGAGGAACATCAGGATATTCAATGAGTGACATCGCCAAGGAACAAGCCTCCGGCCTCATTCAGCATTTCGTCGATGCTACGGCTGCCGTGCTTTCGCAAATCTCCGGTACTGCTCTACAGGCGAGGCCAGCCGATCAGGACACAGCCACAAAAGCCGCGACCCTGATCCGAATCGAGATCAGCGGAGCTCTTGAGGGAACCTGCGATATAGCCCTTTCGGCTCCCATGACGGCGGAATTCGCCGCGATGCTCATGGGGGAAACCGCCGACCTGTCCGCCGAAATCACCAGCGACATACGCGAAGCCGCAGCCGAACTCATCCAGCAGATCTGCGGCGCTGCGGCCGACCGCCTGCGAGCTGCCTTCGGTCAGCTTGAACTCAAGCCTCAACTCGCCGAAAGTGATCCCGAGGATGACGCCAATACCGGCGAACGCCAACTGATTCTCATCACTCGCCAGGATAGCGCGCTTGAGCTAGAACTCCGGATTCTAAAGCTCGCAGCCGAGCAAAGATCTGCCGACGCACCGCAGCCCACAATTGAGTCTGTACCAAACGCGGAGGCGCAACGCGTGGACGAGTCTACAGCCATCGAGCCGGCAATTTCCAACTCCGGCAACCGGAATCTCGATCTTCTCCTGGATATCGAACTCGGTGTCACTCTCCGCTTTGGAACCCGGCAGATGCTGCTCAAGGACATCGTTGAACTCTGCTCGGGCAGCGTCGTCGAACTCGATCGCCCGGTGCGCGATCCCGTCGATCTTCTCATTGACGGCCGCCTCATTGCACAGGGCGAGGTCGTTGTCATTGAAGGCAACTACGGTCTTCGCATCACGCAGGTCGCAACTCAGGGCGACAGAATCGCCTGCCTGCCATAGCACAAAGATGCTGAATCATTTCGCACCATCAGGAGAAAATCATGTACCGGCTTCCCATTAAAGACTGGAAACGCCCGCTCGCATGGAAGCAACTGGTCCCCAGTTGCAGTCACACCGGATGCCCAATCGGCACAAGCTGGACCGGCGTGCTTCATCGCGCCACCGGATTCTGGCTGAATGAACGGGAATGGCTCTGCAGCCCCCGTTGTCTCGAAGCCTCGTTAGAGGAACGTCTGAACGGTCACTTCTATGCCTCTCCCAGCCCCGAGCCCATGCGCACCACCATGCCCATGGGGCTGATGCTGCTCGCACGCGGCGTTATTTCCGACGCTCAATTGCGCGACGCTCTCGATATGAAGCGTGTCTCCGGAGACAGGATCGGCTCATGCCTGCAACGCCTCGGCTGTGTATCCTTTGAAGACATTGCCTCCGTCGTTGCAACTCAGTGGGGATGCCCCGTCTTCCCGGTCGAGAGCGTGCAACCCGGCTGTTCGCTGTTCGTGCCACTCAGCCTCCTTGAACGTTACCGCATGTTGCCCGTGCATCTGGTCAGTCAGGGACGCCGCCTTTTCATTGCCTTCTGCGACAAAATAGACCACTCTGCGCTTATCTCCATCGAACAAATGCTGGGTTGCGAGACGGAAGCCTGCGTTATTCCAGAGCCTAAGCTCCTCCAAGAGCTCGAATACCGCAAGCGCGATACCACCGGCGAGGTGACCGTCCGCCGTCCCGATACTTCCGGCGAAACCGCACGCGTGATCCGCAGTTATGCACAACAGACCGGATCTTCGGCTATCCGGCTCTGTGTTGTGGACGGAAACGTCTGGGCACGTTTCTTTTCCCGGCGTTCCCATCTTGATCTCGTTTTCGAGGTCGCTTCGACCTGAAACGATTTCATTCTCCATTCTCCGGAGAAAAACGCGGGGGCGCAGGCTGCAATGCGCCAGAATAATTTGGCATTTGCAACGTTCGTACACCCGCGCATTTCTCTTCTACCTGCCGTCCCATCCTTACGCCCATAAACCTTTTTTAGATATGCCTCTAAAGTGTGCCGCTCTGTGGGCCGATAACTCCAGAGAGCGCCTTTTATGAACACTTGTCCGCATCAGCAAGACCAAGCACGTAGAGTGATTTCCATAGCTGCTGCCGGCGCAGCCAGCGCGCTGCCAACACGTCTCATTTACAACCTCGTTCATCAGCCAGGCGCGCTGGATCTTGCTGAGTTAACACAGGCGATCTGTTCCAACCCCAAAATCCGCGATTCCGTCCTCGCGGCAGCCAGCGAAGAGTTTGGCTATCCCCTGCCTCGGGTTGAGGATGCCATCGTGCTGTTGGGCCGGGAACGCATCTGCGCGCTAGTTTCTACAATCCAGCGCGGCCGTGCTTGCATTGAACTCCGCCGCACTCCTCGAATCAGCACCAATCCTCCAGCTAATCTCTGCTTGCTGCCGCAGTTCCAAGAGGAAACAACATGAGCCAGATCAGAACTCTTATCGTGGACGATTCTTCCGTGATGCGTAAAATCGTCGAACGCTCCCTACGCCAGGCCGGCCTTGATATTTCGTCCGTCATCGAGGCAGGTAATGGCGCCGATGCTCTCGGATTACTCGATACTCATCAAGTCGATCTAATCCTCAGCGACATTAACATGCCTGTGATGGATGGCCTGGAGTTCGTACGCCAGTTGCAAACCGTAGACAAGCTTCGCGGCGTTCCCGTCGTCATGATCACAACCGAGGGAAGCGAGTCCAACGTAGTTCAGGCTCTCTCGCTCGGTGCCAAGGGTTACATCCGTAAGCCTTTCACTCCGGATCAGGTCAAAGAACACGTCCTGCCGGTATTGGGATTATAAAAATGACTCCGCAAACTCTCGAAAATCCGATCTCTGCGGCTACCTTCGACCGCGCTATCTGGACACCGCTTCTCGAACTCTCTGCACGTGAGGTCTTCGAGATCATGCTGTACACCAGACTCCCTCTGTTCGGTGCCTCCGCCGAAAAGCATGTTGGAGAATTCACCGCCCTTGTCGGCCTCGCCGGCAGTCTCTGCGGTGTGATCAGCATTCGCTGCACGGAGCAGGCTGCCCGCGTCATGGCCAGCAAGATGCTCGGCATTTCGCCCGAAGAGGTGGATAACGACGGCTTTGACGCACTCGGCGAAATCGCCAATATGATTGCCGGAAACTTCAAGGCCAAGCTCAGCGGAGTAGGCAACCACTGCATGCTCTCCGTGCCCACCATCATCGTTGGATCCGACTACACGACCCGTTCGCTAACCGGTGAAAACACGATTGAAGTCGTCCTCGACTTCGACGATAAGCCGCTCTGGGTCACGTTGGAATTGCACGATTAACTACTCTTCAATTCAAACCCAAAAAATCACCGCCGATTAGAGTTGAATCAGTCGCCGGTGATTTTTGGGTTGAGCTGTCATCGTCCTTAAGAATTCTCCAATTGACATGGCACTCCAGTTGCTCCTGCTCATTGCATGAACAACGGCATCTACGCAGCAAGCGCTGGTCTGCTCGCGCGAACCCAGGAACTGGATTTAGCCGCCAATAATCTCGCAAATGCCAACACCGGCGGATTTCGCGGCGAGCGCGTCAGTTTCAAAACACAAATGATGGCGGCCTCGCAAAATTCATTCACTCGAGCCGTCAGTTCTTTCGGAGTTCTCGGAACTTCCCGCACTGATTTTTCCCAGGGCAACCTGCAACAAACCGGCAACCCACTCGACCTCGCAATAGAAGGTTCTGGCTTTTTTGCCGTTCAAGCGCCCAACGGCGTTCAGTACACGCGCAACGGCAACTTTCACTTAACCAAGACTGGCGCGCTCGTTACCGCTCAGGGCTTTCCGGTTCTGGGAGACAAGGGAGCTATCACGCTGCCGCAGGGCGATGCCGAAATCGGTCCTTCGGGAGCCATTTCGGTTGACGGCGCAGTCGCCGGGCAGCTAAAACTCGTTGACTTTGACTCAAGCGTCCCGCTCACTTCACTTGGAAACGCCTATTATTCCGCACCCTCGGCCGCTGCCACTCCAGCCAATAAACTCACCTTACGTCAGGGTTCTCTTGAGAATTCCAATATCAATCCTGTCGAGTCTGCCGTCCGTCTCATTGAAATACAGCGCAACGCCGAAATGATGCAGCGCGCGCTTAATACCTTTCACACGGAGTTCAACAAGGTCGCAGCCGAAGAGCTACCAAGAGTTTAGGAGTCACCACCATGTTTCGTGCCCTTTACACCGCAGCCAGCGGAATGACCGCTCAGCAAACTAACCTGGACAACGTTGCCAATAATCTGGCTAACGCCAACACCACTGGATTCCGCAAGCGCCGCGTTCAGTTTCAGGATCTCATTTACCAGAATATGATCACGCCCGGGGCTGCGGCCACGCAGCAGACGGTCTCGGCGGGTTTACAACTCGGGCTTGGCACACGCACTGCCGCCACTGAGATCCTGCAGTCGCAAGGTGATTTCCAGCAGACAGGAAATTCGCTCGATCTCGCCATTCAGGGGCTCGGTTATTTTCAGGTTCTCACTCCGTCGGGAGAGATCGCCTACACCCGCAGCGGCAATTTTCATATGGATGCACAGGGCAACGTCGTCACCTCGGACGGCGACGCTCTGCAACCCACCCTCACCATCCCCGCCGATGCCACGGCCATCACCATTGGCACAGACGGAACCGTAACAGTGACTCAGCCCGGACAAACTCAGTCACAGCAGATCGGCCAGATTCAGCTCGCAACTTTCCCGAATCCCGGCGGACTCAACAGCGTGGGACGCAATCTTCTCCTGCCCACCAGTTCCTCCGGCGATGCCATCGTCGGCAATCCTGGAGGCTCCGAGGGACTCGGCACCCTGATACAAGGCTCGCTTGAGCAATCCAACGTGAATACCGTCGAAGAGTTCATTCAGATGATTCTCGCCCAGCGCTCCTATGAGGCCAACTCGCAGGTCGCCAAGGCGGCCGATCAAATGTTCCAGGAAGTCAATCAGCTCGGAAAATAGCCAATGCGTCTTCGCCTCGCATCGTCGATACTGGTTTGCCCGCTGCTGCTTGCATCTGCTGCGGAAGCCTCAGTCGTGGCCGAATCCAGGCAGGCGGCGGCCTTGTGGCTCTCCCGGCAGTTGCACCGTCCGGTGGAGGCGTCGCAAGTGCTCGTTTCGCCTCGAGCCGCCACACTCGAAGGCTGCACCATTACGAACATCCGCCCCGCGCCGACAGGCGCGACTGCGCTCTCTCTGCGCTGTCCCGATCACGCCTTGCCGCAACTCGTGTTGCTCGGTTTTCCCGTATCGAATGCCGCCTCCCACACTTCTATTTCGTCCCGCTTGTCGCATAAGGCTCCACCCATTGTGCGCGCCGGTGCTACTCTGCGCGCCGACTGGCGCACCGACTCCATGCACGCTCAACTCGATGTAGTCGCCATGGACTCCGGAGCAGCCGGCGCCGAAATTCGCGTCCGGATCGCGCACTCCAATCGAATCATGCGCGCTCGCGTTCTCAGCGCCCACACCGTCGGCATAGTGGCGGCTGGAGCCGGATCATGAATCGCAAGCTCGGACTCTTCGCATCCATCTTTTTCGCGCTGCTCGTGCTTGTCGCTTCGGCTGCAGCGGCAAAGAAGACTAATCCGGAGAAGCAACCGGATTCGCTCGAACAATATCTGAAGCAATTTGCCATCCCTGCGCCCGCTCCACCCATTGCCACCACTGGAAGCGTATTCAGCAGCAGCGGTCTGCTTGCCAATCCATACTCTGATTTCAAGGCTCTTTTTGTCGGAGATTCTGTCACCGTTCGCATCGTCGAATCTACCGCCATTTTGCAGAGCGGCACCATGGCCAGCCAGCGCGACTTCAATCACTCCAGCGCGGTCACCGGTGTGGGAGGTCAGTCCCCCTCTTTCCTCAATCCGCTGCTTGCCGCCAATTCCGCCACAAAGCTCACCGGCTCCGGCACTGCCGACTCAAAAAGTTCAGTCAACACCGTGCTCACCGCACAGGTAGTTGCGGTGTTGCCAAGCGGATCGTTGGTGATCGAAGCTCGCCGCCAGGTTTTCGCCAATCAGCAGCACGAAAACGTCGTTTTGCGCGGTGTAGCGCGTCCCGCCGATATCGCAACTAACAACTCAATCTATTCGTATCAACTCTCGAACCTGCAGCTTGAGGTCAAGGGCAAGGGCATCATCAGTGATTCCGTACGCCAGCCCAACATCGTCATGCGTACGCTATTGAAGTTCATCGGGTTTTAAATGAAAACTCTCTGCATAGTTCTGTTGTTCGCAGCCTCGGCCGTTGCCACGGAGACGCCAATGCCTTCTTCACGTCAGGTGCGCATCCGCGAGGTCACCACCGTTGAGGGCGTGCGTGAAAATTCGTTAATGGGTTATGGCCTCGTCGCCGGACTCCGCGGCACGGGAGATCAAAAGCAAACCATCTTCACCGTTCAGATGCTCGCCAACGTCCTGTTGCGCATGGGAATGCAAATTCCCACAAGCGCCATCACGGTAAAAAATATCGCTGCTGTTTTCGTCACCGCGTCTCTGCCTGCCTTCGCTCGCGCTGGAACACAAATGGATGTCACTGTCTCCTCCATCGGTGACGCCAAATCCCTTGAGGGCGGAACTCTTCTGCTCACTGCGCTTCGGGGAGAAGACGGAAAAATCTATGCCACTGCGCAAGGTCCACTCGTCGTCGGCGGATACAGCGCCGGAGGAGGGGGAGTCAGCAAGCAAGTCAATCACCCCACTACAGGACGAATCGCCAACGGCGCCATTGCAGAGCACGAGGTCGCGCCCGATCTGCGCAATCTTCAGTCGCTCTCTCTGCTTCTGCGCGAAGCCGATTTTGCCAATGCACAACGCATCGCCGAACGCATCAACAGCGAGTTCGGCCGCTCCATCGCCGCTGTTACCGACAGTCGCCGCATTGAGATTGCCACCTCCGGGCAGAACGTCCCCGGGCTGCTCGCCCGTATCCAGTCGCTGCCCGTCAGCGTGGTATCGCCTACTCGCGTCGTCATTAATGAGAAAACCGGAACCATCGTCATGGGACACGATGCCCGCCTCAGCGCCGTCTCAATTCTGCAAGGTTCGCTGTCGATCGAAATATCCACCGTTTATGAGGTCTCCCAGCCAAATCCGTTCAGCAAAAACGGCGAAACCACGGTTGTACCGCAGACCACTCTGAACGCAAAGGACAGCCCGGCTAAGCGAATCGAGCTGAACGAAGGCGCAACAGTCGAGCAACTGGTCAATGGGCTACAGGCCATCGGAGCCACAGCCCGCGATGTCGTATCCATCCTGCAAGCGCTGAAGGCCGCAGGCGCATTGCAGGCCGAACTGGAGGTAATGTGAGCACGCCACAAATCATCCCGGTATCCGCCAGTATTGTGCGCGATCCCGCGCAGCTTCAGGCTCATCTGCGTGACCAGCGCGCCACAAGCGGAGCCCAGGAGTTCGAGGCCGCGCTCTTCGCCTCGGTCCTCGAAAAGATGGAGAAGAATCTTTCGATTGAAGACGAACAGAATAACGACGCCGGACACGATACGTGGGGCGCACTCGGCGTGCGCGCCGTCTCCCAGGCCCTCGCCCAGCGTCACGTCCTCGGAATTGCCAATATGATCGAGCACTCTCTTGGACTTAAATCTGCGGACGCCTCTCCCAACCTGGGAAGTCAGTCCCTAAGTGGTCCGGAGAAAAATAAATAACGTTTTCCACTAATGCCGCTAAAGTCCATCGGTGCCGTGCCGATGAATACTTCAGAAAGAGAAAGGAAGTTTATGGACCTCCGAATTCAAACTCAAGGTCAGCTAAATATCGAGGTGCCGGCCAATCTAAAAAACGCAAGCACGCAGTCGGTTTCCGGCTCTTCGTCTTCTGACAAATCCATGCTACAGGCGCTCAGCACAGACACCGCCTCAATCAGCAGCATCACCGCTCAACTCTCCGGTGATGTCTCCATCCGGCAGGATCGCGTTGATGCCTTGCGCAGCCAAATAGAAACCGGCACCTACACTGTAGACTCGCGCGCCGTCGCCACTGCTATGTTCCAGAACCTTTTCCGGAGCTAGCCATGAATCTGCCGCCCTCGAAAGCTTCCGGTCCCGCCACTGATTCTTCGGAACTCGATGCACTGCTGTCCGCGATCGCAGAGGCGATTCAGGCCCTGGAAAGCTGGGACGTTACGGCGTTTGAGGGGGCAGTTGCGCGCCAGCGCGCGATCTGTAAGATTCTTCCTTCTATAACTCAATGGCATCAACTGCCGGACACCGCCGCTAAAGCGCGCGCGGTTAAGGAAGCCACTCGCGTCTATCATCGCCTTCTTCAGCACTCGATTCACTGGGCGCGCGTGATAAATGCCATTTTTCAGGCCGGCGGCAATCCTTATCCTTGCCGCTCCTCGGTGCGATTCAAAGGCTGAATATGTCAGGACTCATATCCGACCTCAATGTCGGCGTACAGTCACTACTCGTGTCAACGCAGGCAATGAACGTGACAACCACCAACATCGCCAACATGAACACACCCGGCTACGCCCGCCGTCGCGTCATTATCGAGCAGGCACCGTCTACTGGCGACGACAGCGCCATCGGAGTCGACGTCAAATCCGTGGAGAGCCTGCGTGACAATATACTCGATCTCAGCATCAATGCCGCCACCTCCAGGCAAAGGTTCAGCAGCACTGTATCAAGTTCCCTCTCAACCATCGAGCTCTCTTTTTCAGATACGGCCTCCGGTTCCATAGGCTCCACGGTTGACGCATTTTTCAGCTCTCTGCAATCGCTCTCCACGACTCCTGCAGACAGTTCGCTACGTTCCAGCGTGCTTACAGCCGCGGGCAATGTCGCTACGGCTTTCCAGAAAACCGCATCCGCGGTCGCTGACACGCAGCAACAGATGGACCGCTGTGTCGTCCAGGACACCGCCAGCATCAACTCCATTTTGCAGCAGATTGCCGCCACGAACACCGTCATCAGCCAAGCCAGCAACATCGGTCAGAGTGCCAACGACGCACAGGATCAGCAGTCAGCGTTGCTCACGGAGCTTTCCGCTCTCATCGATTTCAAAACCATCAACAGCTCCGACGGCCTCACTCTCACCACCTCCAACGGAACCTCACTTATAGTCGGCAGTAAGGCATACTTGCTCACCAATGCGCTGAACGCCAACGGTTTCAACGACGTCTATGCCGGAGGCGTTGACATTACCAGCACCATCCAGGGAGGCAGTCTGGCCGGCGAACTCCAGACCCGCGATGAGACTCTGGCCACCATGAACACGCAGCTCGATCAGTTCGCTTTCCAGTTCGCGCAGGCCGTCAACAACGTACAGGCCGCCGGATCAGATGCTAACGGAAGCACGGGCGCAGCCATGTTCGACCCGCCTGACACAACCAGCGGAACCTCCACTGGCGCCGCGTCCTCCATGAAGGTCTCACTAACCCGTGGCTCGCAAATTGCCGCCGCCGCATCCGGCGGAGCCTCTGGTGACAACAGCAACATCGCCAAAATGATTGCATTGCAGAATCAGTCGATCGTCAACGGCGCCACCCCCTCAACTGCCTTTTCCAATCTCTCTTACTACATCGGAAATACCATTTCACAGGCCAATACCGAGGCTACCGCCACTACTTCGATTCTTACCCAGCTGAAAAATCAGCAGGGCTCGGTAGAAGGTGTTTCGCTCGACGAGGAGGCATCCAATCTCCTTCTTTATCAGCGCGCCTTCCAAGCCGCCGCAAAGGTCATCTCAACCATCGATACCTTGATGGGAAACATTCTCGATATGGGCGCCAACAACCCGGGATACTAAGCTATGCGAGTCAATCCAAACTACACCGATACACTCGTTAACCTGCTCAATCAGTCGCAGCAGAACCAGACCAACGCGCTTCAGGAACTCAGTACCGGCCGTTCTGTAAGCAAACCTTCAGACGATCCCTCTGCGGAAGCCGCCATGATTGCCGCGAACTCCCGGTTTGCTGCAAATGATCAGTACACAGCAAACTCCGATTCGCTTACGCAGGTGCTCAGCACGGCTGACAGCACACTGAGTTCCGCCGTTACCATCCTCCAGCGCGCCATTAGCCTTGGGGTCGAGGGTGCCAACGGAACTATGAACCAGACCAACCTCAACTCCATTGCACAGGAGGTCTCCGGCATTAAGGACCAGATGCTTTCCATCGCCAATACCTCATACGCCGGTCAGTACCTCTTCGCAGGAACTGCAACTGGAACCGCTCCCTATGTGGTCGATGCCACCGACTCTACAACGATCGACTATGTCGGCAACGATCAACAGAATCAGGTACAGGTGGGAACAGGCCTCTCGGTTGGCGCAAACCTCCCGGGAAGCAGCATCTTTTCCCAGAGTGGAGCCAACGTGTTTACCGCCCTGCAGTCGCTAATCACGGCACTTCGCGCCGGTGACTCCTCCGCCATCGCCACCGCGCAAGCCGGCGTCAGCAACTCACTTGACGCCCTTAATACTGCGCGCGTGTTTTACGGCAATACAGTCAACGAACTCACTTCCAACGAGTCCGTCCTCAGCCAGGAAAAGGTCAAGATCGCGGACTATCAGAACACACTGGTTTCCTGCGACACCGCGACCGCCACGACAGACGTAGCCCAGGCTGTGTATCAGCGCAATGCAACGGTTGCCGCTGCCGCAAAAATGAACCAGGTAAGCCTTCTCGACTACATCAAATAATCCAAAGCTTCTCAACAGAAAAGACCGCTTTTCGCGGTCTTTCGCTCACAACGTACTCTCTGGACGGCTATACGCTACGCGCTCCAGGCACCTCCAGCGCGAGGCTCTTCAGAAGGCACGGCCCATTGCTCTGGAGTCTGCACCGGTTGGCACTTCTCTTTCACTTCCACCCAAAGCGCTCTCACCCGCAGCATGGATTCCACGATCTCTTCGAAAAACCGGGCCTCGCACTTGATCTGTCCTTCCAGAATCTTCGTCCGGGCCAGCGAATAGAAACGATAAAGATGTTGCGCGGCGTCTCCGCCGCTTTCCATCTGCAACGTACCCTGTAGTTGTTCCAGCGCATTCAGGCAGTGCGACAGAGCCTTGGAACGGCCCTCAATGTCGCCGCTCCCAAGGCATGCAATTGCCTTGCGCAGATCGGCGATTACGATGTCGTAGAGCATGATCGTGCATTCTACGCTGCTGGCGCCCCGAATCGACGCCTCCCGATAACTTCTACTGACTTTGGTTTGTGTCATGCCTGTTTTCCTAGCTGCTGGTTTTTGTATTCTTGAATCCCAGTTCAGTCTCGACCTGATCCAGCGTTGTCGGAAGCGTCTTCAGTAATGCATCCAGAGTGCTGTATTTCGATATCAGCGTCGTCCTGAGCGTGGCCAGATTTGCTTCAAGATCATCAATATTCTCTTGGTCCGCCTCGTAATTGCTCTTCAAGCACTTCAGATCCAGCACAATCGGGCTCCTGGTCGAATCTGTCATCTCCGACATGAGACTGGAGAACTTCTGGGCGAAGCTCGCGGAGTCCGTGCTCTGAAAAAAGCTCTTCACATCGCTGTAGTTGTTGTCCAGCGCGCTTGCCAGCTTCGTACTGTCAATTGACAATGTGCCATCATTACCCATCGAGATTCCCAGTGAGCCCAGCGTCTTGAAACTCGCGTTGCCGCTGGTCACCACTGAAATCGACGACAGCAACTGCGACTGAGTCTGCCTCGCCGCTGAATCTGTTTCCAGCACACCGTAACCTGAGGAAGTGCTGGTCGAGGTCGTCCCTTGAAATTGACCGTTCAAGTCCGTGATGGCCGCGTTGTACGCTGTTACAAAGCTGTTCACAGCGGCAGTTATCTTGTCTGTGTCGGGCCCCACATCGATCGTGATCGGCGATGCCGGTACCCCTGTCAAGTTCAGGGTCACGCCCGTGATTGCCGAAGTCACTTTGTTTGTACTCGACGTTATGGGCACTCCGTCAACCGTCAGGTTTGCGTCCTTGCCCGCCACGTTCGTAAAGCTCAATCCGTCCGGCGCAGACTGCACTGAGACACTCGCCGCGGCTCCCGAAGCAGATGAGGTCAGCGCAAGTCGCGATCCCGTAGAATCCGTAATCACTGAAGCCGCAATACCGAGGCCTTGTTTATTAATGTAGGCAGCTGCATTTGCCAGTGTCGTGGTGGTTGAGGTGGTGCTGTCTGCGGGAATCGTTATCGTCTGCTGCGCGCCTGAGCCCAGCATGAAAACCAGATTTCCTGCCGTAAACGTCGAGTCTGCTGAAGTCAGGGCATTCGCGTAACTTACCCCGGTCGTCGCCAGGTTTGTCACCGTGATGTTATGCGTTCCGGTTGCCGCAGTGCTGGTCGCTGTTACGTTCACCACGGAACTATCCGAAGATGTCGCGGTCACGCATGAAAAGACTCCGCTAAAGTCATTAAGACTTTGGAACGCGCTCTCAATGGACAAAATTTCCGTCTGCAGCGTTTTCAGTGCCGACTCTTGGTTTGTGATCGTCGTCTGGTCGTTCTTCCACGCCGTCTCCGGAGCCTGCTTGCTGGCTATGATTGCATCCACGGTCGAGGTCACATCTATGCCCGCGCCGCTGGTGTAGCTTGTGCCCTGTATAAGTGCTGTGCTGCTCGTTGTCGAACTTGTACTCGTACTCATGGGTCATTCAGAACCGTCCGTCAGAAATTCTTCCGGTCGAATTCTCCTCTTCTCTCTGTTCTGCTTCAGAATGGCTGGCAGGCAGATAATCCTCATCTCGTTTTGCCGTCCCAAGTTCAGGCACATTTCTCCTGGCATTATTCCCCAGTGCAATTTCCGGTCCCTTGTTATTAAAGAAAGCTGAAAAACTACATTCACAGCGGAAGTTTTCGAAGTGAAATATCTGCCGACCGCTGTCACCTTTTTCGAGGCTGAATGCAGAAACGGGTGAAGCCAACACCGGCCTCACCCCTGTCCCGCACGTTCAATTTACTGGAGAAGTTTCAGCAGGGCCTGCTGCATCTGGTTGGATTGCGAAAGCGCCGAAATACCTGTCTGCGTGAGCACGTTGTACTTGGTCATGTTGCTGACCTCGGTCGAGATATCCGCCGAGCTGATGTTGTCCTGGGCCGAGGTCAGGTTCTGAATCTGGTTATTCTCCACATTCGTTGCCGCCGTCAGCTGGTTGATGCCGGCACCAATGTTGCCGCGCAGTGCCGCTACCTGGGCGATTGCCGTATTGATTGTCGTTAATGCCGCCTGGGCATCGGCCGCGGAAGTCAGATCATTGCTCGACAGACTCACGCCATTCAGATTGCTTGCACTCAGCGCATTCAGCTTCACCGAAATAGTACCGCTGCCGGTACCCGTTCCATCACTCAGGAACACGTCAAACGAACTTGAGTTGGTAGGCGCCGAAGTTACTGTGGCAGCAGCCGCATCCGCCCCAAGTTTGAGGGTACTGGTATTGTCCGCTAATTGGGTAGCAGCGGTCGTCGCCGTGCCGTCAGTGGCCGCGATCAACAGGTTGCCATCTTTATCCAGCGAGGCTGTCAAAGTCCCATTGCTGTTGGTATTTACATCGTTAATCAGGTCGCCAACCGTCGCATCACTTGCGCTCGAGGTGAACGTTCCCGTTGCGCCCCACTTCAATTTCAACTGCCCGCTGACAGTCGTCGCTAGACCCGATGCCACCGAACCCGCAACCGTAGCCTGGGTATAGTTGGCGCTGCCGCCGGCAAACACCGCCGATCCGTTGTAAGTCGTCTGTGAACCGATGTTATTGATTTCGTTTTTGATCGATGTAAATTCCGTGTTCAGAGCTGTGCGCTGGCTGTCGGTCACCGTGCCGTTAGCCGATTCGGTGGCCAGCGTCACGGCGCGATTCAGCAAACTGGTGATCTGAGACAGCGCGCCATCGGCGACCTGCAGTTTGCCCACGCCGTTCGTAGCATTCGATGCTGACTGCGTCAGCGCAGTAATGTTGGCGGCAAGGCCATTGGCGATTGACAAGCCTGCGGCGTCGTCGGCGCCTGAATTCAGCTTCGAGCCGGAGGACAGGCGGTAGAGGGTCTTTTGCAACGATGCGTTCGTCATCGACAACTGGTTCTGGGCGGAGAGAGAGGATACGTTATTTAAGACGCTGAGTGACATGGATTATCTCCTTTGTGCCTCCTCGCGGCTTTGTCCGATTGTCGGCTCTTTCCGCTGGGGCCATTTGTGCGTACACAACTGATATCGGGCCGCCCCCTCGTAAGCTTTAGCCACTGGCTTAAGATTTTCCGAATCTATTTTTTCTTTACACTCCGCAACCCTCGAGAGTTTTTTCAATCGGCGATTTCTCAAGTTTTTTCCGCTCTCTACCGATAGCCCCTAATGAAGGCGGGCGCACCCGATGATTGAACTCACCAGACTGAATGGACACCAACTCATCGTCAATGCTGAGCTCATTAAGTTCGTCGAGCAGAATCCTGATACAGTCATCACCCTCATCAATGGAGAAAAGATTGTCGTACGAGAATCGGCCCAGGATGTAAACCGCCGTGTGGTCGCCTATCGCCGTAGTGTTCTGCATCAGGGCACTTCCCCGCGCTACCCTGACTCAACCCAAGCCGATCGCATTGTCGAACCTGAAACACAGGACTGAAGGTCAGCATGGACAAGGGAAACATTGCCGGACTTGTCGTTAGCTTCGGAGGCATTACGGCGGGACTTCTGCTCGAAGGCGGGAAGCTCAGTCAAGTCTTGCAGCCCACCGCCGCTCTCATCGTAATAGGCGGAACGGTCGGAGCGATTCTGTTGCAGTTCCCTTTTCAAACGGTAAGTACCGCCATTCGCAATCTCGGCACAGTCTTCTTCGAGCCGCGATCCAAAGCCAGCGATGAAATCGATCGCCTCGTAAAGCTTGCGCAAAAAGCCCGCCGCGACGGAATCATTTCGCTCGATGCCGAGCTTCCGAATATCGACAACTCTTTCTTGCGCCGCTCTTTAATGCTTGCCATTGATGGCACCGATTCACGCGACCTGCGCGACATCATGCAGCTTGAGCTCGATGCCAGGGCCGAAGCAGAAGACGAGTTGCCTCGCGTCTATGAAGCCGCCGGAGGCTTCGCTCCCACCGTTGGCATCATCGGTGCAGTACTCGGCCTCATTCAGGTCATGCAGCATCTCGACAAGATCGATGAAGTAGGTCGCGGCATTGCAGTCGCTTTTGTGGCGACCGTGTACGGCGTCGCCTTTGCGAATCTCATCGCTCTGCCAATCGCCGGTAAACTGCGTCAGCGGCTGCGCTTTCGGCAGAGTCTGCGAGATCTCACTCTCGAAGGTGTCGTATCTATTCTGGAAGGCATGAATCCCCGCATGTTGGAAATCAAGTTAAAAGGTTTTCTCCAGCACGCCAGCGAAAACCCTGTCATCAAGCCTGAACCTAAAGCACTAAGTAAAGCGAGCGGAGCCTGATGAAGAAGCGAAAGCAGCAACACGAGAACAATGAACGGTGGCTGATCTCATACGCCGATTTCATGACCTTGCTCTTTGCTTTGTTTGTCGTTCTCTACTCCTCGTCTCAAGTGGACAAAGCAAAGATGGCGAAGCTCTCCAGTGCCATTACCGCCGGATTTCAGCAGCTCGGCGTCGGCATAGGTCCGGGAGCCGCGCTAGTTGTCATTCCTGACACTTCCCCTCTGCCTCCTGCTCACGGAGGCCAGCAGCACACAATTTCAGGTATTCGCCGTACGCTTGAGGTCGAACTTGCCTATGAACTCAAACGACGTACCCTCTCGCTACGTGAAACTTCCGAGGGGCTTGTGTTGAGTCTTCGCGAACTTGGATTTTTCGACAGCGGCTCTGCGAACCTGCGCGCCAATTCCATGGCAACGTTTGATCGCATCGGCTCTGTCCTCGCATCCGTCGGAAGCAATCTCCGCGTCGAGGGCCACACAGACAACATCCCCATTCACACCCTTCAGTTCAAGTCCAACTGGGAACTCTCCACGGCTCGCGCAACCGAAATTATTCGTCTACTCCTCACCCGCGAAGGCATTGGTCCCGAGCGTCTTTCAGCGGCGGGTTACGCTGAATACCACCCCATTGCCGAAAATTGTACCGCAGATGGACGACGCCTCAACCGCAGGGTGGACATCGTCATAATCGCGCCTCATCCGCTTACTGCCACACCTCCGACCGCAGTGTCCGGCATCAAGCCCTAAGGCAATACCCCAAGTTCGATCAGATAATATCCCGTGCTATTGCCGAGCACGGAACAACTCGTGCGCTGGCGGGTTAGAGTAACAACGATGAAGAAACTCACGTTATTAGTCGTATTGCTTAGTGTGTCCAGCTTCGGCTGGGCTAGATCAGAACGCGAAGCCTCCGTTGACCGCATGAATCATGCGGGCAGAGTTCTGCACGAGATTATGGCTACGCCGGATAAAGGCATTCCGGAAGAGGTACTGGAAAACGCGAAATGCGTTGCGGTCGTACCCAGCATGATCAAAGCAGGGTTTATTTTCGGTGCGGAAAATGGCCGCGGAGTGGCCACGTGCCGAACGGCCAAAGGCTGGAGCGCGCCAGCATTCTTTACGATCACCGGTGGCAGCTGGGGATTGCAGATTGGAGTTCAGGGTGTAGATCTGGTCATGATCATCCAAAATAACAGAGGCATGCAGCAACTGTTGGCAAGCAAGTTTCAGCTCGGAGCAGATGCCTCGGCTGCGGCTGGTCCCGTCGGGCGCCACGCTTCGGCCAACACCAATTGGAAAATGGAAACAGCCATCTTGACCTACTCGCGGGCCAAAGGCGTCTTTGCCGGACTGACACTGAATGGGGCATCGGTTCGCCGCGACAAGGATTCGATGAGAGCCATCTATGGGCGCGACGTAACAACTCGAGCCGCGCTGACGGCTAGAGTAGCAGCACCAGGCTCGGCCCATTCCTTCCTGACCGCGGTCAGAGGCGCGAAAGCACAGGCTGCCCGAAGGTAGCGACTTGCATACAAGCAGCTACTTCTGAATTACATCAGCGCAAAACCCGAGATGAAACTGCGGCACTGTGACGGAGGCAACATCGATGAAATCAATCCAAATTATGAGCACAGCTTTTTTGTCCGTCGTGCTCTTCGGGGCCACCACGTTTGCCAATGCGCAGCATGATCATAAGGGCGAAAAGCGGGGCGAGCACCCTGATCAACAGCACACGCAAAAAGAGCACGGACGACAGGAGCAGCATGCTCACCAGCAGCAACAGCATGCTCGAGAGCAGCAACACTCCCACCAATCACAGCACGCTCAACAGCAGCAGTGGCACAATCAGCCGCGACAGCAAGGGCACGCTCAGGAATCACATGAACGGCGACACCAGCAACATGCTCAGACACCGCAACATGAGCGGAGGCAGGAGCAGCATGCTCACCAACAACGGGGGCGTGGCGAACAGCACGAACACCAAAACGCTCATCGACGCGAGTCAGAGCATGGTCCACACATCCAGCAACACCGTACCCACGAACAGAAACGTTTCCAACAAGTTGAACAGAAGCGCGTCTGGCATGAGCGGCGTGCCCATCACTGGGAATCCGAGCACCGCACCTGGCAGCAACGCGGCGGCTATCACGGCTACCGCATTCCCGACAACCATTACCGGAGCCACTTTGGTCGGAATCACTGGTTCCGTGTCTACAGTGTTCCCTTCAGGTATGAGGGAGGTCCGCGCTTCCAGTACGCAGGCTATTGGTTCACTCCCGTTGATCCTTACCCGGAATACTGGGGACCAAACTGGTATGAGACCGATGACGTCTATGTGGAGTATTTCAACGACGGGTACTACCTGTACAACCGCAGGTATCCGACTCACACGGGAATTGCAATCAGCGTCGTGTTTTAACTGATCTGCAAGGCAGGAGAGAAATCAGCGACCGGAGCTCCTCTTCTTCCCAAAAACAGACTCGACATCGCTCACAAGCTTCCGGCCTTTGCACTGCGGCTTCTCAGCAGTGCAAAGGCCGGACTGTTTGATCGGCTTACTTTATTTCTACTGCACTGTCTTCTGAGGGGGGCCCAGAACATGCACCAGCTTCTGCATCAATGTCTTCAATGCGAACGGTTTCTGTAAATATTCGAACTGCGAGTCTATCAAACCTTCATCGAGCAGGACGTTTTCCGTATATCCCGACATAAACACCACTCGGAGCCCCGGCATCATCTCTAGGATCCGGTTCGCCATCTGGCGACCGTTCATTCCAGGCATAATCACATCTGTCAGCAGTAGATCAATGCGCCCGGGGTGCCGCATACTTACTTCAATTGCCTTCTTGGGTTCCGCGCACGCCAGAACTTCGTAGCCTTGCTTCTCCAGAACCTCACACATCAACGACCGCACGACTTTTTCGTCTTCTACCAGCAGAATCGTCTGCTTCATTACTCCCCCGCCGTTTGAATTCCTGACGACCAACCGCTCCAGCTTTGCGCCGATGTTTCCGCGCCTTTCTTCTACAAAGCTTCCTTGCGCAGTATCAACACAAACCTGTACACGTACGACTTTATAATCCTACGAAAACCTTCGGACTGACTTGCTACTTGGCAGCTTATAAGTATGAATTACTTTTTCAGATTGCAAAACAGGATGACCGTTTCACTTCGGGTCGTGGCTGGTCATCAACCTCGTGGCAATGACAAGACCAACGCGTCAGCTAACACTCCCGTCCAATCCAAAACCATTTACCCAACGACAAAAAAGCGTCCAAGGCGGCGCACTCGATGTGTCTCAAATTCCTTCAATCGATTTCTTGAACAGTGCATCCTTCAGCATCCAGAACAGAATCATTGGATTCTTGCTCGCCTGGGACAGACTATAAGGAAGCCATCCGTAACCATAGGGCACATAAACGCGCGTGCGAACCCCCATCTTCGCAGCAATCCTCAGGACGGCATTTGAAGGCAGACCGAACAGCAATTCCAATTCGCACGGAGTACCCGCCTTCAGCAATCGTGCCAGTGCTGGCTCGGCAAGTGAAGGATTGTGCGTAGCCACTGCAACAAACGGAGCGCGTCCCGCTAATCGCTCTATGACTTCGAGAAATCCCTTGTGCGGATCAAACCGAGGCATTGCCGGGTCGGTCCACTGGCCTTTGACGACGCGTACGCCGAGTCCGCGTTCTATGGCCCAATCTGCATCATTTTGGCTGCGTTTCCAGCGTCCCGGCAACGTACACGAAATTTGGGCGTAGCCCGACAACAAGTCCCCGATCAATTTCCACGTGGGATCGACCGAGTCTGGCCCGAGCGAATCGAAATGCAGCCTTGTTTTTTTGCATTGGCATTTGTCGACGATTCTCTGGAAGGCAGCACAGGAGTATTGCAAGGAAGGAGCCTTAACTGAGAGATAACCGTCGAAAGTCTCCGCCTGCAACGCTTGCAGGGACTCAAGGCAGGCGTTGAGTACATCGGCTGGCTCGGTACCTGTTTCGTCCCAAAATGCGAGAGTGCTGGCTCTACCCTGAACGGCCAGCGCACGCGCCGACACCAGTGCATCGTTGAGTTCAGGCCCCGCGATGTAGGAGCGGGCCGCACGGCGCACCACAGGATAAATGACGCGCCCGATTCTATTACGTACCGGATGGCTCATTCGATTTTCTCATTCGATCGCGCACTTGAGTTTTGATCGCGATCTTGGCGTTTTCGGCGACAACACTGACCCAGCCTCGAATGTTTGGCGCGCATAAATTCAAACTAACTGCGTCGTGCAATCGGGGCATCCAAATACGATTCCAGTCTTCACTCTTTCCCATCAGCTCATACTGGTTGCAGCCGCGCTGGCGCGCAGTACGCAAACTCTCCACCATAAGCAGGGTGCCGGGAGAAAAGCGAGCGAAGGATTCATTGAAACCCATCTTAAAGAGCCAAAAGCATTGGTTCTCCTCCACGGCGAGCTGCATCGCAGCCGCCTGATCGCCTATGCGCAAAATTCCGATACGCAAAGTACCAGCCTTACAGGCAGCCTGGGCATATCGCCAATAGAATCCTCCCACTTGCGAATCAGCCGCGAGCGCCGACCCTTCGCTTCCCTTCCAGCCCGCCGCCTCCACGAGATATGCCTCGTTCAACAAACCCTCGAGAGTGTCGGGGGTCGGGGTGACGATTTCACAGCTGACCGGACCCACCTTTGACGCGTTTCGCTGCGCACGGCGCAAATCCGAACGGCGCCCCGCGTTCAGATGAGACTCAGGTTCCAACCAGCTATCGTCCAGTTCCAACCACGGGTGTCCTGCAACCGGCTGCACGACGAGTCTGCGTCCAGCAGCGCTCTTCAGGGCCTCCAGAAAGCTGGAGCCAGCGAACATGTCCCGAATGAAAATAGGCACGCCCAGCCCCGCGATAGCGTCGCTTAACTCTTCCGCGGCCCTAGCGTCAGCGTAAATAAATTCTGTCGGTTCATATAATTCAGCGCCTAACGGCACAAGGGCCCGAGAGTCCTTGCTTGCAACGAATGCCGCGATCGCACGCGTGTTCGGACTTCCGGCGGTCACTATTTGTAAGCCGTCACTCGGAAACGAATCCACGCACGCTTGTGCCCACGTATAACTTTGCAGGGGATATGCGGCAGGCAGCGACTCCCAGACAGATCGTACTTCTTCAAACGCAGCGGCCCTCTGCGTATCTCCACGCCGCGAACCGACGATCCAGCTATTCTCTGGCGGCCCTTCGGGATAGGCTGTTTGACTCATTTAATGCTCCTCGCAATAATTCGTTAGACTGCAGCAACTCACTTCAGGGATGCCTTTCAGCTCGAACGAACTTTGATTTGCAGGCATCCCCAGCAGCTTGCATTTCAACTAAGTTCAGAGAAGCCCAATGACGAACCCTCATTCTGATGCGAATAACGGAGCTCTTATTAACGTGCAGACCAGCATTCTTCCCCAAAAAGAGATTGAGCTAGTCGTCTCGGAACATCGCAGTTGTGCCGATCTCGAGTCGATACGCAACCAGTGGAGCAAGTTGGTTCAAGAGGTCCCCGGCACTAGCATCTTCGTAACTCCAGAATGGTTACTCTCATGGTGGCACGCATATTGCGGCAGTCGGGAGTTTTGCCTTCTGGCCTTTACCGACCCGCAGGCAGGAGTTGTAGCCATAGCTCCGTTGTACAAAGAAGTCGCGAAATCGTTCGTGTTTTCGACTATACGGGTGCTGCGACTCATGGGTGACGGTTCAGGAGATTCTGACGACCTGGATTTTGTCGTAATGCCGGGCTATGCGCCTGCTGTTGCAAAAGCATTTTTCAAGTGGCTGCGCTGCAAACGATGGGATACATGCGAACTGAATTGTGTCTCATCTCAATCCGAAATAGCCGCAATGCTCCAGGAAGAAATGCGCTCAATGGGCTGGGGGTGCGCCGTCACCTTTCGCCCGCAGATCCGCGTAAGCCTTCCAGATACCTGGGAACAGTATCTGAAACAACTTTCAAGCAAGGAACGGAAAAAGGTTGGTTACCTGCTTCGCCGGCTGGAAGCCCATTACGAAGTGGCTTTTCGGCGTTGTGAGCGAGCCGAGGAACTTCCGGCATTTCTGGAGACCTTATTTTCTCTCCATCAGAAGCGATGGGAAGCGAGAAGTGAGCCTGGAAGTTTCAGCCTCCCTGAACGAAGGGACTTTTATGGGGAAATGTCGCGCTTACTGCTCTCTCGCCACTGGCTCGAATTGTGGCAAATGGAACTGAATGGGGTACCGGTGGCAGCGCAGATCGGGTTGCGTTATGGAAGTTGCATATATGCTTTGCAAGAAGGCTTCGATCCGGCTTATGCCGACGACAGCGTCGGATACGTGTTAAGGAGTCACGTCCTGCGCTCAAGCATAGCGTCGGGCATACGATGCTATGACTTTCTTTACGGTGATCAGCAAAGCAAGCAACGCTGGGGTGCTGACAAAAGCCATTACCTGGACATCCATTTCGCCCGTCCGGGCACCCTTGGAGCTTTCCAATTAGCAGCACAGCAAACCTGTCGGGCTACCAAAGACTGGTTTCGAGCACGAGTTCCCGCCGAGATCTGGCAGATTCTGCAAGCTATACGGCGTTTTTTTCCTGGGCAGTCTGCCTTACCCGCAAAACTCGAAGACCCTAGTACGGACTAAGGTGTAGTTTCTAAAACAGCTTGGCATCTGCTTCATGCACTTTGATCATCTCACTTTGCGAGCCGCTTTTCAGACGACCAGATCCCGTATTGAGGGTATGCGAGTGAGCAGAGAATGCGGTTTAGAGGGCGAAGCTATGCGCATTTCCCTCCTTAACCCGCCCGATTGCGTGCCTCACAGCTACCCTGTCTGCCGAGAGTTGACCTGCCTGTGTGGGAGGAACTGGCCATGAGCTTCAATTGTGAAAAACACGAAGATCACCGACACCCCAAAAGACTCGATTCGCACTCGGATCTGCCCGTGTTGCGAGAGCCGGGAGCTTATGCGGACACCGTCTTCCGCCCAGAAGTATCCGACTTTTCTCGCCTGTGGCCGAAACTGCAAAAGCAATGGAAGGTGGCCGCTTTGTTTGCGGCGACGGTTTTGTTGGTAGTCGGTATTGGGACCTTCTTGACCAAGCCCAGTTATGAACCTGTCGCACAGTTGGAAATTGATCCTCAAGGCGCGGAACTATTCAACACACCAAGCACGGCATCTGACACCGGAAGCGATCAGTATCTCGGCACGGCAGCCAGAAAGCTGCAAGGCGATGAACTTGCAATCACCGTGATTCGAAAACTGCATCTTGACCAGGCGCCCGAATTCAATGCACCACCAACCTTTCTCGAGGGCGTCATCGCACAGATTCGAGGCTGGCAAGGCGCCCCCGTTGAAGAAGATCCTTCGCGCGTCAAAGATACGGATTCGGTGATTCAGCTTACGCACGCGGAGAACCAGGCTCTGGCCCGATTCCGCAGACAGCTTAAAGTGGGACGTGATTCAACCAGCCGACTCATCACCGTCAGTTACTCGAGCGGAGATCCGGTGGTGGCTGCGAACGTAACCAATACCCTGCTGACTACGTTCATCGAAATGACATACTCTCAGCGTCAGGCGGCCATCACGCAACGCTCTACTTGGCTTGAGGCGCAACTGAATGATGTACGAAAGAATCTCGCGGCCTCTAATCGCGCTCTTGCCGACTTTCAGAAGCAGACGGGAATTGCCGACGTCGATGGCGCGAAGAACACTGTATCCGAGCAGATGGCTGAGCTTGGCCGCCAGGAGACACTGGCTGACTCGGAGCGCATTCAATTGCAGTCGTTGTTCCAGAGTGTGACCAATCCTGATGCCGTCGCGGATGTACAAAAGAACGTGGTAATTCAGGAACTCTCCAAGAAATTGGCTGACACCCAGGTTGAGCTGAAAAAGGCCGAGGTGATCTACGGAGAGAATCACCCTACAGTCAAGAAGTTGGAAAACGAGTCTGCAGAGCTCCAACGGCAATTAAACTCCCAAACCGACGCAATCATGCGGCAACTTCGTACCAACTACGCTGCCGCTCAATCACGCAAGCGCGCGATTGCCGCTGAAGTGAAAGTCGCATCAGGCCAACTCGGTCGCGTTGCAAGGTACAACGAATTGAAAAAGGATGTGGAGACTAACACCACTCTTGCCAATGACCTTTACCGGCGAATAAAGGAGGCCGGGATCGCGGCCGGGGCTCGTGCGACAGATATGTCGATCGTCGGTCAGGCTCGCGTGCTGGACCGTCCGAGTCACCCGAATTGGCGTTTGAATTTGATCGCAGGAATGTTCGCTGGAGTCCTGGGTGGAATTCTGATCGGCTTTGTCCGAGAGAGTTTGGATTCCCGCATTCACGCAATTGAGGATTTGCGCGGTATTGCCATTGCCTCCTCTGTTTCCCTCATCCCCGAGTTTGGAAGTGACCTGTCGTTCCGCGAAAGAGGTCTGATAAGAAAGAAGTGGGATACGGGTGGACCAGAAATGTACTTGCAGACGCGGCCAAATTCACCGGAGGCGGAAGCTCTTCGCGGACTTGGTTCCTGCGTGATGCTGGCGCGCGCCGAAAAGTCTCTGCGCGTCATTCTGGTTACCTCCTCGCTTCCGAGGGAAGGTAAGTCGACGCTCGCCGTGAACTTTGCAAGTGCGCTTTCGCGTCATGGCAAAACTTGCCTGATAGATGCTGACCTTCGCGCGCCCAAACTCGGTCGAGCGTTCGACATCCCAAACGGCGCAGGATTAAGTGACTTGCTTACGGGACAACCCTCGATCCGGCTGAATTCTGTATCGGGATTGCCAAACCTCATGGTGTTAACCGCTGGAAAAGCAGAGACGGAGTCCACTCCCAGCGAGCTACTCTCATCGGATTCGATGAGAAAGATTCTTGACGCTTTGCGCGCGAAATTCGATTCCGTGGTGATCGACGCGCCGCCGCTCCTGCTTTTTGCGGAAGCTCGCGTGCTCGCCACTCTTGTAGACGGAATCATAATGGTCTGCCGTTACGGGGTAACTACTCGAAGCGACTTGGCTCAAAGCGAAGCGGTGCTGAAAACAGTGAATGCAGCACCAGTGATCGAAGTGGTGATGAACGGCGCTCAGATCAAAACCGGAGATTACCCTTACTACCGTTATGGGAAGAACTCTTCGTCCGCCGCTTGATGCACTTCGAACCTGCCTGACTCCTTCTTCTTAAAGAAGGAGGAGTTCCCTTCAAATTGAGAATTCTATGGTTACCCGTTCAGCAGTTACCTCGCAAACTTCGGAAGAGCATCGGACAACTCTGCACAACATCGCAAAGGCTTTTGCCTGGAGCGGCGGAGGAATGTGGTCGACGCAGCTATTCACCTGGGTAGCCACGTTTACCGTTGCACGCCTGCTCACACCGGATGATTTCGGACTGGTGGCCGTTGCGTATCTCTGCATTGGCATCATCGCGGAAATTTGCGGATCATTAGGCTGGGCGGTCGTGAATCTGCAAGAGCTTAGCGAATCGCAGATCGGGCAGATCAACAGTCTCGCGATGATTCTGGGCGTTGCGGGTTCTCTGTTACTTCTTGTTTCCGCTCACTTCATCGGCGCCTTTTTTCGCATGCCGCACATTCCCACCATTTTGTTCTGGACGAGCCTCATTTTCCTGCTCACTGCCGTCAAGACAATACCAGCTGCCCTGCTGCAGCGTGACTGCGAATTCAAAACTCTAGCTGGCATTGAGGCTTTGTCCTACTTTGCTTACGCAATCTGCACCGTACTACTGGCGTTTCTCGGCGCGGGGTATTGGAGCCTTGTGGCAGGACTTGTTTCCATGTCCGCAGTCTCAGCATTGCTGACTTTACGAGCGCGATGGCACTGCTTTCGCTGGCCTACACGCAATCCCCTGAATACTCCTTTGCGCTTCAGCACACACATGCTGATCAGCAGCGTAGCCTGGTATACCTACTCAAATTCTGATTTTCTTGCCGCAGGCCGCATGCTCGGACAGGCGGCGCTTGGCGCTTATACATTCGCATGGAATCTGGCGAGCGCGCCGGTAGAAAAGACCGCGAAACTCGTTCTTCGTGTGATGCCTTCCTTCTTTGCGGCTGCGCATCGGGAACCCGCTGCATTGCGAGCCTATCTCTTAACCGTAGCTGAAGTCGTCTCTGTGATAGTGGTACCGTTGAGTGTAGGATTGGCAATTGTCGCAGATCAGTTCCTTCTCGTTGTTCTCGGCGAAAAATGGGGGCCGACGGTCAACCCTCTCCGCATTTTGCTCGCTTACGCGACCGTCCGCGCTCTGACCAATATTCTTGGCCCTTTGCTCAATGCAAAACAGCAAACGGCTTTCACCATGCGAACAAACGTTGCGGCTGCAATCTATTTTCCGATCGGCTTTCTCATCGGGGCGCGCTGGGGCACAAGCGGCATTGCAACTACATGGGTGTTGCTGTACCCATTACTTGCCGTGCCTCTGTTTCGCCGAGCTTTCTATGAAATTGAGCTGCATTGGGTCGATTTTCTCCGCGCTCTCTGGCCTGCCTGCAGCAGCGGATTCCTGATGGCAGTCTCGCTTTTAGTTGCCAGACGAGTTCTGCCCGAGACTTGGCCGAAACTCGGCAACCTCGTGATTGAAGTCGTAATTGCTGCTGTTGTCTACTCGTGCAGTCTGCTCATACTCCATTCGCACAATGTTCGCAGGCTATACCATATCGTTCGTCCGCCAGCCCCACAATGTACATGACAGACAGATCATCGACGCAGAGCAGGTGTATCAGCGTAGGCTTAGTCCTGCTGATTGCCATCGTCACGGGGGGACTCGTCGCCAAACAGGCGTGGCTGGTGCTGGCCGGATTTTTGGGTTTTTCGCTGCTGATGATCTGGCCGGCACATCTCTGGCTCGGCGTGTTCGTTCTTCTCGTCCCATTCGATGGAGTCTCGGCGCTTGGGGCAGCTCCCGCCGGTCTTACACTTACCTCACTCGTTGGCCTGGTAACCCTGTGCGCGCTAATCTGGACCGGGATTGCGCTACATCGATTCCGCATCCCCGCGCGTACGGCTCTCTGCTGGCTCGCGTTTATCTTGTGGGGAACTTCCAGCGTGCTCTGGTCCGCCGATAGGGACGTTGCTATTGAGCGCCTGCCTACCGCATTCAGCCTTTTCATCTTTTATCTGATCGCGACCAGCTGTCAGTTTTCCGCGAAGGAAATCGCGCAGATCACTCGCTTTGCGATCGTTGGCGGATGTCTTGCCGCAATTGTCACGCTCTATCAGTTTCATAGCGGAATCTTTTATCGCGATCTAAACATGCGCGCTTCACTCGTTTTCGGAGAACGTCAGGACGATCCCAATATCCTCGCGGCAAGCTTACTGCTTCCGCTCTCACTCGTTGCGGGTGAGTTCTTCAGCGCGGCAAAGTTGCGCGACAAGCTGTTTCTGTCGTTTTGCGGTCTTTTACTTGTGCTCGGAGTTTTTGTTACGACCTCGCGTGGCGCCCTGACTGCAATAGCGGTAATGGTCCTGTTCTACATGCGCAAGTTCGGCATGAGCTGGCGCACGCTGCTGCCGGCCGGCTTTTTGGGATCTTTGTTGTTGCTAACCCCTGAGTTTCTGATTAACCGTTTTGAACAAGCAGAGACTTCGGGAGGAGCAGGACGAGTCTACATATGGCAGGCGGGCTTGGCGGCATTCAAAGACTACTTTATCGCCGGTGCTGGCATCGATAACTTCCCTGTCGTTTACAACGACTATGCTTCACACGCATCGCGCTATGTCGGGTTGAATCGTGCTGCGCACAATGTATTCTTGCAGGTCGCTGTTGAACTCGGATCCATCGGCTTTGCACTATTTATCTTTACAGCGATTTCTCACCTGAGAACGGCTTCGCAACGCGATGCCTTAATAGCAGGACCTGAGCGATTTCGTCTGATCGCTTGCGAAGCCGCCGCCTGCGGTATATTGGTCGCCGCAATTTTCCTCGGCTTGCTCTGGACAAAGGCCTTTTGGGCCGTCTGGATGCTGTTAGCGATCTGTTCGCGCGTGCCTCGTGTGGACTACTCCATAGAATCCGTTTTCCATGAGGCTGAGACTTTAATCGAGGCTGCTCAACGCAATGGAACCGCGGCGAGTCATTAAAGTGTCCCACCAATCATCAAGGCAAATAGCAGTGCGATGGATGTTCCTGGTTGCAGTCGCCCTCTGCTGGAAGATGGACTGCTTCGCCAGCGGAGTGGGCCTGAACACACACTTTTATGTTTCGCCTTCAGGTAGTGACCGCACCGACGGTTCAAAGGCACGCCCGTGGAAGAGTCTTGAAAGAGCAGCACGCAGCGTGTCCGCCGGAGCGACAGTTCACGTTCTGCCCGGCCTTTACAACAGTGACGGCGAATTGAAAACAACAGCGAGCGGCACTGTCACCAATCGAATTCGATATGTTTCCGAAGAAAAGTGGGGCGCCAAGCTACGCTCTACGAAGACGGGAAACTCCGCAGTGTGGTGGAATCAAGGCAACTACGTTGATATCGTTGGCTTTGATATTTCCGGAAGCGGTGCCCTGGGGATTTACAACACAGGTTCTTTCACGCGAATTGAGGGAAACCACGTGCACGACATCCCGGCCTCTGGCTGCCCTGCAAATGGAGGCGCAGGTATTCACGACGGTAATTATGCCGCCTCCGATGATGAAGTGATCGGAAACACTGTTCATGACATCGGTGATGTTCGCGTGCTTTGCATGAGGGTACACGGTATCTACCATGCGAACCTGCGCGGAAACATTGAAAGAAATGTGGTCTACCACAATCAGGGCTGGGGAATTCATCTGTGGCATGCGGCCACCGACGTAAAGATCGTCGGCAACGAAGTTTTTGACAATAGTTACGGCGGCATCGTCGTTGGTGCAGATCACGCGGACTTCGCCGGCGGCTTTGGTCGAAACAATCACACGATTGTGCGCGACAACAAGGTATATCGCAACGGACTGCTCGCCGGAGCACGCGGCTATGGAATCGAAGAGTATGGCGCGGTTGGCGAAAACAACCGTTTTGAAAACAACACGGTTTTCGGAAATCGTCCGGCAGATTGGAATTTAAGAAATAAATCTCTTCAGCGACAGCTCACAAATGCACGCTGACGCTGTGCCTGCGGCCACCATCTTCAGCTTATCAACCGACTCATTCTACTGATCCATATTGGGAAGACAAAGCCTATGAAAAAATCTGTCAGCATTTTTGGTTTGGGATATGTTGGGGCCGTCACTGCGGCCTGCCTCGCGCATAAAGGCCATCGAGTGATTGGAGTAGACGTGGCGGAGGCGAAGGCTGAGGCGCTGAATAACGGACGGACTCCCATAGTGGAAGCGCGTGTTGAGGAGATGATCGCTTCCTGCAACCGCACGGGAGATCTGTGCGCAACTACTGACGGCGCCAGAGCCGTCATGGAGACGGGCATTTCATTCATCAGTGTGGGAACTCCAAGCCAACGCAATGGCAAGCTTGACTTGAAGGGAGTCGAGCACGTCTGCCACCAGATAGGGCAGGCGATCGCCCAAAAGAGTTCATTTCACACTGTCGTTGTGCGAAGCACGGTACTGCCAGGAACCGCAGAAAACCTGGTGATTCCCACCCTTGAACGGAGCAGCCGAAAACAGTGCGGAGTTGACTTCGCGGTTTGTAACAATCCGGAATTTCTTCGCGAAGGAACGGCCGTTGCCGATTTCATGGAACCGACGTTTACCGTGCTCGGCGCACGCAGTCCACAGTTCCTGAAACCGCTACTGGAACTTTATGAGTGGGCTCCCGGACGGGTGTTTGAAACCACTCTGGCGACGGCTGAAATGATCAAGTATGTTTGCAATGCCTTTCATGCGCTCAAGGCGGGCTTTGCCAACGAGGTCGGCGCGCTTTGCGGCGAACTTGGAGTCGATGCAGGGGCGGTTACGGAGATGTTCACGTCAGATACTCGTCTGAATATCTCTCGCGCGTACCTCACCCCTGGATTTGCGTTCGGTGGGTCGTGCCTACCGAAAGATGTGCGCGCTCTGACTTATTGCGCGAAAGAAATGGACCTGAACTTGCCTCTGATGGAAGCGATTTTGCCGAGCAACAGCGAGCATGTAAACCGCGCGGTAGATACGATCCTGAGTGCGCGAAAACGACAAATTGGACTCCTTGGATTGAGCTTCAAGGAGGGTACCGATGATCTGCGCGAGAGTCCAATGGTGGAGCTTGCCAAGCGCTTGATCGGTGAAGGATGCAGCCTGAAAATCTGGGACAAGAATGTAGCGCTTGGGCGGCTAATCGGATCAAACCGGAGCTTCATTGAGGAGAGGATTCCTCACATCGGGCAGTTACTCACAGATGATCTGGACGAGGTCATCTCGGAACAGGACGTGATCGTAATTGGGAGCAAGGCCCTGGATCGCAAAGCGCTTGTCGCAAAACTGCGCCCGGAGCAGATTCTGATAGACCTGGTGAACGTAGACAGAATGACGCTGAATCTCCCAGCGGAATCCTTCGCCCTGCCGAAGGCAGCATAGCTGTGCGAGCATTCTTAGGACTGCGCATGGACAAGAATCCTAAAAAGAAGTGGTTGATCCTGACCCAGTACTACCCTCCGGAAATGGGAGCGCCTCAGATACGGTTGCGCAACTTTGCACGCGAACTGCGCAAACATGGTATGAACGTTTCTGTGCTCACGGCAATGCCGAATTATCCGCTCGGAAAAATCTTCGACGAATATACCGGACGCTGGTCCGTGCACGAAGAGATTGACGGAATACCCGTGAAGCGGTTGTGGGTGTACGCGTGTAATGCCCGTTCCGGAATCGCGAGGATCGCAAATTATTGCAGCTTTGCGCTGAGCGCGTTGAGCCTTCTGTTTGCGCCTCGTCCTGACGTTCTTTTTGTGGAGTCGCAGCCTCTTCCGCTCGGACTGGTAGCCCTGCTGATGAAATGGCTGCGTGGTGTTCCTTATGTGTACAACGTCCCGGATTTGCAGGTCGATGTGGCACGACAGCTTGGATTTCTGCGCGGGCCACTGCTGACTCTGGCATTCCGGTTTGAAAACCTTCTACTAAAGAGCGCGTGGAAAGTGTCTACGGTCACTCATGCATTTGTCGAGCATTTCGTCTCCCGCGGCGTTCCAGCCACAAATGTCACGTTTCTGCCTAACGGTGCCGACACGGACTTTCTGAAACCGCAACCCCCATCCACCGAATTACTTAATCGGCTGCAAATTCATGGCAAGAAGGTCATTGTTTCTGTTGGAACAATGGCCTACTACCAGGCTCTCGATACAATCGTCGAAGCAGCGGAGCAGCTTGCGAGCGAACCAGAGTTCGTGATTCTGATGGTAGGGGACGGTCCAGAGCGAGCACGCATTCAGGAACTCGTTAGGAGCAAGGAATTAACGAATGTGCTGTTTCCGAAGGTGCCGTACGAGGAAAGTGCGGAACTTTATTCAGTCGCCTGCGCGGCAATCGCAACCTTCAGAAACATGGCAGTGGCCCGCACGATGCGTCCCTCGAAACTGTTTCCGGCCTTGAGTTGCGGCGTGCCAGTTGTTTTCTGCGGATGCGGAGAAGCGGCAGAACTCGTTGAGCGAAACAAGTGCGGAATCGCAGTGCCTCCTCAAGACGGAATTGCGCTGGCCCAGGCAATACGAAAGCTGGCGAGCGATAACGAATTGCGACAGCGAATGGGGCACAATGGCAGGCTGCTGGCAGAACGTGAATACTCCTGGTCTGGCATTGTGGAGCGCTGGCTTTCGAGCGTGCTCCCCATCACCGCAACTGCAGAACCCGCTGAGATGACCAAAGACGTGGCATTGACAACCGCCGATTCGGGAGAATCATGATCCAAGAAAAATCCCGCCAGGCCCTGCGACCTGACGGGATGTTATTCACGGCTGTGCCGCGGAGCTATTCTTCGTAGGCGCCGATGGACGGGTCAGCGGTATTGCGGGCCTGTCCGACAATATCCGTGCTCGGCGCATTATTCGCGGTTCCCCCGGTGATGAGCGGAGAGCCAGAATTCACATCGAAGTTGCCGCCCGATGCCGGGGACGCAACATTGATGAAATTCGGGTTGGAAGAGATGTTGCCTACCAGCGATTGACCAACACTGGAGAGATCGCCTGTCTTGTTTCCACCGCCGCTGGCCGTGTCATTGTTGGAGAAGGTGTTGCCCGGGCCGATCGCAACCCCGCAACCGCTGGCACCGCACGCGCTGATGTCATAACCAGAGTTGCCGTACATGACATTGTTGCTGAATACCGAGTAGCTGTATGAGCTTCCGGAATCGGCTCCGAAGAGGAATCCACCATATCCGCAGCCCACGAACGTGTTGTTGGTAATTACGTCGTGGCTAGGCTGGTGAAAAGCCTGGATGCACGCGCCGCCGGCTTTGTACACGATATTGTTCTGAATCGTGTTGTAGGTCGACGTGGTGTAGATTCCATGGACAAAGTTATTTCCCACCGCGCCCACGTTCCAGACAATGTTCTTCGACCAGTTGTTGTTGTTGCTGGCTCCGATCGCGCCGAGGATTCCGCCGCCGCCTATGCCATCGCCGCAAGTGTAAGCTCCAGAGCCGTTGTCAATGTCATGAATGCGGTTGTAGGTGAGGTTCACATAGTTTCCGTTTGAAAAAACGCCCATGCAACCCTTCGGGTTATTGATATCAAAGCCGACCA
>Ga0268360_1000864_pt1 | contig 39962 bp, 23 predicted proteins | sample BioMet11_FD_192465 | JGI IMG/M metagenome (GOLD analysis project Ga0268360, IMG submission 192465) | Sewage microbial communities from Oakland, California, United States - Biofuel 11 (Illumina Assembly) | ecosystem: Engineered > Wastewater > Sewage > Unclassified | place: USA: California... | reverse complement strand
CGTACATCGTAATTCGTACATCGTAATTCGTAATTCCTCAGTCGCTCTCTCGCAAAGACGCAAAGTTACCATCGCTCAAATCGTAATTCGTACATCGTAATTCGTAATTCGTAATTCCTCAGTCGCACTCTCGCAAAGACGCAAAGACGCAAAGTTACCACCGCTCAAATCGTAATTCGTACATCGTACATCGTACATCGTAATTCGTAATTCGTAATTCCTCAGTCGCCCTCTCGCAAAGACGCAAAGACGCAAAGTTACCATCGCTCAAATCGTAATTCGTACATCGTACATCGTAATTCGTAATTCCTCAGTCGCTCTCTCGCAAAGACGCAAAGACGCAAAGTTACCATCGCTCAAATCGTAATTCGTACATCGTAATTCGTAATTCGTAATTCCTCAGTCGCTCTCTCGCAAAGACGCAAAGACGCAAAGTTACCATCGCTCAAATCGTAATTCGTACATCGTAATTCGTAATTCGTAATTTCTCAGTCGCTCTCTCGCAAAGACGCAAAGACGCAAAGTTACCATCACTCAAATCGTAATTCGTACATCGTAATTCGTAATTCGTAATTCCTCAGTCGCTCTCTCGCAAAGACGCAAAGACGCAAAGTTACCATCGCTCAAATCGTAATTCGTACATCGTAATTCGTAATTCGTAATTTCTCAGTCGCTCTCTCGCAAAGACGCAAAGACGCAAAGTTACCATCACTCAAATCGTAATTCGTACATCGTAATTCGTAATTCGTAATTCGTAATTCCTCAGTCGCCCTCTCGCCCCTTGTCCCTCGCTCTTGCCCCTCTTTAACTTCACTACCGGATAGTTTAACTTGAATACCGGGCAGTTTAACTTAAGCACCGTACAGTTTAACTTAAGCACCGTACAGTTTAACTTGAATACCGTACAGTTTAACTTGAATACCGGGCAGTTTAACTTAAGCACCGTACAGTTTAACTTGAATACCGTATAGTTTAACTTGAATACCGGGCAGTTTAACTTAAGCACCGTACAGTTTAACTTAAGCACCGTACAGTTTAACTTGAATACCGTACAGTTTAACTTAAGCTCCGGGCATATTACCCTTGCCAAAGGCTTCGTTACCCCGCTCTTTCGCCTCTCTTTTCTGTCGCCCTCTTACCGATGAAAAGTCGCTAAGTCGTTCCTCCTTTAACCACAATAGGCACATTAGAGCACATAGAAAATAAATCTGCAACCGTATACCTAACTGCCTGCTGCTTTCTGCTTTCTGCTTTCTGCTTTCTGCCTACTGCTTTCTGCATACTACCTATCCCGATGAAGATTCGCTAAGTTGTTCCTCCTTTAACCACAATAGGCACATTAGAGCACATAGAAAATAAATCTGCGACCGTATACCTAACTGCCTGCTGCTTTCTGCTTTCTGCCTACTGCATACTGCTTTCTGCCTACTGCATACTGCTTTCTGCCTACTGCATACTGCTTTCTGCCTACTGCATACTGCTTTCTGCATACTACCTATCCCGATGAAAAGTCGCTAAGTCGTTCCTCCTTTAACCACAATAGGCACATTAGAGCACATAGAAAATAAATCTGCAACCGTATACCTAACTGCCTGCTGCTTTCTGCTTTCTGCTTTCTGCCTACTGCTTTCTGCATACTACCTATCCCGATGAAGATTCGCTAAGTTGTTCCTCCAAAGCGACTCTATGTCGGGACTTCGCTTCGCGCCCTATCGCAAAGTCGCCAATCGCCCATCCTCTATGCTCCCCGCTTAAATCGTAATTCGTACATCGTAATTCGTAATTCCAGCCTTGCGCCCTATCGCCCTCTTCCCCAAAAAGATTCGTTAAGTCGTTAAGTCGCCCTTTGTCCCTCGTCCCGTTAATCTTCCCGAATTTTCTACATTTTAAGCAACGCATGGCCAATGGCACAGTCGAGGCATCTTTTTTTATCGCAATACTCCGCCTTTAGCTGGAGCAATCCCTGGGTTTGCAAAGCGCTTCCGGCTTTTAACCCTGCGCCGGCAAAGTGTTGAATTACGGAATTGCGTTCCGGCGCTATTTCGTACAGGTATTCCAGCGCCTTATCCCTGAATGCGGGATTGTCCATTCGTTGTCCGTAAAGGAATAAAAAGGGAACCACCGTATTGATAAGCAACAGATCAATGGCATCCGCTCCTAATTTCTTCAATCTGCCCACCGACGGTTTATCAAAAACATAATGTTGTTGCCAGTAAGCCTCGCATTCCACCTCAAACAGGCTTACGATCTGGTTCAGGGTGTGGCTTTCGATGATCTTGGAAAACAATGCCGAGGATTTAACGATCAGTTGGGCAAACTGAGCCAGCCTTATCGTTGGGAAATTGGACGGACGCAGACGCAGAAACCGCCAGAGATGCCCGTCAATAGGTTTGAGCGAATATTTCGATTGCAGGAAATAATATTCTTTTTGAAGCGATTGTGGAAATTCATCAATAAAATTAACTCCAAGCATGCCTGCCTGGCCAAAAAGCATGGCTTCAACCTGCAAAAGACTGTTTTTGTGCCTTCCCAGATATTTCAGGGGTAGCGATTTGGCTAAAAGTTCGAAGGGAAGGGCGTTTAGGCGGAAACCGAAATTACGGGCAAATACCTGGTAAAAAGTTTCCTCCCAGTTATTCCTGTTTTGCCGGAGCATCGCATCTATGCTTTGCGTCTTCGTTTCCAAACGTTCGACGAGTAGCCGTTCTATCCATGCATCCACCGTAAATCGTTCGGCTATGGCTATGGAATGTTCGCAGGGAATCCAGTTGCGGCTATTCATAAAATCCAAATATCTTTCGTAAAGCAAATAATCAAATTTTCCTTCGAGGCTTATCGTAGGAATAGTTTCTCCGTTTTCACGGCAAATTGTTTCGTCGGCATTCAAAACCACATGCAAAATAATGTTATTATAGGCTTTATCCTGATGATGTCCATGTTTTATCCAGTCGGAAGCATTCACATGAATTTCCACATTACCAGCCCAAAGGGTATCCCCAATTTTGATACGGGCATTAAAAAAGTCGGGACCAGCATCGGTATTGTGCTCGCCAGGGTTTATTATTTCGACCCAATCACCTTTAGTGGTATTTAATTGCCTGTTAAGCAAACGGTATTTCCATAAATAATGGAGGAATTTTTCGTCCATAGCGAAATTTTTTATAAAATTACAAACAATATTAATTATTGTCAAAAAAAATAGTATCTTTGAATTTGGAAAAAACGGAACCATAAAGGGTGCAGAAATTAAATTTGTGTAGTCGGAATTAAATTATAATTTTGCACAACGATAGTTGTTCGTAATTAAACTGAGCTCAATGAAGAATATCAATTTGTTGGTTTCAGGTATCGAATTTAAGTCGCGAAGGCTTGTAAATTTGCTACGTGAACTTCAAAACGAACGAACGCAGTTGACCGAAAAGGTGAACAAATTGCAACAAAAAATAGAAGAACAAAAAGAGATTATCAAAACGTTAGAAGACAAGAATAAAATAATAAAAATAGCAAAATCGTTAGATAAAGGTAAGGAGACACTTGATTCAAGATTAAAAATTAATGAATTGGTGCGGGAAATTGATAAATGTATTGAACTTTTAAACAAATAAAATCATCATAAAACGGGATAAGACCCATGGACGAGCTTTCAATATCAGTTACTATAGCAGACAGACCGTATAGGTTAAAAGTGGAAAAGAAAGAAGAGGAAACGATACGAAAGGCAACCAAATTGATTGAAAATACAATGAAGGAATATTCTGCTAATTATGCTTTCAAGGACAAACAGGATTTGTTGGCGATGGTAGCTCTTCAGTTTACGACAAGTTCGTTAAATTTTGAGAGTCAGATAGACTTTACTACCAATAAATTGGAAACAAAATTAACAGAAATTGACCAGGTTTTATCTGAAGTCAAATAGTTTAAAAGCATGCGTTCTTTGAAAGCATCATAAGATTTAACCCGTACTTAATCCAACTTAGTTTGTAAACTCAACATTACAACTATTAGAGCGAAGCTCATTGATTGATAAAAACAGGCCTCAATCCGGGATTCCGGATTTTTCCATACGGAAGACAGTGGACGTTTGCATTATCAGGCAGCTCTATTCATTTCTTTTGGGGTTTACCAAAACACCCGGATTAGGTGCGGGTTTTTTGTTTACAGATATCCTTACCATAATTAATTTATTTTCAACAATCTAAATATATTAACAATGGTACAAATAGTTTTTATCATTATTGGAGTAGTGGCGGGCTTAGTCATAGGCTTTATCATTACAGGCACCATGCTCCGTAAAGCCGTAGAGCGAAAAAGCGAAAATATACTTCACGATGCCGAAGAAAAATCGGAAGTAATAAAAAAAGAAAAAATTCTTCAGGCTAAAGAAAAATTCTTACAATTACGAACAGAACATGAGGCGATTATTAACGAAAAAAATAATAATATTTTAAAAAACGAAAATCGTCAGAAACAAAAAGAAGTTCTTCTTTCTCAAAAAATGGAAGAGTTTCAGCGCAAACAAAAAGAAGTTCAAACGATAAAAGATAACCTGACTAACCAACTCGAAATCATTACAAAAAAGCAAACTGACATTGAGAAGCTTCACAAGAAACAGGTTGAACAACTCGAAATTATCTCGGGATTGTCGGCTAACGAAGCCAAGGGTCAGTTGATTGAAACACTGAAAGAAGAGGCTAAAGCAGAAGCCATCGTTCAGATTAAAGACATCGTAGAAGAAGCAAAACTTACAGCCAATCAGGAATCGAGGAAAATAGTCATCGAAACCATCCAACGCACGGCTACCGAACATGCTGTGGAAAATACCGTTTCCGTTTTCAACATCGACAATGATGAAATCAAGGGTCGGATTATTGGCCGTGAAGGTCGTAATATTCGTGCACTCGAAGCGCTTACCGGCGTAGAAGTTATTATTGATGATTCGCCCGATGCCATCATCCTTTCCGGGTTTGATCCTGTACGCAGGGAGATTGCCCGGCTGGCGCTCCATAAATTAGTTACCGATGGCCGCATCCATCCTGCACGTATCGAAGAAGTGGTTGCCAAAACCAAAAAACAAATAGAACAGGAAATTATTGATACGGGTACCCGTATCACCATTGATCTTGGTATTCATGGCATGTCGCATGAACTCATCCGGATGATTGGTAAAATGAAATACCGTTCATCCTATGGCCAGAATCTGCTTCAGCATTCCAAAGAAGTAGCCAATTTGTGTGCCACCATGGCTGCCGAATTAGGCCTTAATCCCAAGAAAGCCAAACGCGCCGGATTGCTGCACGATATAGGAAAAGTCCCCGATAATGAACCCGAATTGCCTCATGCCTTGCTTGGTATGAAGCTTGCCGAAAAGTTTAAGGAAAAACCCGAAATTTGTAATGCCATTGGCGCTCACCACGAAGAAACAGAGATGCTATCGTTATACGCGCCTATTGTCCAGGCTTGCGATGCTATTTCCGGCGCTCGTCCAGGCGCCCGCCGCGAAGTGGTGGAAGCATATATCCAACGGTTAAATCATCTGGAAGAATTAGCATTGACTTATCCGGGAGTTGTTAAAACGTATGCCATACAAGCCGGTAGAGAATTGCGTGTTATCGTTGCTGCCGATAAAGTTACCGATAATGAAGCTACACAACTTTCGATGGAGCTTTCACGTAAGATTCAAAACGAAATGACCTACCCGGGTCAGATCAAAATTGCCGTTATCCGCGAAACCAGGGCTATCGCTTACGCTAAATAATAGCTATTCTATCATCTAATTAGAAAGCCCCGTCAATGATCATTGACGGGGCTTCCTATTTTTAAACAAGAACGTTTTATTTTATCTCAATAGCGTTTTAAACTGATCACTGATGAGTTCACACCATCACTTCATCACTCCATCACACCATCACTCCATCACTTCATCACTCCATCACTTAAACATAGTTTTTAACCGATCACTGATGCGTTTTTAACCGATCACTGATGAGTTTTAAACTGATCACCGACGAGTTTTTAACTGATCACTGATGAGTTCACACCATCACTTCATCACTCCATCACACCATCACTTCATCACTTCATCACTCCATCACTTTAATAATTAATTCCTGATTAATTTCCCCGTCTCCACACTATTTCCAACCTGCAAACGATAGAAATAGATTCCTTTGGAAACGTTGGAAGCATTCCATGAAAACGTATGAATTCCCGAACCTGACTTTCCGTCGAACAATACGCTTAGCTTTTGCCCAAACATAGAATAGATGCTGAGATTTACGGTTTCGGACTGGGATAAATTAACAGAGATCGAAAATTCATCCTTCGAAGGATTAGGGTAAACCAAGGCAGACCCATTGCCGGGAACTATTTCGGGTATTCCTGTATTTAACTCCGGTTTGGCTAATTTTTTATCGGTATAAAGATGATATTCGCCAGGTTGAAGATTAATCACCGAATTAGTATAATTTACCGTGATGGAATCGCCGGAGAAATAATCGTACCATTTGCCGGTGGATTGGAAGTTGGGAACGACATCCGTGGAAACAACCCCAAAATTGCCAAGAATGGTTGCATTCATCGAAGCATCATTCAGATGAATGGCCTTACCGGCAGAAGCCAGCGAAAGAGTGAAATCGGTGGTTTCAAATACCGGTTGAGTCTTTTTCAGATCAATCAGCGCCGACCAGAAATTATTCAGGTAATGCCGGCGGTAATCCTGGTTATAATCCCAACGGGCAGGTTTTGGTGTAAGACGATCAGAACTTTGTCCCGAAGGCCAGTTAATGGAATAATCGTAGCCTAACTCGCCAAATTGCCATATCATCTTAGGTCCTGGAATGGTAAAGAAAAACAAACCGGCCAGTTCCGTTCGTTGCAAAGCAATAGTTGTATCCTTGATATTATAATTGGTACCGCTATTTCCCCAGATTAGGCAATCATACATTTGACGTTCTTCGTCATGACTTTCCATATAGGTAACCAGATTTGGAGCGTTCCAGCCACGAGCTTTATACGAACCATATGAAAAGTCCCAGGTTGTACTACCATTGACAGGCCAGCCTATATTAGCCTGTTTGTAATTTTCAGTGGCTTTCCCCCAAAGCATCATTCCCATGTTAGATAAAACGGTTTCTTCGTCATTATCGGCAAAATGTTCGAGAATGACGTAAGCATTGGGTTTTACGCTCCAGATGGAATCGGAAATGCGCTGCCAGATGTTTATCCGGCTTTGGTCGTAGTGCCCCCATGCCGTAGTATTTCCAAGCGTATTGGTTTGTGTAAATCCTTTGGACAAATCGAAACGGTATCCGTCAACATGATATTCGTTAATCCAGTATTTTACCACGCGGTTTACTAAGTATTTTGTAGCTTCACTTTCGTGATTAAAATCGTAACCGACATTAAAATCGTGTTTGGCAATAGGATTAAACCAGGGATTATTGGCTGCCGGACGATTGTTTAACGCATCCCAGTAAAGCATCACCATAGGCGAAGTGCCAAAGGAATGGTTCAGCACCATGTCCTGGATAACGGCTATTCCGCGGCTATGGCATTCATCAATAAAATGTTTCAGGGCGTTTTTGGTTCCGTAGTATTTGTCGGGAGCAAAGTAATAGTTAGGATTGTATCCCCAACTCAGGTTGCCCTCAAACTCACTGACGGGCATCAGTTCGATGGCGTTTACGCCAAGACGTTGAAGATAGCCCAACGTGTCAATCAGCGATTGATAGCTATGTAATGCCGTAAAATCGCGTATCAGCAATTCATAAATCACCAGATCGGTTTTTGCCGGAGGGGTGAAATTAGAGGTCTGCCATGGGTAAGGTTGCTGTGCCGTTTGCAGAACCGTGGCAATGCCGGAGGTTTTATCAGAAGGATAGCTGAGCATGTTGGGATAAGTAGTGGCATCAATGTACGAATCGTTCCACGGATCACTTACCTTATCGGCATAGGGATCGCCTATTTTAATGCTTCCGTCCACCCAATACTGAAAAATATATTCTCTGGCGGGAACCAGATGGTTCAGTTGTACCCAGAACCGCTTACCGTCGGGTGTAATGTTCATGTAATACGCCGAATCGGCTTGCCAGTTGTTGAAATCGCCGATGGCGAAAACGTAACTTTTATTGGGTGCATATAAACAAAGCACAGCCGTGCTGTCGTTGATGTAATTTATTCCATCTTCAATTCCGGAAGGCAAAGCCTGTACCTGTGGTAGAGGAATTACAGTATAAGTAAATGTATCTGCGACCATTCCCGTGGTATTCTTTGCGGAAATCACCACAGGTATTTTAGTCCAGTAGCCGGCAATATTTGTCGCATCAATGGTATAATTGATGGAAATATCTTTTACCGCCAGTATTTGTTCATTATTAATATACAGAAACATAGAATCGGCCCGCGGGCTAGCGGCAGCCACCGGTATCTGCGAATTCTCGGGGGCAACGAGGGCTTTCTGGGTTGGCTGGGTGATATTGATACTAAGTTCCGAGCCATACACATTTACAAAAAGATCAGCCGTTTTAGCGGTAGCATCAGCGCTCCGGAAAACAAAAGCCATCTGGGCAACCACTTCCCCGGCAGAAATGCTGTAAAAGCCCCGGATATTCGGCGTAATCAAAAGCTGGTATTTATGATTTCCCAGGCTGGTAAGATGTGGCTGGTTGGTATTGTTGCCCCAGCTTCCAATCACATGAGCCCAGGCTGAACTTCCTTCAAGAATAACGCCGGTATGGGTGTAAACCTCACCGGTATAATTTTCGAGCGCAGTTCCGGTAGCATCAAAGGTTAACGTTATCAAATCCTGATCAGAGGGATAGGCAGGAACCGTAGTGATCTGACTGTATACGTTGTTTCCTAAAAAAAACAAGGAAATAATAAAGGTAAATAGATACTTTTTCATCTTGATACGATTAATTTTTGCAAAGATAAGTAAACTTCGTCTTTTTCGTTGCATGGTTTTTATTATCAAATGCTTTATGCCTCACGATTTCCACGATAAACTATTCCCGGCAAAGGATTGTTTTGCTTAAAGGCCGTATAGAATCTGATAAAATTTCATTATTTTTGCACATCAGGAAATCTTTTTATCTCATCCAAAAATACCGAAATGAAAACTAAAATCAATAAAGGCAATGCCGATTCCAAGGATTGTCCGACTGAAGCTTTTAACTATTTTGGACAGAAACCTTTGTCGGGTATCGAAGACCGTGAGTCGAAAGCTCAACCCACAGAAAGGGCTGCCAAGGCTCGCGATCTCTACTTTGAATCCAAATCGTCAGCATCCATCGAATTTCCATATTGGTACACCCGGCGCTGGGAAGAGTTGGAAGGAGAAATCCCCATCATTCGTCGTGCCGAAGCGTTAAAAAGTGGCTTTGAACATCTGACGCCTGTAATTTATCCCGGCGAACTCATCGTTATGGGTAAAGCCGGATATTTGCGTGGAAGTTATCCCATGCCTTGGTTATCGGAATCCTATTTTATGGCTACCGGAGATAAAATGTATCAGGAAGCCCTGAAATCCGGCTCGTTGAGCGCCGATACGGTAACTACCTGGGGACAGGGTGGGGGCAATGTTACCAAAAGCGAGGGCAATGTTATTTCCATTGCCGGAAAATTTGGTTTGCGCAGTGAAGAGCTTCCGGCATTACTCGAAGTAGCTAAAAAATGGAAAAATAAATCGGTGGACGACGTTGGCCATAAATACGAACAGATGGTCCCGGGATATAAGGAAAAAGAGGCGCTGATGCGTTCGGTTATCTGCATGTTCGATTCCGGTTATACACTGCCGCAGGGTAGGGAAGTCATTAATTATTATTATCCTCTGCAATATGGTATTGATGGCATCATCGGCCTGTGCCGTGAAGAAACGGCCAAGGTTGCCGGCTATCCAGAAATGGACCGCCTGTATTTTTACCGTGCCGTTGAACTTATGCTTCAGGGAGTAAAAAGCTGGATACAAAATTATGCAACTGAAGCCCGGTTTATGGCTTCGCTCGAAAAAGAAGAAAAACAAAAGCAGGAATATCTTGATATAGTCGAACGCCTCGAATGGCTTTCGTCCAAACCCCCGCGGGGTTTTTATGATGCTTTGCAGATGATATGGATATTTCATGTTGCTGTGCTTAACGAGGACGCTATTTCTGGTTTGTCCCCTGGCAGAGTTGGACAAATATTATATCCATTCTGGAAACATGATATTGATAAAGGCGTCATTAATCGTCAGCTCAGTATTGAATGGCTCGAATGCTTGCGAATCAAATTTACCGAGATTGATTGCTTTGCGTCCATGGGCGTTGTTGGCGGGGTGTTGTCGGGCAATACGTTCAACAACCTTTGTCTTGGCGGATTGAAAAAAGATGGTTCTCAGGCAACCAATGAGTTGGAAATGCTTATTTTGGAAACTGGTATGAGTTGTGCTACCCCTCAGCCAACCCTTTCGGTACTTTATGATGAAAAACTTCCTGAGGAATTCCTGTACAAAGCGATAGAATGTACCAAAATAGGCACAGGCTATCCGGCCTGGGTAAATAATCAGACGGCAATGCAATTTTTGCTGAACAACTACGGACCCGAAGGTATGAAGCAGGATGAAGTCCGTGCATGGTCTATCGGCGGCTGTCTCGAAACCTCGCCGGGAAGCTGGATGCCACTTAAATACAATGATGGAATTCATCTTATTCCTGGTGGTTCTGCACCCGCAACCAGCGTGGGCGTTCATTTTATATCGCTGCCCAAATTATTAGAATTGGTACTTTTTGATGGCATGGATATGCGTACCGGCGAAAGGGTTTTCCCCTCACATGGTTATAAATTGGAAAATTATCACGACGTTTGGAATGCTTTCAAAAATTATTTTTCCCGCTCGGTTCATGTTTTAACATTAACCAATAATATCCAGCACGATGCCTGGCGAAAAATTACTCCCTCTATCATCAATTCCATGCTCAAACCCGATTGCTTACGAAAAGGCAAGGATATTGGACAAATGGGAAGCCGCTATAATGCTACGTTTAATATTGAAGTTTGTGCCGCGATCAACATGGTTAATTCACTGGCTTCGCTGAAAAAGAACGTGTATGAGGAAAAAACATTTACACTAAACGATTACCGCGACGCTATATTGGATAATTTTGGCTACAAATCGGCTGAAGAATCCGGGTCCTATTCGTTGATTGAACAAAAGAAAAATAGCAATTATGAACGATACCTTAAAATTCATAAACTGAGCCTTGATGCACCTAAGTTCGGCAATGATGACTTTTACGTTGATGCTATTTTTAAGGAATGGGAGGATTGGTTCTGCGAAATGAGCCATAACTATCGCTCGCTTTACGACAAACCCATGTATGCTTGTCAGATTTCCGTTTCGACCCATGCTCCTATGGGCGCCGTAACATTGGCTACCCCCGATGGCCGTCTTGCCGGAACTACTTTTGCCGATGGTTCTGTGTCAGCTTACCCGGGTACAGACAAGAACGGCCCCTATGCTTTGTTTAATTCTGCCTCGTGTTGGGACCATTCCCTTTCGCAAAACTCTCAATTAAACATGAAAATACATCCTTCGGCGGTAAGAGGCAGAGAAGGTTCCCGTAAATTTCTGGAATTAATCCGTGCCTATCTCCGCAAGGGAAGTTTTCATGTGCAGTTCAATATTGTGGATTCACGTATGCTTAAAGATGCACAGCAAAATCCCGATAATTACCGTGGGTTGATGGTCAGGGTTGCCGGATTTACTCAATATTGGGTGGAATTGGGTAAACAAATCCAGGATGAGGTGATTGCACGAACTGAATATGAAGAAGTTTAATAAAACAACGATATGGAAAAAAACTGTAACGACTGTAAATTTTACCTGCCGGTAGATGTTTTCAAAGGTATCTGTAAACAGGATAAAAACAAAATTACTCCCGAAAGCATTGCTTGCCAAAAATATGAAGCTAACGCTAAATGCAAGTTTTGTACTCATTTTTCTCCCGAAAAGGAAAATATCGGGAAATGCCAGGGGAAAAACCTTGCTTACCCCGAAATGATAGCCATAACCTGTAAAGCCTTTGAATGGTACAAAAAGAATTAAAAGGGATTATCTTTGATGTACAAGGCTTTTCGGTTCACGATGGACCAGGTTGCCGCACGCTTATTTTTTTAAAAGGTTGCTCACTCCGGTGTCGTTGGTGTTCCAATCCTGAAGGCATCCATCCTTTACCCGAGCCGCTTTACGACGAATCCAAATGCATCGGTGATCTCTTATGTGTCAAGGCTTGTTCCGCCAGGGCAATCACGATTGATGAAGATAAAATAGAAATTAATAAAAACATTTGCAGCCATTGTATCGGCAATATATGTGCTACTGCCTGCAATACCAGTGCACTGCGAATTGCAGGCTATCCGGTTACCATCGGCGAATTATTCCAGACCATCAGCCGTGACCGTCAATACTGGGGCGGTAATGGGGGTATTACGCTCACCGGTGGCGAACCTTTTCTTCAACCGGAATTTGCTTCCGGATTACTAAAAAAGTGCTATGAATCATATATCCACACGGCCGTGGAAACCTGTGGCAATGTTTCGTGGACGAATATTATACCGTCGCTTTCTTACCTCGACTGGATTTTCTTCGACCTTAAACACCTTGATACGGAATGTCATCGGGAATATACAGGGCATGGAAACGAACAAATTATGGATAATGCCCGCCGTTTAGCTTCTGAGTTCAACGGCCGGTTGATTTTCAGACTTCCCTTAATACCGGGTTTTAACAACGGCGATGAGCATATTCTTCAGTTGGCCGCTTTCTTAAATTCCATTGGGAAACACGAAATCAATGTGCTACCGTTACATCATTTGGGCAGGGAAAAATATAAACTTCTGTTTTCGTCTTATTTTTTTAATGATTCAAAAGTTCCAGAAAAAGATGAGCTTATGCACGTTCAGCAACTTTTTCAGGATAATCATATTCATTGTTATATCGGCAGTTCAACGCCTTTTTAAAGAGTATAAAGCATTAGGCTTCCAAAACAGTAAAATCCTTATTATTTTTTTCGAATTTCTTTTTATTTGGGAAAATTTATGTAGGTTTGAACCGTAAATTTATATTAAAATTTTTTTATTAATCAATTTAAATATCAAAACGATAGCGGATTTTATTTTTTTAAATTGATTGATAAGTCCAGAAAAAATCATAACCAACAAATATTTATAGTTTTTTAAATTTCTGATAAAGAAAAACATCTATCATTAAAACGACAGCTATGAAAGATACTCCGATCAATTACGAAATTGTAAGCCAACAAATTCATGAAATGAACCTTCCCGAAATAGGAAGCGCATCCATCAGGGAAATAAAACGATTGATAGACAATATTGAAAAAGCCTCCGGCGAAAAATTTGTACGCATGGAAATGGGAGTGCCGGGTTTGGAACCATGTCCTATTGGTGTTGAAGCCGAGATCGCAGCTTTGCGAAATGGAGTGGCAGCCATTTACCCTGATATTGATGGAACTCCGGAGCTTAAAAATGAAATGTCCCGTTTTGTCAAAATGTTTTTAGATGTAGATGTTGCTCCGGCAGGTTGCGTTCCTACGGTAGGATCGATGCAAGGAAGTTTTGCCGCTTTTCTTACCTTAGCCCGGATTGATAAAAAACGTGATACAACCCTGCTGATTGACCCCGGATTTCCGGTTCACAGGCAGCAGCATAAAGTACTGGGACAAAAATTTGAATGCTTTGATGTTTATAATTTCCGCGGTGATAAGCTACGTGAAAAACTTGAATCATACTTTAAAAAAGGCAATATCCATTCAGTGCTGTATTCCAATCCCAACAATCCTTCGTGGGTTTGTTTTACCGATCATGAACTCCAAATCATTGGCGAACTGGCAACCCAATATGATGTAATTATTAACGAAGACTTAGCCTATTTTGCCATGGATTTTCGTAAAGATTATTCCAAACCCGGAGAACCACCTTTTCAGCCTACCGTTGCAAAATATACTGACAATTATATACTATTTGTTTCCAGCTCTAAGGCATTTAGTTATGCCGGTCAGCGTATTGGGATGATGGTTATATCCGATAAACTGTTCAAACGTAAATACCCTGATTTACTTAGGTTTTATAGCTCGGATACTTTTGGTAAAGCCATGGTTTTTGGAACTGTTTATGCACTCAGTTCCGGTACGGCGCATTCTGCACAATATGCCTTGGCAGCCATGCTTAAAGCCTCCAACGACGGAAAACTCAACTTTGTGGAAGTTGTAAGGGAATATGGTAGAAAAGCCCATATTATGAAGAAATTATTTACCGATAACGGCTTTAAAATCGTTTATGATATGGATGAGGATAAACCCGTTGCCGACGGTTTTTATTTTACTATATCCTATCCTGGCTTCTCCGGCGAGCAACTGATTGAAGAATTGTTATATTACGGTGTGAGTGCTATTGCTTTATCTATTACAGGCAGTACCCATTGCGAAGGATTGAGAGCTTGCGTATCGTTGGTACAGCGCGATCAGTTTCCGGCTTTGGAATATCGATTGAAGAAATTTAATGAACATCATCCTTTGAAATAGAATGGAATCTTTTGCCCAAATAAAAGGCTACAAAGTTTCCGGAATATTTAAATCTTGTTATCTGGTGGTGAAAAATTGGAATACTGTTTAGAACGGGTGGATGACAGCATTGGCAGAAAGTAATAAACATTGGCTTTTTAGGTGGTGAACTTCCTGTGGTTTATTGTTGTTTTTCTGCTGAAATTATGAATTTATAAAATCGCTATGAGAATATTTTTTAGTGAACATCAATGAAAAATGGCATCTGGTTTAAAAAAATAAAATATTTTTGCATAAATTGAGTTAATTGTAATAACCTAAATCTATATTCTTGATTGCAAACCGGCTTCATAAAATCCTAACCTTAGCTTTAATTGGATTGGCTATTGTTTTTGTTTATTCCTGTTCAACAAAAAAAAATACATTCACACGCAGGGTTTACCATAATCTTACGGCGCATTTTAATGTATACTGGAATGGCGAACAAAGTTTAATAGAAGGAGTGGCGACACTCAGTAAATCAGTTAAGGATAATTACAGCAAAATACTTCCTGTTTTTAACTACGGAACCAAAGAAAACTCCACTGCGATTAATCCGGCAATGGACAGGGCTATCGAAAAAGCCTCGCTTACCATCAACCATCACTCTATGTTTTTTAACAGAAAAGAACAGGTGAGATGGATTGACGATGCTTATTTTCTGATGGGCAGAGCACGTTTCTACAAACAAGATTACAGCATGGCTCGCCGTACCTTTGATTTTATTATTAAAAATTTCCCGGAAAGCAACGTTAAATGGGATGCCATGCTATGGATGGCAAGAACGAATATCCAGATGAAGGAATGGGAAAAAGCCAGCACACTGCTCGAAACCATTCAAAGCAAAATGGATAAAGAATCCATTCCTTTTAGGGTTCAGAAGCTTTTTCCGCTCATCTATGCCGAGTATTATCTGAATCAGCAGAACCTGAAAGCCGCAATACCTTTTTTGGACCGGGGAATTGAGATTAATAGCAATCATCAATTAATTACAAGATTAAAATTTATTCTTGCCCAGGTATATCAACAAACGGGTAACCAGAATGCAGCATCTCAATTATATGCTCAGATTATTAAGCGGAATCCTTCGTATGAAATGGCTTTTAATGCTAAAATCAACCTTGCCAAAACTTTTGATATAAGTTCAGGTGGTAGCAAGTCGCTGATGAAGGAATTGAAAAGAATGCTGAAAGATTCCAAAAATAAAGATTTTCGCGACCAGATTTATTATGCCCTTGCGGAAATAGCCAATAAAGATAAAAACGATACGCTATATATTCATTATCTAAAACTTTCAGTGGCTTCGAGTGCTACCAATAAATACCAAAAAGCGAACTCGTCATTGCAATTAGCCGATACCTATTTTGCCAAAGCCAATTATCCACCATCTCAGATTTACTATGATACCTGTATGCAGGTTCTTCCGACGGATTTTCCCAATTACAATCTTATCGAAAGTAAAGCCAATGTTTTAACTAACCTCATCGAAAATCTGAAAGTTGTTCAGCTTGAAGATAGTTTACAACGACTGGCTAAAATGTCGGAAATGGATCGTGGACTTATCGTAAGCAGGATTATTCAAAATGTGATTAAAGAAGAGGAAAAAAGACAGGAGGAAGAAAAACTCAGGGCTTCGATGCCATCGTTCGGACAAACCCAGGGCGAACAACAAAATTCAAAATCCGGAAGTTGGTATTTTTATAATCCTCAGGCTATTAGTATGGGATTTAATGAATTCATTAAAAAATGGGGCAGGCGTACTCTCGAAGACAACTGGCGGCTAAGCAATAAGCGAATGATTGCCGTCGAAAATGTGCCTGCCGCAAATGCAACACCTACCGATAGTCTTACCAAAACGGATAGTACCAAAGTTATTTCTACGGATCCCAAAAATCCGAAAACCTATCTGCAAAACATACCACTTACCCCCGAACAAATTGCCGTTTCTAATGCTAAAATTGGCGATGCCCTGTTTAATCTTGGATTTATTTATCTGGATGGATTACAGGATACGACCAAGGCAGTACAGACATTTGAATCATTTCTGCAACGTTTTCCCAATCACAATAACCGGTTGAAAGTATACTATCAACTTTACAAGATTTATACCGCTGAGAAAAATACAAACAAAGCCGATGAATGTAGAAATCAAATAATGACTGTATTCCCCGATAGCGATTATGCCAAGCTCATTTCTGATCCCGATTATTATTTGGAGTTAATGGCTGCTAAAAATAAGGGCGATGCCCGTTATACGGAAGCATTTAATGAGTTCAAAAATGAACATTATAACCTGGTGGTTATCTATTGTAATGATGCCATACTAACGTATCCTGATAAAAAACTTACGCCAAAATTCGAAATGCTTCGTGCCTTAGCCATAGGAAAATCACAAAATACCGACTCTTTGGTTGTGGCTTTGCGGCATATTACCGGTAAATATCCCGACAGCGAAATTTTTCCTTTGGCAAAAAATATGCTTGATCATTATGCTAAACCGGTAGCTGCGGCTGCGGTTGTAGCTCCGGAACAGGCAAAAGCAATTGCAAAAGCCGAAAAAATAGCCGAATCGATTTATACGTATAATCCTGCAATTGGTCATTTTTATGTGTTATTGCTAAATTCGGCTAATGTCAATATAAACGCTACCAAAACCAGGATTTCTGATTATAACAGCAAATATAATAGCCTCGATAACTTGGTTATTAATATGGTGATACTGGATAATAACTGGCAAATGTTAACGGTAAGTAATTTTGAAGATGTGAAAAAAACGCTCGATTATTACAACGGTATTAAAAATAACGATTACGTTTTTTCAAATATCAAGTCCGATGATTCCCGTCAATTTATCATTTCATCCGATAATTACCCGATATTTTATAAGAATAAGGATGTCAACAGTTATTTACCGTTCTTTAATAAATACTATATCCAAAAACAAAAACCGTAGATCGGTTTAGTCTGGCTATTGCCAATATTGAAGGACTAATTATCAAATTTTATTTTTTTTAGGTGTTTGGAAATTTGTTTTTACTATTTTTGTTTTGTTTTAAAAATAAATTATCATGGCAAAAAATCTACTTCCCGAACAACCTTCAATCAATCTTATTGGCAACGGCACCGATATTAAAGGGAGCATCAATTCAAACGGCGATATACGTATTGACGGAACGCTTGTTGGTTCTATTATTTCTACCGGTAAGGTAGTCGTTGGCTCCACAGGAAATGTGGATGGCGATATTACTTGTCAGAATGCTGATTTTTCGGGTATCGTAAAAGCTAAGGTCATTGTATCGGAATTATTGTCGCTTAAAGCTTCGGCTAACCTTATGGGCGATGTTATTACCAATAAATTAGCTATTGAACCAGGTGCCAGGTTTTCGGGCGCCTGCAAGATGGAGGATCCTTGGCAAAATTATAGCAGAAAAACGGAAGATGAACAAAACGGACAAACCGAACAGTAATCCGCTTGAAAATTATACAAAATATTCAAGCATCGCACTTCAAATGGCCGTTATTATTGGATTGGGCGTTTTTGGAGGTGTGCGGCTTGATCAATGGATAAATTGGAAAATCCCCGTTTTTACCGTTATTCTGTCGTTAGCTTCGGTAACCTTAGCTATCTATTATGTTGTAAGGGATCTGATCGGGAAAAAATAAATTCAAAATACCAGATAGCAAATAATATCTATAAATTAAAGAAGTTCGGACTTAAATATTACTTAGCTTAAAAATACCCGGTAAAATCCCGGTATATCACTCAACAATAAACAACCATGAAGTCATCCTATCTTCAATTCATTCGCAATCTGGTTATTTTTACATTAGCCATCGTTCTGCTTAGTTTTGTCGTGATTTATTTTCTTCCCGATAATTATGTAAGCCCGGCTCTACCCTTTCTTTTTTTATTTTTCTTTTCGATAACACTGGTGGTTCATTTTATCCTTTTAAAAACATCCGATAAACGCTTTACCAGATTTGTCCCCAATTTTATGCTTGCCACCACACTTAAGCTATTCCTTTATGCAATAGTCTTATTATTATACACATTCACTCATCGCTCAGATGCCGTAACCTTTATCATTACCTTTTTTATATTGTACTTGTTTTTTACAGCATTTGAAACTGTCGTAATGTTTCGACACGTTAAATAATCGTTTATTACCCCTTTATTTGTTCGTAAAACACCGGTTTTTTTAAAAATAATGTTTATTAAAATTTATTAATTTATATTTTTGCAGCTTAATTGATATAGAATGGAACTTACAGGAAAAGTTATTAAAGTATTGCCTTTGCAAAGCGGAGAAGGCAAAAATGGAATTTGGAAAAAACAGGAATATGTAATTGAAACGGAATCTCAATATCCGAAAAAAGTTTGTTTTTCGTTATGGGGCGATAAAATTGAGCAAACACATCTTTCGGAAGGTGAGCAACTCAACATTTCTTTCGATTTGGAAAGCCGTGAATTCAACGGACGCTGGTATACCGAAGTAAGAGCTTGGAAGATTGCCAAGACGAGTGAAAACGCTCCACAGGAACCGCAATATAATGATGTGCCCCCCGAGGACCCAAAAGATGATTTGCCGTTTTAAGGTGAGTTAAAATCATTTTGAATCGTTTTAGCAAAATTATTTTGGATTAAATAACAGATAATCCAAGCACCGTCCAAGCATTCTCAAATTTACCTGAGATTTTAAGCCAAAAACAGGGATAAATTCCACTGAATATTCCTGTTTTTGGCTGTTTTTTTGTGTAGGAACAAAATAGACCATCCCACCATCCTACGAATTCCCGGAAAAACCCTACGAATTCCCATAAAACCGTTACAAAATAAAATATCTTTTTTTTTATTAAATATTTTGTTATTTTTCGTGCGTGTTTTTTTATACGTATTTTATAGCATATTTACGATATAACATGCTGTATAAAAGAGTTGTATGCGGTATTTAAAATGACTACGCTACTATCGTATGGAAATACATAAAAAATGAAGGAATGTTGGGGTAATGTTGTACCAATACATAAATAAATTATTAGAGGCACATATCAACCTCAAGTGAGGCATAATTTTTTTAGTAAAGATAAATAGAGGCCACAATGGATAGTTATTTTTTTAAAAATGTCTATAATGAGGACTGCATAGCCACTAAAATAATTTTATTAAGGCTTGTTGTGGTGCAAATGGGTTGTTAAATTATTTTTTATGGGCATAGTGTTACCACATGGTGTGCATTTTTAAAAAAAATACTGTTTAGTGAGTTTGTATGGAGGAAAAGGATTGAAGGATTTTTTGCATTGTAAACCGTATATTGTTTTATCAAAATAAAAAATAACCATTAATTATTAATCTTAACATCTAACTACCATGGAAGAAGAACCAAACACACCGCCTGAAGTTAAGAAAAACACTACAGGCTTAACCCCGGGCAAGGACATTGACCTTAAGGATTTAGGTTTAACCGTATCCGGAAACTGGAAACAAAATCCTCAAATCACCTTAGTCTGGACCACCCAGTCTGCCTTTGAAGGGCAGATCGCCCAGTTTCAAACCACGCTTTCCGAACGCTATACCACCGGCGGCGGACGCTCGCCCATTACCAGCGAGCTAAAAGAACTCGATAAAAAAGCCGACAATGGCTTGGTGTATGTCAAAGACATGTTTAAGGAAAAATACGGCAAATTGAACCTGCCTGCCTATTATCCGCAGTTAGGGTTACTAAAAATAAGGGATGCGTATAAATTTCCGGTTGACCGCAACCTGCGCCGCGAATCCTTTAAACAATTATTGCTGGCACTAACTGCACATGGATTTGAGGCGGAAAAATACGGCACAATCTACTGGCAGCCTATCTATACCCGCTACGATGAACTGATGAAAGCCGCCACTGATACCGATAGCCTGATAGCCGAAAAAGTAAAGGTTAAAAACCAGTTGCGCGAAGAAATCCTGTTAACCCTTAATTCCTTAATTCACATCATCAAGGGAAACTATCCCAAGAATTATAAAAGTGTGCTAAGGGAATGGGGATTTCAGAAAGAGAAATATTAATAAAACTCACCCCCAGCCCCTCTTTTGAAGAGAGAGGGGAGCTTAAGGAATCGGGATGAGTCGAAAAAATGAAAAGCATAACGAATGAATAACAAAATGAAAAGCAAAATAAACGAACAAATCTCTCCATCTTCCATCGCCTTACCCCTCTCTTCCCAAGAGAGGGGCAGGGGTGAGTTGGTTGAAAGCAGGGGTGAGTTTCGTTGATAACAGGAGCGTTTGTTAAAATGTCTGGGATTACAAACGCTTTCCCGGATAGAAACAAACCCTCCCAACCTCCCTTGAAAAGGGAGGAGCATCAAGGAATCAGGGCAAGTCGAAAATTGAAAAGCAAAACAAATGAAAAGCAAAATAAACGAACAAATCTCTCCATCTTCCATCGCCTTACCCCTCTCTTCCCAAGAGAGGGGCAGGGGTGAGTTTGTTAAAAGGGATGAGTTGGCTGATGAGCTTGACTCAATAACATAAAATACAATACCCTTTGTTCCTCCTTAGTGTACTTAGTGGTTAAAAAACAAACACAAATAAACATTTAAAAATGAGTGACTATACATCCTGTCCCAACTGCGGGCGAAAAGCAGAAAAAACTTTTTCATCAAACTATTTTCCGGTACATACCTGTCGCAAATGCGGAAAGAAATACTGCAACGAATGCGGAGATGGAGATGGAACCGTTTGCCCCAAGTGTGGAGCCAAAGAATACTCAGATTATGATAAAGTATACATTAAATAATGAACAACCTAAATTTTTTATTATGAAATTAAACTTACGATTACTAAAGGTCTTTATGATCTTAATAGCCTTTTTGTGGGGTAATTTTTCATTTGCCCAGCAAAAAGTGTTAACAGAAAAGGAGAAAATCCTGATCGAAAAAGGGCAGATTAAAATGCCTGAAGCAAGTGTAAAAGCAAAAACTTTTACAAAAGCCCCGACTAATTCAGTCAGTTTAAATCGCTTGGTAAAAAACAAATACAGAGGTACTGCGTACGCTGTAAATGCTTTGAGCAATAGTGTGGTTTCTTTTGACTTGAATACTCCGGGAACGTTAAACACTATTTCAACCCTAACCTTAGCCGGTACTGATTTTATATGCGCCGGTTCATGGGCTGACAATACCTGGTATGTTTCCGAATATAGAGCTAATACCTTAGGTACTATTGATCCATCTGACGGAACCTATACCGTTATTGGTTCTTTTGGCGTGGGAATTAATGCCATGGCATACGACAATTCCACAAACACTATGTATGGAACCGGTTATGATGGCATTTCTAATTCTCAGTTGTATACTATTAATTTATCAACGGGTACTGCCACTTTGGTTGGCGATATCGGTTATGGCATTATTATTGGCATAGCCTGCAATGCAAGTGGAACGCTATATGCTGCTAACTTAGATGATAATTTATATACCATTAATAAAATTACCGGCGCTTCTACTGTAATAGGACCGCTCGGAATCAGTATTAATTATGCTCAGGATCTGGAATACGATAACGAGAATGGCATTCTTTACCTGGCGGGATATACAGGCATCGCCAGTTTGTATACCATTAATTCTTCGACCGGAGCCGCTTCTTTGGTGGGTGATTTTCCTTCATCAACAGAAATATGCGGTTTGGCTATCCCTTACAATCCTGTAACGTATACTAATGATATCGCTCTTCAATCCATTATGTCTCCGGTAACAGGACCAAACCTTACAGCTACAGAACCTGTAACTATAAGAGTTAAAAATAACGGTACCGTATCTCAGTCAAATGTTGCTGTAAGCTATACTATTAATGGTGGCGCAGCCGTAAATGAAGTTATCGCAGGCCCTATTGCTGCTGGCGCTTCTATTGATTATACTTTTACTCAGACCGCTGATTTATCGGCAGTTCAGAGTTACGAAATTGTTGCTACGGCAACATTAGCCGGTGATGAAAATCCTAACAATAATAGTAAGACCAATAATGTAACCAACCTTGGTAACTTTGTTTTGATGCAGAATGGTAACGTTACTGCTTGTTCAGGAATTTTTTATGATACCGGCGGTCCTGACGGAACCTATCAAAACAACGAAGATATTACTATGACTATTGCCCCGAGTACTCCCGGAGCAAAAATGAAATTTAATTTCACCGCTTTTGATTGTGAAAATGGATATGACTATTTAAGAGTGTATGATGGTGACGATGTAAATGCTCCAATGATTGGAAACTTTAACGGAGCTTCCATTCCTCCCGAATTGGTAGAACTGATCGCTTCGCAGACGAATACTTCCGGAGCCATCACTTTCCATTTCACTTCCGATAATTCGGTTTTACACTTGGGTTGGGCCGCAACTATGAGTTGTGTTTCTACGATAACCCACGATCTGGCAGCCTTATCGGTAAGTGGAAATGCAACTCCTATTTTGGGTACATCTACTAATTATACGGTAACTGTTGCCAATGCAAGCGTTTCTGCTGAGTTAGGTTCCAACTATACGGTTTCATTATATGATGTCAACAATACCTTAATAGGTTCGGCTAACGGAGTAAATATAGCCGCAGGTCAAACCAAAACGTTTGGCTTTAGTTGGACTCCTACAACTTTAGGCGTAACTCACTTGTATGGAAAAGTTGTCCTGGCGGGTGATGAAAATCCGGCAAACGACCAGACACCTAATTTTAATGTTAATGTAATCCAAGGCGGTTCAAACCCTCCTATTTATGCTAACGATTTTGAATCATTTACAGCAGGTGGACAAGTAGCTTGTCAGGATCCAACCAACTGGACAACATGGAGCAATACTCCCTGCTCTCCTGCGGAAGATGCTTTAATAAGTACAGATTTTGCTAATGGCGGTATTAAGGCCGTTAAAGTTGAATTAGCAAATGACCTTGTTTTGCATCTTGGAAACAAAACCTCAGGAAAATATCAATTCTCTTTCTGGATGTATATTCCTACCAACCATGGTGGATATTACAATCTGCTCCACAATTTTGCAGGTAGTTCCAGCGAATGGGGATTAGAGTTTTATTTCACCTATGCTGGTAGCGCTGATCTGCATGCCGGTGGCGTGGTAACTTCTGTTCCTTACCTCCACGACCAATGGTTTAAAGTAACCAACAATATTGACCTGGATAACGATCAAGCTGAAGTTCTTCTCGACGGTGTTTCAGTTTATACCTGGCAATGGAGTCTTAATGAACTTAATGGCACTGCTGGTTTGAATCAGCTTTCAGCCGTTGACTTCTTCTCAGGAACAGGTATAACTGGTATTACTAATCCTTTATATTATTTTGACGATGTCGAATATACAGTAGCACCAGCCGCTCCTACGATGGTTATAACACCACAATCGCTTACTGTAACTTTAGCACCGAATGGAACAATCGATCAAACAGTCCAGATTGCTAACAATGGCGACTGTATGCTCAATTGGACTTCTACTTTGGTTACCAACGGAAAACGCTCTGTTACTCCGCTTCAGTTTACTGCTGAACCAAGAGTGGGCGGAAGCGCTACCAGCGAAACAAGCCCAATGCACACTACTACAATCGGAAACCCGATACGTGCAATTTGGGATATCTTATTCACATTCAATGGTAACTACGCTGCTCAACCGGGTGTTGAAACCGATGGTCAATACATCTATACTTCATCATGGCAGACGGGCTATGGTTCATGGTTCCATAAATATGACCTGAATGGTAACTGGATTGAAGATTTTGATATTGCAGGCGTAACCGCTATTCGCGATATGGCTTACGATGGTCAATACTTCTATGGTGGTGCCAATAGCTCTACCATTTACCAGATGGACTTCACCAATAAAGTTTTGATTGGTACAATCAATACTTCTGTTGCCGGAGTACGTCATATTGCTTACGATTCACAAAACGACGGCTTCTGGTGCGGCGGTTGGAGCGATATTCAGGAAGTTAACCGTAGTGGAGCTATTATCAATTCAGGCTCTACCGGATTAAGCGGAATGTATGGCTCAGCTTACGATCCTTGGACAGCCGGTGGTCCTTACCTCTGGATATTCGATCAGGGTGGAAATGGTGTTGACATTCAACAGTACAGCATTGCCAATGGCGCTTTAACCGGTGTTATGCACGATGCTTCTGACATTCCTGGTTTCGTTGCCGGTAGCAGTATAGCTGGTGGTTTATGTATTTCTAATAATGCTGTTCCTGGTAAAATTGCTTTGATTGGTGATATTCAGAATGATCCTTGTACTATCTTTGCTTATGATTTAGGCGAAGCTACCGCTCCTTGGATTATATGCACTCCTGCTTCAGGAATTATTATTCCTGGTGCAAGTCAGAATGTAACTGTTCATTTTGATGCTACCGAACTTACGGAAGGAACCTATACCGCAAGTATTACCTATACTTCCGATCCTAACGTAGGAACTATTATTGTACCTGTTACATTAAACGTACATAACAATCCTCAAACAACCCTTACTATTGCTACTGTTACCGGTGTAGAAATAGGAAGTGCTGTTTCTGTTCCTGTTCACGCTACATTAGTTAACAATATGGGTTCATTCCAGTTTTCTATTGAATATAACCCTGCGTTATTGACCTATACCGGTACTTCTAATTGGTATTCCGGAATTAATGCGGTTACCGTTGGTAATCCATCCCCCGGTCATCTTACCTTTGTATGGGCTGCCGAAACTGAAGGTATCAATATTCCTAATGGTAACTTTTTTAATATCGACTTTACATGGAATGGTGGATCAAACCAAACTTCAACAGTAGTCTGGAGCGATAATCCAACACCACGTGAATTTAGCGATTATAATGGTGCTATTTTCACACCTACCTATGTTAATGGTTCTGTAACTGGTTCGAATGGTCCTATACCTACGGTAACTATCGCTACCTTAACCAATGTCCAACCTGGCCAGGTTTCGGTTCCGGTACATGCTGCCAACATTGTCAATATGGGTTCATTCCAGTTTTCTATCGAATATAATCCTGCGATAATGACTTATACCGGTACTTCTAACTGGCATGCAGGAATTGTTGATGTTACCGTTGGTAATCCTGCTTCTGGCAAACTTACTTTTGTTTGGGCAGCCGATTTGAATGGTATTAATATTACTGACGGAACTTTTTTCAATTTAAACTTTAATTATATTTCCGGGACAACAGTTGTAAACTGGAGCGATAATCCAATTCCACGTGAATTTGGCGATTATGATGGGAATATTTTCACACCTTCCTATGTTAATGGTTCTGTAACCGGTTCGACTGGTCCTATACCTACAGTAACTATTGCTACCTTAACCAATGTCCAACCTGGCCCGGTTTCGGTTCCGGTACATGCCGCCAACATCGTTAATATGGGTTCATTCCAGTTTTCTATCGAGTATAACCCTGCATTATTGACTTATACTGGTACTTCTAACTGGTATGCCGGAATGAATGCTGTTACCGTTGGTAATCCATCTCCCGGCCATCTTTCCTTTGTTTGGGCTGCCGATATGGATGGCATCAATATTCCTGACGGTAATTTCTTTAACATTGACTTTACATGGAACGGTGGTGCCGGACAAACTTCAACACTAGTCTGGAGCGATAATCCAACCCCACGTGAATTTGCTGATTATGATGGAGCCATCTTTGTTCCAACGTATCTCAATGGTAGTATTTCAGGAAATACAACCACTCAGCCCATTCTTTCGGTAACACCGGCTAATCAAAATGTAACATCTCCTAGCGGAAGCACCAGTTTTGCCGTATCCAATACCGGTACAGGTACTATGAGCTATTCTGCTCAGGTTACTACCGGTAACAGTTGGTTGACTATTACTAATGGGGCTACCGGAGGAAATAATGGAACTATTGTTGCAATGTGTTCACAAAATAATTCATCATTTTCCCGTGTTGGAACGATAACGATTACCGCGCCGGGAGCTATTGGAAGTCCCCGGCAGGTTACGGTTACCCAGGCTGCGGCTCCATTACCATCACCTGTACTTACCATCGGAACAGTGAATACTAATCCCGGAATGGTTATCGTACCGGTAACTGCTCAGAATTTGATAAATCTGGGTTCATTCCAGTTTTCCATTTCCTATGATGCAGGCAAATTAACGTATGTAAAGGATACTAACTGGTACGCTGGGATCACGGACGTTACGATTAATTCTTCCATCCCGGGAAAAGTTTCATTCGTTTGGGCTGCAGATGCTCCTATTAATATTTTAAATGGCACTTTTTTTAAACTAAAATTTGCTACTAATGTAGTCGGCTCTTCGGTCATTGCCTGGTGCGACAACCCAACTCCACGTGAATTTGCTGATTGGGATGGAAATAATTTTGAGCCTGTTTATGTTAATGGCGGTGTAACAATAGCTGTTCCGCAACATTTTGTTTTTGAAGGTGGTAATCCAGCCGATCCGGTATGGACTATTTACTTATCACAAGCTACTCTCGATGATATGGATTTACAACCCTTGGATGAAATTGCTATTTTCGATGGCACAACTATGGTTGGTGCATACAGGTTAACTGAAGTTTTGACTCCTGGAAACGTTACTGATAATTATATCACTGCATTTAAAACGCTTACCAACGGACCTGGTTATACTCCTGGGCATAACTATTCCTTCAAATGCTGGGATGCCGATACTCAAATGGAACATGATTATGCCAACGTTTCCCTGCTTAACCCCTGGGGAGATGCATACACTGGCAATGTATTCCCGGAAAATGACGGAGAATACAGCATAGCAGATATAGACTTTCTTACTGCCGTTACCCATTCATATAACCTGAATACCGGCTACCAGTTTATTTCTTCCTATATTACACCACCTAACGCGGATCTGACTGTCGTTTTGGCCGACCTGTTGAACAATAACCTGAGTTTTGTCCGTAGTTCGGGCGGTGATATGTTCCGCAAATTAGGACCTAACTGGGTAAACAATATCGGAAACTGGGTAATTACCGAAGGCTATTTGGTAAAGATGAATGCCCCGGATGATTTTAGCATTACCGGCACACCGGTTGAACCGCTCACGCCTATTAACCTGAATACCGGCTACCAGTTTATCAGCTATTTTCACGATTATCCGATGGATGCTTCTGCTGCCTTTGCGGGAATTCTTAACGATAATCTGAGTTTTATCCGTAATTCGGGCGGGAATATGCTGCGTAAACTGGGACCCAACTGGGTAAACAACATTGGTAATGTCGTTCCCGGGGAAGGCTATTTAGTAAAGATGAATGCTCCGTCAATGCTGATTTATCCTGCAGGAACCAAGTCCGAATCAACCAAAAACAATGTGGCAATTCAGCACTTTAGTTTTGAAGGAGGCAATGCTGCCGATCCGGTATATACCGTTTATATTTCGGATGCAACCATCAACGGTTACAGCTTACAATCCGGTGATGAAATCGGAGTATTCGATGGGCAGACGTTGGTTGGTTCCTTGGCATTAATCCAAACACCCACACCGGAAAACCAGACAGAGAATGCTATTCCGGTGTTTGCAACATTGAATTTCGGTGAAGGCTTCGCTGCCAATCATCCGGTTACATTCAAGCTATGGTCGCAGGGGCAGGAATATAAGGGAGTAAACGTTATGTACAGCAATCCTTACGGAGATGCCTATACCGGCAATGTCTTCCCCAATAGCGATGGCGTTTACAGTATTGCTTCATTAACAACTACCCTAACCGGAATTAACAGCCTGGACAGAACGGAAGTGGCAGTTTATCCCAATCCCAGCAACGGAACATTTACCCTTGAATTAAAGTCAATACAATCGCAGACCTTTGATGTAACGGTTTATAATTCGTTGGGTGTGGCTGTTTATCAGCAATTGAATGTTGCGGCTAACGGTAAGTATTCCATAGAAATCGATTCAGGCGATTTACCGGAAGGTATCTATACATTAACCGTTACCGGCAAGGATACTAATTATATCAAGAAGATTGTGATCAGAAAATAAGTTTTAATAATCATCATTCCTGATAGGTTTGCAAAACCTGTCAGGAATATTTAAAATTTGAATTAATGGACGTTGGAATCAAGAGGAACTCTTTCCTATACCTATAAAAGTATATTGCGGAAATGAGGATTTCAGAAAGAGAAATACTAAAACATGGGATTCTATGTGAGGAAAAATATAACCCCAAAGGACACGGAGAACACGGAGTTTGGCCAATGAAAGAAAAATAAACATTGTACCCTTTGTGCCTCCTTAGTGCACTTAGTGGTTAAAAAATAAACACAAAAAAACTTTAAAAATGAGTGACTATACATCCTGCCCCAACTGCGGGCGAAAAGCAGAAAAAACTTTTTCATCAAACTATTTTCCGGTACATACCTGCCGCAAATGTGGTAAGAAATATTGCAACGAATGCGGTAGCGGCAATGGCACCGTATGTCCTGAATGCGGTTCAAAAGAATACTCGGATTATGATAAAGTATATGCTAAATAATTAACAACTTAAATTACAAACCATGAAAAAAATCTTTACTATTTTTATCCTGGCAATAGGCATTAGCTTTTCGCTGGTGGCACAAAATTCTTTAAACACGACGTTTGTCGGGCAATGGGGTTACGGAGCTTGTGCCGCGGTAGCCGAAAGTGGTGATTATGTTTATGTCAATAGCGGCAATATGCTATTGGTGATAGATAAAACCATACCGTCAACACCTCAAAAAATCAGTGAACTATTTTTACCAAGTTCTATTATGGATATTCAGGTTTCGGGTAGTTATGCATACATAGCAGATCTTTATTCTGGCTTACGTATCATCGATATAAGCAATCCTGCCAGCCTTCAGGAAGTGGGTTCTTATGATACGCCAGGTGATGCTAATGGAGTAGCTATAAATGGAAACTATGCCTATATTGCTGATGGTGCTGATGGTTTATGCATTATTGACATCAGCAATCCGGCAAGCCCACAGGAAACGGGTTTTTATGATACACCAGGATATGCTGAGAAAGTAGCTGTCAATGGAAACTATGCCTATATAGGGGATGGAGATGAAGGTTTATGCATTGTCGATATCAGTAATCCGGCAAGTCCGCAGGAAACGGGCTTTTATGATACGCCCGGACATGCTGAGGGAGTAACCATCAGTGGAAATTATGCCTATATAGCAGATAACGATTATGGATTACGAATTATTGACATCGGCAATCCGGCTAATCCTCAGGAAACAGGCTATTATGATACGCCTGGGATAGCCAGGGGAGTGGCTATCAGCGGAAATTATGCTTATGTTACCGATAATGAAGCTGGCTTACGTATTATCAATATCAGCAATCCGGCCAGTCCTCAGGAAACAGGGTTTTACAATACGCCCGGATTTGCCAGGGGAGGAATAGCCATTAGCGGAAATTATGCTTATATTGCAGATGCCCTTTCCGGTTTATGTATTATTGATGTCAGTAATTCCGCCGATCCCCAAGAAGTTGGGTCTTATCCTATGCCTCAGGGGTATGCCAGGGATATGGCCGTTAGCGGAAATTATGCCTATATAGCAAATAGTGAGGCCGGTTTATATATTATTGATATCAGCAATCCAATAAATCCTCAGAAAGCTGGTTCCTATAACACACCTGGGTCGGCTAATGGAGTGGTTATTAATGGCAATTATGCCTATATAGCCGATAATGAAGCGGGTTTACGCATTATCAACATCAGTAATCCAATAAATCCTCAGGAAGTTGGATCCTATGATACTCCAGGATTTGCGGTTAAAGTAGCGATCAATGGCAATTATGCTTATATAGCTGATGAAAGTAACGGTTTACGTATTATTGATATAAGCAACCCAGCTAATCCGCAAGAAGTTGGGTTTTATGATACGTCCGGGGATGCTGGCGGAATAGCCGTCAGTGGAGACTATGCTTATATTGCAGATGGATATAGCGGCCTTGTTATTGTTAATATTAGCAATCCGGCTAATCCTCAGGAAGTGGGGAGCTATTTTATGTTAGGCTATGCACAAGGTGTAGCTATCAATGGGAACTATGCCTATATTGCTGATAGTTGGTACGGTTTGTATATCGTTGATATCAGCGATCCATACAATCCTCAACATGTTGGAAATTATAATTCATGGGTCGAGGGAGTTGTTTACGATGGAAACTATGCCTATTTAATCGGTAACGGTTTACGCATTTTTGATGTTAACAATCCTGCCAATCCTTATGAAGTTGGATTTTATAATAATACATCCTTGGTAACTTGTGGCGTAGGCATCAGTGGAGAGTATGCCTATATTGCAAATGGGTATGATGGGATGTCAATTGTTCGAAATGATTTGCTGGTTGGTTATTCCATCAATGGAATCGTTAGTTACGCGAATGCATCGAACACTCCGTTAAACGATATAACAATAGATTTAAAAAACAATAGTGGTGCCGTTGTCGCATCTGCTACCACTGATGATGCAGGTGGTTATAGTTTTAACGATGTCCCTTATGGAAATTACACCTTCCAGGTAACGGCAACCAAACCGTGGAATGGAGTTAGCGCTTCGGATGTATTATTATATAAAAAACACATTGCAAACATAAGCCCGTTAACGGGGATTTATTATGCTTCGGGTGATGTTAATGCTTCCGGCAGTTTGACTGCCGCCGATGTTTTGCTGATCAAAAAACGTATTGCAACTATCATCAATTCGTTTACTGTTGGCGACTGGCTTTTCAATAACGACACTCTTAGTATCAACGGCTCTAATGTAACCTACAATTTTAATGGTTTGGTTTATGGGGATGCCAATGGTTCGTATATTCCAACAAAAGCCGATTTATCAGCCGTAAAGGAACAGGGGATAATCAGCATGGAAACGGTAAATGATTCCAATGGCGAAATAGCCGTTCCTGTTCATGTTTCGGATATGCCAAATCTGGGAGCATTCCAGTTTACCATTGCCTACGACCCCGGCAAAATTCAATTTACCGGAGTTGATCATTGGTATGATGGAATAAATGATGTTACCGTTGGTAATACTGCTCCGGGACAACTTACTTTTGTCTGGGCAGCCGATGATCGGGGCATAAACATTGCTGACGGAACATTATGCAATCTCCGGTTTACCACTAAAACCTCAGGACAATCGACATTATCCTTTGAAAACAATCCGACGCTCAAAGAATTCAGCGATTATGAGGGTAACCTGTTTGAACCCAAATACACAAATGGAGTCGTTGGGTCTACCACCGGAATTAGTGAACAAAACCTGACAGAAATAAGTGTTTATCCTAATCCCAGCAACGGAACATTTACTCTTGAATTAATATCAGTAAAATCACAGAATTTTGATGTAACGGTTTATAATCCGTTGGGTGTGGCTGTTTATCAGCAATTGAATGTTGCGGCTAATGGTAAATATTCCACGGAAATCGGTTCAGGCGATTTGCCGGAAGGGATTTATACGTTAACCGTTACCGGAAAGGATACTAATTATATCAAGAAGATTGTCATCAGGAAATAAATTTTGATGATTACCATTCCTGACAGGGTTCAAAACCCTGTCAGGAATATTTTTAAAAAATCAAACCCGACCTTCCAGAGTTGCCCCGATTATAGTTAACCACTTCGTGGTTTTTTCAGCAAACCCTATTAAAGCGCATAAAATACGTAAGGTATTCGTATTGTCCGATAAAAAATTTCTTTGAAGGGCTAAAGCCTAATGTTTACTGTATTTTACTAACTCCAGGCTTAAGCCTGGAGTTACAAATCGTAATTACTTGAAGGACTTTAGTCCGGATATTTTTATCGGACAACAGTGCTAAGGTATCTAAAGTATTTATCTCCCGATAGACGGATTTTGCGATTTTGCAGCGAAAAAGCATCCAAAATTGATTTAACCCTACCCCAAAATCACCAAAAAAGGTTGAATTTCCCTATGGCATTTTTACCATTCGTCATCGTATCTCTACCATTCGTCATCAGAATCCTACCATTCCTACATTAACGCACTCTTTTTTTGAAAAGTGTATTCTATTGTCATATTTTTGGAACAGGTTTATACAAACAATGTTCTTTGCATACGAATAGAATTTAGCATTAAAAACACCGTGATAAAAATACTTTTAAAAAGTATTTTATTGAACTGAAAATTGTGGCGGAAGTTATTGCATTTGCAAAAATGCCGGCAACAGACATTGGGAAGGTTATTACACTCTGCAATAAGGTCGTCAACAGTTGTAAAATGGGTTATTGCACTTTGCAACAAGATAGCCAACGGTTGTAAAATGGGTTATTGCATTTTGCAATAAGGTCGCCAACAGTCGTAAAATGTGTTATTGCATTTTGCAATAAGGTCGCCAACAGTCGTAAAATGTGTTATTGCATTTTGCAATAAGATAGCCAACAGTTGTAAAATGGGTTATTGCACTTTGCAATAAGATAGTCAACGGTTGTAAAATTGGTTATTGCATTTTGCAATAAGGTTGTCAACAGTCGTAAAATGTGTTATTGCACTTTGCGATAAAGTCGCTGACGCTTGTAAAACAGCTTTTGCATTTTACAATCTCCGGTTTACCACTAAAACCTCAGGACAATCGACATTATCCTTTGAAAACAATCCGACGCTCAAAGAATTAAGTGATTATGAGGGTAACCTGTTTGAACCTGAATTTATAAATGGAATCGTTGGGTTTACCACCGGAATTACTGCAAAACCGAACTGACATAAGTGTTTATCCCAATCCCAGCAACGGAACATTTACCCTTGAATTAAAGTCTGTGCAATCACAAAATTTTGATGTAACGGTTTATAATCCGTTGGGTGTGGTTGTTTATCAGCAATTGAATGTTGCGGCTAATGGTAAGTATTCCACAAAAATCGGTTCAGGCGATTTGCTGGAAGGGATTTATACGCTAACGGTTACCGGCAAAGATACTAACTATATCAGAAAGATTGTTATCAGGAAATAAATTTTGGTGATTACCATCCCTGACAGGGTTTTGAACCCTGTCAGGGATATTTTAAATCAGAGCAGGTAAACATATTGACCGATATACAAAAAGTAAAAATCAGGGCAGGTAGGTATATTGACCGACACACAAAAAGTGAAAATCAGAGCAGTCCGGGGTCAGACTGATATATATTTTGAGAAAATTAGAGTAGGTCCGAGGTCGGACTGATATATAATTTGAGAAAATTAGCATAGGTCCGAGGTCGGAGTGATACATAATGAGAGAAAATCAGCGTAGATCCGAGGTCGGACTGATACATAATTTAAGAAAATCAGGGTTGGTCCGAGGTCGGACTAATATATATTGGGATCAAACCATGGCTGGCAGGATGTTGGATGATTTTTTTATAGTATTTTTTAAGATATAAAACAATTTTTGTTTAGTTTTGAAAATTATTAATAGAATTGGCAATAAGATTGGTATTTTTCAGAAATTAACAATGCCATGAACAGATATTTACTTCGAAGTATAGCGTTAATTATCGTTTTTATACCCAATTTTTTGTTGGCACAGTTAACGGTTGACTTTAGCTTTTCGCCGGACAATGCATATTCTGGTAAACCTATTCATTTTACTTCTCAGGTTTCGGGTGGCACGATCAATAACTATGTTTACGACTGGGATTTTAATGACGGTACTTTGCATTCAGAATTACAAAATCCGACGCATGTTTTTTCCAATATTACAGGTTGTGGAATACAGCCGTTTGATGTTAAACTGACGGTTTCCGATATCGTGCTGGATAGTACCGGTTCAATTACGAAAACGGTTCATGTAAAAAGAATACATTATCCACCGTCATCCGTAAGTTTTGAATTCTCGGCTAATTATGCCTGCTCGGGTACGCCCATTCAATTTACTTCGCATGTTACGGGTTGCGACAGCAATTTGTATGTTTATAACTGGAACTTTAATGACTACACAGCTCATTCTTCATTAATAAATCCGGTTCATACATTCAATCCTTATGGCTGTGGTGTTGAAAATTATAAAGTTATATTAACCGTTAGTGATACTACCAATAATACAGTAGATAGTATTTCGGTAAATCACATCGTGAGCATAGAACAACGACCATATCCACAGCTTTTGGATACGGCAAATGCAGTATCATTTAGTAATTGTGATAATGATCCTCCACCTTCGCCTGCAAATCCTAATTTCAGGATAAATGTTATCAACCAAACTGCTCAAGCGTGTATTATACCCGATTCCTATTCTATTAACTGGGGAGATGGCGATTCGTTGACCGGATTAAGTAATTCGAGCTTTCCCATTGAACACATATACCATACTCTTGGCTCATTTAATTTGATTTTTAAAGCCCTTGGCACTAATGGCTGCCAGGGTTCTACGGTGTTTTTAATTAAAAATGAAGCCTATCCTTTGGGTAGTATAGATGTTAAGGAAAGTCATGTGGATTGTGCTCCCGTAGATTATCAGTTTTATATAACAAATTATCAAAATAATTCACAGTCTTCTTCTTATTTATGGGATTTTGGCGACGGAACCCAGGTGATGTGGAATTTCGATTCTATTTTGGTAAATAATGCTACCATACAACACACCTATCATTCTTCCTCGTGTGGTTTAAATAATAATCTGTTTCCCGTTACAATGAGCATTAATAACACCTGCGGGCTTGCAAATATAATCCGAACAACCAGTATTGTTTGGGCGAAAGGAAAGGCGTGGATAGATACCGCCAACGCTCATGGCTGTGCAGGCGATACCATACAGTTTTATAACTGGTCTAATCCCGGCTATGGACAGGGTTGTAATTCTGAGACTCAGTACAAATGGGATTTTGGAAATGGGAATACATATATCGGGGAAAATCCGCCGCCTCAACCTTACCCCAAACCGGGTACGTATAATCTTACATTAGTGGATTCGAGCTATTGCGGGAGTGATACCCTGATATTTCCCGTTCGTATTGATTCCTTACCCGACATTCATGTAACCATGGATTCAACCAGCGACTGTTTGCCAAAGAATATTAGCTTTAGCAATCATTCGTTGGGCGGCAGCTTGGAATATATCTGGAAAATAACTCCATCTAATGGCTGGAAATATACCAATGGAACGAATAGTCATTCGCCAGAACCCAAAATTCAATTTATCAAATTTGATACTACGGGTTACACTGTTAAGCTTACTGCAAATAATAGTTGCCTTCGTACTGATGACACTACTTTTCATATCGCTGTAAAGGACAAACCCACAATCGAATTAGCCCATCCTCCACAGGGGATGTGCACTCCTTATAGTTATACTCCCCAGGTTGATTACACTTCTAATAATGATTCAATCACTTCCTATGCGTGGTCGTTCGAGGGGGGAACGCCTGACACTTCAACTGCGCAATATCCGGGCTCCATACGTTATGATTCGGCGGGCGTTTACCATATTATCGTAAATGCGACCAACGAATGTGGCACAAAAACGCTGATTGATTCCATCAACATCATGGTATATGTACCCGTTAATATCACGAGTAGTGATACGGGCGTTTGCTTAAACAGCCCTCACTTCAAACTAAAAGCCAATCCACCCGATGGAATTTGGCACGGAAGTATTGTTAATTCTACGGGATGGCTTACACCGGATAGCATTGGAACGTTTAAATGTTTATATATTCGGGGAACGGGTAACTGTGAATCGAGGGACAGTATAACTGTAACTGTTCATCCTTTGCCAGCGGTAGATGCGGGCGCTGATCGGGGACTATGTATTGCAGATAATCCGATAAACCTGGAGTCGGACGCTTCCTGCTCAAAACAACCTTATTGGGATGGGCATGGAATCACTAACCATTTGTTGGGAACTTTCAACCCCGATAGTTCCGGCGTGGGAGTCTTCACCGTTTCATTACGTTGTACCGATACTACCACAACCTGCTCCAATATTGATTATATTACGATCACTGTTGATGGTTTTCCCGATGCTGAATTTTTAGCCGATACTTTTTGTATTGGAGTACCTAAGCAATTTGACAATATTTCAAGTGGCGGGTATTCATATTTATGGCAGTTTGGCGATGGCACAACCTCAACATATCCCAATCCCTATCATGCCTATGCTGATACCGGAGTATATACCGTCAGGTTAATCGTCTCTACACGCTGGGGATGTGATGATACTACCGAAAACATCGTTCAGGTAACCAAGCCTCCGGACGAACCTTCGTTCACGTTTGCTTACCACCCAACCAATCAATGTACGCCGGATACGGTGAGTATTCATTTTGACCATTCGATGTACGATCGCTTTGTGAAATACCGGTGGGATTTTGGCGACGGAGTCGTTATCACCCCTTCGTATCATTCGTTTTCCGATACTACCCATATTTATTACAAAGGGATTATTGCCGACACCTCTTATCACATTACAGTAGATGTAGCTAACCTTTGTGATACGAAAAGCCAAAACCAAACCATCACCGTTCGTTCGGCGCCAAAGGCACAGTTTTTTACCGATTTTCATAAGAACTGTTCTCCTATGCATGTGCGGTTTGCCAACACCACCATTGGATTTCCAGATTCTTTTACATGGAATTTTGGTGATAACACGGCTCCTTATACCACCACTTCCAGAACCCCCATTGAACATATCTATTTCTATAATGGCAACACCGATACTACTTTTTGCATCAAACTCTCAACTGGTAATATTTGCGGAAGCGATAGCATTACAGACTCAATAACGGTTTATCCCAATGCCGTTACCGCTTTTATCAGCAATGGAGATATTTATGGTTGCCCGCCCCTTACCGTTAATTTCAGCAGCGAAGGTTCCTTAGGTGGTACAATTTATAACTGGAATTTTGGCGACGGGAATGTGAGTAATGAAAAAAATCCCACCCATGTTTATACCAATTCGGGCATTTTCAAGGCTCAATTGCTCGTTACCGTCCTCGATACTTGTAGCGTGGACACGATTTCGGTGAAGGTTAATGTTTATCCTAAACCGGATCTTGATTTTATAACATCTCCGGAAATCGTTTGCCTGCGTGATGAGATTTCTTTTATCAATAAGTCGGGCGACCTGGCTAATCTGCAATGGAATTTTGGGGATTCCACCTTTTCTAATCTTAGCAACCCTTCGCATATCTATACTTCTCCCGGAATGTATAAAGTATCGCTGATAGGGACTACGCCATTGTTCGATTGTTCGGATACGTTGAGCAAATATGTGCACGTAAAAGAAAATCCCATTGCAAAAATATTTTCCGATTCGGTGGGCTGCGCTCCTTTTTCTATACTTTTTGAAGGAGATAACAATACCTATCATCTCTGGAACTTTGGCGATGGCTCTCCAACAACTTCCAACCCTGAGCATGTGTTCGAAAAAGAAGGAGAATATATTGTAAAACTCATTTCTCAGTCTGCCAGTGGTTGTATGGATTCTACAACAAAAATGATTACCATATTCCCGGTACCCACAACAAGTTTTTCTGTGGATTACTCATCGGCTAATACCAATACGGCTGTTTTGCCTGCCACTATTCAGTTTCTAAACCAATCGTCAGGGGCAACCGAATATGAATGGGATTTTGGCAATGGCGAACATTCTACACAGGTAAATCCGGTAGTAACCTTTACAGAAAGCGGAAACTATATTATTCAACTTACCGCTAAGAATTTGTGGGGCTGTACTGCAATGTATACTTTACCCCTCGACTTGTACTATTACCATCTTTATATGCCTAACGCTCTCTGGCTGTCCAGTCCAAAGCCGGAGGATCGTTTATTTTTACCTAAAGGTATTGGTTTGACATCGTATCATATGGTTATCTACAACCGGTGGGATAATAAAATTTGGGAATCAACTAAAATAGATGATTTAGGAAGTCCAGAGGAAGGCTGGGATGGCACTTTTAAAGGCGAAAAAGTTCAGGAGGGAACGTATTATTGGGTTATTGAAGAACTGCGGTTTGAAAATGGCAGGTCAAAGCCCGATAATGCATTTAAAAATACGGGAACCATTCAGGTGATCTATTGATTCCATTTTTCTCCCAGATATTCCGTCAAAGCAAAGTCCAGTTCCTGGCGAGTGCAGATGCCGTTTTGGATGGTTGTGTTAAAACTTTCCTTAAAGGTATTGGTCAGAAGCTGTACCATTTCATTTTTCTGGGAAGGCGAAAGTGCGTTTTTCGGCGGCAGGGCAGGGGCGGCATAATCGTAAAAACCGGCTTTTGTCTTTATTCCTAACCGTCCTTGGTTATAAAGCGATTGTAAGCTGGCTATTAAAGGCTGGTAAAACTCTTTTTTATCTGAATTTATGATGTATTGATTAACGGCGAAAAGCATGGTATCTATGCCAACGCTATCGAAAAAATCGAAAACGCCAATAGGGAAAATCTTTTCTTTAACCACATCATCAATCTGTCGGAAATCCATACCGCCCTGGTACAGCCGGCAGGCTTCCGCCTGGAGATTGAGAAAAAGTTTATTCAGGATAAAGGCATTCTCTTCGGCTAAATTCAGGTGAAACTTTTTAATTGCCGAAAGAAAATGATGAACCTTTTCATGAGTCGTTTCGCTGGTGCTGTCCGTGTAAATATATTCAACAATGTTGCGATAGGATACCGGGTAGAAAAAATGTAAACCTACCGTTTTATCCTTTCGCTTTGCGGAATTAAGCAACAGGGAAGGGACGATGGACGAGGAATTGGAAGCAAAAATACAATCCGGATTGACAACGCTATCCAAACGGTGAAATACTTCCTGTTTTACATTTATTTTCTCGGTGATCGCTTCAATAATAAGTTCACAACCCGAAAGCAATTCCATCGTGTGTCCGATAACTGTTGTCTGCATGAGTCGTTGGTAGCATTGTTCATCTATCAGTTGGTTTTTATATTGCCGTTCGGTTTTTTTAATGAATTTTCGCCGGACTTCAGCGGCTTCGGGTTCTGTTTCGCAAAGCCAGGCAAGCTCGAAACCGAAGCCGGCGAGGTAATTGAAGATGTCGGTTCCCATTTTGCCGGAACCGATAAGTCCTATTTTAACAGGGGATTTCGTTGCCATTTCGTTCAGCGTTTTGAAATGTAAAAATATCATTTGTTTTGGCAGGAATCTCAGGATTTGAAAAAAACTGTACGAATATTCAAAATATTGACGAAATTTGCGGACTATTACCTTGTTGCACCATAGATTGTAGAACAGCTAAAAACTACGGGCTATTCGCAGGTTGTAATTAAACTGAAATGACGGAGAAAGATAAAAATAAAAAAAAGGCATATACCTATCCATTTACGGTCAGAGGTTATGAGTTGGATTCATTTGGCCATGTTAATAATGCAGTATACCTGAATTATTTTGAACAAGCGCGCTGGGAAATACTTCGTGAAGAAGGACTGAAAGAGA
>Ga0268360_1000862_pt1 | contig 39988 bp, 46 predicted proteins | sample BioMet11_FD_192465 | JGI IMG/M metagenome (GOLD analysis project Ga0268360, IMG submission 192465) | Sewage microbial communities from Oakland, California, United States - Biofuel 11 (Illumina Assembly) | ecosystem: Engineered > Wastewater > Sewage > Unclassified | place: USA: California... | reverse complement strand
TGTCGCTGAAATGACGATGCCTTCGCTCGGCTATGGTCATTTTAAATTGATTTCTTGTTGCCATTTTTTACTAATTTTGTAACTTAATTTTTAATTAAAAGTGGTCAACGTATTTCAGGCATTGACAGTCATCCTTGGACCTACCGCTACCGGTAAGACTTCACTGGCGGCTCATCTTGCAGCTAAGCTGGATGGCGAAATTATCAGTGCCGACAGTCGCCAGGTGTATCGCGGCATGGATATAGGAACAGGTAAGGATATCGTCGATTATGACGTGCAAGGCAAAACAATTCCGTATCATCTGATAGATATTGCCGAGCCGGGTTACGAATACAGTGTTTATGAGTTTCAGCGCGATTTTATCAAGGCATATCAGGATATTGTTTCCCGTGGCAGGTATCCTATTCTCTGCGGAGGAACGGGGATGTACATAGAAGCAGTACTGAAAGGCTATCGTATGATAAAAGTCCCGGAAAATGCCGAATTGAGGGCAAACCTGCAATTACGAACCGACGATGAACTCTGTGCCTTGCTTTCCTCATTAAAGCCTCTGCACGCCACCACCGATACCGTCAGTCGTCAGCGGCTGTTGCGTGCCATCGAAATAGAAATCTATGCTCAACAGCATCCGGAAGCTGTGGCGGATTTTCCCAGTGTTCAATCTACGATTTTCGGAATCCGTTTTCCGCGCGAAGTGATTAGAACCCGGATTACCCAACGCCTCGAACAACGGCTGCAACAGGGTATGATAACGGAAGTGCAACGCCTGCTCGATGCCGGAGTGCCTGTTCCGCGACTGCTTGCCTATGGTTTGGAATATAAGTTCATTACGCAATATCTCATGGGTGAACTGCCTTACGGCGAAATGTTCCGGCTGCTCAATACCGCCATTCATCAGTTTTCCAAACGTCAGATGACCTGGTTCCGGGGGATGGAAAGGCGTGGCATGAAAATTAACTGGATTGACGGAGAGCTTCTGATGGAGGCAAGGATTGAACAGATTCTTGGATTATTGCCCTCTTCCGATATTTGATTAATCATGGATAGAAAGTGTTGGTAACAGGGAGTGGCTTTGTTAGAGATTCCCTTCCTGCGGTCGGTTTGATAAAGATTCCATCCCGTGGTCGGCTTTGCTATAGATTCCTCCCTTCGGTCGGAATGACAGCCCAATATGGTGGTAAGGGGGTGGGAGTGTGGGCGGCTCGCCGCCCACACTCCCTATATCTCTTCAATAACGACCGTCATTTCGACTGAAAGGAGAAATCTAAAACAGTCTTCCACCGTTTTCTCCCCTCTCTTCCCAAGAGAGGGGCTGGGGGTGAGTTTGTTGATCCCAAGAGAGAGGCTGGGATGAGTCTATTGAAAAACTAATGGTTTGTTACTTTATGTTAATCCTATTTTGAGTTGACTGTTTTTCTGTTTATTTTGTTAACCCAAGCCCGGAATTTCCGATTTAACGCTACAAACGCATTGCGGAGCGCTACAAACGCTCTGCGGAGTGCTACAAACGCTCTGCGGAGTGCTACAAACGCTCTGCGGAGTGCTACAAACGCTCTGCGGAGCGCTACAAACGCATTGCGGAGCACTACAAACGCTCTGCGGAGTGCTACAAACGCTCTGCGGAGCGCTACAAACGCATTGCGGAGCACTACAAATACTCTGCGGAGCGCGGAGATTGCTCTGCGGAGTGCGGAGATTGCTCTGCGGAGCGCGGAGATCGCATTGCGGAGCACGGAGATTGCTCTGCGGAGCACTACAAACGCATCCAGGAACGCTACAAACGTATTCTCAGGAATTATACCTGTAAGTCTATTATAGGGTTTGCTGAAAAACTAATAAAACCACGAAGTGGTTAAACGTGAATAGCCCCGAATGCAATTCGGGAGTAAAAAATGTTCTGCAAACCAAGAACCCCGATAGGGGTTCAATATGGTTCTTATTGAATCCCTTCCGGGTTCCTGACGATAAAGTTGATTCATATCCCGAATTGCATTCGGGGCTATTCGGATTAAATCCCTTCGGGATTTTAGGAAAACATGTATCCGAACAAAATTCTGCAAGAGCACGTATATAATATGATGTATCCGGTTTTTCCTGTATTTGATTCTATAAAAATGGTTATTCGTCCATTAAAAAATAAGATGATGCGACTTTTTCAGCAGACCCTATTATAATAATTTAGGTTTGGGACCCATTCTGCTTTTACTTACGAAAAAAATTCCTGGTATGGCGATTATTCCTTTGGTTATCGCAGTCTTAATTTTAGCCTTAAATGGAAAAAATTTGAGATTCGGACTATTCCTCAGCTTTATCCTCGAGCAGGGGAACAAAGCGGAAAGTGCCGTGATGTTCGGTGATGAGGTCGGTATCCGAAGCTTTAATGATGCGGTTCATAATCTGGATATCGCCTTCGCCAACAGGGATAACGAGGATGCCTCCCGGTTTCAGTTGGTCGGTCAGGGGTTGGGGAATGTATGGCGCGGCAGCCGTAACCAAAATCTTATCGAAAGGGGCAAAGGGGGGAAGTCCTTTATAGCCGTCGCCATAAAACACCTTGACAAGATAGTTGATTTCGGGGAGCAGCTTTTTTGTTTTTTGAAAAAGGCTTTTTTGTCGTTCGATGGAAAATACCTTAGCGCCTAACTTTGCTAAGATGCATGCCTGGTACCCCGAACCGGTACCTACTTCCAATATTTTATCACCTTTTTTAACATTGAGCAGTTCGGTTTGAAAAGCTACGGTATAAGGCTGGGAGATGGTTTGCCCGGCTCCGATAGGGAAGGGCTTATCTTCATAAGCAAATTCAAGAAAAGAGGAATCGAAAAAGAAATGCCGGGGAACGACTTCCATGGCGGCCAGTACATTTTCGTCCTTTATCCCTTTTGCCCTGAGGCTCTCCACCAATTTTTTTCTTAAACCTTTATGCCGAAACGAATCTGTCTTCATTACCAAATGCCTGTCCGATTAATGTTAATTAATAAAAATTACGTGCAAAGGTACGGCAATTTTAGGGATGAGCGATGGAAGGATAGGGGAGGAGAAGAGTTTTTTTATCCAATCGGGGAAATTACAATATATCTGCCTTCATTTGAAAAAAATCTTGTAGGTTTGCAAAAAATATGGTTATGCTAAAAATAGGAGTTCTGGGAGCAGGACATTTGGGTAAAATTCATCTGAAATGCATCAAGGAAATAGAAACTTACGATTTGGTTGGTTTTTATGATGCCGACAGCGAAAATGCAGCAGAAGTGTCTGCTGAATTGGGAATAAAAGCCTTTCACGATATGAACGAGCTGATTGATGCAGTGGATGTGGTGGATATTGTAACCCCTACGGTAGCTCATTTTTCATGTGCTTCCCAAGCATTGAAGAAAACCAAACATGTATTTATCGAAAAGCCCATTGTTACAACTCCGCAGGAAGCAAAAATTCTGATAGACATAGCCAGCGAAGCCAATGTTAAGGTTCAGGTAGGCCATGTGGAACGGTTTAATCCAGCCTTCATAGCAGCAAGTGAATACCTGGACAAGCCCATGTTTATCGAAACGCATCGTCTGGCACAGTTTAATCCCCGCGGTACCGATGTGCCGGTGATACTCGATTTGATGATACACGATATTGATATTATCCTCAGCGTGGTAAAATCAAATATCCGTAAAATCAGCGCCAGCGGCGTAGCCATCGTAAGCGATACCCCTGATATTGCCAACGCTCGTCTCGAATTTGATAATGGATGTGTAGCCAACCTTACCGCCAGCCGTATTTCGATGAAAAATATGCGCAAATCGCGTTTTTTCCAGCGCGATGCTTATATCGCCGTTGATTTTCTGGATAAAGAAGTTGAAATTATCCGGCTTACGGAAGCGGATACTAATAATGCCAATCCCCTTTCGATGACCATTGACCTTGGAAATGGAAAGGGCAGCAAGGAAATATTTTTTCTTCATCCCCCTATCGTTCCCATCAATGCTATAAAAACGGAACTGGAAAGTTTTGCCATGTCCATCATCAACAATACTACACCGCCGGTTACGATTAACGACGGCTACAATGCACTGGAGGTGGCTTACCGCATAATGGATAAAATGCAGCGAACATTAGTTGATTAAAAAAACCTCATTATTAGCAATATTTTCATTTTTTCCCCGTTGGTTTTTTATTGGTAAAACTGCCCGTATGCTTCATCATTTGAAAAAATATTTTCTCCCTGTTTTATTTATCTTATCAGCACTGATAATTAGTTCATGCAATAAAAATGTAATGGAAGCAACTGTTCCATCGTACCTGACTATCGATACCATTACGTTATCCACCGATTATCCCCGTCAGGGAACGGCTTCGCATAAAATTACCGATGCCTGGGTGTATGTGGATGATGAACCCGCTGGCGTTTATGAATTGCCGGCAAGGATCCCTTTATTGTTCGAAGGCTCGCATAAAATTACTATTAGTCCGGGAATAAAATTAAATGGCATTGCCGGCACACGTGCACCTTACCCGTTTTATAACGATTATATAAAACAAATAAACTTAGTGAAGGATAGCACCATTAAGCTTAACCCTACCACTACGTATAAATCCTCTACTGTTTTTGCCTGGCTTGAGGATTTTGAACAGAATAGCGTATCCATACGAAAAACTTCGCGAAGCGATACCTCTTTTATCCGGTACACTGGTCCGCGTCCCGATTCGGTGTTTGAAGGCAATTATTCGGGCTACGGCTTTTTGCAGGATACGATGGACTTATTCGAAGTGGCTTCGCTTAATTCGTATGTTTTTTCCTCAACCGTTAGTGATGTTTTTCTGGAACTGAATTATAAAACGAATACAAGTTTTACGATAGGATTGTTTGTGAATACAGGAACTACCCAGGAGCAGAAACAGGTAATAATCGTTAACCCTACTGAGGTATGGAAAAAGATATATGTCAATTTTACGCCCACGGTAAGTAATTCGTTTGGGGCAGATGATTATAAAGTGTTTTTTGGTTTTGTCAAAAGTGCTTCTGATCCTAAGGCGAAAATTTATTTGGATAATATTAAGTTAGTACATTTTTAAAAGGTTAGTATGAACAAAAAATTACAAGTTATTAAGTACATCCTTGCCGACTTTTTTTCTGCTGTTATTGCCTGGGGATTATTTTTTATATACCGGAAATACATCACCGAACCAAATATTCCCAAAAATTTTGGGGAAATTTTTTCCGACTATAATTTCTATATCGGCATTTGTGCCATTCCGTTGTTTTGGCTAATATCGTATACGATCATTGGGAGTTATCGGAAAATTTACCGGAAGACTCGTGTTAAAGAAATGGGACAAACCCTGTTTATTACCCTTGTTGGCGTCATTATTATTTTCTTTGCTTTAATTCTTGATGATGTTATGGCTTCCTATAAAGCATATTATAAAACATTTTTAGTGCTGTTCAGTCTGCAATTTTTTATTACCTATTTCTTTCGTGTTATCATCACTTCCATAACCATTCATAAAATTCACAGCCGGAAAATAGGATTTAATACGGTTATGGTAGGTAGCAATGGCAATTCCGTTGCCATCTACAACGAAATTCAGAATCAAAAAAAATCTCCGGGTAATATTTTTATCGGGTTTGTGAATGCCATTGAGCATAGTTCCTATTCCCTTGCCAAATATTTGCCTCATCTGGGAAGTTATAAGGATTTAAAAACCATTATTCAGGAACGTAACGTTGAGGAAGTCATTATAGCCATTGAGCATTCTGAGCAGAGGGCTATCGAAAAAATTATTGCCGAAGTGGAGGAAACGGACGTGGTAATAAAAATTATACCTGATATGCAGGATATTTTGCTCGGAACCGTTAAAACGACGTCTATTTTTCATGCTCCGTTAATTCAGATTTTTCCCGATTTAATGCCCGAATGGCAGCAATCCTTTAAAAGGATCATTGATATTGTGGTCTCGCTTATTTGCCTTGTGATACTGATTCCGGTATATATTATTGTTGGTATCGGTGTAAAGATGTCTTCCCCTGGGAATATCCTGTATTCCCAACAACGTATTGGTATAAAAGGGAAAGTTTTTACGATGCATAAGTTCCGGTCAATGTTTAAAAATGCCGAAGCGAACGGTCCCAAACTCTCATCGAAAGATGATCCGAGAATTACCCACTTTGGACGATTCCTTCGTAAATTCCGTTTGGATGAAATACCTCAGTTCTATTCCGTTCTTAAGGGCGACATGTCCTTAGTCGGTCCTCGTCCCGAACGCAAATACTACATTGACCAGATTATAGAAAAAGCCCCTCATTATCGTTTGTTACTCCGGATAAAACCTGGAATTACTTCATGGGGACAGGTAAAATATGGCTATGCCGAAAACGTAGACCAGATGGTAGAACGACTAAGATACGATATCCTATACATCGAAAATATGTCTCTGGCGATGGATTTTAAAATTTTAATTTATACGGCACTCATCGTTGTTCAGGGAAGAGGAAAATAGTTCCTTTTTCCGGGATAGCAGCCTGAAAAAATTCCCTGTAATTAATCCCCTTTTATTGTGGTTCATTTTTATAAATCTTTGTTAGCTTGTTGCCGCAAAATTCAATGCCTGGCTTTTGGCTTTTTACACAAAGTGTTTATTTATCCAATGAAACAATTTCTCATTATCTTTCTTTTTAATTTTTATGTGATAATTAAATTATTAAATAAATTTATATCAACCCCTGTTTTTTAATCCCCCATTCCAATGGAAGAACATATTCCTGAAACAAAGAAACAAATGTTTGGTAACTCTTCCGTATCGAATAACGGTAAATCTGTAATTGACCCTCAACTGTTAACCCTGAACGATAGATACAGATTGTTACTCGAAAACAGCAATGACCTGATCGCCGAATTGAATGCTTTACCCCAATTTATTTATGTTAACCGTAGTTTTAAAACCTTGCTGGGATACAATCCTGAGGAACTTATAAATACTAATCCCTTTTCCATAGTTCATCCGGACGATGAAGCCAGGCTAAATAACATGTTGCAAGGGGTTTTCAAAAACAAGAATCAGTTCAGCGCTGAATTTAGAGCAAAGACTAAAAATGATGGATGGAAATGGTTGGAAAGTATTGGTAATTTATTTAAAACGAGCGATGGAGAATACCATTTAATAACCATTGCCCGTGATATTTCTGAAAGGAAATCATTAAAAATTAATCTTAAGGATTCCGAATCAACAACCAGAGCATTGCTTAATGCTACCACCGATTTGCTGTTGCTGATTGATATAAATTATACGGTACTCATGCTTAATCAACCGATGGCCGAAAGTATGGGTTATAAAGCCAATGAAATAATAAATAAAAACTTATTCCAGTTTATCAATACCAGCACCCACGCATCGCGTAAAGCCCGTTTTGAAGAGGTTTTAAATACCGGCAAACCGTTACGGTTTGAGGATATGGATAATGGAAAATATTTTGATAATATTTTTACACCTGTGTTTGATGAGGAAAAACATGTATCAAAAATTGCAGTTTTTGCACACGACATTACTCTTCAAAAACAAGCCGAAGAAAAATTTAAAAGGCAGACTTTAGAACTGGAACAACTGAGCGCAAATAAAGATAAGTTTTTTTCTATTGTAATGCACGATTTAAAAAGCCCATTTAATGGTTTGTTGGGGTTTTGCGATGTCTTGAATGAAGATTTTGATTTTTTGACAAAAGAAGAAATACGATTGTACATCAATCATATCAGGTCCGGCACCAAAAATGTATATTCTTTAATCGAAAACCTGCTTGCATGGTCAAGGCTTCAGACCGGTAAGGTGGAATTTGAACCGGAGCCATTAGATATTGCAGAAGAAGTCGACAATATTTTTTCGCTTCTCAGTGGAAACGCTTTCCGGAAGAACATCAACTTTGAACATCAAATACCCGCAAAAACACTTGTTTTTTGTGATCACAATATGCTTCATTCCATTTTACAGAATCTGATTTCAAATGCACTTAAATTTACGAATATCGGCGGACAAATTGTTGTATCGTCACAAACGATGCCTGGGTTTGTTGTTATCTCAATAGCTGATTCGGGGGTGGGGATGAGTAAAGAAATCATTGATAAGCTATTCCGTATTGATAAACAGTATTCAACGCCGGGTACAAATAACGAACAGGGTACAGGACTCGGGTTGGTATTATGTAAGGAATTGATAGAAAAAAATGGTGGACAAATCTCGGTGGAAAGCAAAATAGGAGTGGGTAGCCGTTTTATTTTTACCCTGCCAAAAGCTTGATATTATATATCTTATAATTCAAAAAGATAATTTTTTTTAGACATTCCGAGGTCTATAGGTAGTTAACGTGTTACGTTAATAAAAAATAATCTTATTTTTACCCTCTAATTTTTTAATAAAATACCAATGATGAAAGCGAAGCCCCATCTTAATTTTTGGCAAATCTGGAATATGAGTTTCGGATTTTTAGGAGTGCAAATAGGATATTCACTTCAAAATGGCAACACCAGCCGTATATTATCAGCATTGGGAGCCAATGTTGATCAATTAAGTTATTTTTGGCTGGCAGCGCCGCTTGCCGGATTAATTGTACAACCTATTGTCGGGTTGTCGAGCGATAAAACCTGGACCCGTCTCGGACGAAGAATTCCATTTATTCTGGGTGGAGCCATCATTTCGGCATTAGCTATGTTTTTCATGCCTAATTCCGAGTTTTTTGCCTATTTGCTTCCACCCATGTTTTTTGGAGCATTCATGTTATTGTTTATGGATACTTCCTTTAATGTTACCATGCAACCTTTCAGGGCTTTGGTCGGAGATATGGTTTCTGAGCAACAGCGAAACCGAGGTTATTCCATTCAGAGCTTTTTGATTAATGCGGGTGCCGTTATCGGGTCGATGCTTCCTTTTGTATTAACTTGGTTTGGAGTAGCCAACACTCCCTCGCCGGGCGAAAAAGTTGCTCCCACGGTTATTTGGGCATTTTATTTCGGCGGTGGAGCATTACTTCTTACGGTTATCTGGACTTCCTTAACCACCAAGGAATATCCGCCAAAAGAGTATGAACAATATAATAACATTACCGAAAAAGAAAAATCACATACTTCGTTCCTATCGCTGATAAAAGATATTCCTGTTACCATGTGGCGCTTAGCCATTGTTCAGTTTTTTTCATGGTTCTCATTGTTCCTGATGTGGGTTTATACCACTTCGGGCGTTGCCCAGAATGTGTGGCATACAGCCGCTTCCGATTCTACTTCTGCCGCTTTTAACGAAGCCGGTAACTGGGTTGGTGTCATCTTTGCCGCATATAGCCTTTTTGCCGCGTTGTTTTCACTGGTTATGGCACAAATAGCTAATCGCATCGGACGAAAAAGCACGTACATGATTTCGCTTCTGATGGGCGGAATAGGCTTGCTTTCGATGATTTTTATTCATAATCAGTTTGGGCTAATCGTTTCGATGGTAGGAATTGGCATTGCATGGGCCGCTATCCTTGCCATGCCATATGCTATTCTTTCGGCAGCCTTACCTGCAAGCAAGATGGGCGTATATATGGGGCTTTTCAATGCCACCATCACCATTCCCCAGATCACCGCTGGTTTGTTAGGTGGGCTTGTTCTTACGCTCCTTGGCGGACATGCTATCCTGATGCTCGGTGTAGCCGGAATTTCCATGGCTGTGGCTGGCTTGATGGTATATTTTGTGAAAGAATATAAAGAAAAACCGTAATCTCTGATTTTAGCAAACTTATTGAAACTAATTAGTTTTTAAAGTTAATTAAAGTTATGAGTGACCAAAGTACTTAACCGAACAATAAAGAGTTGAGCAAGCAATTGGAAAGTAAGCTAAAGCTTTAGGCATTTTAGAAACTCCAAAATCAAGACATAGATTAGTTATAACCTATTATTTTGTTATTATACTCATTTTTAATTTTTTAAAGAAAATAAACCGATGATAAAAGCCTGTATTTTTGATCTCGACGGTGTTATTGTGGATACTGCCAAATATCATTACCTTGCCTGGAAACGGCTTGCCAATGAATTGGGTTTCGATTTCACCGAAAAACAAAATGAGCGACTGAAAGGCGTCAGCCGGATGACTTCACTTGATATTCTTCTTGAAATTGGCGGTTTGGATATTGATGAAGAAACTAAACTCCGGATGGCTGACAAAAAAAACCGATGGTATGTGGATTATATCAGCAAAATGGCACCCGACGAAATACTTCCAGCAGTTATTCCTTTTCTTAATTCATTAAAATCAAATAATATCCGCATCGCCTTAGGCTCTGCAAGCAAAAATGCGCCTATGATATTAAAACAAATCGGGATGCAGGATTATTTCGATGTAGTGGTTGACGGGACAAAAGTTACTCACGCCAAGCCCAATCCCGAAGTTTTTGTAAAAGGCGCTGAAGAATTAGGCGTATTGCCTTCCGAATGTATTGTATTTGAGGATGCAGAAGCAGGAATTGAAGCTGCCATTAACGGTAAAATGTATAGCGTGGGTATCGGTTCGCCCGAAATTCTTGGTAAAGCCGACGTGGTGATTCCAAATTTTATTGGAATTTCTTTTGAAAAAATTGTATCTTTACTGCAATAAAGTTTTTCAACCCTGTTTATAGGAAAGAGAACACGATATTTGTATATTGTACTGTATAACAACAAATAAATCATTATTTAACTTTATAATTTCCAGAGCATGAAAACATATATCAAACACGACCCCTGGTGCATTATTGAAGAAGATTTCCATCCGGAATTTAACCGCATTACCGAAAGCTTGATGAGTCTCGGAAATGGACGGATGGGACAACGTGCTAATTTTGAAGAAAAATACAGCGGCGATTCATTGTCAGGCAATTATGTCGCTGGCGTATATTACCCCGATAAAACCCGCGTTGGTTGGTGGAAAAACGGCTATCCCGAATATTTTGCAAAAGTATTGAATGCTGCCAACTGGATAGGGATTGATGTGTCCGTGAATGGAGAGCCTCTCGACCTGGCAAATTGCAAGATAATTAGCTTTAAACGCATACTCAATATGCAGGAAGGCTGGCTGGAACGTCATGCCGAGGTGAAATTAGGTTCCGGCAAAAATCTTGAAATACATTCCAAACGATTTTTAAGCATCGTTAATTCCCAAATTGGCGCTATACGCTATGCCATTACTCCTTTGAATTTTAGCGGCGAGATTACATTTACTCCATACGTTAATGCCGATGTGATGAATGAAGACGCCAATTACGATGAAAAATTCTGGGATGAGGTTAAAAAGGAAGTAAGTGCAGGCGAAGGTTATGTGATTGCCCGTACGAAAAAAACCGGATTTGAAGTCTGTACCGGAATGAAGTATCAGGTCAAACAAAATGGTATTGTGTCTGATTTTCATTCCGAACTGATTGAAAAAGAAAAATACGTTGCAAACACCTTTACGCTTCATTGCCTTAAAGACCAAAACATCACCATTTATAAATATGGCTGTAATCTTTCATCGGAAAATCACGAAAAAAGGAAACTTGCGGCAACTGCTAAAATAGTTTTGGCTAAGGCTTTTGCTAAAGGTTTTGATACTCTGCTAAATGAACAGGTGAATGCCTGGGCAAAAAAATGGGAAGAGAGCGACATCACCATCGAAGGTGATATTGCAGCTCAACAAGGAATACGGTTTAATATTTTTCAACTTAACCAAACCTATACCGGTGAGGATGAACGCCTGAATATCGGACCTAAAGGCTTTACCGGTGAAAAATATGGTGGAAGCACCTATTGGGATACCGAAGCCTATTGCATCCCATTTTACTTGAGTACCGCCGATGCTAAAATTGCCCGTAATCTATTAATATACCGCTACAAACATCTGCAAAAAGCCATAGAAAATGCCCAAAAACTTGGCTTTTCCGGCGGAGCGGCCTTGTATCCCATGGTTACGATGAATGGCGAAGAATGCCATAACGAATGGGAGATTACCTTCGAGGAGATACACCGCAACGGAGCCATTGCTTTTGCCATTTATAATTATATCCGTTATACTGGCGATAAAGCATATCTTTCCGAGTATGGACTCGAAGTATTGATTGGTATTTCACGTTTTTGGAGCCAGAGGGTAAACTTTTCGGAAGAAAAGAAAAAATTTGTGATGCTTGGGGTTACCGGACCGAATGAATATGAAAACAATATTAACAACAACTGGTATACCAATACCTTAGCCTGCTGGACGATGAATTATGCCTGCGAGGCTATTGAATATGTGAAAAACAACTTTCCCCGTAAGTACGACCAGTTGATTTCCCGGATCAAATTCGACGAACAAAAAGAAACTACCCGGTGGAAATATGTTACCGGACATATGTATTTGCCCGAGGATAAGAATTTTGGTATTTTCCTTCAGCAGGATGGCTACCTGGATAAGGAACAAATATTAGTCAAGGATTTAGATCCTGCTCAGCGACCGATTAATCAAAAATGGTCGTGGGACCGCATTTTGCGTTCATGCTTTATTAAACAAGCCGATGTGCTTCAGGGAATTTATTTATTTGAAGACCAGTATGATAATTCTACCATTTGCCGTAACTTTGATTTTTATGAAAGTCGTACCGTACATGAATCATCTCTTTCGCCCTGTGTCCATTCCATTTTAGCTGCCAAATTGGGTTATAAAAAAAAGGCCTATGAGCTGTATCTCCGCACTTCACGTCTCGATCTGGACGATTACAACAACGATACCAGCGATGGTTGCCATATCACCAGTATGGGCGGTACCTGGATGTCGGTCATTCAGGGTTTTGGGGGCATGCGGGTTAAAAACGATATGCTGTGTTTCAATCCAATGATTCCTCTTCAATGGAAATCGTATGCTTTTAAAATTCTTTTCAGGGAAAATTTATTGAAAGTTACGATAACTCAAAAGGATATTCATATTGAAAATCAATCCGAAAAGGATATTCGTATTGTTGTTTATGATAAAATTTATCTTGTCAATGCAATGGGCAATATACTTGTACCTGCGATGTGATGTTGGTAAAATAAACGCTTTCGGGGTGCGAAGTGCCTGACAGTTTTTATTTAAATGAATACTTAAAAGGTCAAAGAGGAATAACTATTCAGACCAGAAGGATATAGTATACTGAAATTTTGTTAATTTTATAGCTGAATTTCCCATATTTTTAATTGGTTAATTATGAAAAATTTAAAGCTTTTAAGCAGATGCATGGCAGCTTTATGCCTTCTGCTGTTATTTTCGTTAGCATTGACGGCACAACCTATCGAACGGGTAGACCCTCCTAACTGGTGGACGGGAATGAAAAATCCTGATTTACAATTAATGGTTTATGCCAAAAACATTTCATTAACCAAAGCAAACTTGAACTACGATGGCGTAGAATTGAAACAAACTATTCCTGTTGAAAATCCTGATTATTTGTTTCTTAATTTGAGCATTTCCGAAAAGACAAAGCCTGGTAAGTTTCCCATAACATTCAGCAAGGACGGGAAAGTGGTAGCAACTTACGAATACGAACTTAAGCACCGGAATGAAGGATCGGCCGAACGTAGAGGTTTCAGCAGTTCTGATGCCATTTATATGCTGATGCCCGATCGTTTCAGCAATGGCGATCCGGCAAACGATAATGCTCCTGATATGAAGGAAAAAGCTGATCGAAGCAATCCCAACGGACGACATGGAGGCGATATAGCCGGGGTGCAGAAACATTTGGATTATATTTCCAATCTGGGCATTAATGCCATATGGATGACTCCTTTGTTGGAAAACAACCAGCAAGCCTATTCCTATCATGGTTATGCCATTACCGATTTTTACCGCATTGATCCCCGTTTTGGTTCCAATAACGACTATGCTGAATTTGTTTATTTCAGCCATCAGAAAGGGCTTAGGATTATCCAGGACATGATTTTTAATCATTGTGGAAGCGAATGCTGGTGGATGAAAAATCTTCCTTCTCCTGATTGGATACATCAGTTTCCGGAATTTACCCGCTCTAATTATCGTGCTTCGGCTGTCGTTGATCCTCATGCTTCGTCTTTCGATAAGATTAAAATGCAAAATGGCTGGTTCGACAATTCCATGCCCGACCTTAATCAGCAAAATCCATTGTTAGCCAATTATCTTATTCAAAATTCTATTTGGTGGGTGGAATTTGCCGGATTGGACGGTATTCGCATGGACACTTATCCTTATCCCGACAAGGATTTTATGGCTGAATGGGCTAAGCGGGTGATGACCGAATATCCCAACTTTAATATCGTTGGCGAGGCGTGGTTGCCAAAAGCCTCTTTCGTTTCGTATTACCAACGCAATGCCAAAACATTTGATGGTTTTAATTCCAATCTGCCCGCTGTGTTTGACTTCCCGTTGTATTATGCCATCAGCAAAGCGTTTACCGAGAAGGATACTTGGGATAATGGTCTGGTGAAACTTTACGATGTGTTGTCGGAAGATTTTTTGTATCCTAATTCGGAAAACAATGTGGTATTTGCCGATAATCACGATCTTGAACGCTGCTATCATGTCCTTGGCGAGAATATGAATAACTTTAAAATGGCTATGGCTTTTATGCTTACTACCCGCGGAATACCGATGATTTATTATGGAACTGAACTTTTGATGAATGGTCAGAAAAACATTAGCGACGGCAACGTCCGCAAGGATTTTCCCGGAGGATGGTTGGGCGATGATACCAATGCTTTTGTTAAAGAAGGCAGAACACCGCAGCAAAACGAAGCCTTTGATTATCTTCAGAAATTACTAAAATGGAGACATTTTGATGAAGCTGTTTGTCGCGGTAAGCTGAAACATTTTATTCCCGAGGATGGTATTTATGTTTATTTCCGCTATACCGACAAGGAAACAGTGATGGTACTACTGAACAACAATAACGAAACAAAAACGGTGAATACTGGCCGATTTGCGGAGTGTATGAATGATTTTACTACGGCTAAAGACGTTATTTCCGGCTTTACCGTTATGGATTTGGATAACCTTAAAGTGCCGGCTAAATCAGCCATGATATTGGAATTAATGAAATAATTACTGATGCACCTGAAAAAAAAATATCGGAAACAGCTTCAAACCATTCTGCTTGCAGGATTTATACTTGTTATTATTTTACTATTTGGTGAAAGTTTTAAAAATATTTTTCATAGCGACAGTAAAAAAACAAATTTAAGAGGCACACATTCGTCTTCTTTTTCTGATTTTGGCATTCCAATGCCCGAAAAATACAAAGTTCATGGTATTGATATTTCAAAGCATCAGAAAAATATTGATTGGAAGGCAGTTAGCGAGATGGAGGTGGATGATAAGAAGATTTCCTTTGTGTTCATCAAGGCCAGCGAAGGAGCTACTCGTAAGGATGAAAGTTTCGACAAAAACTGGCAGGAAGCTCAGGAAATCAACCTTATCCGTGGCGCCTATCATTTTTATCGCCCTGCCCGCGAACCAGAAGAACAGGCGGATATTTTTATGAGTTCAGTACATCTCGAAAAAGGCGACTTACCTCCTGTGGTTGACATTGAGGTTACGAATCATCGTTCCAAAAAACAAATTCAGCATAAGCTGGGTGTTTTTTTAAGTCTGCTTGAAGCAAAATATGGAGTGAAGCCTATCATTTATACCAATTTATCGTTTTACCATAACTATCTTGCCGAAAAATTCGGAAATTATCCCATCTGGATTGCTTGTTATTTTGATGAAAATACCCTTCACAGCTTGATGAACCGCAAATGGCAGTTTTGGCAACATAGCGAAAGCGGTCGGGTGAACGGAATACAAGGTCAGGTAGATTTTAACGTTTTTAATGGAAGCATGGAAGAGTTAAAAAATTTATGTATCAAGTAAATTCTTGCCATTTTATCCAACCTTTCTCCGAAACATAGCATTTTATAAAAACAAATATCCGTCATTAGAAATTATTTCTGATGACGGATATTAAGTCAAATTTTATAGTATTTCCTTTTCAGGAAGCTATTTTTGAGCTATCGGGCATATTTGAACTCTTTTCCGGGATAGTGTGCCGAATTGCCAAGAAGTTCTTCAATGCGTAGCAATTGGTTATATTTTGCAATACGATCGGTACGGCTTGCTGAACCGGTTTTGATCATTCCGGTATTTAATGCTACTGACAAATCGGCAATGGTCGTATCTTCAGTTTCACCGGAGCGGTGACTCATTACAGCCGTGTAAGCGTTGCGATAAGCCATGTTTACAGCGTTGATGGTTTCGGTTAACGTACCGATTTGGTTCACTTTAATCAGAATGGAATTGGCCACCTGTTTGTTGATACCTTCCTGCAAACGTTCGACGTTGGTTACAAATAAATCGTCGCCAACCAATTGAATTTTATTGCCTAAGGTATCGGTCATTAATTTCCAGCCATTCCAGTCATCTTCAGCCATTCCGTCTTCGATGGAAATAATAGGATATTTTTCCACCCATTGTTTCCAGTAGTCAACCATTTGAACAGGTGTAAGTTTATCGCCGGTAGATTTATGAAGGTGATAAACATTCTCTTCTGGAATATAATATTCGGAAGAGGCGGGGTCTAAACCAATGTAAACATCTTTACCTGGTTTATAACCGGCTTTTTCAATGGCTTGAAGGATCACCGTAATGGCTTCTTCGTTCGACTTAAGATTGGGAGCAAATCCACCTTCATCGCCTACATTGGTAGAATAGCCTAATTTTTTAAGAACAGATTTCAGGTTGTGGAATACTTCCGAACCCATGCGGATGGCATCGGTAAAGTTGGATGCTCCAACAGGCATAATCATGAATTCCTGGAAATCGATGCTATTATCTGCATGAGAACCACCATTTAAGATATTCATCATGGGTATAGGCAACGTATTGGCATTTACGCCGCCAATATAACGGAATAAAGGCTGACCGGTATATTGTGATGCTGCACGGGCAACTGCAAGACTTACGCCGAGAATAGCATTGGCGCCAAGGTTTGCTTTGTTGGGTGTGCCATCAATTTCAATCATTCGCTGGTCAATTTCGTTTTGTTCAGTAACGTAATAACCTTTTAATTCGTCATTCAGCGTTTTGTTAACATTCTGTACGGCTTTAAGAACGCCTTTGCCCATGTACGTACTTTTATCGCCGTCACGTAATTCAACGGCTTCGTGAACACCGGTAGAAGCGCCTGATGGTACGGCAGCTCTTCCGACGATGCCGCTGTCGGTCATTACATCTACTTCAATGGTAGGATTGCCGCGAGAATCAAGGATCTGGCGTGCATAAATATTTGCTATTGTGCTCATTTTCTTATTTTTATTAGTTTTTGATTTATTAAGATAAAAAAAAGGACAAAGTGCAAACACTTTATCCTTTTCAATAAAATTAATACAATTATTCCTTTTCAGAATTTACAGTCGTATCGTTTTCGGATTGTTCCGGAGTAGTTTCTGAGTTGGTTATTTCAGGAGTTACAATATCTTCAGCTTTAGGAGCTTCAATAGTAACTTCCGTTTTAGGTTTTACTGATTTTACAGTAGTGGTTTCCTCGGTAGCTTTTTTCTTACCAGTACCTCTACGTCGTGTAGATTTGGCTTTCTTTTCTTCCGTAGTACCAAGTAGGTTTTCGTTATAATCAACCAATTCTATCATACACATTTCGGCATTATCACCTAAGCGGTTACCGGTTTTGAGTATGCGGGTATAACCACCTGGGCGGTTAGCGATTTTAATGGATATTTCTCTGAATAATTCGCTCACTGCGTCTTTGTCCTGCAAATAACTAAATACCAGTCGGCGCGCATGAGTTGAATCAATTTTTGCCTGGGTTAACAGTGGTTCAATATACGGACGCAGAACCTTTGCTTTGGCAAGGGTTGTTGTAATACGTTTATGTATAATCAATGACGAAGCCATATTGGCTAACATTGCCTTACGGTGAGAACTTGTTCTTCCTAAATGATTTACTTTCTTTTGGTGTCTCATTTCAATTAATCCTTATCTAATTTATATTTAGCAACATTCATTCCGAATTCGAGACTTTTGGCTTTTACCAATTCTTCTAATTCGGTCAGTGATTTTTTGCCAAAGTTGCGGAACTTAAGAAGGTCGGTTTTATTATAGGAAACCAATTCGCCTAAAGTTTCAACGTCAGCAGCTTTAAGACAGTTTAATGCGCGAACAGAAAGATCGAGATCAACTAATTTAGTTTTGAGTAATTGACGAACATGTAAAGATGTTTCATCAAATTCATCACTTACTGTCTTTTCTTCGGTATCGAAAGAAATTTTCTCATCCGAAAATAGCATAAAATGCTGAATAAGAATTTTAGCCGCTTCTTTCAGTGCATCTTTCGGTTGGATAGAACCGTCGGTATCTATTTTGATGATTAGTTTTTCGTAGTCGGTTTTTTGCTCAACCCTAAAATTTTCGATGGTAAAACTAACATTTTTAATGGGCGTATGAATTGAGTCAATAGCAATGGTACCTATAGGTGCATTAAGAATTTTATTTTCTTCGGCAGGTACATAGCCACGGCCCTTGTCAATGGTTAAATCGATGACAAGTTTAACGTTAGGTTCCATATTGCAAATCACAACATCGGTATTTAAAACCTGGAATACGGATAAGTATTTATTAATATCTCCAGATTTAAGTACATTCTGTCCACTGATAACAAGGTGAACTTTTTCGGTAGTTTCGGTATCGAGCAGACGTTTGAAGCAGATTTGTTTAAGGCTTAAGATAATGTCGGTTACATCCTGAACAACCCCCTTTATCGAGGAAAATTCCTGTTCAACTCCTTCAATTTTGATGGATGTAATGGCAAAACCTTCTAATGATGAAAGCAAGATTCTACGCAAAGCATTGCCGATAGTAATTCCAAAACCCGGTTCCAGCGGGCGGAATTCAAAGATACCGGTGTATTGATTGGCTTCAATCATAATGACCTTTTCAGGTTTTTGAAATGCTAAGATTGCCATATTTTTTCCTCTTTATTGTTAAAGTAATGTTTGATTTTTACGAAGCATTATTTGGAATACAACTCGACGATAAGCTGTTCCTTAATATTTTCGGGAATGTCTTGTCTTTCGGGATAGTTTACAAATTTACCCTGCATGCTTGCATCGTCCCATTCTAACCATGAATATTTATTTCCATGGGAAGCTAAGGAATTAGCAATGGCTTCGAGCGATTTTGATTTTTCGCGAACGCCGATAACTTGCCCTGGTTTTAATTCGAAGGATGGCACATTGACAACATTACCATTGACGGTAATATGGCGATGGGATACCAATTGGCGAGCTCCGCTACGTGTAGGGGCAATTCCTAAACGATAGACAACATTATCGAGTCGTGATTCAATAAGTTTAAGCAAAATTTCACCGGTAACTCCTTTTTTGCTGGAAGCTTCCAGAAAAATATTTTTAAACTGGCGTTCAAGGATACCATAGGTATATTTAGCTTTTTGTTTTTCCAGAAGCTGGGTTCCGTATTCGGAAGTTTTTTTCCGGCGTTTGGAAACTCCATGCATTCCCGGAGGATAATTTTTCTTTTCGTATGCTCTGTCGGGGCCAAAAATGGGTTCTTTAAATCTACGAGCTATTTTACTTTTAGGGCCAATATATCTTGCCATATGATTTTATATTTACTATTTGTTATTTTCTACTTAATTTAAGAAATTAAATGATAATCAACTTAAAAAAATCATTATACTCTTCTGCGTTTTGGGGGACGGCAACCATTATGAGGTAAAGGAGTAACGTCAACGATTTCGGTTACTTCAATTCCGGCAGTATGCAACGTACGTATAGCTGATTCACGGCCTGCTCCGGGTCCTTTAACAAATACTTTTACTTTGCGTAATCCTGAGTCAAAGGCTGGTTTGGCACAATCCTGTGCTGCCATTTGGGCGGCATAAGGAGTATTTTTTTTAGAACCTTTGAAGCCCATTTTACCGGCCGAAGCCCACGAAATGACTTGTCCGGCATTATTGGTTAGCGAAATGATGATGTTGTTGAACGAAGCAAAAATAAACGCCTTACCAATAGGGTCAACTTTTACAACTTTCTTTTTAGATGTTTTTGCAGTTTTTGCCATATTACAATTATTTCCTTTTCTAAAATAAAATCAAATATTAACCTTTGCTGGCTGCTTTTTTCTTATTAGCCACAGTTTTTTTCTTCCCTTTACGCGTACGTGCGTTATTTTTGGTGCTCTGTCCCCGGCAAGGTAAGCCAAGTCTATGGCGTATACCTCTGTAACAACCTATATCCATCAATCGTTTGATGTTCATTTGAACTTCCGAGCGCAAAGCTCCTTCTACTTTAAAACTGTCGTTAATAATTGTACGGATTTGGTTTTGTTCTTCGTCATTCCAATCCTGTACTTTTTTATTAAAGTCAATGCCGGCAGCGGTAAGAATTTTTTGAGCGCTGCTTCTTCCTATGCCAAAAATATAGGTAAGGCCTATTTCGCCTCTTTTGTTTTTTGGTAAATCAATACCTGAAATACGTGCCATATATAGAAAATAAATTATTAGATTCTTTTAAATAATAGTTTAACCCTGTCTTTGTTTAAATTTTGGATTTTTTTTGTTTATCACAAACAATACTCCATGCCTTCTTACTATTTTGCAATCGGGCGTACGCTTTTTTATTGAAGTTCTTACTTTCATTGGTTTAAGTTTGATTATCGTTAACTTCTTCTGTGTTTTTTATTTGTATCTAAATATTATTCTTCCCTTGGATAAATCATAAGGCGACATTTCCAATTTTACTCTGTCTCCGGGTAAGATCTTGATATAGTGCATTCTCATTTTACCCGAAATATGTGCTGTAATAACATGCCCGTTTTCGAGTTCTACACGAAACATGGCATTACCCAGCGATTCAATGACCGTTCCATCTTGTTCAATAGATGTTTGTTTTGCCATTTTGTTTATATAGTTGTTTTTAATAAATCATTTTCAATAAATTGAAAACTGGATAATATTTCTGATTTTTCTTTCCGAATAGCTATTTCATGTTCAAAATGCGCTGATGGTAATCTGTCCTTTGTCCGAATAGTCCAGCCGTCTCTTTCCTGAATCACCTGTTTTTTACCTAAATTTATCATAGGTTCGATACAGATGACCATACCCTCCTGAAGCTTAATACCGGTACCGCGTCTGCCATAGTTTGGAACTTCGGGTTCTTCGTGCATATGTTTTCCTATGCCATGTCCTACCAAATCCCTTACTACTGAATACCCGAATGATTCAACATATTGTTGAATTTCATACCCGATATCGCCTATTCGTTTACCTTCTACGGCCACTGCTATTCCTTTGTAAAGGGATTCTTTTGTTCGCAAAAGAAGGTTACTAAGTTCATCCGAAATTTGTCCAACGGGGAAGGTATAGGCTGAATCACCATAAAACCCATTTTTACAAGTTCCGCAGTCTACGGATATAATATCTCCCTCTTTTAACTCATTATTTCCTGGTATACCATGAACTACTTGTTCGTTAATGGAAATGCAAAGCGTTGAAGGATAACCGTTATAACCTTTAAATCCGGGCACAGCACCATGATCTCTGATATATTGTTCTGCAATATTATCCAGTGTAATGGTTTTAACGCCGGGCTTGATGTATTTGGCGACTTCGGCCAAGGTTTTACCAACAAGTAAAGAACTTTCTCGAATTAATTCAATCTGTTCGTCAGTTTTAAGACTAATCATTATTTTTAATTAATAGCTTAGGGTTACATGCCATAAGCTGCCGAGGTGCGACCTTTAATTCGTCCAGATTTTGTTAAACCTTCATAATGGCGCATTAACAAATGACTTTCGATCTGTTGTAATGTGTCGAGGATAACGCCAACTAAAATCAATAAAGATGTTCCACCATAAAATTGTGCAAATTGAGTATTGACTCCCATCAAGCGGACAAACGCTGGCATAATTGCTACAAATGCCAGGAATAATGAGCCAGGGAAGGTAATACGCGACATCACACTATCAATAAAATCTGCGGTTTTACGTCCGGGTTTAATACCTGGAATAAAACCACCGTTTTTCTTCATATCTTCAGCCATCTGATTGGGATTAACCGTAATAGCTGTATAGAAATAGGTAAATAATATGATCAGAATGGCATATACAAAGTTATACCAAAATCCATTAATATCTGTAAATGTTGATGCAATTCCTGTTAAACTTTCGCTATTGGCAAAACCGGCTAAGGTAAGAGGCAGAAACATAATTGCCTGGGCAAAAATGATAGGCATAACACCGGCTGCATTAACTTTTAAGGGAATATATTGTCGTACGCCACCATATTGTTTGTTTCCAACAATACGTTTGGCATATTGTACCGGAATTTTTCGAGTACCTTGAACAAGAAGAATACATAACAAAATTACAATAACCAATACAGCAAGTTCGACGACAAAAACTACCAAACCGCCGCCTTTTTCTTCCATACGTGAAATAAATTCACCAAATAGTGCAAAGGGCAAGCGAGCAATAATTCCAATCATAATGATTAATGATATTCCATTACCAATTCCTTTATCGGTAATTTTTTCACCTAACCACATTACAAACAGAGTACCTGAGACCAGGATGACTATGGATGAAACCCAGAAAAAGGTGGTCGGCGAAGTAACGTTTGGATCAAAAGGGGAAATTGCTTGTGGCGGTAATTTAGAAACTAAATTAGCGATGTAAGCGGGTGCCTGCAAACCGGTAATAAGTACGGTAAGGTAGCGGGTAATCTGGTTGATTTTTTTCCTGCCACTTTCGCCTTCTTTCTGAAGTTTTTGGAAATAGGGGATAGCCATTCCCAATAATTGGATGACAATAGAAGCAGAAATATAAGGCATGATTCCCAAGGCGAAAATGGAAGCATTGGAAAATGCACCACCCGAAAACATATTAAGCAAGCCAAGCAAACCACCTTTGGTTTGATTTTGCAGACTGGTTAGCATGTTGGGATCAATACCGGGAAGTACTACGTAAGCTCCAAGACGATAGATAAGTACAATACCTATTGTATAAACGATTCGTTTACGAAGTTCTTCAATTTTGTAAATGTTTCTTATTGTCTGTATAAATCTTTTCATTAAACTTAGATTTTTGTGGCTACACCACCGTTGGACTCAATTGCATTTTTTGCTGATTCTGAAAAGGAATGTGCTTTTACTTCCAATTTTGTGGTTAATTTTCCTCTGCCCAATATTTTAACTTGATCATCTTTGGATACGAGTCCGTTTTCGATCAAAATGTCAATATCAATGGCAGTATAACCCTTGGATTCGGCTAATTTTTGTAGTGTATCAATATTTATACCATGAAACTCTTTACGGTTAATATTTTTGAAACCCGATTTTGGCAAACGACGGTAAATTGGCATCTGGCCGCCTTCAAAACCAATTTTGCGGCTATAACCCGAACGGGCTTGAGCACCTTTATTTCCACGAGTAGATGTGCCTCCTTTGCCTGAGCCTTGTCCACGACCGATACGTTTAACTTTTTTTGTTGAACCTGCTGCCGGTTTAAGATTACTTAAATCCATATCTTTTTTATTATACGAGTTAATTAAATTTCTTCTACTGATAATAAATGCTTGATTTTATTAACCATACCTTGGATTTGGGGTGTTGCTTCCAATTCTACGGTATACTGCATTTTTTTAATGCCTAAAGCCTGAAGCGTACGTTTTTGACGCAATGGCTCATGAATGGCACTTCTTATCTGTTTTATTCTTAATTTTTTCATTTATAGGCTGTTTTAAAGCGAAATAAGATTATCCATTAAATACTTTACTTAGTTCAATTCCGCGAATTTGTGCAATAGAATAAGGATCACGCATTTGCAAAAGGGCATTGATTGTAGCTTTTACAACGCTATGGGGATTGGATGAACCTTTTGATTTAGCCAACACATCTCTTATGCCAACACTTTCCAGAACGGCACGCATTGCACCTCCAGCTATAACACCGGTACCAGGAGCTGCGGGTTTAAGAAATACAAGTGCTCCGCTATATTTACCTTGTTGTTCATGGGGAATAGTTCCTTTAAGAACCGGCACCTTGATAAGGTTTTTCTTAGCATCGTCTATGCCTTTGGCAATGGCGGCTGTTACTTCCTTGGCTTTTCCAAGGCCATAACCTACAACACCACTTTCGTTCCCAACTACTACAATTGCTGAAAAACTAAAGGTTCTTCCGCCCTTGGTAACTTTGGTTACTCTTTGGATACTTACAAGCTTATCCTTGAATTCTATCTCGCTCGATTTTACTCTTTTAACGTTTAAATTTGGCATAAGTTTTAAAATTTAAGGCCACCTTCACGGGCAGCTTCAGCTAAGGATTTAATTCTACCATGATATAAATAACCATTCCGATCGAAGACTACATTTTCAATGCCAGCTTCTTTAGCCTTTTCGGCTATTAACAGTCCAACTAATTTGGCTTGTTCGATCTTGGTAACTTTTTGAGATGCAATATCAGCAACACGCGAGGATGCGGAAACTAAGGTTGCTCCTTTAGAATCATCAACCACTTGTGCGTAAATTTGTTTATTGCTTCTGAACACCGTCAGTCGGGGTGCTTCAGTAGTTCCGTTTATGACCTTGCGGATTCTTTGTTTAATCCTGAATCGTCTGTATTCTTTCGTCTTTTTCATCACCAATTATTTTTCGCTTGCTGATTTACCAGCTTTTTTCTTAATAACTTCATCAATAAACTTGATACCCTTTCCTTTATAAGGCTCGGGTTTACGGAGTGAGCGGATTTTGGCGGCTACTTGTCCAATCAGCTGTTTATCGTTAGATTGCAGCGTGATTATTGGATTTTTACCTCTTTCGGTAACGGCGGTAGCTGTTACTTCGGGGGGTAATTCAAGAATGATGTTATGTGAATAACCTAATGCGAATTCAAGTATTTGCCCGGTGGCAGTAACTTTATATCCAACTCCAACCAATTCCTGTACTGTTTTAAAGCCTTCGGAAACACCTTTGACCATATTAGCAATCAACGAACGGTACAAACCATGAAGTGCCTTATGTTGTTTTTCGTCAGATGGACGTTCCACTAAAAGGGTTGAGTCTTCAATTTTTATTGTAATGCTTGGATCAACAGCTTGCCGAAGTTCTCCTAAATTTCCCTTAACTGTAACCAGATTATCGTCGGAAACCGTTATCTGCACTCCCTGAGGAATATGAATGGGTAATTTTCCTATTCTTGACATGTTAATAATTCTCCTGTTTTAACTAATGTAACAAATAACTTCACCACCAACTTTTTGTTGACGAGCTTCTTTATCGGTCATCAAACCGTGTGAAGTTGATAAGATGGCAATTCCCAACCCATTTAATACGCGAGGTAAACTTTCGCTATCAACGTATTTTCTCAATCCGGGCTTGCTTATCCTATCAAGTTGAATTATTGCAGGTAGCTTGGTTACCGGATGATATTTTAATGCTATTTTAATAATGCTGGGCTTGGTTTCTTCTTCAAATTTATAGTTTAGGATATAGCCTTTTTCAAAAAGGATTTTGGTTATATCTTTTTTCATCCTTGAAGAAGGTATTTCAACAATGCGGTGGTTTGCCATTACGGCGTTCCGTATTCTTGTTAAATAATCTGCAATTGGATCAGTAACCATGATTTATTTTCTGTTTATATTGTGAATTTCAATTTATTACCAACTTGCTTTACGTACCCCTGGGATCAAACCGTTGAGAGCCATTTCCCTGAAGTTGATACGGGAAACGCCAAATTGGCGCATGTATCCTTTAGGTCTGCCGGTAAGTTTACAGCGGTTGTGTAAACGAACAGGACACGAATTTTTGGGTAGTTTTTGCAACCCGATATAATCGCCTGCTGCTTTTAGTTCAGCCCTTTTGGTTGCATATTGTGCTACCAATCGTTCTCTTTTTACTTGTCTTGCTTTAATTGACTCTTTTGCCATGTTTATTTTTGATTTTTGAATGGTAATCCAAATTCTTTTAATAAAGCCAAACATTCTTTGTCGGTCTTTGCGGAAGTTACAAAAGTGATGTCCATCCCATTTATTTTCGATACCTGATCAATATTGATTTCGGGGAAAATAATTTGTTCGGGTATACCTAACGTATAATTCCCTTTTCCGTCAAAGCCTTTTTCATTGATGCCTCTGAAGTCGCGGATACGTGGCAAAGCTACGGCAACTAACCGATCGAGAAATTCGTACATCTGGTCGCTACGCAGGGTAACTCTAACGCCGATGGGCATACCCTTACGAAGTTTGAAGTTCGAAATATCTTTTCTTGATTTGGTTGCAACTGCTTTTTGTCCGGTAATGGCTGTCATTTCGTTAATGGCAGTATCCATCATTTTTTTGTCGGTTATTGCAGTGCCCATACCTTGATTAAGTGATATTTTAACCAAACGTGGAACTTCCATACTATTTTTGTATTCAAACTGCTTTTTTAGTGCAGGAATAACTTCATTGACATATTTATCTTTAAATCTTGGCGAATAACTCATTACTCAATGCCTCCCCTCATTATTATTTTGTTGTAGGTTCTGATTTTTTACTCTTGGTATCGTTAGATTGTTTTTCGGTTTTGCTGATTTTGGCGCCACCTTCAATCTTTTTTATATTGGAAATATGTATAGAGGATTCTCGTTTAACAATGCCTCCTTTAGGGGTTTTGGTGTTGGGTTTGGTGTGTTTGGAAACCAAATTGATACCTTCAACGATAGCACGTTGCTTTTCAACAAACACTTCAAGAACTCTTCCTTGTTTCCCCTTTGAATCTCCGGCAATCACGTAAGCAGTATCGCCTTTTTTTATATGTAACTTACTCATAATTTTAAGTTCTTTTGACTCATTAAAGCACTTCAGGTGCTAAAGAAATGATTTTCATAAATTGTTTTTCTCTCAGTTCGCGGGCTACGGGACCAAAAATACGGGTTCCTACCAATTCGCCTGCGGTATTGAGTAAAACTATAGCATTGTCGTCGAAGCGTATGTATGAACCGTCGTTCCGGCGTATTTCTTTTTTGGTGCGAACAACCACTGCTTTCGATACCGTGCCTTTTTTTACGTTGCCCGATGGAATAGCATTCTTAATGCTAACGATAATCTTGTCACCTACCGTAGCATATCTTTTTTTGGTGCCACCAAGAACTCTTATGCAAAGTGCTTCCTTTGCACCGCTGTTATCAGCTACAGCTAATCTTGTTTCTTGTTGTATCATAATTATTTAACTCTTTCAATAATTTCAACTAATCGCCAACACTTAAATTTGCTTAACGGACGGGTTTCAGCAATGCGAACGGTATCACCGATGTTACAATCGTTCTTGTCGTCGTGAGCCATAAACTTGGAAGTTTTTTTAACATACTTGCCATATTTTGGATGCATTACTTTTCGCTCTACTTCAACAACAATTGACTTTTGCATTTTGTTGCTGACGACAAGGCCAATTTTTTCTTTTCTTAAATTTCTGCTTTCCATCTTACTGATTACTTAATTAACAGCTTTTCGATTTCTCTTCTTCTTAATTCGGACAAAATCCGGGCAATCGTTTGCCTGTAGGCTTTGATTTTGTTGGGGTTTTCGAGTGGAGAAACAGCATGGTTAATTTTTAACCGGATTAGCTGTTTTCTTTCTTCGTCCAACCTTTCGATCAATTCTGGAGTCGAAAGTTCTTTTATTACTTTTTGTTCCATCGTTTTATTTAGATTGTTTCTTCAACATAATCTCTTCTCATCACAAATTTTGTCATGATTGGAAGTTTTTGGGCTGCCAACCGGAGTGCTTCTTTGGCAATTTCCAGGGGAACACCTTCAGCTTCGAAAATAATTCTTCCCGGGGTTACTCTGGCTACAAAATATTCCGGAGCTCCTTTACCTTTTCCCATACGTACTTCGGCTGGTTTTTTAGTAACGGGTTTATCGGGGAATATTCTGATCCAAATCTGACCTTCACGTTTCATATGACGGGTAAGGGCTTGTCGAGCGGCTTCTATTTGCCTCCCGGTTATCCAGCATTCGTCCAAAGTTTTAATTCCGAACGAGCCGAATGAAAGTTCGTAGCCTCTTTTGGCATTACCTTTCATTTTACCCTTTTGCTGTTTTCTGTATTTGGTTTTCTTTGGCTGTAACATTACAACGTAATATTTAGTGTTTTATAATTCAATTATCGTTTCTTGTTATTATCGCGGTTACGGGGGGGACCACTATTTCTGGGTCCTTTAGGACGGCCGGTATTACTACTGCCTGTTGTTGGGACTTTGGGAGCTGTTTCTATGTTGATATTTAAATCCCGTTTTCCATAAACTTCTCCTTTACAAATCCATACTTTAATTCCGATACGTCCGTAAGTGGTATGGGCTTCGGCAAGAGCATAGTCGATATCTGCACGTAATGTATGAAGTGGAATTCTTCCTTCTTTGTATTGTTCACGGCGAGCCATTTCTGCTCCACCCAATCTGCCAGATATATAAACCTTTATTCCTTCGGCTCCTATTCTCATCGTAGAGGCAATAGCGGTTTTAATTGCACGACGGAATGAAATTCGGCCTTCAATTTGTTTGGCTATGGCATTGGAAACAATCACGGCATCAAGTTCGGGACGCTTGATCTCGGAGATATTAATCTGAATTTCTTTTCCGGTAAGCTTTTTTAGTTCTTCCTTTAGTTTATCTACTTCCTGTCCGCCTTTTCCGATTATGATACCCGGACGGGCAGTTTGGATAGTAACAGTAACTAACTTCAGGGTGCGCTCAATAAATATCTTTGAGATACCAGCCTTTGCTAAACGGGCATTTAAGTATTTACGAATTTTATCGTCTTCAACTAGTTTTGAAGCAAAATTATTACCGCCATACCAGCTTGAATCCCATCCCCGGATAATTCCTAATCTATTACCTATTGGATTTGTTTTTTGTCCCATTAAACAAATATTAATTTGATTTTTAAATTGTTTCTTTTTTATTATCAATGATAAGCGTTACGTGGTTCGAACGTTTACGGATGCGGTGAGCTCTTCCTTGAGGTGAGGGTTGTACCCTTTTTAGCATTCTTCCGTTATCTACCGATATTTCTTTTATATAAAGTTTTGCATCTTCTATTCTTGCTCCTTCATTTTTGCCTTGCCAGTTAGCTATTGCTGAAAGTAATAGCTTATAGAGTTTTCCGGCTGCTTCTTTCGGAGAATTTTTTAGTATATGCAATGCCTGATCTACTTCTACTCCCCTGATGATGTCAACGACTAAGCGCATTTTCCGGGGGGAAGTAGGACAATTATTTAACTTGGCAAAATAAGATGTCTTTCTTGCCTCTTTCAATTGTTCTGCAGATTTATGTTTTCTTGCTCCCATTGTTTTACAGTTTCTTTATTTTTTGGCTTTATCTTTACTTCCGGCATGACCTCTGAAAATACGTGTCGGTGCAAATTCACCCAATTTATGTCCTACCATATTTTCGGTAACATAAACCGGTATAAACTTGTTGCCGTTATGAACAGCGATGGTTTGTCCAACAAAATCAGGAGAAATCATCGAGGCTCTTGACCAGGTTTTGATGACTACCTTTTTTTTGGAATCAACTAACTCGAGAACTTTTTTTTCGAGTTTATAATGAATATACGGACCTTTTTTAAGCGAACGACTCATGTTAACTTATCTTATTGGTTATTGCTTATTATTTTTTTCTTTTTTCAACAATGTACTTATCCGATTGTTTTTTCGGTGTACGGGTTTTGTAACCTTTCGCTGGCATACCATTGCGTGAGCGTGGATGTCCACCGGAAGCTCTGCCTTCGCCACCACCCATGGGGTGATCAACGGGGTTCATTACTACGCCTCTCACTCTGGGACGACGTCCTAACCAGCGGTTACGACCGGCTTTCCCTGATGATTCAAGGTTATGATCTCCGTTGGATACCATACCGATGGTTGCTTTGCATGATTGCAATATCATTCGTGTTTCGCCCGAAGGCAGTTTAATGATTGCAAATTTTCCATCACGAGACATGAGTTGAGCGTATGAACCAGCACTACGTGCCATTTTTGCTCCCTGTCCGGGACGAAGTTCGATATTGTGAATTACCGTACCAAAGGGAATTTCACTCATGTAAAGGGAATTCCCTACATCTGGAGATACGCCCAGACCGGCAGATAATTTTTGCCCTACTTTTAATCCTTGAGGAGCAATAATATATCTCTTTTCACCATCGCTATAACTTAGTAAAGCTATACGTGCGGTACGGTTAGGATCATATTCAATAGATTTTACGGTAGCCGGAATTCCTTCTTTATCCCTTTTAAAATCAATGATTCTATATTGTTGTTTATGACCGCCACCCATATAGCGCATAGTCATTTTCCCAGTATTATTTCTACCACCTGACCTCTTTTTGGGAACCAACAAACTTTTCTCAGGGGTGCTGGTGGTAATATCGTCAAAGGCACTTACAATTTTAAAGCGCTGACCTGGTGTTGTCGGGTTAAATTTCTTTAAAGCCATTTATCTAAATATTGCTATAAAAATCAATTGTTTCTCCTTTTGCCAAAGTAACTACTGCTTTTTTTACATCGTTACTTTTTCCGGCAATATATCCGGCTTTTGTAAAACGTCCTTTGGACTTGCCTTCATAGTTCATGGTGTTAACGGATGTAACTTCTACATTGTAAAGTTCCTTCACCGCTTGTTTTATTTGAATCTTGTTTGCTTTTTTATCAACAACGAATCCAAACTGATTTAACTTTTCACCTTTGGCAGTCATCTTTTCAGTTATCACCGGTTTTATGATTATACCCATCGTATTAGATTTTATTGTATTCTAATTACTTAACTGCTTAGTTTAATTGAATAATCCCTCTAAAGTTCGTATTGAGCTTTCTGAAATTATTAGATTATTTGCGTTTAATACATCGTACGTATTTATACTTTCCGCACTTAATGCTTTAACCTTTTTTAAATTACGGGATGATAAATAAACGTTGACATTTGATTCCGAAAAAACAAAAAGTGTTTTTTTATCACTGATTTTGAAATTATTCAGTAATTCTATGAAATTTTTTGTTTTTGGCGTATCAAAACTTACATCTTCCAATATTATAATATTGTTTTCCTGTGCTTTATAGGTAAGAGCAGACTTTCTTGCGATTAATTTTAATTTTTTATTCAATTTAAAATTGTAATCTCTGGGATGTGGTCCAAAAACCCTTGCTCCACCAACAAATAAGGGCGATTTAATGCTTCCAGAACGTGCACCGCCTGTTCCTTTTTGTTTCTTCAATTTTCTTGTGCTGCCCGACAACATAGACTTCTCTTTGGAGCTATGTGTTCCCTGACGCTGATTTGCCATATACTGTTTAGAATCCAGATAAATAGCATGATCGTTAGGAGTAATATTAAAGATCTCGTCTTTTAATGTTACTGTTCTGGCGGTCTTTTCTCCGTTAATTTTATATACGTCTAACTCCATCTCTCTACAATTACATATGAACCGTTACTACCTGGAATTGCTCCTTTTACTAAAATAAGATTTTTTTCAGGGATGATTTTCAAGATCTGTAAATTGATTACTTTTACCCGTTGTCCTCCCATGCGTCCTGCCATACGTGTACCTTTAAATACTCTCGATGGCCATGATGATGCTCCTACTGAACCGGGTGCGCGTAAGCGGTCGTGCTGTCCGTGCGTTTGTCCACCTACTCCGGAAAAACCATGACGTTTTACAACTCCCTGGAATCCTTTTCCTTTAGCAGTGCCAACTACATCAATATATTCACCTTCAATAAAAATATCAACCTTGAGTATGTCTCCGAATTTTTTCTGATGGTCAGCTTCAAAACGGGTAAACTCAGCTATTACTTTTTTTGGTGATACTCCTGCTTTTTTAAAATGTCCTTTTAATGCTTTGGTAGTATGCTTATCTTTCTTGTCGTCAAAAGCTAACTGTATGGCTTCGTAACCATCGGTTTCGATTGTACGAACTTGCGTTACTACGCATGGTCCAGCTTCTATAACGGTGCAGGGTAAGTTTTTTCCTGCTTCATCATATATACTGGTCATTCCGATCTTTTTTCCTATAATTCCTGACATTGTTTTTTTCTTTTAAACCGTTGTTAATTACCAATTGGGCCTTAGTCTTACATCAAACTTTAATTTCAACTTCTACGCCACTAGGTAGTTCCAATTTCATTAAGGCATCAATGGTTTTGGATGTAGTGCTGTAAATGTCGAGCAGCCGTTTGTATGAACACAACTGAAATTGTTCCCTCGATTTTTTATTTACAAAAGTCGCACGTAATACTGTATAAATCTTTTTATTCGTAGGTAAGGGTATAGGACCGTTAACTACTGCACCGGTTGATTTTACGGTTTTGACAATTTTTTCGGCTGACTTGTCAACCAAATTATGGTCGTACGATTTTAATTTAATTCTAATCCTTTGACTCACGTTTTGTTAATTTTATATCCTTATTTTAAATTTGCTAATGAATAGCCTTTAATTTTTAATAAAACTTCTTCCAACAAGTTGGGAGGTAATTCCGAATAATGGGATAATTCCATATTTGAACTGCCTCTGCCTGATGTCATCGAGCGTAATGAGGTAACGTATCCAAACATTTCAGATAAAGGCACTTTTGCATGAATTATCTGGCGTCCGGCTTTTGAACTCACTTCTTCCATGTGTCCTCTCCGTTTGTTTAAGTCGCTGGTTACATCTCCAAGATACATATCCGGAACAGAAACTTCAACTTTCATAACGGGTTCAAGTAATACGGAATTTGCTTTTTTGCAGGCGTGTTTAAATGCAAGCCTTGCACAAATTTCAAAAGCCAGTGCATCTGAATCTACCGGGTGAAATGAACCATCCAATAATGTTACTTTCAGACTTTCCATGGTATAACCTGCCAATACTCCGTTAAGCATGGCGGTTTTAAAACCTTTTTCAATAGAAGGAATGTATTCTCTGGGGATATTTCCGCCCTTCACTTCGTTAATAAATTGCAAACCTTTAACATCTTTATCACCAGGAGCTACAATAACTTTTATGTCAGCAAATTTACCTCTTCCACCCGTTTGTTTCTTGTAAACTTCGCGATGTTCAACAGTTTGTTTAATAGCTTCTTTATAGGATACTTGAGGCGATCCTTGATTACATTCAACTTTAAATTCGCGTTTTAAGCGATCAGTTAAAATTTCGAGATGCAATTCACCCATGCCACTGATAATTGTTTGACCGGTTTCTTCATCGGTGCGAACAGTGAATGTGGGATCTTCTTCAGCTAATTTATAAAGTGCATTCGTCAGCTTATCGACATCATCCTGAGTTTTGGGTTCAATGGCTACGCTAATCACTGGGTCTGGAAAGCTAATTGTTTCGTAGACAATCGGATGACGTTCGTCGCAAAGCGAATCACCAGTACGTATATCCTTAAACCCTACAGCGGCACCAATGTCTCCGGCTTCTATTTTGTCAAGCGGATTTTGTTTATTGGCATGCATCTGCATGATGCGGGAAATTCTTTCTTTTTTACCTGTTGTAGCGTTTAATACATAGGAACCCGATTCAAGGGTGCCTGAATAGACTCTGAAAAAGGCTATGCGTCCTACAAATGGATCTGTCGCTATTTTAAAGGCAAATGCACTAAACGGAGCGCTTGCTTCGGCGTGACGTTCTTCCTCTTTTTCGGTCTTAGGATTTATTCCTGTGACGGGGGGAATATCGAGCGGACTTGGCAGATACCGTACAACGGCATCGAGCAACATTTGTACGCCCTTATTTTTGAATGTAGCTCCGCACATTACCGGAGTAATTCGTAATTCAAGCGTAGCTTTACGGACGGAAGCAATGATTTCTTCCTCGGTAATTGAATTGTGATCGTTTATATATTTTTCAAAGAGTTGTTCATTTTCTTCGGCTACGCCTTCAACAAGCATAGTGCGATACTTTTCAACTTCTTCTTTTAAATCGTCGGGAATTTCGACTTCATAGTAATCGGAGCCCAATGAACTATCGTCCCAAACATAGGCCTTATTGGCTATTAAATCAACAAGTCCACTGAAACTATCCTCTGATCCTATTGGGATTTGAAGCGGAATGGGATTGGCACCTAATCTTTCTTTTATTTGTGCTACAACATCAAAAAAATCGGCACCCGCCCTGTCCATTTTATTAATGAAACTGATGCGAGGTACATTATATTTGCTTGCCTGGTGCCATACTGTTTCCGATTGGGGTTCTACACCACCAACAGCACAGAAAATAGCTATTGCACCATCTAACACTCTAAGAGACCGTTCTACTTCAACGGTGAAGTCAACGTGTCCGGGAGTATCAATAATATTTATCTTGTAGGGTTCTGTTTGGTAGTTCCAGAAAACGGTGGTTGCAGCAGATGTAATGGTTATACCTCTTTCTTGTTCCTGAGGCATCCAATCCATGGTAGCTGTTCCATCGTGAACTTCACCCATTTTATAGTTTACACCGGTATAATACAATATCCGCTCTGTAGTTGTGGTTTTACCCGCATCTATGTGAGCCATAATGCCAATATTTCTTGTATGGTGAAGGTTTTCGGCCATTATTGTATTTTACCTCAGTTTATATTTAATTAAAATCTAAAATGTGAAAATGCTTTGTTTGCTTCTGCCATACGGTGAGTATCTTCCTTCCGTTTAAAGGCAGCGCCTTCTTCTTTATAAGCTGCCATAATTTCAGCAGCTAATTTGTCGCCCATCGTTTTTTCATGACGTTTGCGGGCATACTGTACTAAAGCTTTCATTCCAATGGACATCTTACGTGCAGGGCGAATTTCAGAAGGTATCTGAAAAGTAGCACCACCTATACGACGACTACGGACTTCAACATTTGGAGTTACGTTTGATAAAGCTTTTTTCCATATCTCCAAAGCGTCTTCTTTTGTTTTTTCTGAAACGATGTCTAAGGCTTCATAAAAAATTTCGAAAGCAATATTTTTCTTTCCCCTAAGCATCATATTATTGACAAACTTTGTTACCAAAGTATCATTATATCTTGGATCGGGAAGTATGATTCGTTTTTTTGGACTTGATTTCCTCATTTTGCTTCACTACTTATGTGGAACGATTTTATAAATTATTTCTTAGCTTTAGGACGTTTAGTTCCGTATTTTGACCTTCTTTGGTTTCTTCCGTCAACTCCTGAAGTATCCAGTGCACCACGGATGATATGATAACGTACTCCGGGAAGATCTTTTACCCTGCCACCGCGTATCATTACGATGGAGTGTTCCTGAAGATTATGACCTTCACCGGGGATATAAGCATTCACTTCTTTCCCATTGGTTAAGCGAACTCTGGCTACTTTACGCATCGCAGAATTAGGCTTTTTAGGTGTAGTAGTATATACTCTGACACAAACTCCCCGACGTTGTGGACATGAGTCCAGAGCCGGTGATTTACTCTTATCAGTCAGCTTCTGGCGACCTTTACGAACCAATTGCTGTATTGTTGGCATAGATAAGTTTTTAATTTATTTTTTTATGACTGTTTTACCCTAATTTTAGGGGCTGCAAAAGTACAAAATTATTTTACAAAATCAATAAATTGAATGAAAAAATTAATTTTATTTTCAATCTATTTATAATCAAAAGAATTTTGAGCTAAAAAATCGGAAAACAGATAAGGTTGGACAGACAAATTTTGACATCCGGAGCGATTGTTATTAATCATTTCCTCGTGTCGAAACCTATATTTGTCTTAATTTTATCAGGTTCCGTGTAAGCTTTTTTAAGCTTTTATATTCTTGCCGAAAAAAGATTTTATTCTCTCTTAAGCGGGTGCAAAGATATAACAATTTTTTAATTCGCAAACATTATTTTTAAAAAAATCAGATTATTTGATGCTTAGGAAAAATTACCCCGGATAACAGCAATTCTTATAACTTTGCCAGCGTAAAATAAAGCATGTGAATAAAATACTTGAAGATTTAAATGAAGTTCAACGTCAGGCGGTTGAATGTATTGATGGACCCATAATGGTAATTGCAGGCGCCGGTTCCGGTAAAACCCGCGTACTTACCTACCGGGTGGCACATCTTGTTAGTAAGGGAGTGGATCCTTTTAATATACTTGCGCTAACCTTTACCAATAAAGCTGCCCGCGAAATGAAAGAACGTATTCTTCAGTTGGTGGGCAATGCCGATGCCCGTAATGTTTGGATGGGAACTTTCCATTCTGTTTTTTCTAAAATTCTTCGTATTGATGGTCATTTGCTTGGATATCCTTCCAATTATACCATTTACGACACCGACGATAGTAAAAGTCTGATCAAATCCATTCTTAAAGAACTTGATCTGGACCCTAAGGTTTACCAGCCTAATGCCGTTCTGAGTAGAATTTCTGCCTGCAAGTCAAGTTTAATTTCCGCCGATGAGTATATTATCAACGGCGAATTTCAGGAACAAGACCGTTCGGCTGCCAAACCTAAAATGGGTGAAATTTTTATGCGTTATAGAAATAGGTGTTTTAAGGCGATGGCTATGGATTTTGACGATTTGCTTTTCAATACCAATGTCCTGCTTCGCGATTTTCCGGACATCCTTTATAAATATCAACAGAAATTTAAGTATATTCTCGTAGATGAGTACCAGGATACCAACTATGCGCAATATATGATTGTTAAGAAATTAGCCGCCAGATTTGAAAATATCTGTGTGGTTGGGGATGACGCCCAGAGTATTTATGCTTTCCGTGGAGCAAACATCCAGAATATTCTGAATTTTAATGCCGATTACCCTGATCTGAAAACCTTTAAATTAGAACAGAATTACCGGTCCACTCAAACGATAGTAAAAGCAGCCAATAGTATCATTGTTAATAATAAAGAACAGATATTTAAAGAAGTATGGACAAAAAATGAAGAAGGTGACCGAATTCCGGTTTTGCGTGCATCATCCGATAACGAAGAGGGTAAGTTGATTTCCCAGTCTATCTTTGAAACCAAAATGTACAACCAGTTGCCCAATAGCTCATTTGCTATCCTATACCGTACTAATGCTCAGTCGAGGTCGATAGAAGAAGCATTGCGTAAGCTCAATATTCCTTACCGGATTTATGGTGGTTTGTCGTTTTATAAACGCAAAGAGGTTAAAGATGTATTAGCCTATTTCCGGCTGGTCATCAATCTGAATGATGAAGAAGCCCTGAACCGCATCATTAATTATCCTGCCCGCGGTATAGGCAAGACCTCGCTCGAGCATATCATCGTGAAGGCAAACGAAGAGAACAAAAGCCAGTGGGAAGTGATTTCGGAAGGTAAAATGACCGGAATAAATACCGGAACGCTGACCAAGATTTCGGAGTTTGTGCTGATGATTAAAAGTTTTAATGCCCAGCTCAAGACCCGTAATGCTTATGATCTGGCAAAGCATATTGCCAGTTCGAGTGGCGTGATGAAGGACCTCTACGAAGACAAAACACCTGAAGGTTTGAGCCATTACGAAAACATTGAGGAATTGCTGAACGCCATCAAGGACTTTTCGGAAAAAGAACCCGAACCCAGTTTTGAAAATGGCGGCGAAATCAGTACATCCATACGTACCCTCGAAGATTTTATGCAGGATATTGCTTTGCTAACCGATGCCGATACCGATGATGAAAAGGATAACAACAAAGTGTCGCTGATGACCATCCATTCGGCTAAGGGACTTGAGTTCCCGTATGTTTATATTGTAGGGATGGAGGAGAATCTCTTTCCGTCCATCCAATCTGTCAGCTCACGGTCGGACCTTGAAGAGGAGCGTCGGCTTTTTTATGTTGCACTTACCCGTGCACGAGTAAGAGTTACCCTTTCGTATGCCGATATGCGCTACCGCTGGGGTACGCTTACGCCCTGTGAACCCAGTCGCTTTATTGATGAAATTGATACGGCTTACTTAGATATTCCCCGCAAGACACCTTCGGTATTTGCAACTGCTAATTCGACTAACGGAACGTTTTCGGGATTACCCACTTCGGTATTTCAGCAAAAGAATCTGAAACCTATAGGATCGGTGAGTTCAACGTCGGACAGCACCAATAAAGGAGGCGATTTTAAAGCTTCCGATGCAGCCGACATACAGTCGGGTATGGAGGTTGACCATCAGAAATTCGGAAGAGGCAAGGTGCTGAATGTGGAGGGCGAAGCGGATAACCGCAAAGCTACCGTTTTTTTTAATGGGGTAGGGCAGAAGCAGCTTTTGCTGAAATTTGCCAAACTGAAGATCGTGAAGGCGGAATAAATATCGCCATAGCGGAAAATATCCTAAAAAAGGACTTGTTACAATAGCATCACATAAAATATCTGACGATATTGCAAAAGGAACATTAAACAGTGTTTTAAAACAAGCAAAAATTAAAACGAAGAAATAATCATGATAAAGTATGTAATCATATTTGAAAAAACGGAAACAGGATATAGTGTTTATGTCCCCGATTTGCCTGGTTGCATAGCAACAGGAAGAACAAAAGCCATTGCCGAAAAAAACATCCTCGATGCTATTCGATTTCATTTGGAAGGCTTGAAAGAAGAAAAAATAAAATTTCCAATTAACAAGACTGATGCAGAAACATTTGTTTTTGCCGTTTAGAACATATTTGTATCATAAATCAAAATCACTGTTGTCCGGTAAAAGTATTCGGACTAAAGTCCTTCAGGTAATTACGATTTGTAATCCCAGGCTTAAGCTTAGTGTTAGTAAAACACAGTAAACATTGAGCTTTAGCCCTTCAAAGAAATTTTTTTATCGGATAATGAGGAATTGCTGAACATTATCAAGGTCTTTTTTTCGGAAGCGGAAAATATGCTGCAAAATTTGAATTTGCCACCCATCAAATAGCATTTGTCTCTCCTCAAATAGAAAGTAGCCGACTTTAAATAGCATTTGCCTCTCCTTAAATGGAAAGTGGCCGAAAAAAATAGCATTTGCTTCTCTTTAAATAGAAAGTGGATGTGTTAAATGCCAATGTGGCAGATTTAAAATAGAAAGTGGCCAATATGAAATGGAAAGTGGCCGAAAAAAATAGCATTTGGTTCTCTTCAAATGGAAAGTGGTCGAAAAAAATAGCATTTGCTTCTCTTTAAATAGAAAGTGAATGTGTTAAATGCCAATGTGGCAGATTTGAAATAGAAAGTGGTTCTTTTTAAATAGAATTTGGCATTTACAAATCGAATTTGTCTGTTCTTAAATACAAAGTAGCCTGTCTTAAATAGAAGGCAGCAGATTTTAAATCCATAACGCCACTTCAGTAATCCGGGGCGGTCTGTCCCGAATCCAATTTGTCTATTTTTTAATAGGGTTTATTAAAAAAAAACAAAACCACAAAGTGGTTAAACGTGAATACTCCCGATAGCATATCGGGATAAAAAATATTCTGCAAACCATGAATTCCGATATGGGGTTCAATATAGTTATCATTGAACCCTTTCAGGGTTACTGACGATAAGATGGACTCATACCCCGAATTTCATTCGGGGCTATTCAAATTAAATCCTTTCAGGATTATATCCATGACAAATGTCAAAATTTGGAAGCATCAAAAAAAACAGCAGGCTGTCTATAATCCGATTTGTCTGTTTTTTAATAGGGTTTGCTGAAAACTAATTAAAACCACGAAGTGGTTAAACGTGAATACTCCCGATAGCATATCGGGATAAAAAATATTCCGCAAATCATGAACCCCGGCATGGGTTTAATATGGTTATTATTGAACCCTTTCAGGGTTTTACTGACGATAAGATTGACTCATACCCCGAATTTCATTCGGGGCTATTCAGATTAAATCCTTTCAGGATTATATACATGACAAATGTCAAAATTTGGTAGTACCAAAAATAATAATAGGCTATCATCAATTCAATTTGTCTATTTTTTAATAGGGTTTACTGAAAAAAATCAAAACCACGAAGTGGTTAAACGTGAATAGCCCCGAATGCAATTCGGGGTTAAAAATATTCCGCAAACCATGAACCCCGGCAGGGGTTTAATATGGTTATTATTGAAC